>Ga0070732_10001978_pt1 | contig 11189 bp, 11 predicted proteins | sample Coa_R1_5_FD_66449 | JGI IMG/M metagenome (GOLD analysis project Ga0070732, IMG submission 66449) | Surface soil microbial communities from Centralia Pennsylvania, which are recovering from an underground coalmine fire - Coalmine... | ecosystem: Environmental > Terrestrial > Soil > Unclassified ...
GCGGTACCGCAACCGCGACACAGGGGCTGTTACATGTCGCAATCCTGTTTAGCCTATCACCACCGGCGGCGCGATTACAAGCCCCGAAATGCCTAACGGGTATACACCTGACGGTCGATTACGGACGTGCTTCGTAGACCCGGATCTCCGCGCGCTGCACTCCACGATGCGGTACGGCGAGATAGAGCTGCCTGAGCTGTTGCACAAACAAGGACGTGCGCGCGCCGGCCGCAGTGGGCACTTTGGCCAGGGGATGGTAATGGTTGGCATCCTGCTGCTCGATCACCGTGAGGAAGCCGTCGCCGCCCGAAATTTAGAGCCGCTTAAGCGCGCTGTCGTAGAACAAATCATCGGTGTCGCCCACGCAATCAAACGTCGCCGCAATTTTGCCCGAATCAGTGTCGAAAACCGCCACATGCGCGGGCTTCCGGCAACCGATGAACAACCGGCGATGAGCCTCATCGAGCGCCATAGGAAAGTTGGCCTGGTTCCCTGGGAGCGGCCACTTGAGCGTGACGGAGTGCGTGCGCCGGTCGACGACGGCGACCTGGCCGGCGTTTGGAACGTTGACGAAAATGCGCGTGCCCGCCGGTTCCAATTGAAAGGATTCCGGATGGCCGTCGAGCGGAATATCACCGGCCTTGTTTCCTGTCGTCTCATCGACAACGCCCAGGGCGCCCGCCGCATATCCAACGTAGATCTGTTTGGCTCCGGCATCGTAGCGAACGTTATCGGCATCGCCCGAATAATCCACAGTGCGAATCAGAGCGAACGAAGTGCCGTCGAAAACTTTTAGCTTGCCGTCTTCGCCGTTGGCGACGTAAATACGATTGCGGTCCGACACGTAAACAATTCCCTGCGGCTCGTGCAAGCCTGTGATGGTATGCACGCGCGCACCGGCAGAGAGATCCACCACTTCGAGTGTGTTGTTGCCCAGTGCGGCGACGAACAGCCGCTGGTGCCCGGCATCCACAGCCATATGATCGATGCGGCCCTCGACGCCAGGGAGCGGAATCGTGCGCACCAGCCGTAGAGGCTCGGCCGCGTAGCCGGCTAGCACAAGGGCCGGCACCAGCCATACCGCGCGAAAAAACATCATTAGTCTTGTTCCCCCACAGTCACACCTACACAGCTCGATCCGCCGCCCGCCGTGCACCCATAACAGTGCTGCCCCGTAACGATAGGGCGGTGATTCAGTGACGCGAGCTGGAAATCGCGAATATGCGCGGGCGCTCCGAAGCCCACGCTCAGATCGAGCATCTGGTTGAAGTCGCAATCGTACAGCGTCCCATCCCAGCCCACCGAGATCGTATAGCGGCACATCACCCCGGCCGCGGCGGCGGGGCTATAGGCGCTGATGAGCTTGTCCATGTAGCGTTCGTAGTTGCCGGTGCGCAGCAGAAACTCGAGGAACCGGTTGATGGGCATGTTGGTGATGGTGTAGAGCGAGTTGAATACGATGCCGTGGCGTCTGCCGAGCTCGCGCTTGAAATCCGCCTCTATCGAATGTTGAGCGGGCGGCAGAAACGCGCCCACGGGATTGTACACTAGGTTAAGCCGCAATCCCGAGCCCTCGTGCCCGTATCCCAGGGCGTTCAGTTTGCTTAGCGCTTCAATCGATTTGGCGAATGCCCCGCCGCCCCGCTGTGCGTCAGTCTGCTGCTCTAGGTAGTAAGGCAGGCTGGCGATGATCTCGACCCGATGCTCTGCCAGAAATTCCGCGAGACCGGCTTGCGCCGGTAGCAGCAGAACCGAAAGGTTGCACCGGTCCATGACGTGCCGGCCGAGAGAGCGGCTCTGTTCCACCAGCCACCGGAAATTCGGATTGAGCTCCGGCGCGCCGCCGGTGATATCGACGGTCGGAATATCGGTCCGCTCGAGCGCCGCGATGCACAGTTCAGCGGTCTCGCGCGTCATGATCTCGCGCCGGTCGGGCCCTGCATCCACATGGCAATGGCCGCAGGTCTGGTTGCACAGCTTGCCGACATTGATCTGAAAGACGGTGATCCCTGTTGCCGTAAGCGGCGCGAGGCCGGACTCGGCCAGCGCCTGAACGAATGCCTTGCGCGGCGTGTGGTCGTTCAAGACCCGCAATTGCGCAGACGAGTCTGCCAGTGGATGCGCCAGGCCGGCGAGGCTCACATGCTCACCTTAGCCGCCGCATTGCGCATCTGCAGGCCGTGCACTAGCGACGCGCCGCCGCGGATAGCCGATGCCACGTGCACCGCTTCGCTCATCTGCTCGAGGTTCGAGCCTTTTTCCAGGCAGGCCTGCGTGTAGGCGTCGATACAATACGGGCACTGCACCGCGTGCGCGACTCCGAGCGCGATCAGGCACTTCTCGCGCTCGCTCAACGCGCCTTCGGCAAATACTGCGCCGTACCACTCCGAAAACTTCTGCCACAACTCCGGCGCATTCTTGCCGACCTCGGAAAAACGCGGCAGGTCCTCCTCGTGATAATACCCGGCCATTCGCTACCTCGCTGGTTAACTCAAAGTTTCCCACGATTGAGCGAGGCGCGGGGGCTCAGGGGCAGGGCAACCGAGTTTCCGGAGACTATACTTGGAGCAACGTGCAGTTCGAGTTCTTGCGGCTCCGCTTTCACTTCGAAGCCATCGATTCCATCGTTTTCCCAGCCGGCAAAGCGGCCAACGTGGTGCGTGGCGCGTTCGGCACGATCCTTCGCCAGATTGCCTGCACGCCTGCGTGTACCGGCAATGGACATCAACCAGGTTGTGTGTACGCGCGCATTTTTGAACCCAAGGCGGCGCATCGCGAAGGACCGAGCGGTCTCGCCGACTGGCCACGTCCCTTCGTGTTTCGCACCGCGCACCTCGATAGCCGCGAGATCCAGTCAGCCGAGCGTTTCCACTTGGATGTGCACCTTTTCGACCTCGCGCAACCGTCGCTCTCATATTTCGTGCAGGCGCTCGGCCAGCTTGCGGTCGAAGGCTTGGGTCCGGGCCGCGGCCGCGCGCGGCTGGCTTCCGCCGACCAACTGTCGCTCGACGATGCGGTCGCGCAGCGTGTGTTCGACGGTGAAAAGCTCGCGGCGCCGCTTGCGCCCTCGGCGGTCTCGCTCACCGCCTGCGGCGGACCGGTCGGCCACGCGTGCGTCCGTTTTCTGACGCCGACCGAACTGAAGTCGGAAGATGGCCTCGCCGAGCAGCCAGAGTTTCAAGTCCTGTTCGCGCGCATTCGCGACCGGCTCAGCACGCTCGCAGCGCTCTACGGCGCGGGGCCGCTGGCGATTGATTTTCGCGGGATGGGCGAGCGCGCCGCCGGCGTGCGCATGACGCACTGCGCGCTGCGGTCCGAACACGTCGCGCGGCGCTCGAGCCGCACCGGCCAGGTGCACGCGCTCGGCGGTTTCACCGGAGAAGCTGAGTATGCGGGCGATTTGGCCGAGTTTCTCCCGTACCTGCGCGCTGCCCGCTGGACCGGTGTGGGCCGCCACACGGTCTGGGGAAACGGCGAGATCCGCGTCGTTGAACAGGGTGCCGAATCGGGGAACCACGCTACGCCTTAGGCGCCTTCGCGACTACCTTCAGCGCCTTCTCGTCCCAGTACAGCACGCGTCCCTCGCGATACGACTGCACCGACATCGAGATGGTCACCTGCGCGCGGAAAGCCGTATCCACATCGAGCACCGGTTTCTGACGGCTGCGCACGCAATCCAAAAAATTCTGCATGTGCGCCCACTCCGGCTTCTCGGTCACCGGGATGGTGATCTTGTCGGTGCCCCACTTGGCCTTATAGGCGTCGTTGATAACTCGCCTCTCCGGAATCACCGTGATGTGGTCCGTCTCGCCCTCGAACTGGCCATGGTCCACCATAATGATGGTGCCCTCGTGGCCGCGAATCAGCCCCGGAATGTGCTGTGAGTTGGCCATCGAGGAGCTCAGAATCAGCGTGTGGCCCTTGGAGAAGTCCGCCAGCAAATTGAAGGTGTCCGGCACCTCGCGCTCATCTTTAAATACGTAGATGCCGCCCGAAGCCATCACGCGATGCGGGAACTGTGGCTCCGGCCAGCATATGTTCAGCGGTGCGACTACGTGGAAAAACAGATCGGTCGCAATGCCGCCCGAATAATCCCAGTATTTGCGGAACCGGAAGAAGCGGTCCGCATTGTAGGGGCGCTTCGAAGCCGAGCCCAGCCACATCTTCCAGTCAATGTAATTCTCGCCCTTGCCATCCGGGCCGGCGTCCGCGTCAATGGGCCAGTTCCACTCGCCCTCCACTGAGTTGCGGTGATACGATCCCTGGCTCATGAGCATCTCGCCGATCATGCCGTCGGCGATGGCCTTCTTGGCCTTCCACCATTGTTCGGCCGAGGTGGTTTGCGAACCCACCTGGAACACGCGCTTGGTTTCATGCACGGTGCTCGAGAGCTGCTTGGCCTCTTCGATGGTGTGGCACATGGGCTTTTCGCAATAGACGTCCTTGCCATGGTCCAAAGCTTCGAGGGCGATCTTGGCGTGCCAATGGTCGGGCGTCGCGACCACGATGGCGTCGATGTCGGATCGGCCGATGACCTCGCGATAATCCAGAAAGCCGTCGCACTTGAGGCGCTCGGCGTTTTGCCGTTTGCGCTTTTCGTAGACGTCGCACACCGCGACCACTTTGCAGTCGTTGGTGCGCTCCCCGATCTCGGCAAACGTTCGCGCCAGGTACGAGCCTCGACCGCCCACGCCAATCACCCCGACATTAATGCGGTCGTTGGCGCCGACCACCCGCCCGGTGGACGCCTTGGCCGCGGGACGCGCAAAGGCTTTGGCCGCGACCCCCAGTGTTGCGCCGACACCCGCAGCGTGCCTCATGAAGTCCCGGCGGTTTACGGATGAAATCTTTTCCGACATACTTTCGTTTTTGCCTTTCTCCCGGCTTGCTAACCCGGCCGTAGATCACCCTGGGCGCGCGGGTAAGTATTTCGGGGTGAATGAACCTTAAGGTTTATTCTACTCTCGGCGAGCGTCTAATGGGAAAGGTTATCAAATTGCTAAGGTAGTTAGCGGGAGGTCACATGAAAGGGACCCTAGCACTATCCATGATTTTGACGGGCGCACTGCTCACCGGAGGCTGCGCCACGAAAAAGTACGTACAACAGACCACGACGCCGATCCAGTCCAAGGTCGATCAGGTCTCAGACCAGGCTAACAAGCAGGGTACGGACATTGAGGCGGCTAAGAAGGATCTAGAGCGGCATGAGACCGGCATTAACGCTGCCAAAGAGCGCGCAATGTCGGCCGAAAAAGCGGCTGGCGACGCCATGAACAAGGCCGTGGAAGCCGGCAGTACGGCTACCGAGGCCCGCACCTTGGCGAACAAGAACGGCCAGGATATCACCACTCTGCGCGACAACGTGCGCGAGACCCTTGGGAACCTGGACGACTACAAGCTCGCTGCCGAGACTGTAGTTCCGTTTGGTTTCAACAAGGATATGCTGACGCCCGAGGCGAAGGAGCAGCTCGATCAGTTCGTCAAGGAGCACTCCACTTCGAAGCGCTTTTTCATCGCGATCGAAGGTTATACCGACAAGACCGGGACCAGAGCCTATAATGACGCCCTCAGCCGCCGCCGCGCGGAGCACGTGATGGGCTATCTGGTGGCGCAGCAGAACATACCGGTTTACCGGATTCAGTTGATCGGGCTCGGCAACGAAAAACCCGCCGATACCGGCCGGAACCGCGAAGCCCGCGCCAAGAACCGCCGTGTAGAAGTACGGCTGTTCAGCGCAGACCAAGCCCTTACCCTGGCACAGAAACAATCCCAGTAATAGCCTTCCCAGTCACCTTCAGGGCGGGTAACTCCCGCCCTGTGACTGAAATTTTTTCCTGCAAAATTTATCCTATTGTGCAAAAACGTACGTTTGGTAGAGGTGCGTCCGCGCAGGTAATATCCCTAAGGTGTCGGGAGCTCGCCGGAAGGTGCGTCAAATGGCGCCCGCCCCGCGAAAATCGTTTAACGCCTTGGTGAGGCTCTCAACTTGGTCGCCTAGCGGCAGGTACTCCATCGCCACATATCCTGCGTAACCGGTCTTCTGGATGGCTTTGTAGACGTTCGGGTAATTGATCTCGCCCGTGCCGGGATCGTTGCGGCCGGGATTGTCGGCCACGTGAAATACGGCCACGATGTCCGCGGCCTGGGTGAGAGTGCGGATAACGTTTCCTTCCTGCACTTGCTCGTGATAAATGTCGAACAGGAGCTTCACGCGGGGGTTATCGACCTCCCGCACCAGCTTCGCGCCCTCTACGCACGTCGTCAGAAAAAATCCCTTGTGATTGACCAGCGAGTTGAGCGGTTCGACGATGGCGGTAAGATTGGCTGCGGCCATTAGATCGCCGGCGCGCTTCGATCCCTCGAGCAGGCTCGCGTATTGTTCCTCATGCGTGCGGCCGGGGATGGCGTTTCCGCTCATCAGCAGAATCTGCGGCACCTCCAGTTTCTGCGCGATGACGATAGCGTTGCGGCAATCCGTTAAGAAATTATCGCGCTGTGCCGGGTCGACCATCGACACCGGGCGCTGGTTCCAGTTGGGAGTGGCGATCAGGACGTCCATTCCCAAGCGGAACGAGCGGAGCAGTTTTTTGATGCGCGCGACGTCGGCATCGGTCCAGTCCGCGTACTCGCCCACCAGCTCGACCGATTGCACGCCCGCCCGCGCCGCCGTCTCGAGCTTGTCTTCGAACGAGCCCTTGAGCGTCCACAACATCACCGAGCTGGTGATCTTGGCTTTGGGAGGCGGCGGCGTCTGAGCCTGCGTGGCCGCCGCCCCGGCGATCACGGCGGCGCCCGTCTTCAGCAGTTCTCTCCGACGCATGGTTAAGAACGCTTCTTGTGCGCCGAATGCCCGTTCTTCTTCGCCGCGGACGGCTCTTTGAGCAGCGACTCGACCATCGTCCGGATGTTCTTGTCCTGGTCCTTGAAAAAGTCGGCGGCGCCGGAGTGCTGCGCGCGGATGGTGCGATTACGATCGATAAACAACAATTCCGGCACGTAGCTCGGTTTGCCTGGCAGGTGCTGGAGATAGTCCTGGACGCTTTCCCGGGAGGCGAAACCCACAGGAAAGTTCACCCCGTAGTTGCGGATGAAGTCCGGCACCAATCCCTCCGCGCCATTATTGTAGGCCACGCCTAGAATCTGCAGACCCTGCAGCCCGTATTCCTTTTGTATGCCGCTCAGAACCTGAGCGGTGTGTTGGCAGTGCGGTCAAGTGGTGAACATGAACGCCAGCAGGACCACCTTGCCGGAATACTGGCTGAGCAGGACCTGGCTGCCGTCGTTCATGCTGATGACAAATTCGCCCGCGGGACGTGGGACCTCCTGAGCGATCGAGACGGCCCCCATCGCCATGAGGGCCAGCGCGGCTAGTGAAAAACGAAGTCGCATGATGCCAGTTTAACTCAGCCGGGCATGAATTCGCGTGGTGGTATTCTAGTGAGAACAGCAGCCAGCCTGGCAGGGTCGCACGATGCGCACATTACAGTACACCACGCCGCACGGCATCACCGTCACCCGCACCATGTCAAAGGCCAGTTACCGCAAAGGCCTGAGACATTTGCTGCGTGAACTGGACACGTGCCGTGGCATCTACCTGTCTTCCGGTTACGAATTTCCGGGCAGATACTCGCGCTGGGATTTTGCTTCCACCAAACCGCCCCTAGAAATCGTGGCATTCGACCGGCGCGTGGAGTTCCGGCCATTGAACGTGCGTGGTGAAATGCTCACCCAGATGCTCACGCCGGTGCTGCGCGATCATCCGCACTGGGATTCATTCGGACTCGAGAGCGGCGCCGTGCTGGCCGGGCGCCTCAAGCCGCTGCCCAAACTATTCCCCGAAGAAGAGCGCAGTAAACAGCCGTCGGTCTTCTCGATTCTGCGCGCGCTGATCCAGGAGTTCCGCAACGGCGAAGATTCGCGCCTCGGGCTCGTGGGCGCGTTCGGCTATGACCTGCTGTTCCAGTTCGATCCGATTGATAAGCGCCTGCCGCGCAGCGGCCAGAAGGACCTGCACCTCTACCTCTGCGACGACATCTACTTCATGGACCGCAAAAAGGAGCAGGTGGAGCGCTACCAGTACGAGTTCGATTACCAGGGACTCTCGACTCTAGCGCTCGAACGCACTGCCGAGCCCGTGCCGCCCCCGCCCCACACAGCTCCCGGCCCGATTGAATCCGATCACGCGCCGGAAGAGTACATGGCCAGCGTCGAAAAAGTGCGTGAAGGCATGCACCGCGGCGATTATTACGAAGTCGTGCTGCACCAGACCTTCCGCACGCCATACTCCGGCAAAGCCTCGGAGCTGTTCGAGCGCATGCAGCGCGCCAATCCCAGCCCTTACGAGTTCCTGCTGCAATTCGGCGATGAGCAGCTAGTCGGTGCGTCGCCCGAGATGTTCGTGCGCGTGGAAGGCCAGCGCGTCGAGACCTGCCCGATTTCAGGAACTGCACGCCGCACCGGCGACCCCATCCGCGACGCCGAAAACATTCGCGAATTGCTGAACTCGACCAAGGAAGAGTCGGAACTCACGATGTGCACCGACGTTGACCGCAACGACAAATCGCGCGTGTGCGAGCCGGGCACGGTGAAAGTGATTGGCAGGCGCGTGATTGAATCCTACGCCGGATTGTTCCACACCGTGGATCACGTCGAAGGGTTCCTGGAAGAAGGGTTCGATTCGCTCGACGCGTTTTTGAGCCACATGTGGGCGGTCACGGTAATTGGCGCGCCCAAAAAGGCGGCGGCGCAGGCCATCGAGAGCCTGGAAAAAGAAGCGCGCGGCTGGTACGGAGGCGCCATCGGGATGCTGTCCCTCTCCGGCGATATCAACACCGGCATTCTCATCCGCACCACGTATCTCAGAAACGGGATCGCGACTTATCCGGCCGGCGCTACGCTGCTTTACGATTCGGTTCCGGAAATGGAAGAGCGCGAGACGCGCCTCAAAGCCACGGGATTCTTCCGCATTCTGGGCGGCGAGCCGGAAAAGCCGCACGCCGAGGTGCGGGAACTCGATGGCGCCGGAGTGCGTCTCCTGCTGGTCGACAACGACGATTGCTTCATCCACACCCTGGCTAACTACGCGCGGCAGACCGGCGCCCAAGTGATCACCTATCGCGCCGGATTTCCACCGGAGCTGATCCGCGAGATTGCGCCCAGCCTGATCCTGATCTCACCCGGTCCTGGCCGCCCGGCGGATTTCGGCGTGCCCGATCTGGTGAAACATGCGGTGCGCCTGGGCGTTCCGGTTTTTGGCGTGTGTCTTGGTTTGCAGGGCGTGGTCGAGGCCTTCGGCGGCGAGCTGGGCGTGCTGCCCTACCCCATGCACGGCAAGCCTTCGTGGGTCACGCATCGCGGCAAAGGCGTGTTCGAGGGGCTGCCGGAGCGGTTCCAGGTGGGCCGCTACCATTCCTTGTTCGCCAAGCCCGAAACTCTGCCAGCCTGCCTGGAAGTCACCGCTGAATCCGAGGACGGCGTGATCATGGCGGTGCGTCACAAAGACCTGCCGGTTGAGGCGGTACAGTTCCATCCCGAATCGATCCTGACGCTAGAGGGCGACTGCGGATTGCGCATGATGGAAAACGTAGTGAAGCTCTACGGGCGCCTGTCCACGGGCTGCACGGCGTAGGGGCCGTTAAGCCGTGTTAATTTGGAGTTCAGGTAACCTCGATGCCCTCCACACAAGCTAACGCTGATGTTTTCTGGCTGGCTTTCCAGGCTCTCTCGAAGAAAGAGAGGGAGACCGTAGTTGAGAGACTGCTTCAAGACCGGGAATTTAGAGAAGACGTCATCGACCTCGCATTGCTCGAGAAGCGGCAAAAGGAACCCGCGCGCAAGCTGGGCGACTATCTCTCTGCCAGACGAAACCGACACTAGTGGACTACACGGTTCTGCTGAAGAAATCGGCGGAGCGCGAGCTCCAGCGCCAGCCCGCCAATGTCCACGATCGGTTGATCCAACAAATCCAAACACTTCGGGATAACCCTCGCCCAGCCGGTTGCAAGAAACTCGGAGGACGTGAAGGCTACCGGCTCCGCGTGGGTGATTACCGAATCCTCTACACGGTCGACGACCGCGCTCGGACTATTGTTTTGTTTTCGGTTGGTATCGCCGGGACGTTTACCGTTGAGCCACGGGCTGCACGGCGTAGGCTACTCGACGCTATAAGTTCGCACCTTTTGCACATCCATTACGGGTTGCAGGAACTGCTGCAGTAAACCACGAAACTCGACTGTGAAAATGGTCCCGTGGTCGGGCACCATCTCCGCCGGCATCTGCATCACCCAGTACGGCGTCTTGTTCCAGGCGGCCAGGTTTCGCAGCACCGCGAACCGCAGATTTGGCTTACTTGGGTTCGGACCAAAGGGCCGAACCGGGACTGAATTTGGGTCGGTGTTGCCAAGCTGGTCACAGATCCTCTTTTGTTCGGGCGTCAGATTCCGCTGGGCACAGTCCGGCACAATCACCACTTCGTGTGATTGCAGCACGCCCATGTTGGCGGTGCTGCGCAGATAGTACGCAGACTGGTTCTTTTCTCCCCGAGGAAAGGGATTGTCGTAAGTGCGAAAACTCTTGGTGAGTTTCGAGGGAAACTGCCCGATGGGCATGAACGTACCGGTCGCCAGATCGCCCTTCGAAGTCACGGACAGGAACAGCGGAATATTCCGTTCTCCCTGCGTGGCCGTCAGCAGATGGCAATCCAGAAGGTCCAGGAACTGCTTGGATTCCGTCGCGGGAGCGGCGGAGTTCACAAACACAATCAGATCGGCCGGAGGTTTGAACGGAGCTTCCCGCTTTCGATCCTCTTTTGTGTGACATCCGGAAGGGTTCGGATGCACGGACTCTCCCTGGCTGTCGACAGGATGCAGTTCCAGCACTTTGCCGACCATGTACTGGGTGAGAGCGCGCTCGAGCACCAGCCCACCGAAAGAATGGCCCACCACGATGCACAGGGAGTGCTTGCCGCTGCCGTTTCCGCGCTTGGCCTCCGCCATTACAGCGTTCAGCGCTTCGGTCATATGCGCTCCAGGGATGCGAATGGCTGTGTTCCGGCGGTTGTAAAAGGTGAGGTTGTCGAGCGGCCCCAGGTTGGTGACCGCACCCCGCCAGCCAAAATAGACGCCGATAACCCTGCGGCCCCGGACCTGCGCCGCAATCTCCTGGAGCTGCGTGCGAAATCCCCAGACGTT
>Ga0070732_10001979_pt1 | contig 11188 bp, 6 predicted proteins | sample Coa_R1_5_FD_66449 | JGI IMG/M metagenome (GOLD analysis project Ga0070732, IMG submission 66449) | Surface soil microbial communities from Centralia Pennsylvania, which are recovering from an underground coalmine fire - Coalmine... | ecosystem: Environmental > Terrestrial > Soil > Unclassified ...
AGTCGGTAAGCCGTGGAACCTTGGGTTGAATCCTCCGGCCAGTCCACTACAATGGAGACGGTCAGGGTGGGCACGACACGGACGCGCGCGGCATTTGCTGAAGGGCGACGGACAATGCGAACGAACTGGGCAGCCGCCTCGGCAATGCTCGCCACGGCGGTCGGGGGAATGTCGGCGGCTTGCGCCTCGGCCGACGTGATCGAGCTGAAAGATGGTCACCAGGTGACAGGCGAGGTGCTCGCGGAGAAAGCCAATGCACTCTTCGTCGACCTCGGGTTCGACATCCTGCGGATTCCGCGCGACCAGATCGTGCGTAGGGGCAAGGCCGGCGAGTTAAGCCCGACAACGCTCGCGGCCGCCAGGCCGGCGGAGGACGAAGACCGGCATCATTTCTTCGACTCTTCACTGCTGCGGACCAGGCCCGTCAAAGAGCTGGTCGAGGGATTCGGAGAGGCCGTTGTCTCGATTGAGACTCCCTCGGGGCTCGGTTCGGGGTTCCTGATCAACGAAGAAGGATACGCCGTCACAAATAACCACGTCATTGAAGGCGAGACGCGCATCGCGGCCGTGCTCTATCAGAACACGCCGAGTGGCCTGGCGCGGCGGCGCATTGAAAACGTCGAGATCGTGGCCTTGAACCCGTTCGTGGATCTGGCCCTGTTGAAACTTCCTCCTCAAAAAGATCTGAAACTCGGGCATGTGGTGCTGGGTAGCCTCGATGACCTGAAGGTTGGGGATGGGGCCTTTGCCATCGGCAACCCCCGTGGCCTCGAGCGCAGCGTGACGCAGGGGATCATCAGCTCGCTGAACCGAAACTTCGAGGGCTTGATCTACCTGCAAACCGATGCGCCAATTAACCCCGGTAACTCGGGAGGGGCCCTCTTCAATCTGAAAGGGGAAGTGATCGGGGTGACCAATATGGTGGTACGCGGCGGCGATAACCTCGGGTTCGCCATCCCAATCAACTACGTCAAGGACTTTTTGAGAAATCGTGACGCGTTCGCCTTCAACAAAGACAATCCGAACACCGGCTATCGCTATCTCGACCCTCCGCGACGTCTCCGCTCGGGGGCGCCGCCGAAACGATCTCAGGCCGACAAGGAAACGTCAGGCACAGCAAAAAGCCCTTCGACATCGCAGTGATCGTGGGTGCGCCCGACCACGGACACCTGGCGGGTCGGCGCGTCGGGAGAGGTTTGTCGTCCTTTCCCGGCGGGGAGCGATCCGCGAGGTCCACTCGCACATGAGTGCGGAATTCTAAGAATCAAGGAGCGATCGGGGCAATGTGCTCCGAACTCTGACTCCGGCAGTCGCGAACCGAGTGAGTGAGGAGTTTTTATCAATGCGTATGCCGTTGCGGAAAATGTTCCGCCTCGCCTTGTGCGGCTGGTTAGGCCTGGCAGGGCTGTGCCTTCTGGCTGCCCAGAGTCGGGCCGCGGCACCCATCGAGAAGGCGCTGCCGGGTTCAACCCTGGCATTGCTCAAGGTCAATAGCGCCTCCGCCTTTCGCGATGCGATCAGCCAGAGCCAGATGGGCCAGCTCTGGGCCGACCCGTCGATGAAGCCCGTCAAGGAAGACCTTTCTGCCAAGCTCGACGACGCCAGCAAGCAGCTCAAAGAGGCGATTGGAATCACGATCGGCGACCTCATCCAGCTCCCGCAGGGAGCGGCAGCCCTGGCGATCGTTGGCACCGACGCGGGCAAGGTTCCCATCGCCCTGATCATCTCGGCGGACGTCGGGGACAAGAGCAAGGTCATGCAAGACACCCTGCTCAAAGCCACCAAGCTGGCGGAAGAGAAGGGAGACGCCAAGGCGACCACGGAAACCTTCAACAATCTGACGCTGCACGTGCTCAGGTCGACCAAGGATGAAGAGAAAGACAATCCTCCGATCATCTGGACGAACCAGGGAAGCGTGTACCAGTTCAGCACCGATCTCGAGGCCCTCAAAGACCTGGTCTCGCACTCCGACGGCCGCGACGATTCGCTCGCCGACAACGAGTCGTTCATCCAGGTCAAGAAGAAGCTTGGGGAGGATGCTCAGTTCCTCTGGTTCATCGACGTTACCCAGGGAATCAAGCTCTTCACCAAGGCGCTCGCCGGTGGAGGCGGGGGCGGGGGCGGCAACGCTCAACAGGTTGAGGCGATGCTCCAGGTGACCGGCATCAACGGCCTGAAGGCCATCGCCGGCAGCTCGACCTTCAACTCCGGCCATTACGACATGCTGAACAAGATGTTCATCCTCGCTCCTGGCCCGTCTCAAGGCGTGCTCAAGATCTTCTCGATGCCCCAGACCAACCTCAGGCCCGAGCCGTGGGTCCCCGCTTCGGCCGCAAGCTATGAGACGATTAGCTGGGACCTCGACAGCGCCTACACCGCCATCAACGACTTGGCGAACATGTTCAACCCCGGCTTCCTGAATTTGCTCGAGCAGCAACTGGCCGGACCGAATGGAGGCGAGCCTCTCAGCTTCCAGAAAGACATCTTCGGCCCGATCGGCGACCGCATCACCGTCATCAGCGACTTCAAGAAGCAGCCGAAAAACAAAGATGACGACTCCCAGCGGACCCTGTTCGCCCTCGCGCTCGAAGACTCAAAGGCCTTCCGCAACACTCTGAACAAACTGATTGCCCTGACGAAGGCCAACCCGAAGAAGCGGGATTTCCAAGGGACTACAATCTACGACTTCGATGTCTCGAACATGGTACCACCGGGTGGCCCGCCCAATATGCAGATCAAGGGACTGGTCAGCGTCGCGGTTGCCAAGGACACCTGCTTCGTTTCGACCGAGCCCACGTTGCTCGAGCAGGTGCTGCGCGCGGGCGGACCGCGCCTGGCCGATAGCCCCGACTTCCAGGCCGTCGCCAAGGAACTACCCGAGCAAACCAGCACGCTCTCCTACGCTAAGCCCGAAGAGGCCATCCGCCAGCTCTACGACATGCTCAAGAGCGGCCAGTTCCAGAAGGCACTCGAGCAAGCCGCCATGGCAGGCGGTCCTGACGTGCCCAAGCTGGGCGACCTCTTCGACATGAACAAACTTCCAGAGTTCTCGGTGATCTCCAAATACCTTTCCCAGAGCGGAGGTTACGGCGTCATGAGCGAAGACGGCTTCCTGACGACCTCCTTCAGCTTGCGGAAGGTCAATCCTTGAACTGACTTTCGTCAGCCAGGGCCATAAGATCCTGGCGACTGAATTCGAGGGCGGTGGGCGTCTGATACGACACCCCCCGCCCGCTTTTTGCGCCTATTCAGTTCAAGTTCAACAATCGTTACAGCCGATTCCTACGGAGTAAGTGCGAGGCCGCGGGCGTGCGCGTCCGCGCCGGTCGAATCAATCGAGGCACAGGAGGTGTTGGATGATCGACCGCCTGCGGGACCGCCGGTCAGGGCGGAGGGCCTGCCGCCCTCAACTCGAGGGGCTCGAAGGACGCCAGCTCCTCGCTGCCTCGATCAACCCAATTCCCAATGTCACGGCCGTTCAAACGCTTGGGTTGCAGGTTCCCGTGCAGGGCGGCCCAGGCGCGCCCGATCAGACTTATACGGTCACGACCGATAACAGCAATGTCATTGCCAGTGTCACGCACGGTAAGTTCATGACCATCAACGTCACGCACACTTCCAGCGGCGGCACCGACCCCACCTTTAGCGGAGCCCTGACCTTCCAGCTCTTCGACGACCTGACCCCCCTCACCACATCCCGCATCGAGCAGCTCGTTGAGCAGGGCTTCTACACGTCGAAGACCTTCCACCGTGTCGCTAACAACTTCCCTACCGCGACCGACTTCATCGTTCAGGGCGGCTCGGTCAACGGCGACGGTACGGGCAACGTCAACCAACCTGGCTTCCCGTTCCAAGATGAATTCCAGCTCCCGCTTGCGTTCACGGGCTCGGGCCAGTTGGCCATGGCCAATGCCGGCCGCGACACGAACGACTCGCAATTCTTCATCACCACGGGCCAGCCGCGCTTCCTTGACTTCCTGCACACGATCTTCGGGCAACTCGTGGAAGGTCAGAGCATCCTTACCCAGATGACTCAGGTTTCCAGAAATGCGTCAGACAAGCCAATTAACCCAATCACCATGACATCGGTAACGCTCTCCGACACGAGTCCCGATACCGTGATTCACATCAACTCCGGCGCGTCGACTGTTGGCAACGTCACCAATGTCACGGTGACGGCGACCGACCCGGCAACCCACACGACCGCGTCGAGAACGTTCCAGGTCAACGTTGTTGCGAACAACCAAAACGAGCGGGCGATATTGGCTGTGGTCAACCCGAACCCGATCACCGGTCCCGACCAGGCGTTCACGCTTCAACTCAATGGAAGCGACGCGGAAGCAAGCGACACGCTGACATACACGGTGCAGGGAGGCGTAACCACGGACCCGACGACCGGCGCGCAAACGTTCTCGCCGGTGCAGAACGCCACGGCAAGCGTGAGCACAACCGGACTCGTGACGGTTACGCCCAATGCGGGGTTTGTCGGCGACATCCCCCTGCTGGTCGGTGTTCGTGACCAGGTCGACCGTTCAGGGACAGGTCAAATCGAGACCCCGTCGAACTACGATTACCACCTGATCACACTGACTGTAACCCCTCAGGCTGCCGGGGTCCGCGAGATTGGAAAAGTGTTGGTGATCACGCCGCCTCCGCGCACCGACAAGGGATCGAACGATATCGCCATAGCCGAGGCGAACGGGTCGCTCATTGTAGACATCAACGGCGTGATCAGTCCGATCCAGCCGATGGTTTCGAACATCGACCGCATCGTGGTATTTGGCGCGACGGCGAACGACAACATCACAATCGCACCCTCAGTCGATTCGACTCTGCCCGTCACGCTTGATGGGGGGCACGGCGGCCTGAACGTGCTGCAAGCCGGCAATGGCTCGACTCGTGAGCACGGCTGGTTCGGGCATAATGTCCTGATCGGCGGACCTGCCGACGATGCTTTGATTGGCCAGATGGGCCGCGTGCGTTTCGTGAAGAGCGGTGGCAATGACCTGCTGTTCGCAGGTGTTTTGCCCCGTCACCGGAACGGCAGGATCATTCCGCCCGGCGGCACTTTCTATAAGTTCGTGGGCAACAAGCTCGTGCCGATTTCCGTCGACGCGGGCCAGAAGCAAGAGTCGACCACGAGTTCCTCGGCGCTCAGAGCCCAATCCAACCGCACGGGTTCACATGCGTCCGATCTGACTTCGTCAAAGCCAATAGCCACCGCCGCCTCAAAATCCACGACACATCGGGCTCAACCCGCACGGAAAAGCTCTCACGCTCCTGGGATTTGATGGCAAGAGGCGAGCGCGACTCAATAAATGTCGAATCCGGCGATGGGTCCCCTCGGTTCATGCCGTTGTCACATGAAAGCGCGGCCCCTGCGGGAGCAAGCCCAGCTCGTGGGCCAACCGAAGGCCGGGCGGCGCTGAAGGGCTCTGGGCGGCGAGGTGCACCAAAATGGCCGCGGTCGCCGGGTCGCCGGCCACGCAGGGCCGAATGGTCAAGTCGACGGGCGGGTGGCCTGTGAGGATCACTCGGTCACGCGGGTCGTCCTGGTGATGCGACATCCTCAAGAAGAATTGCAGCGGGGCCGTCGCCGAGAGCTGGCCGGGTCCCCACGCCCGAGCCTGGTGCTCGAAGCCGATCACTCGGCCAGCGGGGTACGACTGGCCTTGCCAGGTGAATGGCTGCTCGGAAACGACCGGCTCGAGCAACTCTTCAATCATCGTGATTACCATGCCGAGCCGCCCGGCGAGGTACGCAGCCGACTCGATAAGCCCGACGTGGCCGATCTCGAAAGAGTCGGCCAGGCGGCGAAATTTTTCGGCCTCCATACCCAGCCCCGCCTTCTTCTGGAGCGGCAGGCGCCGCTGAGCCAGGTCAACGTAACGCTCACACCGCACCGCGAAAGGAGGTCCCGAGACAACCGAAAGCACGGTGGGCAACACATCCATCAGGAAGCCTGGATTGATCCCCGCGCCGGTCACGCTCACGCCAAAGCGCTTGGCCGACGCGTCGATACGCTCGGCCCGCTCGCGCCCGCACAACGGTGGATAAAAAAGCTCTTCCGAAGAGCTGACCACGTTCAGACCCTTTGCAAATAGCGGTTCGAGCTGCGGTTCGAGGCTGTTGAGCCGGCTCGTCGTTGTTAACAAGGCCACGTCTCCGGGCTCGCTCAGCTCGGCCGGTGCAGCCACAACGCGCACGGCTCCATCAGGACGGTCCGGCCCCCACAGCTCGGCCAGTGTCTTGCCAACCAGAGCGGGATCGCGATCGACAGCGCCGACGACCACAACTCGGTCCGTCCCGCGCCGAGCGCATTCGTCGGCCACGTTCTTGCCGATCGGGCCCAGCCCGACCAGCACAACCCTCAGCCTCGTCTCCGGGGCGTCGGGATACGTTGTCACAGCGAAGGTGCGTAGCATGTCGAGTGCTCGTCTGTTCCATGGGAAAGGTGACACAAGGTCGCAGAGTGCCCGGACCGAATATTCGAGTGTACTTGTCTCCCAGGTTGTTGACGAGACAATCCCGGCGGTTTAAGCACAGTCAGAGCGAGGGGCACGACTTCGTTTGCGTGACTCCCAAATCGTCATGCACGCAATTGTCTGCCCTACACCAATCGCACGCGATTGACGAACCCCTCGGCAAGCCCGGTGAGGTCGGCAGGCACAACTTCGGCCGCGAGGGCGCGCGATTCGAGGAGGGAGGCGACCTGGGGGTCGGCCGCGACGGTGGGGGTCAGGATCAGGTCTCCGCCGCGAGCGATCTGAGGGAGCCGGCTGGCGACGTTGACGGTCTGGCCGAAGTAGTCGAGGTGGTCGTTGAGCGTGGCCGCCATCGCGACGCCGCGGTGGATGGCCAGCTTGAGACCAAGGCTGTGAGTGGCCTGTCCCAGCGCGAGGTCGCCCGGGAGCGAAAGCGCTGCTTGAACAGCGGAGAGTGTGTCCGAGAATGCGGAGAGAGTGCCCTCGCCCACGGTTTTGACCAGGGCACCACGCTCTAGGCGCACTCGCTTCTCGATGGCTGAGAAGTACTCGTGGAGCACTTTGAAAGCCTGTACGTCGTCGCCTTGTCCGTACAGATCGCCCGAGCGTTCGAGGTCGGTGACAAGCAGTGTTACCGCGGCCACGCTCACTAATTGACCCGGCGAGAGCACTTCGCCGGGGAACAGCTCGCGGAACAAGGCCAGCGACGAGGCACGGGCGGCAGTCAGGGCGTCGTCGCGCGGAGCCACTCGCTCGACGCGCACGAGGAGCTCCTGGTCGTGATCGTTCCAGAGGGCCAGCACCTGGCCGCTCGCGCGGAGGATGCGGGGTGCGTCGGGGCCGGGCCGGTGGGCGAGCGACACTTCGAGTCGCGCGGTCGGCGCAGCGGGTTGCACCCGGAAGTCGAGCGCGAAGGGAAGCTGCGGACCACGCAGGCGGTATGAGCCCTCATCGAGGTTCAGCTCGAGCTCGATCCGTTCGCCCGCGCCAACCCGCGTCTGCGCGGCGACGTGCGGCGAGTGAGCCGGTCCGCCGATGCAGTAGGTGCCAAGCTCGGTCGCGCGCACTTCGGGGTGCGCTCGAAAGATGAGCTCGACCGAGTTCGCGAAGTCGAGCTCGTAGTCGAGATTGCAAGCCTCGCAGCGCCCGTGCTCGCGCAACGAGCGCAGGGTGTCGCGAATCTCAGACGGGATCCGGCAGACGGGGCAGAGCAGGTCCCAAAGCAAGACGAACAGGCCCGCGCGTGTGCCATGGAGGCACGCGGCGACAGTCTGGTCGGGGTTGAGCTCCAGCCGCCGCGCCAGCGCCAGCGGCCTGATCCGCGCGACTTCCTGAGCAGGCGCTTGCGCCAGGAAGTCGCCGAGCCGCTCCACGACGGCAGGCTCGACACCCCGCGCGGTCACACGGTCCAGGAGTTGATCGAGCCGCCTGCGCGCAGGGGCGGACATCTTGGCCTGCTCTTCGAACGGATCGGCCAGGGAAGACATCCTGCCGGAGGCCACTGCGTCGATGCGCTGGTAAACTCGTTCGAGAGACTGCCGGCTCCGCATGCCAACGTTCACCGCCGTGATCGTCCGGCCGAACAGACCGCGCGGCTCGACCTTCACGCGATGGGTCAGCGTGGTGCCTCCCGCCGGACGGGGCTCGAGCTCGACCACGCTCGTCAACCACTTCCATGGGCCCTGCTCGTACTGGCGCAGAACGCCCATCCGGCGTCCTTCCACCCATTCGAAGGGGTGCTCTTCCCAAGCGACCGTGATGCCCGCCTTGCGGAACCGCCCGAACCTCCGCACACCGCGACCGGGCTCAGCCTTGCTCGTAAATTCGACGGCAGGCAGGCCCACAGCGCGATTCAACCGCTCGGTGTTCGACACCAGCGGCCAGAGCTGGCGCGGCGATGCCTTCAGCTCCCAGACCCAGTCGTACTCGATCAAGTTCTTCGGGTCGCACGCGGGCAAAGAGGGATGTACGGCAATGCTGGTCGGCTCGCCGCGCAGGAGGCGCTCGAGGTCGCGGCGCATCGCGGCAGCCCCGCTGTAGCGGTGCTCGGGAGCTTTGGCCAGCGCCTTCTGAACGACCTGGCATGCGCCGTCGCTCACGGCCGGGTTCAGCGTTTTCAGCGGTGGCGGCGGCTCAGAGTTGTGCTTGGCGATGACCGCCAGCGGCGTTCCGGCGAGGAACGGTGGCCGGCCCGCCAGCAAATGAAAGAGCGTGCACCCCATCGCATACACGTCGGTGCGCGGGGTGATATCGCGGCCCGCACACTGCTCGGGCGCCATGTAGAGCGGCGTGCCCAGGATCGCGCCCGTCTGTGTCATTTGCAGCGACTCGGTCTGAACCTCGTGGCGAGCCAGGCCGAAATCTGAAAGCTTCACATGCAAGCCGTCGGAAGATCCTCGACGAGCGCGTAGGGGATCGTCGGCCGTTCGACCCAAGAGCAGGATGTTGTGCGGCTTGACGTCGCGGTGCACAATGCCGAGTTCGTGCGCTTCTTCGAGGGCACGCGCGACCTGGATCATGATCTCAAGTGCCTCGGGTTCGTCTAGCCGTTCCTTCCGCTCGAGGCGCTGGTGCAGGCTTTCGCCGTCGACGAACTCGAGCGCGATGTAATGAACACCTTCGTCCTCGTTCAACTCGAGCAGGTTCGTCACGAAGGGGTTGTTGATCTCGGCAAGCAGGCGGGCCTCCTTGTGGAACCGCCGTAGCGAATAAGCACTCTTTGCCAGGTCGGGGCGCAGCACCTTGATCGCCACGATCGAGCCGTCGCTTGTGTCTTCCGCGCGGAAGACGGTTCCCATGCCACCCTGGCCTAGCTTGTCGAGCAGCCGGAACCGCCCGAGCCGTTCGCGGAGAACGAAGGCTTCCAGCGCAGCAGGCCGGTGCTCAAGGGTGCGAGGGAGCGCGTCAATCAAGTCTGATGTCTCGGCCAGGCGGCCGGAGTCGCCCTGGAAAAGCGTCCCGGTCGCGGCGAGATCGTGCACTGCACTCAACCGGTCGAACACATCACGAGCCGACGGCCGTTCGGCGGGTTCGGGGGTAATCAGGGCTTCAATCAGATGGCCGAGCGGTGTGTCGAGGCCGGTATCCCACGGCGGCCGGCCGGTGACCCGGCCCATCCCTGCCACGGCAATCGTGTCTTGCGTTCTCACATCCGTGATCGTTTGCCCCGCGAGCAACCAAAAGAGGAGGGCGCCGAGCGCGTACACATCGGCCGCGAATCGACCTTCGATTCCATTGAGTCGCTCGGGTGCCCTGCATGAGGCATCAATCTTCGCGGCCAGATCGAGCCCGGGAGCCGCGTGCACGTTGAGACCCGTGAAGTCAAGCATGATCTCGGTCTGGCCCTTGAAGACCAGTTGTCCTGGCCCGATCTGGCCGTGGGCAAGCCCAAGTTTGTGTGCCAGGGCCAGCACATCGGCGAGCGCGCGGCCGATCCCGACCGCCTCGTGGACAGGCAGTGGCACGCGCTTGCAGAGCGCTTCGATGCCGCCGGACCCTTTGATCCACTCCATGGCGATGAAGGGCGGATCATTGTCGAGCCCGAGCTCGCGCAGCGACCGCGCAACGGGATGAACGATCAGTCTCGCCAAGCGGAGGCGGCGACAGAGTGGCACCCAGCGGTCGGCGTCGGCCTTGGCCCCGCCCAGCACACGCAGCTCGACAGGCGCGTGGTTTTGCGGGTCTTCGGCGCGATAGAGGACGCCATCCTCGCCCGCCCCAAGCTGGGTCAGTACCCGATAGCGTCCAAGATTCATGGCTCTCGCCGTGCTCGAGCGCGTGTGTCCAGAGAGTTCAACATGCCGCCGCTCAGAAGCTCAACGGTGCCGATCTCGTAGAGTGCTCAGCCGCGGGTTGGCATTGACCGCGACAAGTCAATGCACCCGCGGTTGGGTTGACGGGCTCGACGCATGACGCTGATCCCCGCGTCATCTCCTCGCTCGGATCGACGGCCGATCCCTTTTTGAGGATGGCACGCGACCGTGTTGCTGTCAATGATACCAGTGCGGGCCGGCCGGTCTCATCTGCTCTTAAACCGACCTTGCTCGCGCTCCTGAGGCCAGTTACGATCGAACGCGCGTGGCGCCGTAGCCAAGTGGTAAGGCAGAGGTCTGCAAAACCTCCATCCCCGGTTCGAATCCGGGCGGCGCCTCTCCCGTCTCACCGTTTCTGAATCCCTCCGCGCATCGCTTTCGGTGCTGCCCGCGTACCTCATGCCAGCCTCAACCCGCAGCCGCCTCGGTCGGGCGCGTTTCCTCGGGGATCGGCTTGCGCCACTCGATCGAATACTTGTTCTCCGCCGCGAACCTCTCGATCTCCGCCTTTGTCTGGGGGATCTCGATCGGCGTGATTTCGCGATACGACCCGCTGCCTGATCGTTTCCAGTTGACCTCTGACCCATACCAATGCTCGTCCGCCCAATAAACGATCAGGTTCTTCATGTTCATCAGTCCTTCTTGCTTTGAACCGCCCTTGCTTCGCTGTTTTCCATCACGCGCAGGCTTGGCGGAGGCGAGACGCAACATCGTTTCATTCAGGGCGCCGAGTGCCGTTGCCACTCCAGTCACCTGAGAGTTGGCCATCCGCATTTCGGCTCCAGTTTACATCGAGACGCGCGCCCTGACCACCAATCGTGCGCGGCTCCACACGATACTCCCGGGTTTGACCCAAGGTCTGAAATTCGTTCTCGTTGGGAGGACTTCCTT
>Ga0070732_10001981_pt1 | contig 11172 bp, 7 predicted proteins | sample Coa_R1_5_FD_66449 | JGI IMG/M metagenome (GOLD analysis project Ga0070732, IMG submission 66449) | Surface soil microbial communities from Centralia Pennsylvania, which are recovering from an underground coalmine fire - Coalmine... | ecosystem: Environmental > Terrestrial > Soil > Unclassified ...
TGGGCCGCCGATTCCAACGCGGCCATGCTGTATACCAATGGCGCCGCCTGGCTGAACGGAACTCTCGTGCCCCGCTCATCTTCTGCGATTTTTTCGGGTGACCTGGTGCAGACCCGGCCTGACGCTGTGGCCAATATTCACACATCCGGTTCCGCGGTCACAGTTCTTGCCGACTCGCTGGTAAAGTTCAAGGGCGGCTCTCTCGACATCGATCACGGTGGAGTGGCAATTTCGACCTCGAAGCAAATGGCGGCGGAAGCGGGTGAGGTGAAGATTTCGCCGGCCTCAGCATCGTGGACAGAATTCAACGTGGTGGACACGGATGGAACCGTGCGAATCGCCGCCCGAAAAGGCGATCTCAGCATCAGCGACGGTGAGGGAACTACGACACTTGCCGAGGGGCAAGAGACGACGCGCAGTGACTCGCCCGATCAATCCAATCAATCCGACCAACCGGACCAGGCCAAGAAGAAGCACAAGCGTCGCGGCAACGCGGCTGTCCCAGCTGCCGCCGGCAGCCTGCTGGATTCTCCTATTGCCATCGGAATTGGGGCTGGCGCAGCCGTTGGTTTTGCGACGTGGATTCTGGTCAAGGGCGACGATCCAGTCAGCCCGAAAAACCCGTAACATTGCGCTGCGACGAAAAGCATGTCACCTCGGGATGACCAGCCTAGACTACTTCTGAGGCGGGCAAGACGGTTTCGGTTTGGGTTGGCGCCAGCCGTCGCTTGCGGACAGGTTGCACAAAGGGATCGGAAGAAGCGACGGTGCAGAGAACGTAGAACAGCGCTGCGTTGGCGGGTACTTGCAAATTAAAATCGACTGCACTATGAACCAGAATTCCACTGAGACCTAAGAGGCAGGCCAAAGTGACGGCGCCGCTGATGTCGGTCGTCCAATTCCCGACTTTCTTCACTGCCTGGCGGTAAAGCACAACCAGGAACCAAACCATGGTTCCGAATCCCAACGCCCCCGTTTCCACCAGGAGTTGCAAATAGTCGTTGTGCGCCTCATTCACGAAGAAGTTCGTGTAGAAGGTACGAAACTGGGGATAGGCGACTGGGAACGCACCGAGGCCCCAACCCAGCACCGGACGGCGAAGGAACATGTGGAACGCATCGCGATCGATCTGGAGACGCATGGAATTGGAAACCTCACTGTGAGGGGTTTCCAAGATAGTCATCCGTTGAGAGAGTTCTTCTCCACCGAGCCAGGTCAGAATTCCACCCAGAAGCAGCAGAAAAATTCCCATGGTTAAGGCGGTGCGCCAGCCACGGCGCTGCTTAATCAGGACAAACGCCAAAACTGCCAACTCCGCCACCAGGGCCACCATCCCGCCACGCGATCCGGAAAGAAAAATCGTGCCCGCCATGAGCGCGGCAGCACAGGCTGCTGTGATCCGCTGGTTGGAACGGGCGAGGTGGGTCAGCGACAGGACCAGCGGAATGGGAATGAGCAACTCCATCAGCCCGGCATAGTGATTGTGATTTACATAGGGGCCATAGATCCAACCACCGAGGCGAGGTTGCCGAATCCAGTAGAGTTTTCCGTTGGACGAGACTCCCTGCAATAAGGCGAAGGCGGCGAGGGCGGCGCCGTAAATCGAAAAGACGAGAGCGAGCTTGCGAGCCTGCGAGCCCCGGATCAGCACTTGCCCGGCGAGGAAGCACAGAATGGCGTAAGCGCAATACAACAGGCCACCTGAAATCGTGTCGTGGCGGTAGGCGCTCACATTAAAGGTGACTTGCAACAGGATCAGAAATCCAAACGCCAACATGGGAAGGAAAAGCGGATTCCAGCGGATCTTCAGCTCGCCGTCGAGCCACTGCCTAGCAACCCAGAGAAGAAGCAGCAAGGTCGCGCCCGCTTCCACAATAAAAATTGACCAGGGCTCGACTGCGCCAAACGCGGCGGGTCCGAACATGAGCAAGCCGAAAGTTCCGTAAAGCACAATGGAACCGACTTGGCTGGAGGAGAACCTCCCGTTTGCCGCCGCGATGTTTTCGATCGCCATCCGATGTCCGAATTTCCCCGATAAGTGAGTTCTACGTTTGTTTCCTGACGAGGTGAAAATCGTCGATCCAGAGCTTGCCCCGCATAGGGCTTCCCTCCGGAAGGCGGCGAACTCGCAGAACAACGAGTTTGCAATCCGGTCCGGTGGTGAACTCTCCTCCGACTGATTTCCAGAATCCCGCGTCGCGGAGTTCGTCGCTGTCGTAGTAAGTAGTGCGGCTGTAGGGATCCTGAATCACCAGGTGCGGACCGCCGGCGCCCTCAAGGTCTCCATTCTTGTAGAACGCAGAAAAATCGTAAGGCGTATTGGGCTGGACCGGAATCAATTGAAAAATTCCGGCGTCGGCGATTCCCGGACCATCGAAGGTGATCAGCAACGAGCGCCGCCCGCCGTGGAAATCACCGGGGTCGAGGGTCAGCTCAACGCCGGGCTGTTTCTGGTATTGCCAATCGAAGCCGCCGTTAAGCACGTCCAGGCTGAAATTTCCATTCACGAACAAATTGCTGCGCGAGGGCAAATAGGACGAGAGCCCGAAACGAGCGGCCGTTCCCTGCCAGACCAGCACCGCCTGATCGACATCCTTGTGCTGAATCAAGTAGCGGAAATAGTTGAACGCAAACGGCTGTTCGAAGGGCTGGTTGGACTGAATGAAGGCGTCCCATACCTTGGCGGTTCCAGCCGTCTCCTGCTTCGCCATGAGAAAGCTCAAGAATGCGATGTAAGCCTCGGCGCGAGCCGGCACGACATCGCGCAGAAGTTGATCAACATCGGGCTGAATGCGCCAGCAAAACTGGATGGCCGGCCCGGCGAGGGAAGGATCGTTTTCCAGGACTACCCGGAATTCGCGCAACGCCTTTTCATTCTCGCCGCGAACCAGGTACACGTTGGCCGCCTCCCAGGCCACGTCGGGCGTCGAAGGATCGGCCTGGATCGCATGTTCGAGGGCGGAGGTTTGGGCATCAGTATCGCCGAGCACCTGGTAGGCGCTGGCCAGGTCGAACCAGAAACGCGCGGAGTGAGGGTTCAGCTGGACCGCAAAACGGTAGGATTCAACCGCCGCCACAGGATCGCGAGTCACGAGCTCGTAGTACCGGCCCAGGTGATTGCGATACTCCGCATCGCCGGGATCGAGGCGGACAGCTTTTCTCAAGCTAGTCAATTCCGCCCGCTCGCTAAACCATGCCGCCAGGAACTGCAGGGTGGCAAGGCTCAAGTAAGCGGCAGCGAGCAAACCGGCTGCGATGGCGACAAGCCCTTTCCGGGCCGGCGTATTGATCGAGATCCGCATGCTGTGGGCTGAAGACTACGTGCTAAGACGCCGAAAAAGCCTCTTCGGTATCGTCTTCTCCTGCCGGAGTATTCTCATCACGATAATAATGAGAATACTTGCCCTGATACTCGTAGTAGTAGTAGTAGTCGGGGGAGCTTAAATCCACCGCATTCAGCAAGACACCCGAAACTTTTGCATTCACCTGCATCAGGATGTCTCGGGCACGGCGCAGCGCATGCTTGGTGGTATGCCCGGAGCGGATAACAAGGACGATCGCATCGGTTCGGGGTGAGAGTACAACCGCATCCGTGACCGACAAAGCGGGCGGAGTATCCAGGACGATGTGATCGTACTGTTCGCGGAGTTCAAGCAAGACATCCCGCATGTTCGACGAGGCAAGCAATTCGGCGGGATTCGGCGGAGGAGTTCCGGCGGGGAGAATGTGCAGATTCGGCAGCACAGGAGTGCGCGTGATCGCCTGCTGCAGGGTCGTGCTTCCTGTGAGCACGTTGCTCAGCCCGCTGCGCGGACCCATCCCCAGAGTTTTGTGAATACTGGGACGCCGCAGGTCGGCATCAACCAGCAATACCCGTACACCTTTCTGAGCCAGAACCACGGCGCAATTGATGCTGGTCGTGCTCTTGCCCTCCTGGGGCAGCGCACTGGTTACCATGATCACCTTTGGCGGAGCGCCCAGGTTGGAGAGCAAAAGGGAGGTGCGCAACGCACGGTACGATTCCGCCATTTGCGATTGCGGGCGGACCTGAGTAATAAGTTCAACGGCTTCATTGGAGGATGCAATCGCCAGGCGCTTGGTTTGGCGCCCTTCGCGGGAGGTCTTCGAGCCGAGCGGGATCATCCCCAGGGGCGGGAGGCCAGAAATTACCTGCGCCTGCTCGGTGGTGCGCACCGTATTGTCGAGGCCCTCCAGAAAGAAAGCCAAGCCAATCCCGGACGTCAATCCCAAAACAAGGGCAAATCCTAAGTTACGCGGAATGTTGGGCTCGACTGGCGCCATGGGGACGCGAGCGCCATCAACGATGCGGAAATTATTCGATTTCAGGCCGGCGGAGACTCCCGCCTCCTTGAGCCGCTGCAGCAGTCCCTCGTAGAGCTGACGGCTGGTTTCCACGTCGCGCTTGAGCAGGCTGTACTCGATGGCGCTTTCATTCAGCTTGTTCGCTTCCTGCTTTTGTTTCTCCATCGCATCGTGCAGCATGTTCTCGCGCTGCAAGGCCGCCAAGTACTGGCCGCGAACCTTAGCGGTAATCTTCTTCATCTCAGCTTGAATTTGAAGATCGATTTCCCGCAATTGATTGTTCAGCTGGAGCAGCTTGGGATACGAGGGGCCGAACTGTGTGCTCAGGTCCGCCGCCTGAATCTTCAACTCCGCTTGTTTCGCCCGCAGGTTTTCCAAAAGGCCGGAAAAAGATTGGGAACCGGGTCCGGCTGCGTCGGCGCCAGCGCTGGAGGCAATCGCATCGGGGTCGCCCGATTCAATCAGACGATACACGGCCTCCTTGTCCATACGCTCGGATTCGGCGGTGGTCAGCGCTCGATTCAACTCGTCGAGCTTGGCGGTGATGATGTTCTGCTTTTCGTCGATTCCCAGGATTTCGTGCTGCTTCTGGTAGCGGACCAGCTTTTCCTGCGAGGTTTCAACCTTCATCTGCAGGTCGACAAGTTGCTTGGAGAGCCAGTCGGAAGCCTGCATGGTCGACTCGAAGCGGGCTTTGAAGTTGTTCTCGACATAGGTCTGCATCAGCGTGTTGACCACGCTGGCCGCCATTTCTTTGTCAGCGCTTCGAAAATGAATCTCGATGATGCGAGAATTCGGCGTCAGCAGCACCTTCAAATTGCCTTTGAAACCACCGAGCAGCGCCGAGGCTCGAGCCGAGTCAGTTTGAAGCGAGTCTGGCGCCAGGTCCGCCGAGGAGGTTTGAGGCTGCGTCTTGCCGCCCAACTCGGGACGACGATCGAGATTCAGTTCCCGGATCACCTGCAGGGCCAGAAGATCGCTCTGCAGAATCTTGACTTCGGTTTCCAGTTCCGTCGGATCGTAGTAATCGAGGCTGATGGAGTTTGAGTCTCTGAAGTTAAGAGTCGAATCCGGTTTATTAATAGCAACCGTGCCGCTGGCTTCGTAAATCGGCCTCATTCGTAAGCTGGCAATCGCCACAATCGAGAAAATTGTCACCAGGCAAGAGAGCACGACCCACTTGCGCTTCACCAGCACCCGGGCATATTCACTGAGGGCCGATTCGTGGGCCGGAAGATCGGCGTACAAGCGGGATACAGGGGCGCGTCCAAGGTCAGGCCCTGGCGCAGGCTGCATTTCGCGCACCAACGCGTTATTTGCTGATACTAGAGGCCCCGAGTCCATGCTTGCTTGTTCCTGAAACTATCAGGCTTCAGGCTGGAGTGGTCCGGCCTGTAGGCCTGCTCCGAGTCCCCAATTGGAAGAGGCTAGTTCGTAGCGTGGGGATCTTCTTTCCGCACCAAGAATCGGAGAATCGTCGACATTCTAGCATTGGATCAGCGCAGGCATTCTTCCTTTTTTTCCTAATAATTGTGGATGAACATCCTGGCGCGTATTTGCGAAAACTTCGCTATACTACTCTGCAAGTTTTTTGCCGCCGGCCGGGAAAGCGAGCCGGATTCCTGCTCTTGCGCCGTTCTCTCAAGCGAAAAAATGGGTGGGAGGATTTACGGGTCACGCTGCCTCGGAGCCGGTTTCGGCAGGCCCAGCCAAGCTGCCGAGAGGCAGGTTGCAACAATACAAATTCGGTGCGAGTGGGGCGAATGGCATGAACTGGTCGGAACAGGCGGTCCTGGTCACAGGCGGCACAGGCTCTTTCGGGAGAAAGTTCATTGAAATCATGCTGCGCGAGTACCACCCCAAGCGGCTGGTCATCTTCAGCCGCGACGAACTCAAGCAGCATGACATGCGGACCAGCGGGCTCGACCATCCCAGCCTGCGGTATTTTATTGGCGACGTTCGCGATCCTGGACGGCTGGAGCGCGCTTTCGCGGGAGTCACGGTGGTCGTGCATGCGGCGGCGCTGAAGCAGGTTCCAGCCTGCGAATACAATCCTTTTGAAGCCATTCAAACCAACATCATCGGCGGGCGGAATGTGATTGATGCCGCCATCAATCAAGACGTGAAGCGCATTCTGGCCCTCAGCACGGACAAGGCGGTAAATCCGATCAATCTGTATGGGGCCACGAAACTGTGCGCGGAAAAGATGTTCGTGCAAGCCAACTCATATTCGGGCGGGCGCGACGCCCGCTTCAGTTGTGCGCGCTATGGGAATGTCGTGGGCAGCAGGGGCAGCGTGATCCCCATCTTCCTGGAACAGAAACGCCGCGGCCGCATTACTCTGACCGATGCCCGCATGACGCGTTTCTGGTTGACCCTGGAGCAAGGCGTGCGGTTTGTGGTGAGCAGCATCGAGCAGATGCACGGCGGAGAGATTTTCGTTCCGAAGATTCCCAGCATGCGACTGGCGGACTTGGCCGAAGCGATTGCGCCAGGATGCGAAATCGAGACTATAGGAATTCGTCCGGGAGAAAAATTGCACGAGGTCCTGGTCTCCGAGGATGAAGCGCGAAATACTTTGGAAATAAAGGATCGCTACATTATTCAGCCGTCGCATCCGTGGTGGCGGCGCGAAAATTGGGTGCATGCCAAGCCGCTGCCGGAGGGATTTCGTTATGCCAGCGACACCAACGAACGCTGGCTGGCCAATCGCGAACTGCAGGAATTGATACGTTCCTTTACGCCTGAAGAGCAGGTTGTTCCGGAGAAGGTTCCGGCTTGACGAGAAAGTGACGAGAGTGGCTTTGACTTCTGCGACATCGCAAGCGCTCGCCATCAACGGCGGCCCGCCCGTCCGCGAAACGCTGCTTCCGTACGGGCGGCAATCGGTGGAGGACGCGGACATCCAAGCTGTCGTGGGCGTCTTGTGCTCCGACTGGCTGACCACGGGTCCTAAGGTGGCGGAGTTTGAAGAAGCGTTTGCGGCGCGAGTGGGCGCGGCCCATGCCGTGAGCTTCAGTTCGGGGACGGCAGCTCTGCACGCCGCCGCTTTTGCGGCGGGCCTGAAGGCCGGCGACGAAGCGATCACGTCTCCGATGACCTTCGCGGCAACGGCCAATTGCGTTCTGTATCAGGGCGCACATCCCGTATTTGCGGATGTTTGCCCCGACACGCTCAACATCGATCCTGAGCAAGTTGAGAGGCGAATCACTCCCCGAACGCGGGCTATTCTTCCCGTCGATTATTCGGGCCATCCCGCCGATCTGGCTCCCATTCTCGAGTTGGCAGAACGCCACGGCCTGCTCGTCATCGAGGATGCATGCCATGCTCTCGGGGCCGAATATCGAGGCGGGAAAGCAGGCAGCATCGCAGACATGACCGTTTTCAGCTTCCATCCGGTGAAGCACATCACGACCGGGGAAGGCGGCATGGTCACAACCAACAATGGCAAGTTCGCTGAAAGCTTGCGGCGCTTTAGCAATCACGGAATTTCCAGCGACGCGCGACAGCGCCAGGGAGCCGGGCAATGGCATTACGAGATGGTGCTGCTCGGATTCAACTACCGGTTGCCGGATATCGCCTGCGCGCTAGGCCTGGAGCAATTGAAGCGGCTCGAGGCGAATCTGGCGCGTCGGCGCGAGATTGCGGAGCGATATGCGGCGGCCTTTCAAGAGCTAGCTGGGGTGATTCCTCCAACGGTTCGCGAGGATGTGAAGCCGGCGTGGCACCTGTTTCCGGTTCGCGTAGCTTCGGAGAAGCTGGGGGCCGATCGCGCCCAAATCTTCCGAGCCTTGCGCGCGGAAAACATTGGCGTGAACGTGCATTACATTCCCGTGCATACCCATCCGTATTATCGCGATCGCTTTGGCTACAAGGGCGGCGAATTTCCCATTGCGGAAGACGCCTATTCCCGTTTGATCAGCCTGCCGATGTTCCACGGGATGACCGAACGGGATGTGGACGACGTGATTAGCGCGATGCGCAAAATAATCCAGTTCTATCACCGTAGTAAAAGCGCTCCCGACGGCGATCCGGCGGCAGTGACGGCAGGTGTATGAAGGCGCAAAGCGCATAAGGTCGGCAGTTTCCCAGAGCTGCCGGGTTCGATCATGATGATGCGAGCCAAGCGCATTCGAGGTATCGTGAAGGAGCGCGGAATCAAGCGAACGATAGAAAAGGCGCTTTCACGCAAGAAGGCGTGAGAACGCCGACGACCGCGGCCGCTCAGAAGTTTTCAGAACATGATGGGGAATCGACGAGTCGTGGCGGTTGTCCAGGCGCGCATGGGGAGCACGCGGCTGGCGGGCAAGGCGCTGCTTCCTGTGGCGGGGTATCCTTGCGCGGTGCTGGCGGTGCTGCGGGCGGGCAACCTGGGAGGCGAGATTCGGCTCGCGACCTCCGATGACTCAACTGACAATGCATTGGCGGACGTATTTGCGGCGCGCGGAATTCCCGTGGTGCGCGGATCGTTGGAGGATGTTCTCAGCAGGTTCTGCGCCGCGACGGAAGATTTGAATGACCAGGATGTCGTTGTCCGCCTAACGGCCGATAACGTGGTTCCTGACGGCGAGTTCGTAAGTTTGCTGGCCAACAATCTGATTCTTTCAGGCCTCGAGTATCTGGCGCCAGGCTTCCCGCAGAATCGTCTCCCCTACGGGCTGGCTGGAGAAGCTTTTTTGGTGGCGGCACTTAGGCGCGCGCAGGCCAATGCCGCTAGCGCCTATGATCGCGAACATGTGGGGCCCTGGATGTTGCGCACTTGCCGGGTGGGAAGCTACGTCGCGGAATTGGATCCGGGCACGGAATTGAGCCATCTGCGCTGCACGGTTGACGATCATGAGGACTACTCTCGGATCGTGCGTCTTTTTGAGAATGTGGAGGATGCCGTCCGGATCAGCTGGCGCGACCTTATTCGGATATTGGCTGCATTACCCGGAGAGCCGGGTTTTCGCATTCCATATAAGGTGATTGGCGGGCGTCTGTACGGCGAGATGGCTTTAGGTACAGCACAGTTAGGAATGCTTTATGGCGTCGCCAACCGCACGGGGAAGCCCTCTCGTGAACAAGCCGTCAAAATGGTGCGGCAAGCGGTTGCTCATGGTGTGACAGAACTCGACACGGCGCGTGCTTATGGCGACTCCGAGCGGGTGATTGCCGAAGCGCTGGCTGGAGCCTGGAGATCGCGAGTCCGGGTCATCACGAAATTGGCTGTGCCGTCCTCGCTCGCTGCCGATGCAGGCGAAGGTGCTGTACGCGCGGCGGTCGATCATAGTATTGCGATGTCGTGCGAGGCTCTGGGCTGCGAGACTTTGGATACATTGTTACTTCACCGATGGCAAGACCACGATGCCTGGAGGGGCGCGGCATGGGAGAGGCTTCTGGAGTTGCGTGACGAGCGAAAGATCGGCAGGTTGGGAGCGTCGGTCTACACTCCAGCGGAAGTTCGCTTGGCGTTGCGTGATGAGGCGATCAAGCATATTCAAATTCCTTTCAACATACTCGACTGGCGTTGGCGCGCGGCAGGAGTGGATCGGCTGCTGTCCGAGAGAAGTGACGTGATCGTGCATGCTCGCAGCTCCTATCTGCAGGGAGTCTTGATGCAACCGCCGGATCTCTGGCCTTCGGCTGCGGGTGGCAATGCGGCGCAATATGCCGGCAAGTTGCAAGCTCTGGTGTGCCGCTTCGATCGCGACAGTGTGGCCGACCTTTGCCTGAGCTATGTTCGCTCGCAACCCTGGATCACGTCTGTGGTGGTCGGTTGTGAAACGCTGGAACAGCTCCATGAAAATCTGCGGTTGCTCCGGAATCCGAAGCTGACTTCGGAACAGTGTGAGCAGATCGAAACTGAGATTCCGCAGGCCCCGGAAGACCTCTTGAACCCAGCCCGATGGAACCTGACCCATGAGCCAGCACTCCGGTAGGGAGGATGTGTTTTCACAATTCCGCCTGGACGGGCGGGTCGCACTCTTAACCGGAGCTGCCGGACATCTGGGGCGGTTCATGGCGCAAGCGCTGGCCCAAGCGGGAGCGCACGTAGTACTAAACGGCCGAAACAGCGCTGCCCTGGAGGCTCTCCTCCAGGAGATCTCCGGCCGAGGGCTCGCGTGCTCGATTGCCTGCTTCGACGTCACCGACGAGAGCGCAGTTCGAGAGCATGTGGCACGGATCGCTAAGACGCACGGCCGCCTCGACGTGCTCGTAAACAACGCCAGCTCTGGATCTCCCGGGACGCTGGAAACGGCGAAGGCCACCGATTTCGAGCAGATTTATCGCGTGAATGTGATTGGTGCTTTTCAATTGCTGCAGTGCGCGCTTCCTATATTGCGTGAAGCAGCGAGCCACAGGCAGGGAGGGGCTTCCGTAGTCAATATTTCGTCCATGTATGGCAGCGTCAGTCCTGATCCTGCGATTTATGGAACTAGCGGAGCCAACAGTCCTCCTTATTACGGGGCGGCAAAGGCGGCTCTCCTCCAGTTCACGCGGTATGCAGCGTGCCATCTGGCTGCTGATCGCATTCGCGTCAATTGCATCAGCCCGGGACCGTTTCCAGCGGAGCATTATCTGCAGCGGGATCCAGACTTTGCTGGGCGGTTGCAGGCGAAGACGCCAATGCGACGCACGGGGGATCCGAGTGAACTTCAGGGGCCGTTGCTCTTTCTCGCTTCGGATGCATCGTCGTACGTCACCGGGGTGAACCTGGCGGTGGATGGAGGTTGGACCGCATGGTGAAATCCCTCCGCTGGAAAATGAATGCATCGAGGCCGGTAGCGGGTTAATGGCGACCGGGACCATTTTGTTTCGCGCCGATGCGAATGTCGCGATCGGAACCGGTCACGTGATGCGCTGCCT
>Ga0070732_10001982_pt1 | contig 11171 bp, 5 predicted proteins | sample Coa_R1_5_FD_66449 | JGI IMG/M metagenome (GOLD analysis project Ga0070732, IMG submission 66449) | Surface soil microbial communities from Centralia Pennsylvania, which are recovering from an underground coalmine fire - Coalmine... | ecosystem: Environmental > Terrestrial > Soil > Unclassified ...
AACAACGCAGCGCACCACCCAGTCCGTTGCTCCACCACCGGCGCCAACATTGCCGAGGACGCTTCAGACGGTGCGGCTCAAACCGCCGGGCCAGTCGCTCCGTCCCGACCCGCAGCCAGAAGCGCTTACCCGGCCCCGCGGGCATGGACAGCGGACCGCCGCAGGTGCAGGTTCCACAGTCGGAGGCCAGGTGGGCCAATTCGCACCAGGTGCAACGCAACAGCCCACCCCCGGACAGCAAGTCGCGACGAGTCCCGATCCTGGCCAGCCACGGACTGGCTCGGCTGGACAACCGAGGCCAGGGCAACCAGGCCCCGGACAGCTCTACCAGCAGCAGCCTGGTCAGTTTGCGCCCGGTGCGGCGCGCCCTGGCACAACAGGGCAACCGAGGATAGGACAATCCGGCCCGGGACAGTTCTACCAGCAGCAACAGCCAGGTCAGTCAATCCCCGGTCAAACAGCACCGTTCCCACCGAGACAGCCAGGTTATGGACAGCAGGGCATTGGAAGGTACGAGCAGCCGGGCCAACCAGCACCGGGGCAGTCGACTCCCGGGCAGAGCGCCCAGCCAGGATCCAGTCAACCGGGCCGGCCTGGTGGCACTGCTCCACCCGCTGCCCAGCCCAGATCAGACAAACAAAAAGACCGGAGCCAGTAGAAGCGTCGGTAGCCTCGAAGTCTTGCTCCGCATACCGCGGCCCAACGTGTCGTGAGCCCTGCACAACGAGTGGGTCTGGCATTCTGCGAGACGCGGCGAGAGTAACTGGCGGTCCGCGACTCCGCGACGTCCGAATGAGTGCATCGAGAGGCGAAAAGGCAACGGATTCTGCGTTGCCCGTGGCATCTATAATGCTTAGGATAATGGATGAATTCAGCGTACCAGCTTGAGGACACTCGGTGCCCCATCTCCCCGCAGCCACTGGCGGGTGAGCTCCCAGGCTTCTCCGAGGGCTCGCGCCGTGCTCTTGCAGTTGCTCCATCGGCTTGAGCAGATGTCTCCCCGGATGGCGCGCTGGCTGGGCGATCGGCCCGACCTGCAAGTGCCGGCGATCGGGGTGAGCCTGGCCACGCACCTGGCCATCGTGTTCGCTTTCGGCATGATCGGATATGCCGCGCACACAGAACGCGCTGCGGAGTTCCGGACCGAGGTCGTCAACACGGCTCTACCCGACCTGTCGCGCCTTGACACCACGGAGCTGAGCCAGATCGACAAGCCGCAGTTGCTGGAGGCCACCGCAGGCTCTTTCGCTCCGCTTGTTGCGCCGATTGTCGTCGCGCCTGTGCCCCAACAGTCACAAAAACAGGTTGATCTTAGCAAGCCAGACGTCGCACGCGCCGCCGAGATCGTTTTGCCAATGGCGAGCCGTCTCGACCAGGCCGTCACGATTCGGGGCCTCGGCACCGAGCAAGTGGGGGCCGTGGAGGGCGCTGTCGACCGAATCGCCGTTGAGATCATGAGGCGGCTGGAACATGGGCGCACGCTTGTGGTGTGGGCGTTCGACGCGTCGGGCAGCCTAGTGGCCGAACGCGAGCGGCTTTCCAAGCACATAGAGCAAGTCTATAGCGACTTGTACAAGCTCGATCAGCAATCACTCGCCCGCGACGGCGGCCTGCTGACCGCCGTGGTTGGCTTCGGCCAGGACCGCAAGCTTCTCACACACGAGCCAACCGCCGACCCGGCAGCGATCACAAGCGCCATCGATCGGGTGCCGCTTGACGAGACCGGAGTTGAGAGCACGTTCCAGACTACGGTCGATATTGTGCGCCGTTACGGGAAATACAAGAGGGGAAACGATTTATACCACACGATGATCATCATCGTGACCGACGAAATCGGTGACGACGAGAATTACCTGGAAGAGGCGATCTCCGTTGCCGTGGCTGCCAAGGTGCCGGTCTATGTGCTCGGCTCACCCGCCCTTTTCGGCCGGTCCGAGGGTTACATGGACTACACCGACCCGAAGACCAAGAAGACTTACCACCACCTGCCGGTGACTCAAGGACCGGAAAGCGCGAGGATCGAACAGATTCGCCTCCCCTTCTGGTACAACGGCCCGCAGTACGAGATGCTCGACTCCGGATTCGGCCCCTACGCGTTGAGCCGGCTCGCGGGAGTCACGGGGGGCATCTACTTCGTCACAAGGATGGGACCGAACAGGATCACGTTCGACCCCGCGGGCATGCGCGAATACAGACCTGACTGGGTCAGCCGCCAACAGTACGAGCTGGCCATCGCCCGCCACCCGATCCGCCAGGCGGTTCTGCAAGCCGCTCTTCTGACCCAGCAGAACCTCCCGCGCCAGCCTGGCTTGACCTTTCCGCCTGCCGACGACGCCGAGTTCAAGGAAGCGATGAAGAAGCAGCAAGAGGTCGTCGCCCGGGTCGCCTACACGGTGGATCAGGCGCTGGAACCAATCTCAGCGGTTGCAAAGCAACGCGACCGCGAAACCTCGCGCCGCTGGCAGGCGCAGTACGACCTGATTCGGGGCCGTCTTCTCGCCGTGAAGATTCGGTGCTACGAATACAACTGGGCGTGCGCGAAAATGAAGAAGGATCCGGCGAAGTTCACACAGCCGGGCTCGAATGCGTGGAGGCTCGTCCCCGACGAGGAAATCCATTATAGTGATAAGGCGGCTGCCGCCGGCAAGGAGGCCAGGGCGCTCTTGAAGCGGGTCATCGACGACCACCCTGGAACGCCCTGGGCTCTGCTCGCCCAGCGCGAGCTAAAAGACCCATTCGGGTTCAAGTGGATTGAGACGACGGTACCACCGCGTCCCAAACCACAGGATGCCGCCCAGAAGAAGGCGATGCCCAAGAACAATCCGCCGCCCAAGCAAGAGGCGCTTCCCAAGTTGTAAGCCCTTTCAGATTCTTGAGATCGATTTTCATGGACTTGAAGGTTCCCGAATCGGGTGAAGGATATGAACTGGTGGAGCTGCCGCCGACGCCAGTTCCAGCGGTCGCGCCCGTTATTGCCAGCAATGGCCCCGTCGCTCTTACATCGCCTGAGAAGACCGATTCCGGACCGGCTGCGCCACTCGAGAAGGCGAAAGAGAACGGGTCGGCTCCGTCCAAGCCACCCCGCCCGAAACGACTTGTCTTGAGGCGGCGGTGGGATGCACCTGCCTGGGGAGTCTCGCTGCTGGTCCACCTGGGCGTCTTGACGACGATGGCCTTGGCCACGCTGACGCCCGAGGTGCGCAAGGCGGTGGTGAGCCTCAACACGGCGCTGGTCGACATGAAGTCAATTGGCGCTGAGGAACCGCTGCCCATCCTGGCCGACCCGTCCAATATGCCTCGCGAGGAGGCAGTTGGCAGCTCGGTGCCTACGCTGAGCCAGGGAATCGGCTCGGGCACGGGTGCTCCTTCAGCCACACCGAACATCTCTGTCGGTTCCGGCGTCGGCGCCATCAGCGAGCGCTCCAGCCTGCCCGGCATTCAAGTGGTGGCCCAGGTGTCCGGCCTGTCGCTCATGCCGTCAGCGCCCGCCCGAGACCTCGGAGGCGGGGGCATGATCTCGGGCGACGTGACGTACGAGACCAAAGACGTGGGCGTCGCGCTCGACCAGCTCGCGCGCGAGATCCTGCGTCACCTCGAGGCGCACAAGCTGACCGTCGTCTGGCTGTTTGACGAGTCGGGCAGCATGAAAGACGATCAGAAGGCCGTCAAGGAGAAGTTTGGCAGGGTCGCCTCCGAGCTGAAGCTTAACATCAGTGACGAGAAGAAGGCAGCGGGCATCTTGAACCATGTCATCGTCGGTTTCGGCCAGGACATTCACTTTGAGCTCGATAAGCCGACGGCCGACATCGACGTCATCGGCAAGGCGATTGACCATCTCCGGGTCGACGAAACCGGCATCGAAAACACTTTGCATGCGCTCCAGGAAGTGATCCTCAGGTATGGGCGTCTCATCAGCAAGGATCGCCGTCTGCTGATTATCTTGATCACCGACGAGTCGGGCGACGACGGCTCGTACGTCGAAGAGGCTCGGCAACTAGCTGTGAGCCGCGGCGTACCCATCTACGTCATCGGCCGCCAGTCGCTCTTCGGATATCACAGAGCGCATTTGCTCTACGTTGATCCTGTCACCAAAGACCACTACTGGCCCGAGATCCGCCGCGGCCCGGAAACCGCGGGGGTCGAGACTTTCCAGTGGGATGGCTTGCACGAGCGCTGGGACGAGCAGCCCTCGGGGTTCGCCCCTTACGAACTGGCCCGCATGGCCAAAGACACGGGAGGCATCTACTTCCTGCTGCCCAGCGATGAGAACATGCGGGTTCGCCAGCGCGAGAAGGCCTACTCGATCACCACTCTCAAGGAGTACGTGCCTGACTACGAGAGCCGGCTGGCGTACATCGAGCGCCGGCAGAAGTCGGAGCTGCGCCGGTCGCTCTTCGAGATCATTGAGCTGGTCAAACCCAACTGGCCGAACAAAGAGGTTTTCTCGGCCCGCCGCGACTTTCCGATCCAGCCCGACCTTCTAGCCCAGGCGGCCGTTCCGGCAGCACAAGCGGCCACCATTCGCCTGAACGGCCTGATTGACGCCGAGGCACGGCTGCGGCAACTCCAGAAGCTCCGCGACCGCGAGCCCGAGAAGCGGTGGCAGGCCGATTACGACCTGATGCTGGCCCAGGTCGTGACGTTCCAGGTCAAAGCGTTCGAGTACCGCGCCTTGATGCAGGAGATTGTCAAACAGGTACAGAGCGGCAAGCCCCCTCAGCCCAAAGCGAAGCCAAGCGAGAACCTGGTCGTGATTTGGCAGGTCAACCACTCGAGACAGGCGAGGGCGGCGAAAGAGCTGACCGAGAAGAAATACGCGGAAGCCGAGCGCTTGCTCAAGCTCGTGATCGAGCGCCACCCAAAGACTCCCTGGGCCGACCTGGCGCAAGACGAGATCAATCGCGGCTTCAGCGTCCAGCTCGACGAGTGGTCACACAGCCCGCGCTACGACGAACGCGCCAAGCTCGTGCCCAAGTACTGACGCACTTGGACAAGGCGCGCCCGATCAGAGCTCGCTCAGCCCGCTGAAGACTTCTTCGCGGCGTCCTTTTCCGCAGGGCCGTCCGCATCGTTCTTGGGCTGTGCTTTCTCCTCGCCCTTTGTCTTCGCTGATGTTTTCTGCTCGCCCGCGCCCGCGCCCTTGGCCTTTGCGGGTGCCTTCTCCCCCTCTTTTTTCGTTGCGGCTTTCTTCGCATCGTCTTCCTTGGCAGGCGCTTTTTTGGCATCCTCTTCCTTGGCAGGCTCTTTCTTGGCTTCCTCGCCCTGGGCCGCCGCTACGGCCCCGCCGGCCTTCTTGGCCACCAGCTCGATGTCACCGTAGACAACAGGCGAAAGGTTGTAGCGCGGCTCCCACTCGTCGATCCTGGCCTTCTTGATGGTTGCCTCAAAGAAGGCCAGGATTGCGTCGGCGACCTTGGGCTGGAAGCGCAGCAACTTGTAGCCATGGAGCGACGTGGGATAGAGATCCACCTTGCTCTGGCGCTGGCGGGCCACGGTGGCCTGAACGTCTTTGACCGGATTGAACGAGGCCGCGTCGCGCTCGCCGGCCATCAGGAGCATGGGAACGCGGGGAGCCACCGAAGCCAGATTCGAAGACAGCTTCGAACCAAACCCTTCGGCGACAGGCGAGACGAGCACGAGAGCCTCGAGGTCGCTGACTCGCCCCTCGCTCGAAACGGCTGCGCCTGGTGTCGCGGCCCAGGCAGCGACCAGGTTCGCCCCTTCACCCACTGCGACAACCCCGAGCTTCGCCAGGTTCAGCTCCTCGCGATTGTGCCGGTCAACGAGGAACTGGTAGGCAGCCTGAAGGTCTCCCACGAGGACCTTCCCTTCCTTGGCCCCAACCTCACGGCGGGGGTTCGCTCCATGCCCGCGCAGGTCGAGGACCAAAACGGCATATCCTTGCGATTGGAGGAACTCGGCTAGCCCTTTGTCGTGCAGATCTTCAATGCCATCCTCGAAGTCTTTGCCCGAACGTCCCTTCTCATGGACGAGCATGACCACGGCGGCCGTCCCGCGCTGGGCTGGATAATAGACGGCGGCCAGCGGCACATTGTCGATCGCGGTGATTTTGAACTTGTAATGGAACGGCCACACAGGCGCGGCGGCAGCCTTCCCTTTGTCCGCGGGGTTGTTCCCCTGGTTCGCGAAGGGGTCGGCCGCATGGCGCTTGAGTTTCTTGGGAGGTACTCCGCCTGGAGCCTTCAGGCCACCCTTGGCGTTCTTTTCGGCCCCCTTTCCCTTGGTGGCGGGTGCGGGAGCCTGGGCCAAGCTAGCCCCGACGGTTGCCAGGGCGACTGCTGCCGTCACCACCCAGGTCCCGACGCACCGTGTAAGCTGGCTTTGCATCGGTCGCTCCTACTGCGCTGGAACAGGGCTTAGGTCTTTGAAGGGCCTCTCCTCTATCGTAAGATCGGCCATCACTTTCGACAATCGTTAGTCGTTAGGCTGGGAAGAACACCGCGGATCAAGCTCTCCGGTTGCAACAAGTGTGATGACACACGTCGCTTGGGCGGTGCTGACATCGTAGGGTCCTCATGACGGACCCGACGTCAGGACCCGGTATTGCCGCCTTGGGGATTTCTGACATGCCGGCACGAGACGCATCAGGCACGAGGCGCGAGTTCGTGCATCAGACGCTGACTGCGGCAGCAATGGGCCCGGTTCTTGGGGGTATTGACGAGCTGCTAGCAAGCGGTTCAGTTCAGGAGGAAGCCGACCGGTTCCTCGAGCGCTACGTCGACGGATGGCTTCCGCTCGAGACCGCGGCCAACGAGGCCTCGTGGATTGCGCTTACTGACGTGACCGAAGCCCATACCAGCGCCCAGGTGGCCAGGAGCCAAGCAGCGAGCGAGTACGTGGGCGCAGCCTGGGTGATCGACACGGCACGAAAGCTGCTCGAACGCAAGGCGGATCTTGGCGACCTGACCGTTCGCCAGCTCGAACGGATCATGCTCCGGGCCGCTGAGTCGCCGGGCACGATTCCTGACGTCGTCAAGACACGTACCGTGGCCGAGGCAGAACAAGCGGCGACTCAGGACGGGTATGTTTACACCCTGAAGAGCGAGGGCCGGGCGCCTCAAGTTCTTTCGGCCAACGACATCGACCGGCTCCTGATCGAATCGCGCAACCTCTCTGAAAGACAGCAAGTCTGGGAAACCTCCAAGACCATCGGAGGCCGGCTCCGTGATGGGCTTCGCAAGCTCCGCGACCTACGCAATTCCGTGGCCCGAGAGATGGGCTTCGACTCGTTCTTCGCGCTCCAGGTTGCTGACTATGGGTTGACCGTGACCGAGATGGTAGCCCTCACCGATCGGTTCCTCGCGGACGTCCGGCCCATTTATGAGCAGCTTCACACGTGGGCCAAGCACGTGCTCGCGGGTCGGTACGGCACCGAGCCGCCCGACGGAATGATACCCGCGCACTGGCTTCCCAACCGCTGGGGCCAAGATTGGCCGGGGCTCGTTGACGAAGTGGACCTCGACAAGCCGTTTCAGAACAAGCCGCGCGAGTTCGTCGTCGAGCAGGCGGAGCGTTTCTACGTGTCGCTCGGCTTCCCGAAGCTGCCGGCGTCGTTCCACGCCAAGAGTGACCTGTATCCACCCGAGCCGGCCACCGGGCGCAAGAAGAACAGCCACGCATCCGCATGGCACATTGACCTCAAGAGCGATGTTCGCAGCTTGATGAGCATCGAGCCCAACTCGCAGTGGTTCGCGACAGCTCACCACGAGCTCGGGCATATTTACTACTACCTTTGCTATTCCACCCCGAAGGTTCCCTACCTTTTGAGGGCTGGAGCCAACCGGGCTTTTCACGAGGGACTCGGCGACTTGGTCGGGCTGGCCGCGAGCCAGAAGCGGTACCTCGATTCGGTCGGTCTTCTGCCCCCGGAAGCAGCGCGGGCGAGCCCGGAGACCTGGCTCCTCGACGCGGCTCTGGACCGCTCGATCGTCTACCTGCCGTTCGCCGCTGGAGTGATGACGCGGTTCGAGCGCGACTTTTATGCCGAGACGATTGCCCCTGACCAGCTCAACTCCGCCTGGTGGGCGCTCGCCGGCCGCTACCAGGGCATTTCCCCGCCGGGCCCTCGGCCCGAGACGCTCTGCGACCCGGCCACCAAGACCCACATCAACGACGACCCAGCACAGTATTACGATTACGCGATCGGCACTGTCTTGAAGTTCCAGCTTCACGACCACATCGCCCGCTCGATCCTCAGGCAAGACCCGCGCGACTGCAACTACTACGGCAACCCGAAAGTGGGCGACTTCCTGCGCGAGATCCTCAACCTGGGCGCCACCCGCGATTGGAATGCAGTACTCCGCGAGGCCACCGGCACAGGTCTGACAGCACAGCCCCTGGTGGCCTACTTCGAGCCCCTTCTGAGCTGGCTCAAAGAGCAGAACAAGGGAAGAAAAGTCGGCTGGACCTGATGGCTCCGTTGATGAATCTCGATCCCGCGCCTTGGTAAGCTGAAATAACGACAAAGCAAAGAATTGGAACGCTGCCAGCAAAGCAAAGGCATTCACAGCCAGCACCGCGGAAAACGCGGAGATGAAGACGAAGCGGAAGAGCACCGAGAGTGCGCGGAGACAGCAGCGACCGGGGGGAATCAGACAACTTGAAAAAATCAACAATATTTTATTTGCTGTGTGTTGGGTCCTTGACGCTATAGTGTCGCTTGAGGGCGTTGCTATGGATTCGCGCTACCAGCCTATCGAAAATTATGGCGTCATCGGCAACCTGCGCACGGCGGCGCTGGTGGGAATGGACGGCTCCATCGACTGGCTCTGCGTGCCGCACTTTGATTCTCCAAGCGTCTTCGCCGCAATCCTTGATGACCAGAAGGGCGGCCGCTTCCGCATATCACCGGCCGGTGAAGACTTCCGCCGCAAGCAGTTCTACTGGCCGGACACCGCCATCATCGTCACGCGGTTCCTGCACGACGACGGCGTGGGCGAGGTCGAGGATTACATGCCGGTCGGCGGTGCTGGCATTTTGCTGGATGAGCTGGTCCGCAGGGTTCGCGTCGTGCGCGGACGGGTGTCCTTTCGTCTGGAGTGTCGGCCCGCCTTCGACTACGCCCGCGCCACCCACGAGGTGCACCTCGGCCCCGACGGCGCCCGCTTCGACGGGCCGGGGCTGAGCCTCGACCTGGCCGCCCCCGTGCCGCTCCGGCCCGACGGGACCGGTGTTCTCGCCGACTTCACGCTCGGGGAGGGGGAGAATGTCACGTTCGTCCTCCGCCGCCTCTGCCCAGACGACCGCCCGGGTCGCTGTCCCGGCGCCGGCGAGGCGGAAGAGTCGTTCCGAGACACGGTCACCTACTGGCGGCGCTGGCTCTCGAAGTCCACTTACACCGGCCGCTGGAGGGAGACGGTGCACCGCTCCGCCATGACGCTCAAGCTCCTGTCGTTCGAGCCGACCGGGGCAATCGTCGCGGCCCCGACCTGTAGTCTGCCCGAGGCGATCGGCGGCCACCGCAACTGGGACTACCGCTTCACCTGGATCCGCGACGCCGCGTTCACGCTGTACGGCCTGCTGCGCATCGGCTTCACCGAGGAAGCGGCCCGCTTCCGCGACTGGCTGGAGGACCGCTGGCAAGAGGCCAACGGCAGCGGGACCGGCCCCTTGCAGCTCATGTACGGCATCGACGGCCGGGCCGAGCTCACGGAGGAGACGCTCGACCACCTGGAAGGCTACCGGGGCTCGCGACCGGTGCGGATCGGCAATGCGGCGTATCGGCAGCTTCAACTGGACATTTACGGAGAGTTGATGGACGCGGTTTACCTCCACAACAAGTACGTCGCGCCCGTCGGCTACGACGGCTGGGTGCGCCTGCGCACGCTGATCGATTGGCTGTGTGACAATTGGAAACGGGAGGACGAGGGCATCTGGGAAGTGCGCGGCGGTCGCCGGCATTTCGTTTATTCAAAGGTCATGTGCTGGGTGGCTGTGGACCGCAGCCTGCGGCTAGCTGACAAGCGATCGTTCCCAGCCGACAGGGCACGCTGGCTGAAGGCCCGCGATGAGATCTACGAAGACGTCATGACCAGGGGCTGGGACCCGCGCCGCAAGTCGTTCGTGCAGGCTTACGATTCCGACGCGCTCGACGCGTCGAGCCTGCTGATGCCGCTGGTGTTCTTCATGGCCCCGAGCGATCCGCGCATGCTCAGCACGCTGGACGCGGTTCGCCGGCCCCTGGGCGCGGGTGGCCTGGCCGCGGATGGTCTGGTCTACCGTTACGATCCTGCCACCGCCCCGGACGGCCTGCCGGGCCGCGAGGGGACCTTCAACATGTGCTCGTTCTGGCTTGTCGAGGCGCTCACCCGCGCTGGCCGCACCGACCCTGCGCGGCTCGAGGACGCGCGGCTGCTTTTTGAGCAGATGCTCGGTTACGCCAACCACCTCGGCCTGTATGCCGAGCAGACCGGCACCAGCGGCGAGGCGCTGGGCAACTTCCCTCAAGCGTTTACTCATTTGGCTCTGATCAGCGCCGCCTTTAACCTTGACCGGGCGCTCGGGTCGCGCTGAGCCGGCTGTTCAACGACCCCAAGCGCAATGTTCAGCAACATCCCCAGCACCAGCGCAGACGCCAACAGCGCGGCCGTCCCGATCGGCCGGCTCAGCCGGGCTCTCCGATCAGCGAGTCGGATTAGGGAGAGGGACATTCCCCGATCGCCTGTAGGTTTGCGAAGTCTGAGGTTCCCTACGGGTGATAATGAGATATTGAATATTCATGATCTGAGAAGAGGATGAGGCAATGAAATTAAGACAGGAGCTGCCTCACTCTCCAATGAGAACTGTCCACATTCCGCGAATTGTCTGAGACGCGTGAGAACAATCTCCGACAAGCTCTTGTCGCAGTCTTGTCCGCGAACGAACCCTCTAACCTACGCAGTCTACCGGGAGCCCAGAGAATGACCCCTTTTTCGGCCGTGGGAATCGCATGGAAGACTCCTTCATTAATCGCTCCGGATTGCGATTCCTTGGGCGATCGGGCTGACCACTCTGCAATTCCGATCAACGGACGGATCATCGCGCTTCAGGTCCGGGCGCTTGCCCGCGCAGCGGCACGTCCCACGCTCCGGTGCCTACATCGTCGGGGCCGCCGCGGGCTCCGGTACTTCGCTCCGGCTGGCGAGAGTCTTAGAGTCTTCCTCCGTAGGATC
>Ga0070732_10001983_pt1 | contig 11171 bp, 15 predicted proteins | sample Coa_R1_5_FD_66449 | JGI IMG/M metagenome (GOLD analysis project Ga0070732, IMG submission 66449) | Surface soil microbial communities from Centralia Pennsylvania, which are recovering from an underground coalmine fire - Coalmine... | ecosystem: Environmental > Terrestrial > Soil > Unclassified ...
TCTGCTCAGTGCACTTGGTGCATACAGAGCTGGCAAATTTTTTGTAGCTCTTCGTAGGTAAAGAAGATCTCTTCCTGACTTCCAGCGCGCTCAACGTGCCCAAGACCGGATTCACTGGAGATGCGAAGGATCTCCGCTTCGGGAATGCCGAGAAGGACGGCTGCCCGGCCCCGCGTCACATATTTTGGCACTCGGCTGTCCATCATTAGCCCTCTCACGACGGGAGTGTGGTGGCCATGGAATCTTGTTCGACGGCCATGACCATGGCTTTGTAGATATCGACGTCCCACCCCTCGCCAATGCGCATGCGCAGGGTGTCGCCGCTATCTTTCAGGAGCTTGCCACGAAGCGGAACCCGAATGTCGCCCAGGGCGACTTGCAGGATTACCGGCTGTCCAATCCACGCCGCGAACGCGATGTCCAAAGCCCCTCCGTCGCTGCTGCATCCTGACGAAGGAAGGATCGCGCGGGAGACCGCGGGGGCCAATGGTACAGCGAGGGTAGGGTTCTAGTAAGAAAGTACTGCCGCAGAATTGGCGGACAATTTCGGAGAATTTCCGCGGCGGTACAAGCGTACTGTTTTGCGGGGACCTGCGGTCCATTGGCTGGCGCCAGGGGCGGTGGCATCCTCATGGGGCGATGAGCAAGCACGCCACCAGCCCGTTCGAAGGGGCAAACCCGGCCGCACGGCCAGGGATTGGCCTGGCTTTGGGTGGAGGGTTTGCGCGCGGTTTCGCGCACCTGGGTGTCTTGCAGGTCCTCGAACAGAACCATATTCCGATTTCGTGCATTGCGGGAACGAGTGTGGGGAGCATTCTGGGCGCCGCATATGCCAGCGGGGCGAGTCTGGCGCGCATCAAGGCCACTTGTCGCACGCTGCGCTTCCGGGACATTGCGCGGTGGCGTGTATCGCGACTGGGCTTCGCCAGCAATCACCGCCTGGGAGATTTGATCGAGCACGTGTTTGAGGCGCGCCAATTCGAAGAACTGCAAATTCCGCTAGCGGTGGTGGCGACGGACCTCAACACCGGCGAGCCAGTGTCGCTGACCGAAGGAAGCCTGATCGACGCGATACGCGCGAGCTGTGCTTTTCCGGGACTTTTCGAGCCTGTAGAAATCGGGACGCGCTGCCTTGCGGATGGCGCGCTGGTGGCCCCGGTGCCGACACGGGCAGCACGCGATTTGGGGGCCTCGTTTGTCCTGGGGGTCTCCGTGGGGATTCAAGACGGCTACCGAGGCGCGCCCACGAACATTTTTCAGGTGGTCAGCCGAGCGGTGAGCGCGGCGCAGAAACACCAACTGGAGATTTGGGAACGTTACGCGGACCTGGTGCTGCGCCCGAACGTGCAGGGGCTAGCCTGGGACGACTTCGACCGCGCGGACGAGGCCATCGAAGCCGGCGCGGCGGCGGCGCACAGCGCTTTGCCGCGCATCCAAAAATATCTTTCTCGAGCAAACGCAACGAACCATAGGGACGATCAAGAAGCGCAGAACCATCCGATGCTTGCGGAGGTGACGCGATGATTCGCCTAAGTTGCTGGATTGCGGCGTTCACGGCGATGGGATTGCTGCTGTGGCAAGAATGCGGAGATGATCTCGGCGTTTTCTGCTACCGTATAGGCTGCAGCGTTTTTACGTTCACCGGCAAGCAAGCGCTTGCGCTCGTGCCGATCCGGCACACTCTTGGCGGGAAAATGGCGAGGACCCACGCCGCGTGCTCCAATCGATCGTTCACTTTTTCCAATCCCTCTATGACCCCCAAGGACTTCAACAACTAATCGCCTGGGGCGGCCCTACTCTGGTCTGCTTCATCGTGTTCATCGAGACGGGTCTTTTCGCCGGTTTCTTTCTGCCTGGCGATTCTCTACTGGTCACGGCTGGAATCTTTGCGGCCACGAGTGATGTTCAGCTTCAATGGGTTCTCGTACGACTTCTGCTGCCGGTAATGGGATGCGCGATCATCGGGGATCAGCTCGGGTACTGGATTGGGCGCAAGGCCGGACCCGCGTTGTATCGCAGAGAGAATTCGCTCTTTTTCCGGCGCAGCCATCTGCAGCGGGCTCACGCGTTCTACGAAAAATATGGCGGGCGGGCGGTGATATTTGCGCGCTTCGTGCCGATCATTCGGACGTTCTGTCCGCCGGTGGCGGGCGCAGCGCTGATGCCCTACGCGCGTTACGTGGCGTTTGACATTGTGGGGGGAATCGTCTGGGTGGCCGCGATGATTCTTGGGGGATATTCGCTGGGCCGCTCGGTACCCAACATCGGCCAGCGCATCCATTACGTGATTGCGGTGGTCATCGTGCTGTCGGTGCTTCCGGCGATTATCAGTCTGATTCGGGCGCGACGGGCGATCGGGGTACCCGCCAAGGAGCAATAGCCGGTGCCTCCGCGGAAGCTCCGCGCCATCATTTTTGACATAGGCCGAGTGCTGATTGGTTTGGATGTGGCGCGCGCGGTAACTAGCTTGGGCGCGAACTTAGCGCTTTCGCCCAGCGAAGTGTGGACGGCGTTGGAGAAGGATCCGCGCTGGGCCGATTGGCAAGAAGGTCGCATGTCCCCACATGACTGGCACCTGCACGTAACCAAACGGCTGGGCTCGCCGCTGAACTTCAAGGAGTTCACGCAGGCTTGGAACCTGGCAATGCAGCCGGAAGCCCTTCACGATACCGCACTGTTCGCCAAGCTCGCCAAGCGCTATCGCTTGGGCCTACTCTCTAATACCGACCCGCTCCATGTGGCACACATGGAGCGGCGCTATGATTTTTTTCAATACTTTCCGGCGCGCACGTATTCCTGCGTGTTGGGAGCCAGCAAACCGAGCCCGCTGATCTTCCGCGAGGCGCTGCGGGCCTCAGGCGTGAAAGCCGGAGAAGCGGTTTTTATCGATGATATTGCTGCCTATGTGGAGGCGGCGCGGCGGTTGGGTATGGCGGGCGTCCAGTTTCAAAGCGCGGAGCAGCTCCCTGGGCAGCTTCGAGAACTGGGCATCGAAATGTAATGCTGTGGCTGGCAAACGACAAAGTGAGTAAACTTTCCCAGGACTAGTACCAGGGCCTGTGCCGCGAATCCTGTACAGCTCCCGAGCCAGGTTATTTGGTTACATGGACTTACAAGCCTCAGCGGAGATTGGCACCTGCTCATTTTCATTGGCGCTGCACATGCACTTTCCTTTGCCGGGGTCGGGGAACGACACGATTTTCGCCCTCACGGGTGAAGGAGAAAAGAAAGTTTATGTCCGAAGAACAGATCATCGAAACCAGGGAAACACCAGCGTGGCAGCTTCCTGCCATCGTAGTGCTGGGACTGATTGCGCTTGGAGGCTTGTGGTTCGGCTGGAACGCATCTTCGAAGCTGGATAGCACGCAACAAGCAGTAGCCGCACAGCTCAAGACTACGCAGCAATCCGTGCAGCAAGACGTTTCTTCGCTGAAGGACCGCCTAGCGCAAGACGAGAAGGCTAACACGGACCTGCAGGGAGATTTGAACGTAGTCACCAAGAAGCTCAAAATCACGCAGGCTCAATTGACGAGCGCGCGAGCCGAAGCGGCCAAACTGAACGACGAGACCAGCCAGAAGCTGACGGCGCTGGATACCTCGGTGAAGGGCGAACTGGCCACCAAGGCTTCATCCGACGACCTCAAGAACGTGGATACCAAGGTGGGCGGCGTTCGCACCGACCTGGACTCCACGCGCGAGGACGTGAAAATGGCGCGCAGCGAGCTGGGCACACTGATCGCCCGCAACCACGATGAAATCGACCAGCTACGCCGGCTAGGTGAGCGCGACTACATCGAGTTCACCGTAAGCGGCAAGAACAAACCCCAGAAGGTCGGGAACGTGACCGTGGAACTGAAGGGCGTGAATCAGAAGCGCAATCAGTACAGCGTCACAATGACGGTGGAAGACAAGCGATTCGAGAAGAAGAATCGCGCGCTCAACGAGCCGGTTTTCTTCTACATTTCCGGCACGCGGCTGCCCGAAGAGCTGGTCATCAACAAAGTGAGCAAGGATCAGGTCAGCGGATACGTGAGCATCCCGAAGGCGAATTCGCAGACGAACACCAGCGCATCCACTTCCGGCAACTAGGAACGCGGAGGAAGGCCCGGCGAACGTAAAACGGGCGCAGAAAAGGCGGGCAGGATTTCCTGCCCGCCTTTTTTCGCCTCTGTGCGTTAGCTTGGGATTGGTTACAATCAGTCTCGAGTCTTCGGAGCTCCCGCTTGCTGCAGACCCCTGCCATCCTTTATTGCGCGATCGATACTCTGGTGCCCCCTAGCGGCAAGGTTCAAACCGCATTCGATGAATTCGGTGCAGCCTTAGACCACGCTGGAATACCGGCGGTGTGGGTTACCAGCCGCTCGCGTCTTCAGATCGACGATCCCCGGCGCAAAATGGACCATCGCCACCCATTTATTGCCGAGGGTGGCTGCGGAGTTTACCTGCCGGAAGGCTACTTTCATCTTCCAATACCGAGGACTTTTCGACTTGGACGATTCACCTGCGTGCCCGTCGCGGAGCCGCTGCCAGCGGCCTCCGCGGCCCTGGAGACGCTCTCCAGCGAGCTGAACGTCCCGGTAGTACCGTTGCGTTCGCTTTCTCCACGAGAACTGGTACAGAACTCCGGATTGCCAAAGCAGCAGGCAGAGCTGGCGCGGCATCGTGATTTCGACGAATTGTTCTTTTTTGCCGGAGCCGCGGATAGCGACATAAAGCGCTTCGTGCAAGAAGGACGCGAACGCAAGATCGAACTTCGTCGGCACGGGATGCTTTGGTCCGCCGCAATTGGACCCAGCTTGAAGCGATGCGTTCAGGAATTGTCGAAGCTATATGCGCGCGCGCTGAGGTCGAATCCGAAAGTCGTGGGGATCTCGACGCCAGAGGAGGCCGTGGAACTCTTTCCGGCTTGCAATCGCAACGTGCTGCTGCAGACGGGAACCGGCGAAGACGTTGAGCGCGAGGGTGGCCAAAAAGGCAGGGAGTTATCGCTGGCGGAGCAGGATGTCTGGGAGCGATTGCTGGAAAGTGTCGCGACAAAGGCGTGAGTGACAGGAAAAAAAGTCTCGCTGCCATCGCTGTTTTTTCATACGGAGTTCGATGCAGCGGCCACCGCAAGAACGGGTATGTGGCGAGAACCCCCGCATTTTGCTGCGTATAGAGGGTATGGCGGACTCAAGAAATTGGCCCTCGACTTGCCCAAATAATCATGCGGGCGCGCGCTTCGCGTCCACCGGCGTTTCGCGTGGGGTCCCGGGCGCAGCGGCCGAGTACTAGGAGGCCTAAGCCATGTCTTGGATCGTGCGCGCCCTTCACATTCCCGTTTCCGAATCGCAAAAGAGCTTCGTCATCGTTTTCTGCGTTGTGGTCATGAGCATAATGTCGATCGGGTTAGTGTGGCAGGCGCAAATCATTGCCAACCAACGCGAAGCGATCCAGTGGCTGGCCGGTGGCGCCAAGTTCGCGGGATAGGCGGCCGAGCCTCCTTCGACAGCCGCACGCCGGGCTTGCGCTCGAATTCCCGGGTCCGCGCAGCCTTTATGGGCCTCCTAGGCCCATTCGATATTCGGATACGGTTTGCGGCGAGTTATCTTCGGCAGCTTTCTTCGGAAATTTTCCTCAGGACTTTCACCACCGGGTGTGATTCAATAGCCCAACAGATTTATCCTTGGAGTTTGCAAGATGAAACTTATCTTGAGCATCTGGGTGCTCGCGGCAGCGCCGACGGTTTTGTGCGCGGCGGTACAAGCGCCGGGACGGGGCGACAATTCGCAGACTGCGGGCGATAGCGCACGTTCTGCGTCCGACCGATCGACTTCGCACGACCGTCATATGCACAAGCATCGCGCAACCAGCCACCATCACCGGCATCGAACCACAGCGAAGGGCAATACTCATTAAAAAAGGGAAGCCCGAAGGCTTCCCTTATGTGTTGCTGTGTCGTCTCGGAAGCAACGCTGAACTTCGCGTGTGTTTTCGGGCGACGCGCACCGCGAGAGCGGTGTGTGTCAGCTTTGTTTCAGCTCTAAGCCCGGTGGAGTCATGCTCCCTCCAGAGCTCAAGGAGCTCACGCCCAACGTTTACTACCGGAATGAAAGGAATGCAAGCGAAGAGTTGCAGAACACGGGCAGTTCGCGTGGAAAATGGCGCGTGGGGCTTTAGGTTACTTTATGAAAAGAGATTCGCGCAATTGGTCGCGGCCGATAAACGACTTCATGGTGCGATAGCGGCTGAAGAGATCCTGAATTTCGCGATTCTGGTAAATTTTCTGCGCCGGGCACAGCACCGGCGAGGAAATCATTTGCAGGGTGTTGGAATCGGCCACACGGTAGCGCTGGAATCCCTCGGGCTTCTTGCTGTGGAACATGGCAAAAACCACGCCACCGGCCCGGAGCAAGTCGGTCAGCGAAGCCACCATCAGCTTGGCCAGCGAGGGCTCAAGATAATCGAGGAGGTCCCAGAGCAGGATGGCGTCAAAGTTGGAATTTGGGTACTGTAGATTTTCAGCGAGGAATCGTGTCGCTCGCCCCGCCGGAGTGGCATCCACCGACTGGGGAAGATTTCCGGCGGCGGCGGCGCGCAATCTGGTTTCTTCCTCGACCAGAAAATCTTTCCATTCCCGCAGAATGTCCTCCGCAGACACGCGGAAGCCGCGTTCGATGAAGAAACTCAACGTGGTCTGCCAAGCTGGTCCCAAATCCAGCAAGGTGCCGCGGCCGAGACCCTCCAAGTTCCACAAAAGTTCTTTCAAACCGTTAGAGACACGGTTGGACTCGCGGGGGTCGGTCGAGCGAGTGGCTGCCACCGCTCCTGTGACTGCCGGTGCGGCAGCGCTCGGTGTCCGCGGACGTCCGCCGTTGGTGCCAATCGGGAGGGCCACTTCGCGGCCGGGACTTACGGCAGCTCCTGCCCCGATTCCGAATTTGCTCAGAAAGTTCATTAGCGTGCCGCCGATCCAGGAAGTGCGGGAGTCAACGAAGTATTGCCGGCCGAGGCGGCGGCCGCTCTGGACTCAACAGCCCGAATGGGCTTGCCCGTTTCGATTTCGACTTTGCCGCGGAGGACAGCGCCGTCCTCAATGGTCAAGCGCTCGGTCTGCAAGTCGCCGGCCACATTTCCGGTACTCCACAACTGAATTTTTTCGCGACCGACGATTTTGCCGTCGACGCGCCCGCGCACGATGACTTCCCGAGCATAGATGTCCGCTTTGATTTCGCCATTGGGGCCAACGGTTAAAGTGCTGTTACCGAGATTGAGCTTGCCGTCCAGGTGGCCGTCGATGAAAAGATCTTCGCTACCGGTCACTTCTCCCGTAATGCGAATGCCGTGGCTGATGCAAGCGGCGGCACGTGGGGAAACCGGAAGCGCGGAATTGCTCTCGTGATCAGCAGGCGAAGAAATGCCGGGCGAAACGGCGGGAACATGCGCTGTGGAATTCTCCGGAACTCCTTGATTTTTCACATCTTCTTTTTTCCACATGAGACACCTCGACGAAGATTTTTTACTCCAGGAAGTCGCTCTTCGTCGGCTGGTTGGGAGTCGCGACCTTGGAAGGGTGAAGATAGTACAGCACTTAGGCGGTGTAAAGGGAAATACTGTACGGCAGATATGGGGTGTGTCCTGATGGGCTATACCATTAGTTGAGGATTATACCCGCCGAGGGATACCATAACTTGCGCTTTTACGGGTGTTTCGTCGCGGCTGTGCGCCTCCCATATGGCCACGACCATGGCCGCCAGCTCGCGGACAAACTCTTTTACCGATATTCTTCGCTCCCACCAACTGTCAGGGTCAAAATCGCCGTCGCGCGCGCCGGTCACATGAATGATGGAGCCCGCCGGGAACACGTGCTCGAAAATGTAGCGGGCGCGACGGGTGTGATAGTTCGAGGTGACGATGATGAACGTGCGCCATTTGTGCTGGATTGCTACTTGAGCGAGCGCTTGCGCCTCCATTCGGGTGCTGTCCGCGTCGTGTACGGCGCGCACAATCTTGTCTTTGGGCACGCCGCGCTCGACGAGATCATGTTCCATGAGTTCGGCAATTCCTGCGTAGGGGCGCAATCTTCGGCCGCTGGCGACCACGAGTGGGGCCAGTCCCTGGCGGTACACCTGGGCGGCGCGGGTGGCGCGGTCGGCGTAGAAATTGTCATCGCTGAGCACAATGATCGCATCGGAAGATTCCAGCTTGTCTTCGACGATCCAACTTTCTCCCGCAAAACGGAAAATGGGGTGACGCGCGAAATAGAGAACGCAGCAAACCAGCACGACGGCAACGAAAGCAATCAATGAAGACAGGGCGCCACCGCTTTGCGCCGAGGGGATTTTCCGCGAACCGCAGCTGGTCATGAATTGGGATCCAGCGCGCGAAGCTGCTCCGCAGCTTGCTCCGGCAAAAGAGAATTGAAATAAACCTCTTTGATGCTGTAGGACTTGCTGCGCTTTTCCAGGATGGGCAGGATTTCTATGTGCCAGTGAAAATCATCCGGCAGAGTCTTCCAGTAGCCCGCCAGTTCGCCTTTTTTGCTCAAGGTATTGGGCGCGGTGTGCAGGACGAGGTGAAAGGCTGGGGCGACCCTCTCTAATCGCCGCATCACCCGTCCGAGCAATGCTGCCAATTGCCGGCGATTCGCGCCCGGACGAGGCTGTTCAAACAGATGATTGTGGCGGCGGTGCAGCACCCAAATTTCAAAGGGCACGCGGGAAGCGTACGGACAGAGCGCGTAGTAATCTCCCTGGACGTCCACGATGCGCTTGCCCTGCTTCTCATCCTGGCGTACTACATCGCAAAAGATGCAGCGCTCCCGCTCGCGAAACCACTCGCTTGCCGAATTCAACTCGTACTTGACTCGCCGGGGCACAAAAATCGTCGCGGTAATCTGGGAATGGGCGTGCGACCATTCATCTCCCGCAAGCGCGCCCTGGTTCTTGAAGACGGCCACATACTTGAATCGCGGGTCCTTCTTCAAATCGGCGATGCGCGACCCCCACACCCAGATCACGCGATCGATTTCTTCGTCGCTTAATTGCGAAAAACGTTTGTCGTGCAGGGGAGTTTCCACCACGATTTCATGAGCTCCGATGGCGCCCATCTTGTCGTACATGCCTTCGGCCACTCGCCCGGGGTCGCCTTCGATGCGATACAGGGGATCGGGATGCGGCAGGACCCGAACCTGCCATGTGCCTTCGGGCGGCCAGGTCAGGATGGCGGGCTGTTTTTCGATGGCGCTGGCATCGAAGGGACACGGCAGGGTTGCGTCACTCAGCGATTCCCTCTGTCCCAGAACAACCCAGCTTTGCGTGATGGGATCTCGTCGGATTTCCATGCGGGATTCTTCAGCGCACCCAACGGGCCGGCGGTGCGAAAAGAGGAAAGAGCAAAGAAACACAAACGCGAGGGCAAGAAGAAGCGGCCCGCGATACACTCCCCAAACGCTCGACCATGCGCAGTAGTGTGTTTCCCGGTCCGGGAATTGTCAAGCAAACGCGCTACGGGCCGCGGTGTAAGGTGTGCTCTCTGCGTGCTATTCTCTCGCGAATGGACGCCGATCTGGAATTCATGCAGCAAGCAATCGAGGCAGCGCGCGCCGCGGGGGCGGCCAGCGAGGTGCCTATAGGCGCCGTACTGGTCCAGGAGGCGAAAATCGTCGCGCGGTCCGGCAATCGCACCATTCGAGACTGCGATCCCACCGCGCACGCCGAAATGGTGGTGCTGCGCGAAGCTGCTCGCGTGATCGGCAACTATCGACTTGCGGCGACGACCCTTTACGTCACCGCCGAGCCCTGCAGCATGTGCGCTGGCGCCATGGTCCAAGCGCGCGTGGCTCGCCTGGTGTATGGCTGCGATGACCCCAAGGGTGGCGCCGTTCGCTCTTGCTTCGAAGTCCTCTCGCATGCCCGCTTGAACCATCGCGTAGAAGTCACTTCGGGCCTCCTGGCTGCCGAATGCGCCGCGCTTCTTCAAACTTTTTTCGCAGCCCGACGCTAGCAGCATTCAAGCACGCGCAGCGGCGCAAGTTTTAATCGCAATGCGCGCGGGCGGCGCTTTTCAGCTCCGCTGAGGGAGGAACGATGTGGCTTTCCAATTCCCACACTTTCGGCTACGTTGCCGGGCAACGGAAGCGTCTGCTAGGATTACCAAAGCGACCGCGGAGAGGTGTCTGAGCGGTTGAAAGAGCTCGCCTCGAAAGCGAGTGTAGGGGGAACCCTACCGTGGGTTCAAATCCCACCCTCTCCGCCACTCTTGGTCTTGAACCTGCGGTCCGCGCAGGTAGAATCGCACACTCAAATCAAAAATGGCAGGAGGCGGCGCCGCGCTTCTCCAGGTAGCGCTGGTGGTATTCCTCGGCGCGATAAAAAGGACTGGCCGCGGTGATTTCGGTGGCGATAGGGCGACGGAATTTTCCGCTGGCGTCGAGGGCGGCTTTCGATTTTTTGGCGGCGGCTTCTTGCTCGGGAGAATGAAAGAAAATCGCGCTACGGTATTGCTTGCCGAAATCGGGCCCCTGGCGGTTGACCTGCGTGGGGTCGTGCATTTCCCAGAAGGCATTCAGGAGTTGCTCGTAGCTCAGTTTTGCGGGGTCGAAGGTCACCTGGACGACCTCGGCGTGGCCGGTTTCATCGGTGCACACATCTTTGTAGGTGGGATTCGCGGTGTGGCCACCGCTGTATCCTACTTCGGCATCCAGCACCCCGGGCACGCGACGGAACGCGGCTTCGATACCCCAGAAACAGCCGGCCCCAAACGTTGCAATCTCATTCATGGAAATTCACCTCACGCTCGAATGCTCTAACTATTGTGACAGCACAATTGGATGCGCGCAAAGACGGTGCCGATTCTGCCAGAGTTTAGGGCTTTTTCGCTGCCGCCGCTCCCGGCAGAGTCTTTAACTTATCTTGGGCTAGCGCCTTATACGGGCTATTTACCGAAGCCGCGTCGGTGAAGGCCGCTTTGGCTTCTGGAATGCGCTTGAGATTGAGAAACGCGAAGCCGAGGCGATACTGGTTGCGGGCGTAGCTGACCTCATCGGGTTTAAGAAGAGGTGCTGCGGACTTAAGATTGTCCACGGCATCGGCGTTATTCTTCTTCTGGATATTCACCTGGCCCAAGGCGCTCAAGGCCAAGCCCTTCTGTAAGGCGCTTTGCTGTTTCCATTGCTCATCGGTGACGCCCTC
>Ga0070732_10001985_pt1 | contig 11167 bp, 23 predicted proteins | sample Coa_R1_5_FD_66449 | JGI IMG/M metagenome (GOLD analysis project Ga0070732, IMG submission 66449) | Surface soil microbial communities from Centralia Pennsylvania, which are recovering from an underground coalmine fire - Coalmine... | ecosystem: Environmental > Terrestrial > Soil > Unclassified ...
ATCGGCAGGTGGAGCGGGGAGGGGCTGCCAAATCGTTATCGGCCCATTAAACATGTGATTGAGCCAGTAATGCTCCTGCAGGGCATCGTCCCATCCGACAATTCCCGGTATTGTTGCTCCGACGTTGGAGCCAAGGATGTAGGTCTCCTCGTCCCTTGGCGCATCCGCGATCGGCCGCCATCCCCGCGCATCGGAGGCGAGAGCCATGCGCAGGGCTTCCGAGATACGTTCGATTAGATCGGTGTATTGATCGTTGGTCGCACAGCCGCGCACCCCGCGGGCGCATCGGCGAGCAATCGAATCGATGTTGCTGTCAACGATCGCATCGGAGGCTTGGCGCGAGGCGAGAGCGGCCTGCACTGCGGCTGGTATTTGCTTGCAGGTGCATTCTGGGTAAGAGCAGATCATGTGAACGTCAGCGGCATTGCACCCGATGCGAATGGCCTCCGCGATCTCCTCGCGCGTGATCTCGGTCATGCCGCCGCTCCAATCATACCACGCGCCAAAGCCTCGTCTTCGCGCACCGCAGACCATGGTCCCCGCTTCCAACGGCGCTCGCCGGACTCCATCGTGTCGAGGTATAGATCGATCGCTTGCGCGGCATCATGGCCGAAGCTAAAGCCGACAAAGCACTCATCTTGAAATACCGCCCACGCTGGCCCGCAGGGATGGTTTAGATCGGTGTAGGTCACGCATTGCTCTCATCGTGTTGGTCATGTGGTTTAACGGCGGGCGAGGAACCAGTCAGAGCGCATCAGGCGGCGACAAGAGAGTGCTCGCGGTTCTCGCGCGAGGCGACTTGCGCCTCACAGACGAGTTCGGCAGTGTAAAACGCGCCACATCCCGCGCATTGGAAACCGAGGCTCTGGCTGCGGCCGACAGTAGCTAGGCGACGATTGCCGCCGTGCCCTAGCGAGCAACGCACACCAAGGGCGTATCCCTTCTGCGTGACGACTCGGAGATCATAGGGTTGCTTGCGGTTCGGGTGATTGGTCATCTGTCTCTCCATCTGCCCTCAGTTCCTCCGGCGAGGCGCCCGGATCAGCTCATCGGCTGATTTAATCAATATGCCATGTCATCAGACGGTTGACAAGTGCCAATCGATACCATATCTTATAAATCGCCTCCCAAGAGCAATCACGCTCGGGGACGCAGGAAACCTCCAAAATGCGCCCGACAGATATCACGTTGCCCGAAGGCTGGACCTGGGAGCGCGTCGAGGAAGCTCGCGCCAAGTGGGATATAGCTGAGAACATGGTGCCGATCGCCACGGCTCCCGGCTGTGTCGCATGGGGTACGATCAATAGCGTTCGCCTCAGCCGCAAAGAGGAGAGCCGCCGATGAGCCAAGCCAAACTCATTGCAATCTGCTTCCTCGCCGGCGTCCTCGTCGGGGAAGCCTGCCTCCTCTGGCCGACGCCAACCAGCGCCGATGCCAACCCAGTCGGGCCGCCGATCGATAGCTATCGCTGCTACGGCGGCTTCTGGGATCACAACAACCACGACTGCAGCGCACGGGAGATTTGATGTGATTATCAAATTCGAGATCGGCAAGACTTACTACGATCGGTCAATGGCCGATTACGACACTATCTTCACATTTGAAGTCTTCGGTCGCACTGACAAGACCGTCACAACGAGGGTTCACGGCCAGATCGTCCAGCGGCGCATCAAGGTTCGCGACGGAATCGAGACATTTGCGCCATTCGGCTCATACTCGATGTCTTCCGTCGTTTATGCCGACCACACCCCGCCGCCGGAGGCTTCGTAAAAATGGACGACTTCGCCGGCCTCGAAATCCCCGCCTTCCTCCGCCGCAGATCCGACGAGGAACCCCGCCCTTGGACACGGCTCTGGCCCGCCTACGAGGAGCCACAGATGCGCCAGCGCGAGGAGGAGGCAACTATCCGCGACCTCCGCGCCCAGCAAGACCAGGAACGCCGCACGCGATCACAGAACCGCATCGCCAAGATGCTCGCCCGCAAGCAAGACCACGCCGACGAGACATGGAACACCAAAACAGCACGATGGGAGAAGGTCTGATGAAGATGGCCGTGCAAATAGTCTGTTCCCAAGATGTCGGGCTTGGCCAGACGAGGCGATTGGCAGTAGCCACCTTCCAAGCTGATGTGGAATGGATCGCCATGTTTGTCGGTGACCAAGCCAAGATGGCTGACTTCAAGCCTAGCCATGTTGAGAGGATATCATTGGCGCGAATGGACTTCCCAGCGCCGTGGACGCTGGTCTGGTCAGACGGATGAATGCTGACCAGTACAGAGCCGCCCTCAAGCGCCTCGGCCTCTCCCAAGCCGCCGCAGCCCGCTTCTTCGGCGTCTCCTCCGTCACCGCCAGGCGCTGGGCTCTCCGCGGCGAGCCTCCCCGCGCCGTCGAACTCATCCTCCTCGTCCTTATCCTCGACGGCCTCACGCCAGACGAACTCATCGACCCAGAGGAAGAGGAAGCAATCCTAGAGTCTCTCGCATGATCTGGCACGTCGTCAACAAGTTCGATCGCGACGCCTGCGCCCTCGCCGATCGCCATTACAGCCGCCGCAAGATCGGCTCTCCCCAGTTCATGCCACCAGGGCAAACCCTCGTCCTTCTCGCCCTCGGCCACGATGCCGTCTTTGGCTGGTGGCGCCCGCATCCCGATAGCGGCCTCATCGCCATGAACGGCCTCGACGGCTGGACCTGCACCATCTTTCGCAACGAGGCGCCGCACCGCTACCAATCCTCTGATCTCATCCTCGAGGCGGAACACATCCTGTTGTCGATGCACTCCTGCGGCCCCGATGGTCTCCTCACCTATGTCTGGGGCGCCAAGGTCCGCTCGTCCAATCCCGGCTACTGCTTCCAGATGGCCGGCTGGCGCAAGCGCGGCCGCTCCGCCGACAAGCGCAAGACGCTCTGGCACAAGCCAGTCCCAGCGTGATAGCCTCCTCCCCGCGCCGGGCTCGCTCATGATCTTCTACGTCGGCCTCCACCAGCCCAGTGACGCCCGACACTTCGCCCGCTCCTGCATCTCCATCACTCGGCTTGCCAAGCGCAAGAAGCCCGTTCAAGGGCGTTTGTTGCTCGACTCCGGTGCCTTCATGGAGCTGCATCTATTCGGCGGTTATCGCCACTCCCCAGCCGAATACGCCGCCAAGGTCCGACGCCTCATCGACAACCGAATCGCCGACATAGAGATCGCCGTCGCCCAGGACTTCATGTGTGAGCCCTTTATGCTCGCCAGGACCGGCTTGACCGTCGCCGAGCACCAGCGCCTCACCATTGAGCGCTACGATGCCCTCCTCGCCGAATGCCTGCCGGTGCCTATCATGCCGGTCCTGCAGGGCTATCGGCCGGCGGATTACGTCCGCCATCTCGCCATGTACGGCAATCGCCTCACGCAATCCATGTGGGTCGGCATCGGCTCCGTCTGCAAGCGCAACGGCGCGCCTGAGCAGATCGTCGACGTTCTCGATGCCGTCGATCGCGAGCGCCCCGATCTCCGTCGCCACGGCTTCGGCGTCAAGGAAACTGCGCTCCTCCATCCCGGCGTCCGCGCTCTTCTCTACTCCGCCGACAGCATGGCTTGGTCCTTCGCAGCTCGCCGCCAAAAGCGCAATTCTAACGATTGGCGCGAGGCTCAGGCCTTCGTCGAGCGCATCGACAAGACCCTATCCATTGGTCCCAGACCGTGGCAACCGCGCCTCTTCCATGATACCGTCTGAACCGCGCCGGGCTCGCTACCCGGCGGACTGACCCGCCGCGCTATCTCAGCACTCTCTTGACCTTATCTCTGTCGCCCGTCTAAGATAGGTGTGTAAACACCTATGGAGATAGGCGATAATGCGCAAGAAAGTTAACCCTCACGTCAATGGCTGGGTCTGGCTGTGGAGCGGCATGCTCCACGATATGAAGGTGTGGGCGCTCGACGATGAGAGCTTCCGCACCTGGATACTGCTTCTCTCGCTATGCGACGAGGAAGGCTGCCTCCAAGAGATCACTCTGACCGCCTTCATGCTCCGCACCACGGTCGCAGAGTTGCAGCAGCGGATCGACAGGCTGATTGCCGCAGAACTCATCAGGCGCCGGCCAGGCGGCAAGCACGGCGTCTTCTATATCCTTGATACCAGCATGCTTTCCCGTCGCTATCAGGAACGCGAGCCGCCTCTCGCCGGCCCAGGAGATCGCGAGATTGAGGACTATCTCTTCACGCCGAGCGACAATCCTGAAGAGGAGTTGGAGCGCCAAAATGAACTCCGTCGCCTCGAAAGGCTCGCCAGCGGCGAGGAGCCAACAGCATGATCGGCGAAAAGGGCAGCAAGCCTTGGTTCCGGCTGCAGCACGCAATCAAGGCTCATCCAAAGTTCTGGGCAATCCCCGACGCCCTCGTCCGTGACTGGCTCATCCTCTTGTGCTGCGCCTGCGAAGAGGACAACAGCGGTCGCCTCCCACCACCAGCCGAACTAGCGTTCTGGATGCGGCGCGTGATCGGAAAAGAGGGTAACTATCGAAGCGATATCGCTTCGGGAACGCTTCCGGATCGCTCTGGCCAATCTGCAATATCGGTCATAGAGGAACTCATCGAACTAGGCATGATCGAGAAGCGTAACGGTGGACCACAAGGCTGGGCGTACGTCATCCATAACTGGGACAAATGGCAATACAAATCAGATAGTTCGAAGGAACGAACGCAGGAGTGGAGAGCTAAGAACAAAGGCCGTCACAACGCCGTCACTGAGGCCGTCACCGAAACGCCTCACGCGAGCGGCAGAGTCAGAGCAGAATCAGAGCAGAAGAAAGAAAATTCCAAAGAAAGATCGAACGACGAAAATCTCGATCCGATTGATCCGGAAACAGGCCAACTTATCGACCCGAAGACCGGCAAGCCAGTAACGGTGCAGAAATGGCATGAGCGACTGTTGATGGTTCGGGAACATCAAGCGTGGCCAGCGAAATGGAGGGCGAGGCCTGGTGAGGAGGGCTGCCTGATGCCGGCAAGCGCTGGGCTCACCGAGGACGACAAGCGAGCTGGTCCGGGCTGGCGCGACTGGGACGAGTACATGGCGAGCAGAGGGTTGAAGTAAATGCTTGATTTCACAGTACTAATCATGGTTGCAGCGGCCTTGGGCTGTGGCTGGTTTTGGGGTCGGGAGTGGGAGCGTGGGGCGGCCCTGAGATCACTGCGGAAGTCCATGCGACAGGCTGTCGCAGAGCTAGTCGTAAAAGGCTTGCGTGGCGAGGGTTTGCGCGCTGCAGTCGAGCACGGCGAGGACAACCCGCCGGCGCCTCGGCTGGGCTGAGGGGGCTTGACGGCGGGCGGCGATCGGGTGCAGCCTTGTCGCCGCTCGACGAGGATGGCGCTTCGGGGCGTCTCGGCTTCCCCGAACTGCGGTTATAGATCGGCACGAGCCCCACAGATCGACGAGGACGCGGCAATGCCGGCTCGAGGCAGCGAAGGACAGGTCAGCGTGTTGGCTCGTGGCGAGCTCGACCAGGCGACCAGCGCCAAGCCCGAGACCTTCGCGCCATGCGATCGGTCGGCCATCGACCGGGCCTTCGCCTCCCGCCTCGCCGGATCGCCGAGCGCCTCGGCATCCCCATCGACCTCGGTCACGGATCACAGCGCGTTCGTTGTCGAGCATCGCGACCTGCGCGGCCTCCTCCTTCCCAACGCGGCCTAACCCTAGTCGCATCGCCCGCCAGATCCGAGGCAGGGCGACCCCCCAAAACGGCTTCGAGCGCGCCGAAAACCTTTATTTAATCCCGCCCCCCAGATTTTTTCAAAACTTGACACCCGGCCCTGTCATCGCTATGTTGACGGGGCTTAATTATTTTGGGAGGGAGTGATGGCTGTGTTGATTTTCATTCTGACTTATACCATTGGGGGCGCGGTGATGTTTGGGTTGGGGTTTAAGTACGGGTGTTGGTATGAGGGCGGTGGTTGGGTAAAGCGGAGTATGGGAGCTGAGCTATTAAGGCGGCGGGTAAGGGGTGCGGGGAGTGAGCCAGAGATAATTCAAGACGTTGATGGTAACTGCGGTGTTTTTGGTGATGTTCCGATGGAAGTGTTTAGTGAGGGGATGGGTTGGCGCGGTCCGCCGCTGACGATGGCTGATGTGAGAGCGCGGTATGATGGCGATGCGGCCGCTGGCGATTGACCTACACAAGACCAAGTTGGGCGACGGTGCAAATCCCGCGATCCAATAATTTGTGGCATGTCGGACAAAGAAGCCAAATCATATGCCTCTGAGTGTTTGCCACGATTTTCCACGCGCCGTTTCGTTTGAACTCCGGCTTGTGAGCGACCTCAAGGATACGCCCCTCACCACACGCCTCGCAGGCGGTCGGCAGATCAGGGAATCTTCGGCGAAGGCGACCGATCACCATATCTTTGAACGGTCTTCTGGAATTGTAGATTTGCCGTATGCCGGGCTTTCGACGAAGAAACTCTCTTCGTTGGATTCGTGCTGCCTGTCTTGCACACTCAGCCGAGCAATAGCGTCGGTTTGTACTCGGTGGGGTGATCTCAAAATGCGTTCCGCACGTAAGGCAATCGCGCCCAGCCTTGGTGATGTCCGTCTGCTCTCCGCGTCTTCGGCGACCAGCTTGGCTCTGGCATCTAAATGAGCAATATCGCTTATCAGGGCGCTTCGCTTGAAAGCCGGTCCCACATACTGAGCAGATCAGATCGTACATCGGGAAACGATACCCCGATCCATCGGCCCCTGGCAATAGATTTGTTTTGTGGTATGTTCGGATGGGCTGATGGCCTAACAGCAGAAGGATGGCGGGTTGTGGGGTTCGATCTTGAGGATATGTGCGGACAGTTCGGCCAGCCACGACCCCCGCATGTCTCGCTCGTGATCCAGGACGTTCTTACGCTGCACGGCTCGCAGTTTCGGGACGCGGACCTCATCGTCGCTTCGCCGCCGTGCCAAGCCTACAGCTACCGGGCAATGCCGTGGAAAAAGGCAAAGGCGTTGCCGCCGCCCGACAACACGCTGTTCGAGGTGTGCTTCCGCATTCAGTGGGAGGCTTGCGAAGCGGCAGGCCAGCATATCCCGCTGATCGTCGAGAACGTGCGCGGGGCGCAGAGGTGGGTTGGGCGGGCACGGTGGAATTTCGGCTCGTTCTACCTTTGGGGCGATGTGCCGGCGCTGATGCCGCTGATTAAGCCGCGCGCTAAGTCGCCTGGCCTCGACTGGAACGACCGCACGCGCAAAGGGCAGGCGTTCAATCCGGCGGCACAAGGGGCGGCACTCCGCGAAGCTCTCGCGATCAAGAACTCCGGCGGCTCTTGGTTCAACGTCGCCCACAACACGACGAGCGGGAAGGGCAATAACCCGGATGGGCAGAAGCGGCGCGACGAAGACGGATACGAACGCGATCATCCTCATCCCTTCGGCTGGAAAGCCCCTCGAACATCGTCCGACAATAAGTCTGCTCGCAAAGCCGCGAGCGCCATGATCGCGAAAATCCCTGAACCGCTCAGCCGATGGATTGGCCAAGCCTTTTACCCGCGCGAGGCGGAGGCGGTATGACCTCCGGCAGGCGCGGCCGCCCGAAGGGTGTTCCGAACAAGCAGAGCAAGGACCAGGTCGCGGCGGCGAAGCGCGGCGGGATCATGCCGGTGTCGGGGATGTTGAAGGCGATGCGGTATTGGCTGCGGGTGTTTGACGACGAGCAGGCCAAAGATCCCGAGGCGGTGGGGGCGGACGGATTGCCGGACTATGCGATGAGACCGGATCTGGCGCGGATGGAGTATGCGCTGGACAAGATGCTGCCGTTTGCGGCGCAGGCGGCACCCTATGTACATGCTCGCCTCAGCGCGCAGGCTCACTACTTCGGCGAGGACGGTGATAAGCTGAAGGCGTTCCTCGGGGCGAGAGAAAGGCTCGAGGCGCTGCTGACGGCGGCCGAACAGAACTTGCCGCTGCCGTTGCCGCTGGTGCAGAAGGTGATCGATGTCCAACCGAACGGGGCTGATGGAGAGTCTCTCACAGAGGCTGAAGCGGCTCTCCTGGGAGCAACGCCGGGAGATCTTGGCACGGCTCACTGACGAGGACGCCGAGGCGATCAGGCATGACTGGTCGATCTGGGCACGGCCGACGCAGTTGCCACCGAAGCTATCGCAGAACGGAATGCCGGACTGGGTGATCTGGCTATATTTAGCTGGACGCGGCAGTGGAAAAACCCGCGCTTTATCAGAGTGGGTCCGCGAGCGGGTTAAGCAGGGCCACACCCCTATTCATTTGATCGCACCAACGCAGGGCGATGCTCGCAAGGTCAATATTGAGGGTCCGAGCGGAATACTATCGGTCTCGTGGGAACTCGACCATACCGATAAAGGGGAGTTGATGGGCATCCCCGACTTCCAACCATCATTGATGAAGCTCACCTGGAAAAACGGAGCCGAGCTTTACTATTTCTCGGCAGAGGAGGCCGATCGCCTCCGTGGGCCCCAATGCGCGTCGCTGGTCTGTGACGAATTGGCCGCATGGAAGAGCCTTGAGGATACCTGGGACATGGCGATGTTCGGGTTTAGGCTTGGAACCAACCCGCAGTGTATGATTGCAACAACGCCAAAGCCGATAGCTAAGATTCGGGAGTTGGTCGCCGACAAGGGGACGGCGATTACGCGGGACACGACTTATGCGAACCGGGAGAACCTGGCGAAGGCGTTCTTCAAGCAGGTGGTCTCAAAGTACGAGGGGACGCGGCTTGGTCGGCAGGAGCTGCGCGGGGAGATCCTCGAGGATGTCGAGGGCGCGTTGTGGCGGCGGGATATGATCCGCTACGAGGATGACGTCCGGGGGAAGCCGCGGCTCGACATGAGCCCGGGGAACCGGCGGATCGTGTGGAGCAATGGGAGCTACTCGCCGCTGTTGAGGGTGGGGGTTGGGGTCGATCCGCAGACGGCGAACAACGAGAACTCGGCGGAGACCGGGATCATTGGGTTTGGGGTGACCCTGGACGGGCAGGGGTTCGTTATTGCGGACCGGTCGGGGCGGAAGACGCCGCGGGAGTGGGCGACGACGGTGGTGGCGCTCTATGACGAGCTGGAGGCCGATCTGATCGTGGCGGAGAAGAACCAGGGCGGCGAGATGGTGGCGCACACCATTTGGTCGGTGCGGTCCAATCTGCCGGTTGAGCTCGTCCACGCCAGCCGGGCGAAGCAGGCCAGGGCGGAACCGGTGGCGGCGCTGTACGAGAAGGAGATGATTTATCACCTCCAACATTTCGAGGAGCTTGAAGATTCGTATTGTGTTTGGGAACCGATGACCGGAATGCCATCTCCGGACCGCCTCGATGCCGCGGTCTGGATAATTTCCAAGCTCATGGTAGCGCAAGGCGAACTCATTCTGCCGGTAGCCGACGAGATGATACACGCCCGTTGACATCGCGGCAAATCGCGTATAAATCGACAGCAGATGATTTGCGCGAGGTGGGAATGAAACTCGACCGCAATCTGAATCCGAATGGCATGGGCAAGTACGCGCTTCTGAAACTACGCGAACTGGAGAACGTCCGAGAGTCGGGGCCGTTCGGTGAAATCGCCAAACCAATTGCCGACGCGATCAAGCTTCTAGAGAACAACGGCATCATTGATTGGGGCAACGAGCCTCAATCAGAGTTCTTTGTGATCCGGCTGAAGGATGTCTGCGCGCAAGGTGCACTTGAGTCGTATGCCGATGAAGCCGAGGCATTCGACAAGGAGTACGCTGATGAGATTTCGGAAATGGCTAGTCGCGCCGGGCCGAGTTCGCCTTGGTGCAAGAGGCCGGACTGATGCACCTTGACGAAGCTCGCGCCGCCCTCGACAAGGCTCGGCTGATCGAGCGGACGCTGGCGAAGAACATCATCGAGGTGTCGGCTTCTCAGGCCCTCATTCTGGCCTACCTTAGCTGGCCATGCCCGGTGAATAGCCTAATGCACTGGACTTCAAACCCGAGCTACAACGTCTCGCAGCTCTGTGCCTCTGGGTATCTCAAGAAGGCGGAGAAGGACGGCCGGCGGACGATGGTCAGTCTGACGGCGAAGGGAACGGCGATGGCAGCGAAGGTGCGCGAAGTGATTGAGGGGGCGGCGCTGTGAGTTTCTCCATGGGCGCCGACGAGCGCAAGGACGACGGCGGCATCGAGCCGATGCAGATCCCCGGCCTCTGGCAGCGCGTCGCCGCCATTAGCATGGACCGGACGATGTTCGCCTGCGTCTGGGGAGCTCGCAACCGCGACGCCTTTCCGGAGAAGCGCGAGGATGCCGACCGGATTACGATCTACGAGGAGATGTACGTCCCGCTGCAGCCGCTGCCGATGCACGCTCATGCGATCAAGATGCGCGGGGCCTGGATACCGATCGTCTTCAGCGCCAACGAGTTCGGCCGCAGCAAGCTCGAGGGGCAGAACCTGGTCGAGAAGATGGTCCAGGTCGATCTCAACATCACACCGATCGTCGGACACGACGAGGAAGCTGGCGTCGCCAACATGATGGACCGGCTGCAGACCGATCGGCTGCGCGTCGATCAATACGCCTGCAAGAAGTGGTTCCAGCAGAAGCAGACTTTTCGGCGCGGGCTCGACGGCAAGATTCCGGCTGAGGGGTTCCATCTGATGCGGGCGACCGCGCTGATCTGCGGGCCGGGGGTGTCGGTGGCGGTGTCGGAGCGGAAGTACGCCAGCGACGAGGAGGGCATGGACATGGAGCAGACCGACCGCTCGAGGAACCCGTACACCGGATATTGAGCGATGGGCAAAATCCATTACTGGCTCTGGGGTATTGCTGAGCGCATGGATTGGGATAGACGATGGCCGCGCTCGTTCTGGCGCTGGCTCCTCAAGCGCGAGGATCGCCGACACGGATGGTTTCATTCCGACGAGGACTACGTAGAGGCTGACGACTGAGTCATGAGCAGGGTCAAGACTATTCTCGGCAGTATGGCGGCGCTGGCGGCCATGGAGGGCATGATGCGCAACGCCTTTGACAGCGAGACCGCGCGCCAAGAAGCGCAGAGGGTTGTCGAGCCGAAACCCTCTCGTCGGCCACCGCGCATTTTTCGGGTTGGCCGAAAGGAGCGCTCGGTCTATCGCGACCGCCCCTACTGGGGCCGTAAGCTGAACGGAGTGATCTGATGATCGACTTCGATGGCGAGGAAGGCACGCCAGACAAGCCGGCTCTGAA
>Ga0070732_10001986_pt1 | contig 11164 bp, 11 predicted proteins | sample Coa_R1_5_FD_66449 | JGI IMG/M metagenome (GOLD analysis project Ga0070732, IMG submission 66449) | Surface soil microbial communities from Centralia Pennsylvania, which are recovering from an underground coalmine fire - Coalmine... | ecosystem: Environmental > Terrestrial > Soil > Unclassified ...
TGTGTATGTGTACACGCGAGCGGCCGGTGCTGAGCAATTTTTCTTAGATTTTAGACTCAGATTTAAACCGGGGCCGCTCAAAGTGAGCGGCCTTTTTGTTTGGCTTCTCACACGGGACAAGCGGCGCCTCTCAAGGAAAGAGGGAAGGCATGTCAAAGCTGAAGAAGCCAATCGCAATTTACTATGAACACCCGCACTGGTTCGTTCCGCTTTTCAAGGAACTGGAGCGTCGGGGAGTTCCATTCGTCCGCATTGACGCGGCCCAACACCATTTCGATCCCGCCCACTTGAACGGCGAAGGCGGATACTCACTGGTGTTCAATCGAATGAGCCCTTCCGCCTATCGACGCGGTCATGGGCAGGCAATCTTCTACACGCTCTATTACCTTGATCACCTTGAGCAGCGTGGCAAGCGCATTGTGAACGGCCAGAAGGCATTTCGCTATGAGACGTCGAAAGCCCTGCAGCTTTCATTGTTGGAGAGGCTAGGCCTCCCCTATCCCAAGAGCCGCGTGATCAACAGCCCGGCGGACGCGGTACAGGCGTCTGAAGGGCTGCGCTTCCCTATCGTGGTGAAGCCGAACATTGGCGGCAGCGGTGCCGGGGTTACAAAGTTCAATTCGCGCGAGGAATTGGAGGCTGCGGCCCAAGCAGGCACACTCGATCTGGGCTTGGACACAACAGCGCTGGTGCAGGAATTTATTCCAGCACGCGGCGGACATATTGTTCGGGTTGAAGTAGTCGGCGGCAAGTTTCTCTATGGAATCAAAGTTCACCTTACGGGCGAAACCTTTGATCTCTGCCCGGCGGACATCTGCAAGACGGCCGGCGGCCAGGAGCTGACTCGCGCCGCGTGCCCTGTCGATGCCCCGAAAACCGGCCTGAAAGTTGAGGGCTACACTCCTTCAGACGAAATTATTCAACAGGTCGAGCGCATCATGCAGGAAGCGCAGATTGAAGTGGGCGGCATTGAGTACATCATCGATGATCGCGACGGAAAGCTTTACTTTTACGACATCAATGCGCTTTCCAACTTCGTGGCAGACGGACCCAAGGTAATTGGCTTTGATCCTTTTGTGCGGCTGGTGGACTTTCTGGAACAGGAGGCCGCGTAATGCGATACGGATATTGGCTCCCTGTTTTCGGTGGATGGCTGCGCAACGTGGAAGACGAGCAGATGGAGACGAGCTGGCCTTACGTCAGCAGGCTGGCGCGCCGCAGTGAAGAGATTGGCTTTGACCTTACGCTGATTGCCGAACTCAATTTGAATGACATCAAAGGCCCAGAAGAACCGTCGCTTGATGCCTGGTCTACGGCGGCGGCGCTCGCGGCTGTCACACATCGGTTAGAGCTGATGGTGGCTGTTCGTCCCACGTTTCATAATCCAGCCTTGCTGGCGAAACAGGCGGCGAATATTGACCACATCAGCAATGGCCGCATTTCCCTCAACGTCGTCTCCTCATGGTGGGCCGATGAAGCGCGGAAATATGGCGTGCATTTCGATAAGCATGACGATCGTTACGCCCGCACGTCAGAGTGGCTGGACGTGGTTGATCAGGCATGGAAACACGATCACGTAAATTACGATGGCAAATATTACAAGGTTGAGGACCTGGTCTTGCAGCCCAAGCCGGTATCGCGTCCGCGTCCGGTGATCTATGCCGGTGGTGAGTCAGAGGCAGCCAAGAACCTGATCTCGCAGAAATGCGACGCGTATGTGATGCACGGCGATCCGCCAGAGAAGATTCGCGAGAAAGTGCGCGACCTCTCGACTCGTCGCGAAAGATGGGGCCTGCCGCCCATGCAGTTCGGAGTGGCAGCCTATGCCATTGTGCGCGATAGCGAGCGTGAAGCTCAGGAAGAATTGCGCCGCATCACTGACGTGCAACAGAATGCGGCTGGATACCAGAACTATCAGCAGTGGCTGGCCAACACACAACTTGAGCAGCGCGTTTCATTGGAAGATTACTCCGTCTCGAATCGCGGCTTGCGTTCCGGTCTGGTGGGGACACCGGAGCAGGTCGCTGAGCGCATCGCCGAATTTGAAGATGCCGGCGCGGGCTTGTTGCTATTGCAATTCAGCCCGCAGTTGGAAGAGATGGAGAGGTTTTCACGCCAGGTAATCCGTGAAGGTGTGCGCACGCCGATAAGGGCGGTTGAACCACGCACGCTGGCCCAGGCAGTTTAAAACGACGTTCGCGTCCCGCGAAACTGAAGAGATTGCCCTCAGGCTGCTCTTCAGATAGCAGACGAGCTCCATGCTCCTTCCCGGGAGCTCGTCTGCTTAAATATTTTTCTCTCGATAAATGTCAGGTTTGCCTTCGCCTGCCAGATACACTTTTGCAGATATGTTTAAGCGAAGAGGCGTCTCACATCATCAAGACTGGCATGCGCAAAGTCCTTCAGCACCAAATCAGCGCCAGCCTGTTTTAGCAAGGATTCCCTGCCGCTCGCAGCAATGCCTACACACTTCATCCCCACAGTCTTGGCTGCAATTACGCCGGCGACAGCATCTTCACATACTAGTATGCGATCTGGGTCGATTTGCAAGGCTTGTGCGGCCAACAAAAATAAATCCGGATCAGGTTTGCCCCGCTCAACATCATTTCCTGTCACGACGACGCGAAAGCGCTTGCATAGATTCAGGGTTTTCAGCGCTTGTTCCACTCGACTGCGGCTCCCCGAAGTTGCCACTGCGCTCGGGAGTGCCGCGGAATCAAGCTGCAGGAGAAATTCAGTAAAGCCCGGAACAAGTTTCAATTCGCGTGCACTAGCCTGAAATAATTTGTCCTTTTCAGCCCCGTAACTCGCCATTTGTTCCGCGGTTAGTTCGCCGAGAAAATGTCGCAGTATCTCCTCGCGTTTTACTCCTTCCCGGACAAAAGAAAGCTCCGCGTCACTGAATGCTTTGCCTTTGATCAGCAAGAATGCCTTCCACGCTTTCATGTGCGCAGGATGGCTATCTACGATCACTCCATCAAAGTCGAAGATCACACCGCCAAGCATTTGCGTTCTATAGTCCTCGAGTGGCGGATTGTGGTCGAAGCAATCCGGGCCATGACTGTTGAGCGTGCTGGTAGTTCGAGAGTGTGCCGATATCCAACAGGTATTCAGAAATTTTGTATGCGCCCATTTTGCCGATCATCCTTGGGAGCACGTCGAAGCCAAGGTCGGCGGGCCGTTGGGCCGGGAGAAAGTCGAAGAGCTCTGGTCCGGCGATCATCACTCCTGCGAACGCCCAATTGCTCACAGGCTGTAATGGTTTTTCTACAAACCCCTCGATGACGGAATCTTCATTCATAGTCACGATGCCGCATCGGGTGGGATCGGGCACTTGGTATATCCCCAGCGTTGCAGGAGGATGCATCTGCTGATGAAATTCAAGCATTCGTCGCAGGTCAATGTTTGTCAGCACGTCAGCATAGAGAATAAAGAACGCCTCCTCTCCGGCTACAAAGTCTCGGTTTTCCGCTACAGTTCCGGCGCTGCCTAACAATTCCGGCTCTTCAGCAATGCGGATCTTCACGCCGCTCTGCTGCTCCGCGACAAATCGTAGAATTGCTTCCGATTGTGCATGTGTATTGATCAGAACGTCAGTGATTCCGGCTGCATTGCAGTTGTTGAACCATATCTCCAGCAGAGGGACTCCGCAAATCGGCAGCAGGCATTTGGGAACGCTGTCCGTCAACGGCCGTAGCCGGGTGCCGTTCCCCGCCGCCAGTAGAAAAGCCTTCATGAGATTTGAATAATAAATGACGCTAGGCTAGAAACTCACGACTTGGCCCCGGAGAAAGACATGACGCTCAGTTGTTTGCGCTTCCATTGCCATGCAGACTCGATGATCTCCTGCAGAGATGAGTGCTCGGGATTCCAGCCCAGTTCCTGCATAATGCACTTTGGGCTGGCGCAAAGAACCGCCGCATCACCTTCACGACGGGGGCTTACGCGCAATGGAATGGTACGCCCTGTAACCTCCGCCGCAGCGTTACATACTTCCCTTACCGAGTAGCTTTTTCCCAGGCCGATATTGTAAGCCCGCATACCTGGTTTGTTTAGATTTTGCAGGGCACAAATGTGCGCGCTGGCGATGTCAAGGACATGCACGTAGTCGCGCAGGCAAGTCCCGTCAGGCGTCTCATATTCATCTCCATAAATATTAAAAACCTTGCGTTCGCCTGAAGCAGCCTGGAGCAGGAGGGGAATGATGTGCGTTTCAGGATCGTGGCGTTCTCCCAGTTCCGCAGTCGCGCCGGACGCATTAAAGTAACGCAAAGCGGTGACGCTCCATCCATAGGCCCGGGCATACCAGTCTAGGACGCGCTCGAACATCAGCTTGGTTTCGCCATAGGAATTGACAGGCTGCTTGGGATCATCCTCATCAATGGGCACCCTGTTTGGCGTGCCGTACACAGCCGCTGAAGACGAGAACACAAAGTTCCTGATGCCCGCCGCGCGCAGTACCTCCAGCATGACTATTCCTGAAGCCACGTTGTGCTGAAAAAATATTCCAGGGTTACTGACCGACTCAGGAATGAGAGCCTTGGCGGCAAAATGAAAGACCGCATCGAAACGGATATGGCTCACCAGAGATTGCATTGCGCTCTGGTTGCCAATATCGATTTGGAAAAAAGCCGCACCCTCTGGGACCGCGTCCCTACATCCGGTAGAGAGATCATCTACAATCGTGACGGAATGCCCCTTGCGCAAAAGTTCAGCGCAACATACCGACCCTACATAACCTGCTCCACCTGTAACCAGCACATTGGCCATTGCTACACCCCTGATCCGCGCAAGACCCGTGCCGGGGTCTTGATGAGTATTTTCAGGTCAAACAAAAACGACCAGTTCTCTACGTAAGACACGTCCATTTCAATTCGCCGATCATAGCCGGTCTGCTGATCGCCACTGATCTGCCAGTAACCGGTCAGTCCGGGCTTCATTTCAGAAAAAATCCAGCTTGCGTCCCCGTATTTCTTGAGTTCCATTGGGGTAATCATCCTGGGGCCCACCAGACTCATTTCGCCTTTGAGCACGTTCCAGAGTTGGGGCAGTTCGTCCAGGCCGCTGCGGCGTAGCCTGGCTCCCACTGTTGTGATGCGCGGGTCGTCTTTCAACTTAAAACTCACTTCAAATCGGCGGCGAAGCAGAGCATCGCGCCGCAACATTTCATCGGCATCCACACGCATGGTTCTCAATTTAAAAGCGTCGAACTCACCTTTGAGGCCTACTACGCGACGGCGAAAGAAGGCCGGTCCGCCATCGTGATGTTTGATCCGCCTCGCCAGGATGAATATAAGTGGTGCAGAAAGTATCAGAAGAATTGAAGCACACAACAGATCGATTGATCGCTTCAGAATTCGATTCCACCATGCCAACGGCAGTTGCCGTTTTCCTATAAGGCCCTGGGGTTTCGTCGCGGCAAAAGCTGGCACTTTAGTCTCCTGCTCTTGTGGTATCAGTGGAGTGTGCTGGCTGTGAAAGTAAAGAAAGGTCTGAATCCACCATCATCCGGACCAGATCCGCAAATGTGATTGTTGGATTCCAGCCCAGAACCTTACTTGCCTTGCCAGCGTCTCCGAGGGGAAGATCGTCTTCCGCAGGACGCAACAACGACGGGTCAATCTCAACGTGCTTCTGCCAATCCAGGCCGACGTGCGAGAAAGCTATCTCTAGAAGCTCTTTTACGCTATGCGTGACTCCCGTCGCGACCACAAAATCATCAGCTGCGGGTTGTTGCAGCATGAGCCACATCGCACGAACATAGTCGCCGGCAAAGCCCCAGTCGCGGCGACCTTCGATGTTCCCTACCTTTATCGTACGGGCCAATCCCAGTTTAATGCGGGCGACCTGCTGCGACACTTTGCGTGTCACGAACTCAGGCGCTCTCCTGGGTGATTCATGGTTGAAGGCAATGCAAGAACAGGCAAACGTGCCATAGCTTTCGCGGTAATTGATCGTAATATGATGGGCAAACATTTTGGCAGCGCCATATGGATTGCGCGGTTGCAGGCGGCTGGCTTCGGTCTGCACTCCCTCGTCAGATTTTCCGAAAATTTCTGAACTCGAAACCTGCAAGAACCTCGCCTGGGGAGCATGCCGGCGGATTGCTTCCAGCATCCGCAGCGCACCCATCCCCGTGACTTCCATCGTCAAAAGAGGTTGAGTCCAGGAAACCGGAACAAAAGTTTGTCCGGCAAGGTTGTAAACTTCATCGGGCTTAACTTGTTCCATGGCACGATCAAGTGAAGTCTGGTCAGTAAGGTCGGCCTCCACATAATGGAGCCTTCCTGCGAGAGCATCCGCGCCTTCACGATGCGTCCGTGCGATGTTACGGACGATTCCGTAAACCTCATATCCATTTTTCAGCAGCAACTCAGCCAGATAAGAGCCGTCCTGTCCGGTTACTCCTGTGATAAGAGCACGCATCATGGAAAATACCTTTCAGGGTGTTGATCCAATTCGCTGGCGCTGGTCGAATCGATTTACGTGATGATATACCGATATCGTTTCCTGTGCCGCCTTGTCCCACGAAAAATCAGCAGCTCTCCTCAGAGCATCAGATCTTTTTTGTTGTAACTCCTCAGGACTACGCAACAGCACCAACAAAGCATTCGCCATTGCCTGGACATCGAACGCACCGAAGCACTGAGCGCCTGAGCCAGCGACCTCGGGCAGCGAACCGCGGTCAGAAGCTATCACCGGACAACCGCATGAGATTGCCTCCACCAGTGGAAGCCCGAAGCCTTCATAAAGTGAGGGCATCACGAAAGCGTGAGCATGACGAAAGAGCATAGCCAGATCTTTTGCGTCCAGGTAGCCGAGATTTTGTATACAGAGCTTGTGGGCAAATGGTTCTGACTGCTTTGTGGGACCATACATTACCGACTGGAAGCTGACATCAGTTTCCTTCTGTGCAATCTCCAATGCCTGGAGCGCACTTGCCAGATTCTTGGTACGCCAATTGCTTGCGCCAGCGACTACGATGAACGGCTTTCTGATTCCAAAGTTTTGTTGCAGGCGCGCCTCCTCTTTAGCCGTGGCGCAGGGACAAAAGATGTTCCGATCGGCACCAAGATGAACAGTGGTAACTCGATCTGGCGGCACGCCCAAAATCCTTCGAATATCGCTAGCGGTGCAGTGAGAGTCGGCGATGAGGTGTGCTGCCCGAGTGGCCATAACGCGATATCCGGCACGGACCATCTGCTGCTTTGGCAAGGAATAGATCTGAAAAAGAAATGGGATCAAGTCATGAACGGTCACAACGACCGGACAGCGCAGCAGCGGGGCCGCATAAAAGGGACAGTGAAACAGGTCTAGTTTGTCGCGTTTTTCGAGACGCCGAAATTCGAGAGATGACAGAGGAGAATACTTCCCTGCGGATACTGGCACCTTTTGCAAAGACAGCTTATCCAGACCTGGCACTGGGTTGCGCGGATTAACATAAACCACCAGTTCACAACCCGCACGAACAAGGGCAGGCAGCAATCCGGCGATGTAACTCCCTACGCCGGACTGGTTATACCAGCGGGCATCAAAACCTACACGCATTTCGCAGCAGCCCCTGTCAGTGCTTGACCACGCAGTATTGTTTGCTCACATATCCCTGCAGCGGCGCTTGTGTGAGGTATCGTAAATCGCCGGAAAATGAAGGATCGCAGGAATTTGTAATAGCAACATCCACGATCTTTGCCCCATTTTGGGCCATCAATTTCCGGACGACTGCTTCCTTGATGCAATGCATCTCCATGACGTTAGACGGTTGTGTGCCGAGAATGGATTGTAGCCGCGAGCGCAATGCCAATCTGGCCCTGACTTTTGTGAGTGAGTTGGCGCGGAACCTTTCCGGGACCTGAAGAATCATTACGCCGCCGGGTTTTAACACCCGCACAAGCTCACCGATATATTGATAGCTATAGGGCTGCGCAATGTGTTGCAGCACAAGGCTCGTATAAATGAAGCCATAATAATTATTCAGCAGACCAATCAATCGGACGCCTTCGTTCAGCAGGAAATGGCAGCGTGGATGGTCGCGATTCAACTCGCGAGCAACGTTGATCATTGTAGGTGAAATATCCACGCCACAGCATTCAGGAAAATACTCCGACAGTGCGCGGGTTAATCGTCCAACGCCACAACCAAAATCGAGGGCAGGCAGGCTTTTATCAATGCAAAGGCCTATTGCGGCGACATGACGGAATACTGCTTCAATCTCTTTGCGGCCTGCGGCGAAAAAGTCTTCTCTCGTCCATTGGCGGTTGCGTTTGCTGGGATCAGTGCATATCGCCCACAGCGGATCGGCTTGTGCCAACCCTTCCCAGTTTCGTTGCAACTCTCTGAGTGAATTCATGGTTTGCGAGCGACCATCCAGATCGTGTCGTATCGATTGATTTTCAGCGATGCGTGCAAAAGACGGTGAAGCGCGTAATAACTATTATCCAGGAATAAACGTATACCGCTGGAAACATAATAGGGATCGAGTGCCTCCTCGATGATGCGCAGTCCAGAGCTTTCAAGAAGCCGGCGCAGTACGGACGGCGTGAAGTGCGAAAGATGGATTTCACGAGACGCTCCCGCCCGCGAAATTCCCAGTTTCGGGCTGAACTTCTGAAAGGGGCTGAGGCCGAGCTTCTTGCCGATCCTTTTGATTTTAGAAGTCCATGCCAGCACGTCATTTGGCACCGCGACGACTAAACTTCCTTGCGTCCTTAACAGAGCATGGCACCGACTCACCAAGATGCCTGGGTCGGGCACGTGCTCCAGAACATGAAACAAAGTAATGACATCGAAGGATTGCGGAGGAAGATCCATCTCTTCGACCTGTCCCACAAGAAGGTTGAGACCATATTTTTCTTTTGCCAGAGCGACTGCACTTTCAGACACTTCTGTTCCAAGAACTTCGCTAAAAAATGATTGAGCAAGATGGAGAAATTGGCCATACCCAGCACCGATATCCAGCAGGCGACCCATAGAGCTATGCCGTAACAACTTTTTCAGCCTGCGCTTCCACAGCATATCTCGAGCGCGATCTTCATTGAGCCATGTATCGTACTTACCTGTGTGCGAGTAAAATGCGCTGATCTGAGCGAAAGACGGTCGCGGGCTGTCGAACACGTATCCGCAGGAATCGCAACGGCAGAAATTAAAGTCCGAGTCGACTTTCTGTATGCGATCACTGTGGCAGACGCTACAAGCTAGTACCACTTCCGTATCGATCCTCTCGTGCGCAATCTCCTTGGCAATCATGTGGCAACCTGCCTACCAGGAACTGCTTCACGGATCGAGCCTTGCGCACTTAACAATCCCAAAACAAGAAAGAGCAAAGCTGTTACCTGCGGCGTGGTGTGGAAAAGATAATCAACCGTTCCGTGGACCAGCAGACCGCAAATAGCGGCAAAGATGGCAAGAGCAATCATCCTATTGAAGTGATTCTCCGTCCTGCGAAATTGCTTCAAGGCGGTTCGCAGGGCAAGAATAATCAAAACGCCAAAGACCAAGAAGCCCACCAAGCCGGTTTCCGCCAAGAGTTCCAGATAAAGATTATGAGCGTCACCAGTCCAACCGTCAGGCAGGCTCAGCAAGCCACCCATGAGGCCACGAAGATTCCCAAAGCCGGTGCCCAGCACGGGCGAGCGGGCGAACACCGTGAAAGCGCCTTCCCAGATCGCAAGACGCGAGACAGCAGTGAAGTCATCAATCTCTCCAAGGCGCTGAAAGAAGAAGCCCGCTAGGGCAGCCGCCAGTAAGCAGACAATCAGAGCAACTGCGATTCGTCGTTTTCCCGTTTTGCGGTCCCGCGCGGACAAATATGAATGTACCAGCAGTATCGCAACGAAAGCGAGCAGCCCGCCGCGGCTCTGCGTGAGCAAAAGTGCGACAGCCGCCAACGCAAGACACCATCTGCTCAGAATGCGAAGAACAGGATCCGTGCCACCGGTCGCAAAGGCCAAACAGAACGGCAGCACCAGATTGAGATAGCCAGCAAGCCCGTTGTAGTGTTCAAGAAAAGATGTGATGCGACCTTCCCATGCCGGAATCTGTGCAATTTCATCCTGAATCGGGTAGAGCACGTCGTAGAGCATGGAATAACCACCCGTGAATGCCTGCCAGAGCCCGAAGATCGCAACGGCAATGGTTGAAGCCATTAAGGCCTTCAGCAAGATCTGCGTGTTGTTCTCACTCCGGCACCAGTCAGTAATGACATAATAGAGGCAAACGTAAGATGCCAAACGCATCAGCTCGCGCTGCGCATCGAGCGTGAGTGGATTGAGAAACAGCGCAGATGCAATGGCTACGGCAAAGTAAGCAAGGATAGTGCGAGTCAACCACGTGCCGAAGAGCCACGTGCGCAGATCTTTGTTGCTGTTATGTGTCATGCGATAGACCACAACGCCGGCAAAGAAGCTGAACCGCACCAATGTGCTGAGATCGCGTATAGGAAAATCCCAGTTGAGGAACGGCGTGAGCGGCAAGAAAAAGATTACGACCGGGAGTAGAAGCCTGACTCGAAATACAGCGAGAATGAACACCACTCCGGTGACAGCCAGGGGCAGGGCCACGGGACTTATCAGCGCGGCCACGGTCAGAGTCAATGCAATGCCGACAATCAGCAGCTCAGCGCACCAGTTGGGCGGCTCAAGGGCAATCGCTCGCGATGTTGCTGGATGATTCATATTCTTCAGTTGCGGCCTGCCTGCCCTGCTGTCATCAGGACGTTAAGTGTTTGGCGCGCGCAGCGTTCCCAGGTGAACTCGCGCACGCGGTTGATTCCCTTCTGGCGCATGCACTGGCGTAAGTCAGAGTCGCGCAGCACTGCGTGCATGCATGCGGCCATGTCTTCGACAGATAACGGATTGAAGTATGCAAGAGCGTTGCCGGAAATCTCCGGCAGGCATGACGTGTTCGACGCTATTGTGGGAACGCCGCATGCCATGGCTTCTACCATCGGCAATGAAAAGCCCTCATACAGTGAGGGCACAACGGCCAAGCTGGCGCCTTTGATCAGCAACGCCAGATCGGACTCGTCCAGCATGCCCGCAAGGATTACACAGCCTTTGCTATGGCGCTCTGCGGCTGCGTTCACGATCTCATCGGACGCCCAGCCAAGTTGTCCCGCAAGAACGAGGTCAAAGTCCAAATCCGCATTGTCCGCAAGCATCAAGCGAAA
>Ga0070732_10001987_pt1 | contig 11162 bp, 1 predicted proteins | sample Coa_R1_5_FD_66449 | JGI IMG/M metagenome (GOLD analysis project Ga0070732, IMG submission 66449) | Surface soil microbial communities from Centralia Pennsylvania, which are recovering from an underground coalmine fire - Coalmine... | ecosystem: Environmental > Terrestrial > Soil > Unclassified ...
GCTCATAGCCCAGCTCGCTCGCCAGCTGCTCGGCCTCGGCCCCGAGCGGCGCCGGCAGGACGACCTCCCGCCAGCGCTCGGCGAGCGAGGCGTCGATGCCGCCCCGCGCCAGGAACCCGGGATCGCCCACCGCCAGCGAGCGGGCGGTGAGGCCGTCGGTCATCCGCCGCCCGCCGTCGAGCTCGAGCACGCGGTCGTCGAGCTCGACGCCCAGGAAGCGGCAGACCTCGGCCATCACCCTGGCCGGCTCGCGCACCAGCTCCTCGAAGCGCACCCTCATCCGGCGCTGGGAAGGAAGGGCGGCGAAGAAGCTCGCGACGTTGCGGTTCGCCTCCACCCAGAGCCGCTCGGCCAGGCGGTAGGGGTCGCCGTCCGCGGCTCCGGCCAGGCGGTCCATGCGCAGGCGCACGAACGACTCGATGACGCTCAGCGGATGGCGCACCAGGTGGATGTAGCGCGCGCCTTCCAGCCACGCCTCGGCGCGCGCGAGAATCTCGCGGCGGGCCGCGTAGGTCGGCGACTTGTCGATCAGCAGGCGGCCGCCGGCGGCGCGGCCAAGCGCGCGGTAGACGTCCGGGATCGGCAGCCCCGGGTGCTCGAGGGCGGCGAGCGCCTCCGGGTCGCCGCCCAGCTCCCGCAGCTCCCGGACCGCCCGGTCCAGGCCCTCGTCGAGGTGGCTCGCGGCGAGCGCCTGCCGGCGGTCGTCGAGACTGTCGAAGGGGAGCAGGTGCAGCTCGGGCGGCGAGAACAGCCGCGGGTGCCCGGCGAGCAGCACGCGCAGCAGCGTCGAGCCGGAGCGCGGCGCCGAGAGCAGCAGGGCGACGCCGGGAACCGGCCCGGCGGCGGGAAGCGGAGGGGCGGCGGCCGCCGCCGCCTGCAACTCGGCGCCGGCGTGCGGCGGCCGGGGCCCGCGCGGCGGCGGGGTGGCGGCGGGCGCGGCCGCGATTGCCGGAGCCGGAGCCGGCGCCGGTGCCGGTGCCATCGCCCGCTCGAGCTCGCCCGCCAGGTAAGGGGCGAGCTGGTCGATCGAAGGGCGCTCGTAGATCTCCCGCGGATAGATCGCGAACCCCAGCTCCGGCTTCAGCCGCTCCAGCGCTTCCATCACCAGCAGCGAGTCGAGGCCGAGGTCGAAGAGGTTGGCCGCCGCCGGCACCTCCTCGATCCCGAGGGCGGCGGCGAAGATCCGCGCCAGCGAGGCCGCCAGCCGCTCGCCGCGGCAGGCCGGCTCGAGTCCCCGCAGCTCCTCGGCCAGCGTTGCCCCGCCGTCGCCGCGCCCGGGGCGCGGCATCGGCGCGGGCACCGGCGCCGCGGCAGTCGCGGCCGGCGCGCGCGACGGTGCCGCCGCCGCGAGTGCCGGCGCGAGGGGGAAGCGACGCCGCTCGAAGGGATAGGTCGGGAGGCGGACCCGGCGGCGCGGCGCCGCGGCGTGGACCTCGGCCCAGTTCACCTCGGCTCCCCGTACCCACAGCTCGCCGAGGCTCGCGAGCAACCGCGCGCCGTCTCCCGGCCCGCGCCCCATCGAGGCGAGCCACGGCGCGGCGGCGCCCGGTCCCGCGGCGGCGCCGTGCGCCCACGGCAAGGGTGGACCGCACTCGAGGAACGCTCCGCAACCCGCCGCGGCGAGGGCGGCGAGGCCGTCCGCCCAGCGTGCGGGCCGGCCGGCCTGCCGCCGCCAGTAGAGGCCGTCGAGAGTCGCGTGCGCCGGCAGCACAGCGCCGCTGGCGCCGGCCACGAACGGCAGGCGCGGCGGCGCGCAGGCGATGCGGCCCGCGGCCGCTGCCAGCGCGTCGAGCAGCGGTTCCGCCACACCCCCGGCCCGCTGCTCCTGCAGCAGCCGGCCGCGCTCGGCCGCCAGCCGCAGCCCGGGCTCGAGCTCGAAGATGCCCGCCACGCACGCCGCCGCGATCTCGCCCACCCCCTCGCCGAGCACCGCCGCCGGCTCGATGCCCCAGCCGCGCCACAGCTCGGCGAGAGCCACGCCGACCGCGAACAGCGCCGGCTGGGCGCAGTCGGCGCGGGCCAGCAGGCTGGCGGCCGCCTCGCCGCCGGCGGGCAGCAGCGCCTCGAGCAGCGGCACGCCGAGCGGCCGCAGAACCTCGGCGCAGCGGTCGAGCACGGCGCGGCAGGCCGGGTGGTCGCGGTAGATCTCGCCGCCCATGCCCGGGTACTCCGCGCCCTCGCCGGCGAACAGGAAGGCGGTCCGCGGTCCGCCGGCTTCGGCGCGCCGGCCGGGCAGCAGCGCCGAGGCCGGCGCCGCGGCCTCGCCCGCGGCCCGGAGCCTGGCGGCCGCCTCGGCGGCGCTCGCGGCCACCACCGCGCCGCGCCAGGCCAGGGCGCCGCGGCCGGCGTTGGCGGTGAAGGCCGCGTCGGCCAGCTCCTCCCGCGGCACCGCTGCGAGGTGCCGCGCGAGGCGCCCGGCGACCGCCCGCCGCGCCGTCTCGGTCGCGCCGGAGAAGCTCAGCAGCACCGGGCGCTCCGCCGGCTCGCCGGCGGGCGGCGCCGGCGGCGGCGCCTCGACGACGAGATGGGCGTTGGTGCCGCCGATCCCGAACGAGCTGACGCCGGCGAGGCGTGGGCGCTCCGCCGCCGGCCACGGCAGCGGCGCGCTCGGGATGCGCAGCGGGAAATCCCCCACCTCGATGTGCGGGTTGAGCTGCCGCAGGTGCAGGTGGGCAGGGATCTCGCTCTCCTGCATCGCCAGCACCACCTTGATCAGGCTGGCGCAGCCGGCCGCGGCTTCCAGGTGGCCGAGGTTGGTCTTGACCGAGCCCACGACGAGCGGCCGCTCCGGCGGGCGGCCGGGGCCGAAGACCCGCGCCAGGGCGTGGATCTCGATCGGGTCGCCGAGCTGGGTGCCGGTGCCGTGCGCCTCGACGTAGTCGATCGCCGCGGGCGCCAGCGCCGCCGCCGCCAGCGCGCTGCGGATGACCGCCTCCTGGGCGCGGCCGTTGGGCACGGTCAGGCCGCCGCTCCTGCCGTCGTGGTTGACCGCCGAGCCGCGCAGCAGCGCCAGCACGCGGTCGCCGGCGAGGCGGGCGTCGGCGAGGCGCTTGAGCACCAGCAAGCCGCCCCCCTCGGCGCGGACGTAGCCGTCCGCCGCCGCGTCGAAGGTGCGGCAGCGGCCGCTCGGCGACAGCGCCCGCAGCTTGCACATGGCGATCGTCGACGCCGGGCCGAGCAGCAGGTTGACGCCGCCGGCTAGCGCCGCCGCGCACTCGCCGCGGCGCAGGCTCTCCATCGCCAGGTGGGTGGCGACCAGCGACGACGAGCAGGCGGTGTCGACCGGCAGCGACGGGCCTTCCAGGCCGAAGACGTAGGAGATGCGGCCGGCCGCCACGCTGGCCAGGTTGCCGACCGCCGAGTGCGGTCCGATGCCGTCCGGGTGGCCGCGGCCGAGCAGCTGCTGCAGGTAGTCGTTGGCCGCCAGCCCCACGAACACCCCGGTGGCGCTGCCGGCGAGCCGGCCGGGGGCGTAGCCGGCGTCCTCGAACGCCTCCCAGGCCAGCTCGAGCAGCAGCCGCTGCTGGGGATCCATCTGCTCGGCCTCGCGGCCCGAGATGCCGAACAGCGGGGCGTCGAAGGCGTCGACCGGATCGCTCAGGAAGCCGCCCCAGCGGCTGTACATCTTGCCCGGAGCGGCGGGATCGGGGTCGTAGAAGGCCGCCAGGTCCCAGCGGTCGCCCGGCACCTCGACCACCGCGTCGCCGCCCTCGCGCAGCAGCCGCCAGAAGGCCGCCGCATCGCGGGCGCCGCCGGGAAAGCGGCAGGCCATGCCGACCACGGCGATGGGCCCATGCAGCCGCTCCTCGGCGTCGCGCTGGCGGGCGCGCAGGTCCTTGAGCGCCACCAGCGCCCGCCGCAGGGCATCGTCGCGCGGGTCCTCGCGCGCCGCCGGGCCCGCGGCGCCGAGCGCCGGCTCCGAGTCAGTAACCCGCATCCTCCAGCTCGGTCCGCAGGAAGCTCTCGACCTCGGCGCTGGTGAGCGCCGCCACCTCCGCTTCGAGCCGCGACGCCGGCTCGGGCGCTCCCGGCCCGGGCGCTTCCGACAGGGGCGCGCGCCAGGCGAGCCCGAGCACGTCGAGCAGGTGCTCGGCGAGGGCCCGCAGGCTCGGATGGTCGAAGATCAGGGTGGCCGGCAGGTGAACCCCGGCCGCGGCGCCCAGGGCGTTGCGCAGCTCGATACCCATCAGCGAGTCGAGGCCGAGCTCGATCAGCGGCTGGTCGGGCGGCAGCCGGCTGGATGCCTTGAGGCCGAGGACGCGCGCCGCCTGCTCGGAGACCAGGGCGAGCATGCGGCCCGGGCGGCTCGCCGGCGGCTCGCCGGCAAGGCCCGCCACCAGTGCCCGGGCGTCCCGGGCGGCAGGGGCGCCGGGCCGGGCGGCGGCCCCGCCGGCCGGGGCCAGCCGCGCCGCCAGCTCCCCGAACAGCGGCGGCCGCGAGGCGGCGGGGAGCTGGGCGAAGAAGCGGCGCCAGTCGACCGGCAGCACCAGCGCGTGCGCCGCCGGCTCGCGGAGCAGCCGGTCGAAGAGCGCCAGCCCGCGCCGCGGCGGGATCTTCTCGACCCCGCGCTCGGCGAAACCGCGCTCGGCGGCGGCGCCCGCCGCCATCCCGGCCCCCTCCCACGGTCCCCAGCCGATGCTCACCGCGGGCCGGCCGCGCCGGCGGAGGTCATGCGCGAGCACGTCGAGGAAGCCGTTGGCCGCCGCGTAGTTCCCCTGGCCCGGCGAGCCCAGGACCGTGGCCGCCGAGGAGAAGAAGCAGAGGAAGTCGAGCGGCTGCCCGGAGGTCGCCGCCGCCAGGTTCCAGGCGCCCGCGACCTTGGGCGCCAGCACAGCGCGGAAGCGCTCGAGGTCCAGCTGCGCGAGCGTGCCGTCGTCGAGGACGCCGGCGGCATGCAGGATGCCGGCGAGCGGCGGCAGCGAGGCGCCGATGCGGGCCACCAGCGCCGCGGCCTGCTCCGCGTCGGCGACGTCGGCCTGCGCCACCTCCACCCGCACCCCCAGCTCGGCGATGGCGGCGATCTCGTGCGCCGCGGCGGCCGACGGCGGGCGGCGGCCGGCGAGCACCAGCGACCGCGCCCCGCGCTCGGCCAGGTGGCGGGCGAAGACGAGTCCGAGCCCGCCCAGACCGCCGGTGACGAGGTAGGTGGCGTCGGCGTGCGGCGCCGCGGCATCGCCGTCGGCGGGCGCCGCGAGCACGATCTTGCCCACGTGCCCGGCCTGCTGCATCAGGCGGAAGGCCGCGGTCGCCGCGGCGAAGGGGAAGACCCGCAGCGGCAGCGGCTGAAGCTCCCCGGCGGCCACCGCCGCCAGCACCCGGCGCAGCACCTCGCCGACGAGCGCGGGCCGGTCGCGGGCGAGCTGATCGATGGCCAGCTCCTGGTAGAGGATGCCGCGCTCGGCCGCGGCCGCCCGCACCTCGTCGCGGTTGCCCAGCCTGCCGATCTCGACGAAGCGGCCGCCGTCGGCGGCGCAGGCGAGGCTCGGCGCGAGCAGCTCGCCGGCGAGCGAGTTGAGCACCAGGTCGACGCCGCGGCCCCCGGTCGCGCGATGCACCTCCGCGGCGAACTCCGGCGAGCGGGAGGGGAAGACGTGGCGCACGCCGAGCGCGAGCAGGAAGGCGCGCTTCTCGGCGCTGCCCGCGGTGGCGAGCACCTCGGCCCCGGCGCGCCGCGCGAGCTGGACCGCGGCCAGGCCGACGCCGCCCGACGCGGCATGGACGAGCACCCGCTCTCCCGGCGCCAGCCGGCCGAGATCGTGCAGCGCCAGATGCGCCGTGCAGAAGGCGATCGGCAGGGTCGCCGCCTGCTCGTAGCCCAGGCCGGCCGGCAGCGGCGCCGTCAGCTCGGCGGCGGCCACCACCTCGGAGGCGAAGCTGCGCCGGGCGACCGCCAGCACCCGCTGGCCGGCGGCGAATCCCGCCACGCCGGCGCCGACCGCGGTCACCTCGCCGGCGCACTCGCCGCCGAGCGGCGGTTCGTCGCCGGCGAGCATGCCGAGAGCGTTGAGCACGTCCTTGAAGTTGAGACCCGCGGCCTGCATGCGGATGCGCAGCTCGCCGGGCCCGGGCTCGGCCACGAGTGCCGGCACGGCGGCCAGGTCGTCGAGCAGGCCGCGGCCCAGGATGCGCAGCTCGACCGGACCGGCCGGCGGGGACGGCGCGGGACCGCCGCTGCCGCCTTCCCGCCAGGGCGCGAGCCGCGCCGCCAGGCGGCGCCCGCCGCGGTAGGCGATCTGCCCTTCGCCGTCGCCGCCGGCCAGCTCGGCCAGCAGCGCCGCGGCGCGGTCGCCGCGCGCCGCGGGCGCCGGGCCGCCGGCCGGGTCGAGGTCGATCAGGGCGCAGGCGAGCTCCGGGTGCTCGTTGGCCGCCACCCGGCCCAGCCCCCAGGCGAGAGCCTGCACGGGCGCCAGGGCGGCCGCTTCGTCGCCGGCGGCCTGCGCGCCGGCGGTCACCACCCAGAGACGGGGAAGCGCGGGCCGGCCGCTCCCCGCCGCGGGCCGGCCGTGCGCCGCCAGCGCCTGGACCAGGTGCAGCAGGCTGCCGCAGATGCGGTCGCGATCGGCGTCGAGCGAGGCGGCGGTGGTGTCCTCGGCAGGCGCCGCGTCGAGGCTCCAGAGGTGGATCACTCCGCGCACTCCCGCCGCGTCGCCGCCCGCCGTGCCGAAGCCACCCACGTCGCCGCCCGCCGCGTCGTCGAGGAGCCGCACGAAATCCGCCGGCACCTCGGGCCGCGGCCGGCGCTCGTCGCCGCCGGGCGGTCCCCCCGCGGCATGGACGAGCAGCACCTTGCCGCCGGCGCCGGCGAGCCGCTCGCCCAGCGCTTCGCCCAGGCCCCCCCGGTCGGCCAGGACGAGCCAGCGTCCGCCGGCGGCCGGCGGCGCCGGCGGCGGGAGCGGCACCGGCCGCCAGTCCAGCTCGTACAGCCAGCTCTCGCCCGCCGCGGCCCGCTGCCCGGCGATCGCCTCCGGCGGCGCGCGGCGCAGGCGGAGGCCGGCGAGCGTCGCGATCGTGCCGCCGGCGTCGTCGAGCAGCAGCAGGCTCGCCGTCGCGTCGTCGCCTCCCCGGGACGCGCCGGGATCGAGGGTGCCCAGGCACCAGGCGGCGCATGCACCGCGACGGTGCAGCTCGAGCCGGCCGATGGCGACCGGCAGGTAGGCGAGCTCCTGGCGTTCCGGCGGCAGCGCCGCCGCCGGCACCTGCAGGCAGGCGTCCAGCAGCGCCGGATGGAGCTCGAAGCGGGCGGCGTCCGCGCCGACCGGGCCGGGCAGCTCGACGCGCGCGAGGACCTCTCCCGCGGCGCCCGCCCAGAGCGCCTGGATGCCCTGGAAGGCCGGGCCGTAGGCGAGCCCGCGGCGGCGCATCGACTCGCGATGCGCCGCCACCGGCAGCTCGCGGGAGCAGGCGGCGCGCAGCGCCGCCAGGGCCGGCGCCGGCGGCGCGGGGGTGTCCACGCGCTCGAGCCGCCCGGCGGCGTGCCGGACCCAGCACGGCTCGCCGCCGGCCGCCGGCCGGGCCCAGGCGTGGACCTCGAACGCCGCCGCGGCTTCTCCCGGCCGGAGCACCACCTGCACGGTGGTCGCGGCATCCTCGGCCAGCAGCAGCGGCGCCTCGACCGCCAGCTCCGCCAGGGCGCAGGCGGCACCGGGCCAGCAGCCGGCGGCGGCCGCCGCGGCGAAGGCCAGCTCGCAGAGACCCGCCGCCGGGAACACCGCCCGCCCATGCACCCGGTGGTCGTCGAGGAACGCCGGTTCGCCGGGCCGCAGCTCGGCCTCGAAGAGCACCTCGCTGCCGGCGGTGCGCAGCCGGCGGCCGAGCAGCGGATGGATCGGCGCGGCGGCGGACGGCGCGCGCGCGGCGGGCGGGCCGCCGCCTTCGGGCAGCCAGTAGCGCTCGCGCGCGAAGGGATAGGTGGGCAGGGTCACCAGGCGGCCGCCGGCGCCGGCCGCGGCAACTCCCCGCCAGTCCACGTCCCCGCCGGCGACGAAGCAGCGGGCCAGGTTGTGCAGCATCTCGGCCTCGTCGCCGCGGCCGCGGCGCAGCGAGTGGAGCCACTCCCCGCCCGCGGCCGGGAAGCCCTGGCTGCCGAACGCCGACAGCACCGGGTGCGGTCCGACCTCCACGAACAACCGGTAGCCGGCGTCGACCAGCGCCTGCAGCCCGGCGTGGAAACGCACCTCCTGGCGGGCATGGCGGCGCCAGTAGGCGGCGTCGACCTCGCCGGCCGCGAGCGGCCGGCCGGTCAGGTTGGAGATCCAGGTCCGGCGCGGCTGGCCGTGCGGCAACACGGCGGCCGCCTGCTCGAGAGCGTCCAGGACGGGATCCATGCGCGGCGAGTGGAAGGCATGGGAGACCTGCAGCCGCTTGACCGCGACCCCTTCGGCGGCGAGCTCGGCGAGCACCGCCTCGACCGCCGCCTCGCTTCCCGACACCACGCAGCGGCGGGGCCCGTTGACGGCCGCCGTCGCCGCGTCCCCCTCGCGGCCCCGCAGCGCCGCCCGCAACCGCTCCGGCGTGGCGGCGACCGCGGCCATGACGCCGCCCGCGGGCAGCGCCTCCATCAGCCGGCCGCGCTCGGCGGCGAGGGCGAGCGCGTCCGCCGCAGTGAGGACGCCGGCGCAGGCCGCCGCCACGATCTCGCCGATGCTGTGACCGATCACCGCTCCGGCCTCGATGCCCCACGCTCGCCAGAGCTCGACCAGCGCCAGCTCGAGCGCCACCAGGGCGGGCTGGGTGAAGGCGGTGCGATGGATGCGCTCGGGGTCGCCGGCGCCGGCGAGCACCGCCGGCAGCGGCATCCCCAGCCGCGGCTGCAGCAGCGCGTCGAAGCGGTCGATGGCGTCGCGGAAGACGGGTTGGGTCCGGTACAGCTCGCCGCCCATGCCGGCGTACTGCGCTCCCTGGCCGCTGAACAGGAAGGCGATGCGCCGTCGCTCGCCTTCCGCGGCGCAGCCCCAGATCACCTCGGGCGGCGCTTCCCCGGCGGCGAAGGCCGCCAGCCGCTCGCCGGCCGCCGCGGCGTCGCCCGCCAGCACCGCGCAGCGATGGGCGAAGCGCGAGCGCCCGCGGCCGGCCGAGAAGGCGACGTCGGCCAGCTGCTCTTCGGGACGCGCCGCGAGCTGGCAGGCGTAGCGGCCGGCCAGCGCGCGCAGCGCCTCCTCGCGCTTGGCGGAGAGCGGCAGCAGGTAGAGCGGCGGCTCCCCGCCGGTCGGCGCCGGCGGCGCCGGCGCCGGCGTCTCGACCACCGCCGGCGCCTGCTCGAGCACCAGGTGGGCGTTGATGCCGCTGAAGCCGAAGGAGTTGATCCCCGCCCGGCGAGGACCCGGGCCGGCGGGCCAGGGAGTGAGCTCCCGCGGCACCCGCAGCGGCAGCTCGTCCCAGCGGATGAGCGGATTGGGCCGCACCAGGTGGAGGTGAGGCGGCAGCTGCCGGTGATGCAGGGCGAGCACCACCTTGATCAACGACGCCACGCCCGAGGCCGCCTCGAGATGTCCGATGTTGGTCTTGATCGAACCGACCCAGAGCGGCCGCTCCGCCGGCCGGTCGGGCCCGAAGACCTCTCCCAGCGCCTCGGCTTCGGTGGTGTCGCCGAGCGAGGTGCCGGTGCCATGGGCCTCGACGTAGTCGATGGCCGCCGGCTCGAGGCCCGAGCGCTGCAGGGCGAGCCGCGCCACCGCCTGCTGCGCGCGGCCGTTGGGCGCGGTGAACCCCTGGCTGCGGCCGTCCTCGTTGACCGCCGTGCCCCGGATCAGCGCCAGGATGCGGTCGCCGTCGGCGCGCGCGTCGGCAAGCCGCTTGAGCACCACCACGCCCGCGCCCTCGCCACGGCCGAAGCCGTCGGCGGCGGCGTCGAAGGTCTTGCACCGGCCGTCGCGGGAGAGCATGCGGGCCTTGGCGCAGTTGAGGAAGATCTCGGGGCGCAGGTTGACGTTGGCGCCGCCGGCGAGCGCCATCCGGCACTCGCCGAGGCGCAGGCTCTGGCAGGCGAGATGCGTGGCGACGAGCGAGGACGAGCAGGCGGTGTCCACCGCCAGGGTGGGGCCGCGGAAATTGAGCAGGAACGACAGGCGCGCCGCCGTCGCGCTGTGCGCGGTGCCGGTGCCCATGTAGGCGTCGATGGCCCGCGGGCCCTGGTGCGAGAGGGCGAGGAAGTAGTCGAGGTTCGACAGGCCGATGAACACGCCGGTGTCGCTGCCGGTCAGGCGGTCGACGGGCTGCCCGGCATCCTCGAGCGCCTCCCAGCTCACCTCGAGCAGCAGCCGCTGCTGCGGATCGAGGCTGGGGACCTCGCGCGGGGCGATGCCGAAGAAGTCGGGATCGAAGCCGTCGACGCCGTCGAGGAACGCGCCCTGGCGCGTGTACATCTTGCCCGGCGCCTCGGGATCGGGATCGTAGTAGAGGTCGACGTCGAAGCGGTCGCGGGGGATCTCGCCCACCGCGTCGACGCCGTCGCGCAGCAGCCTCCAGACCGCCTCCGGGCCGTCGCCACCGCCCGGCAGGCGGCAGCCGAGGCCGATCACCGCGATCGGTTCCCGTCCCGCCGCCGCCATCCCTTCGACCTGCGCGCGCAGCCGCTTGATGGTGACGAGAGCCTGGCGCAGCCGCTCCTCGTCGGCCCGCCCCTCCGGGCTGCCGGCATCCTCCAGCAGCGCGCTCATCCCGCCACCCCCGGCGGCCCCGGCTGCTCGCCGGCGCGCTCGGCCAGCTCGACGTCGAGCATCGCCCGCAGGTCGTCGCCCTGCAGCCGCGCCAGGGCGTCCTCCCAGCTGTCCGGCGGCGCGGGCGCCGGCGCCGGCGACGCGGGCATCGTCGCCGGCGGCCCGGCCGGTGCGGCGATGCCAGGCTCCAGCACCTCGCGGGCGAGGTAGCCGGCGAGGTCCTCGAGCGTCGGATGATCGAAGAGCAGGGTCGCCGGCAGCCGGCGGCCGATCGCGGCGGCGACGGCATTGCGGATCTCGACCGCCATCAACGAGTCGAGCCCCAGGTGGGCCAGCTCGCGGCCGGGATCGAGGGCCGCCGGATCGAGCCCCATCACCCTGCCGGCCTGCTCGCGCAGGAAGGCGCGCAGGGCGTCGAGGCGGGCGCCGGGCGGCGACGCCGCGAGGCGCGCCAGGAGCTCGCTTCCCCGCTCGGCCGGGCCGGCGGCAGGCGCGGCGGGGCGGACG
>Ga0070732_10001989_pt1 | contig 11158 bp, 10 predicted proteins | sample Coa_R1_5_FD_66449 | JGI IMG/M metagenome (GOLD analysis project Ga0070732, IMG submission 66449) | Surface soil microbial communities from Centralia Pennsylvania, which are recovering from an underground coalmine fire - Coalmine... | ecosystem: Environmental > Terrestrial > Soil > Unclassified ...
AGGAGTTCGCGACCATCTCGACCGACATGGTGGACCGGCTGCACGATCAGAACCGGGGCAAGCCGATCCCCGCCGCTTTCGACAAGGCCTGGGTGGGGGCGCGCCTGCGGGACCTCCGCTCGCCCGCCGCCAGCCGGCGGGTCGCCGGGACGAAGGCCGATCCCAGGATCGAGGAGCTGCCGGCGCGCGATGTCCCCGGCGGCAGCAAGACCGTGCTGGCCGACGGCTTCGTGGTCGCGACCCAGCTCCGGGTCGAGCCGCGCGGCGAGACCGCGGTCGCCTGCGACCCGCGCTGCGCCGCCGCGCTCTTCGTGCGCGCCGGCGAGGGCCGCGTCCTGATGGGCACCGCCGCCGAGATGGGCCGCGCCGACGCCCCCAGCCTGCCGTTGCGCACCGCCGACCTGCTGACCATCCCGCACGGCATCCGCTACGCCTTCGTCAACGAGGGGGACGCCCCCCTCGATCTCGTGGAGCACAGGATCCGCCCGGAAGTTGCCTTCCACTGACCCATCCGCATCAGGCGCCATTCCAGAACGCCGGCCCATGAACAGTCGGGAGCAACGACGGTGAGGTGGCTGGCCGTCTGGCTCCTGCTCACCGCGGTCTACCTCGCCGCCCTCGCCCTCAGCCGCCCCCTCACCGGCCGGTCCCTCTTCACCAGCGCCGACCTCGTCGACACCCTCCTCATCCCCGCCGCCCAGGTCGCCGCCCTCGCCGCCCTCGCCGCGACCGCCAGCCTGCGCCGGAAGCGGTAGGAGAGGTGGTCACAAGTCTGGTGCGGAGCCGCGGCTCGTGTGCCACAGAGCCAAGACATCCACTGTCTCGGAGTCCTCTGACGACAGATAGTAAAGATGGTAGCGGATTCGGCCTAGAAGAATTCTGCGGATACCAGCAAGCTTTGGATGTGAGACGGCTTCGCCAGCGAGAGGCAACTCACTGACGAGCTCGAAGGCTCTCTCGAGCTCGTCATCGAACGCCTCGGGGGCTTTCGTCCGGTTCTTCCGCCACCAGCTTGCGGCAGCTCGGATCTGCGCAGCTGCTCGCGGAGCAACCCGAATCGGATAACTCAATGCCCCCGCGACCGAATCTCGGCCAAGAGGTCCTGGCCGTCGACGAAGTCGCCTCTGCGGATCTCTTCCATCGCCGCCGAGAGCTCTTCTTCTTCCGCGGGCGACAGCTGGATCGGTTGATCGGGTTCCGGAGCCAGGACCATCACCTGGGATCCCTCCGCAACGAACTCGGCCGGCAGGTCGACCTTGCCGCCTACCACGGTGCCCGTCGTGATTTTCATGACGTCCAGTCTACTCCCTTCAGATTACGCGGTCGTTGCCGCCGTCCACCGGGAGCTGGGCGCCGGTGGTGCGGGAGAAGCGGGGGCCGCAGAGCTCGACGGCCGCCTCGGCGACGTCGCGGCTGCGGACCTCGAGACCGAGGACGTTGGACCGGCGATAGGCCTCGACGTCGAGATGGTAGGCGGCGGCGCGGGCGGCGACGCGCTCCTCGGTCCAGAGGGCGGTGTCGAAGACGGCATTGGGATGGACGGTGTTGACGCGGATGCCGTCGCGGCCCCATTCGAGCGCGGCGACGCGGGCGAGCTGCTGCAGGGCGGCCTTGGAGGCGGAGTAGGCGGCGACGCCGGGGCCGGGCGCCGGGACGTTCTTCGAGCCGATGACTGCCACCCGGCCACCGCGCGGCGCCAGGCGGAGCAGCGGGTGGCACTGCCGCATCAGGACGAGATTGGCGTCGAGGTTCACCGCCATCACCCGCCGCCACTCCGCGAGGTCGAGGGCGGCGATGTCGCGGCCGGCCGGGAACACGCCGGCGTTGAGGATCAGCACGTCGAGGCCGCCGTAAGCCGCGACCGCCGCGCCCAGCGCGCCGGCCACCTCCTCCTCGGCGGTGACGTCGCAGCGCAGGCCGAGCGCGGCGGGCCGCGGGAAGAGGTCTTCGATCCGCGGATCGACGTCGAGGGCGGCCACCGCCGCGCCGCGCGCCAGCAGCGCCTCGACGCAGGCCTTGCCGATGCCTGACGCGGCGCCGGTGACCAGCGCCACCTCCCCCGCCAGCGGCGGCGGCTCGCCGGCGCGCCGCAGCTTGGCCTGCTCGAGGTCCCAGTACTCGAACTCGAACAGCTCCGCCGCCGACAGCACCCGGTAGCCGCCGAGCCGATCTGCCCGCTCGACGACGTCCATGGTGTGTCCGTAGATCTCCGCGGCGATCGCCGCCTCGGCGGCGGTGCGGCCGGCGGCGAGCATGCCCAGCTCGGGGTCGAGCACGATGCGCGGCGCCGGGTCGAGCATGGTCTTGGGCTCGCGCGCCGCCGGGGAATGCTCCTCGAATTGGCGCCGGTAGGCGGCGGCATACGCGGCGACGTCGCGGCCGAGGAGCGGCAGCGGCCGGGTGCGCAGCACGTGATCGGGCGTGATCGGCCCCTGCAGGGCCAGCGCCGCCAGGTCGGGACGGCGGACGAAGCGCAGGGCCCGGGCGTCGTGCCGGCTGGCCAGGACCAGCGGCCGGCCCGCCGCGGCGCTCAGCTCGTGGCGCAGGGAGGCGACGGCGGCCGCCTCCCCGGGAGACAGGGGCGCCGGGGCAGCAGCCCCGGCGGCGGGCTCCCTTCCTTCGCCGGCCGGTCCAGGGCCGGGATCGAGCACCCAGGCGCCGCGGGCACGGAGATGGTCCTCGGCGAGGCCGACGAGGTGGATCATGCGCTCGTAAGACTCGCGCGCGTCGTCGCCGAAGGAGAAGATGCCGTGCTTGAGGAGGACCATGCCCAGGACCGAGTCCGGCAGCGTGGTGGCGCCGTCTCCGCTCGAGATCCGCTCGCAGACGGCGCGCGCGAGCTGGAAGCCCGGCATCACGTAGGGAACGACGATCACGGCGTCGCCGTAGATCTCCCGCACCCGCTCGGCGCCGTCCGGGGTATCGGTGACGGTCACCACCGCGTCGGCGTGGGTGTGATCGACGAAGCGCCGCGGCAGGATGGCGTGCAGGAGGGCCTCGACCGACGCCGGCGGCGCCCCCGCGCGGAGAGTGTGGATGGCCAGCTGCTCGACCATCTCCGGGTCGCCGAGCGCCGGCAGCGCGGCCAGGCGCCGCGCCGCGTCGAGGCGCACCGGGGTGAAGCCCGACTCCTCGATGGTCTCGAGGTCCCAGCCGCTCCCCTTGACGTAGAGGACCTCCTCCTCCTCGCCGAAGAGATTGCGCCGCGGCAGCTTGACCGAGGTGTTGCCGCCGCCGTGCAGCACCAGCGAGCGGTCGCGGCCGAGCAGGCGCGAGGTATAGACCCGCAACCCGAGCTCGCCGTGGTACCGGCCGGCTTCTGTGTCGTCCCACAGGCTCTGCATCGAGATCTCCCGCGCCGCGGCTCGCTTCCACCCCGGGCCGCCGGAAGTCTAACGCCGCGGAGCGCCTGTGGGGCACCTTGTCTCCAGGTGCCGGAAGATGACGAAGAGGATGCAGCTCGCCGGGAACAGCGGCCCAGTGGCAACGCGCTGCAGCCGGAAATGCTAGATCCTTGAGGCTGGGTTATCCACGTACCTCTCCGCATTCAATCGCACGCACGGGAGAACCCGCCAGTTCACCCCCGAAAGCACAACTCTACAAGTGCGTCATCGACACCCTCGCGCGTGAGGTATTGATGTCCCGGAGAATCAGCAGCCGCCAGCACGTCGACCTTCTCCGCTTCTTCAAGCCACTCTTCGCCAGTATTGATCCAGGCAAACACAGGTCGCCCCCCATTGTAATACCGCAGCTCGAGCGCCTTCGATGGCCGTCTCTTAACCGCTCTCACCAGGAGCGAGCCAATCGAGTCTAGGCGACAACCTAACACCTGACCGAAGTCGGCCGCATGGACATCGCCAGACGCCAACTGTCTGAAGAGCTGACCTACTGTGGCCAGATCCTCCAACGACTGCGAATCGATCCTGATAGTCGGCCCATATGCACCGACGTAATACGCGAGAAGAAGCTGCGTCGTCACGCTTCAACGCCCTCGGTGCCAATACCGAGGCACAACGAACGAATGAAGAAGCAAGGATTCATGATGATCGGAGCAAATTTTTCCCCGTCACCAAGGCTTGGTCCAGAGCTCCGTGATCTCTGCAGCGACGCCAGCGATCGCGCTCTCGGCAGGAGCGGCGAGGTCCATCCGCTCGCGGGCATCCAGGCGCACGACGAGGGAGGCAGGGTCGGGGATCAGGAACGCAGTCCACCCGAACAGCATCGCCAGCCGCGTCATGCCGCGAGCCAGCTCCTGCTCCTGTTGCTCAAAGAGATGCCCCGGCGCCTCGATGATCGGACGGCGTTCTCCATGGTGCTCTCGTATCTCGCGCCATAGCTCGGGATACTCCTCGTCAGGCCAGGCACCCCATTCAAGGACCCACAGCAACCACCCGTTCGTATCTTCGGAGAACGCTCGGAACAGCGCATTGACGCCCAATGCCTGGCGCCGGGCGGAGTCCGGTATCTGGAGCTCCCACGATGAAGGGGGCTTGCCCTTGATGAGCCCCAGGCATTGCTCCTCGACCTCGAGGTCGAGAGTCAGCACTTTCTGCTCACGTTCAGCAGTGCCAAGGCACCTCATCGCTCACCCACCTCGTCCCTCCTCGACCTCGTCGCGTCAAGGCTCCTCACAGAGGCTTGGCCCAGAGGTCTCCGATCTTCGCAGCAACGTCAGATATTGACGTAGCATCCGGGGCATCGAGACTCATCAGCTCGTCGTCATCAATAAGAACCACGAAAGAAACAGGGTTGGGAATCAGGAAAGCAGTCCACCCGAACAGCATCGCCAACCGCATCATCCCACATGCGAGCGCTTTCTCATCTTGCGCAAAGAGGTGCCCTCGCGCGTCGATGAGCCAACGATGTTCTCCATGGTGCTCTCGTATCTCGTTCCACAACTCGGGATACTCTTCGTTCGGCCAGCGGTCCCAGTCAAGAACCCAAAGCAACCACTCGCTAGTATCATCGGAAAAGGCGCGGAACAGCTCATTGATCGCCAACGCCTGACGCCGCGTGGAGTCCGGTATCTTGAACTCCCGCGATACGGGAGCCCTGCCATCGATGCGTCGCACGAATTCTCCGTCAATCTCGAGGTTGAGAGTCTTCACCTTCTCCTCGCACTCTGGAGTCGTCATACACCTCATCAGTTCTCCGCCCGGCCTTTCTTGGGGTCGCTGCGCTCGGGGACCCGCCTCGCCCCACTAAACCTCACCGGTGCCTCCAGCCGAGAACCCACAGCCCGGGGAGAAGGGCATGATATGGCACGGCTCGATGATAGGGGGGGAGGGGACGACAGGTCGCCAGCCGCCGCCGGGCCGCAGCGCGCATAGTGCAGAGCCGATCCCTGCCGATCTCTCCGCGACGGGGCGATCTACGCGGCGTCGCTCCGCTCCGCCGGCGTCGCCCTGGCGGCTCTCCAGCGAAAGAACAGCGGCAGCAGCACGAAGGCTTGCACATAGGAGATCCCCAGAACAATCAGTGGGACTAGCACCGAGGATGCCCGTTGGAGTCCCCAGGGCAACGGGTGCCGGAAGACGACGAAGAGGATGCAGCTCGCCGGGAACCCCAGCGCGATAGAGGCCGCAGCGATGACGATGTCGACGTCACGTCCCCACGCGGGCCAGATCGTGGCTGCGGCGCCCGTCGCCACCAGCAGCGCCACCACCATGAACCAGCCGGACCGCAGCTGGCGCGTCCTTCCGAACAGGATCGCTGCCAGCCAGGTCGACACATTCAAGGCAGCGGCGGCCACCAAGACCAGAGGAACCGTCGAGCCCCACAGCGAGTCCCCGGTGGAGACCGAATAGATCACGAAGGCAAGCGACGCCACCCCGAGGCATGCTGGAAACAACAGCGGCCCGGCGGCAACTTGCCGCAGGCGAAGGCGCCAGGTCCCCGAGGCCGGCCCCTGCACGCGCTCACCCACGCTCACGCGGCGCCCAGGCGCGCGCCATCGGGCCGTTCATCCCAGCATCCCTGGCCGCCGAACGGCGACACCGATACGGTCACCTGCCCCGCCGGGCTCAGCTGCAGCACGTCCTTCGTGGTCGCCACCCAGGCTCCGCCGTGCCCGTCGCCGGCCACGTGGAGAGGAGACTCGACCTTCGCTGCAAGCAACAGGCTGGCGTCCCCGGCGTAGCCGCGGACGCCGCCGGCCAGTGCCACCCAGGCCTCGCCGCTCGGGTCGAGATCGAGGTCGCGGAGGTCCGGGCTCGCGCCCAGGTCGAGCGCGGAGACCGGCACGCCGCTGACGGCGTCGTAGGCCGCGGCCGAGCTCGCGGTCCCCACCCAGAGGCGCGCACCCGCCGCATCGATCGCCAGCGCCTCGACGTCGTCCGCCAGGCGCAGCGATTGGAGCACCTGTTCCGAGGCCGAGACGCTGACCAGGTCCTGATCGGCGCCTGCGGCGAGCAGCGCAGCCTGGCAGGCAGGAGAGTTGCTGTCAATCGACTGCTAAAATATACATCCGTGGCGATGTCTCTATGGCGTGCCTCGAAGAGCCACTGTCTGCCGACCGACTGAGCTGAACCGCTTGCTCGTTCGGGTTGATCTGCCGCAGAAGCGGGGGCGCCCTTCGTGTCGGGGCCTGCCGGCAATCTAATTTGTATCAACTTAGATTACCCTGTATGATGTTCCGTAAAGAAAGAACAAGGACGCGCGTCTAAGGCACGAAGTTCGATGCCATCGATCTCGAAAAGGGAAACTTGTTGTCGATCGATGTCACGAGATGACCTAGATCTGGAACTATGGAGGTAAGGACTTGCCCCCGGCGTCTGCGCCGGCGTTGCATCCGGCGGCGCATACCGAGCCCGCCGGGGGCGGTCCGTTCTTTCGCATGGTTCGCATGGTAAGGAGGGGCGATGGAGGATCGGCACCTGTCGCTGATCACCCTGGCGAAGCTGGCCACTGGCCGCATCGGGGTCGAAGAGATTCAGCAGCTCGTCATCCCTCACCTGGTGGCGGTCTGCCCCGGTTGCCGGGAGATCCACCAGGAGCTGCAGCGGCTCAAGCAGGAGGTCGGCCACTGGGACGAGCTGGTCGTGGTCATGGAAGGGCTCGACGCCCCTGAGCTCTGGCAGCGGCTGCAGCTGCTGCCCTACGACCAGCAGCTGCGGCAGGTGGAGGACGACGGCGGCCTGCAGACCTGGGCGCTCTGCCGCCTGCTGCTGCGCAAGAGCCTCGAGGCGACCCTCCACCGCCCCGATCTCGCCGTGCAGCTCGCCTTCCTGGCGGTCAAGATCGCCGCCCACCTCGGCGAGGCCTACCACCGTGACTGGGTGATGGACCTCCGCGCGCTCGCATTTGCCTATCTAGGCAACGCTCGCCGCGTGGTGGGCGAGTTGCAGAGCGCCGGCGACGCCTTCCACGATGCCCACTCGTACCTGCGACGCAGCGGCAGCGGCAACCCGCGGGTCGAGGCGGAGATCCTCGACCTGGAAGCATCGCTGCGGAGAGCGGAGCGGCGGTTCGGCACCGCGCTGGAGCTGCTCGAACGGGTGATCGCGGCCTACACCAGCGACGACCCGGAGCTCCGCGATCTTCACCTCGCCGGCCATGCGCTGGTCAACAAGGCTTACACCCTGGAGCAGATGGGAGACGTAGAGCGGGCGATCGCGGTGCTCCGAGAGGCCGCGCCCCTGGTCGTCGAGGAGCGGGACCCGCGGCTGGTCCTCTGTCTCCGGCACAACCTGGTGTGGTTCCTGCCCGCCGCCGGGAAGAGCGAGGAAGCGGCGGCGCTGCTCCCCGAGGTGAAGGAACTGGCGCTCCGCCTCGGCAACGATCTCGACCTCGTGCGCCTGCGCTGGGCCGAAGGGCGGGTGGCTTTCGGGAACGGCCAGCGGGGACCGGCGGAACAGGCCTTCAAGGAGGTCCAGCGGGAGTTCCTGGAGCGCGACATGGGGTACGACGCCGCGCTGGTGTCACTGGATCTGGCGATCCTCTACGCGCAGGAGAGCTGCATCCCCGAGCTCAAGCAGCTGGCCCTCGACATCCTGCCGGTCTTCTCGTCGCGGGAGGTGCACCGCGAGGCCATGGCAGCCCTTCTCCTCTTCCAGCACGCCTGCCAGGAGGAGAGGCTGACTGTCGAGCTGGCCCGGCAGCTGGCCTCCCTGCTCGCGCGGGAGAAGCCCCACGCGATCGTCCGGCGAGGCTCGGCCGAGCCGGGGTGACCGCCGAGGCCGTCGCCCGGCCACCCGGCCCCGGTCTGCCGGGTGCCTGGGCTTGTTCCTCCCGGCATGAGTTTGGTAGCTCGCGCGGCATCTCCTTTCTCAATCTGACAACAAAGTGCCCGATCAGGGCACATCAATTCCAAAGCGGCTCGCTCGCGGCCGTTCCGGCTGCCGAGGCGCAGCCGCCGTGAAAGGAGCCGTACCATGTCCCATCGCTCACGCGCCCTCGCGGCCGTCCTCCTGATCGCCGCCCTCGCGGTCCCTGCCTCCCTCCAAGCCTCTGCCTTGCCGGGCCCCCGCCCGGCCGCCCAAGAAGGCGGCAGCATGCTCCGCGCCAGCTCCTGGTCCCTGGACGGGTTGCTTCGCATGGTCCACCGGTTCTGGATCGACGAAGGGGGCGGGCTCGATCCGAACGGCGGCACCAGCGCCGCGCCGCCTCCGAACAACTCCGGTGACAATGGCGGCATCCTCGACCCGAACGGCCGCGCCAACGCACCGGGAAGGCATGCCACGACGCACCGCTCGCACGGCCATTGAGGCACCAGGCCCGCCACGCCACGCCGGCGGCGTTGCTGGCCCGGTGGACTGCCGAAGCCTCCACGCCGTCGCAGGTCGTCGCGATCCAGGCGGATCCATACCCGGGAGCGGGCAGTTCTGACGCTCCCGCCTTCTTCCTGCCTCCACTCGATCCCAGCGTCTCGCCGGTGGCGCTGGCGCACGGCCCGGCATGGGATAATCATGCGCGGCGAGCGGGCGGCCCACCAGGGTCAGCCGGCCGGGGAGGATGCGCAATGCACGCGGTGCGGGTTCATGAGTTCGGCGGGCCGGAGGCGATGGTCTACGAGGAGGTGGAGGACCCGCGGCCGGGGCCCGGCCAGGCGGTCGTGCGCATCGAGGCGTCCGGGCTCAACTACATCGACGTCTACCACCGGACCGGGTTCTACAAGCTGCCGGCGCCGCCGCCCTTCACCCTGGGGCAGGAGGCGGCGGGAACGGTGACCGCGATCGGCGACGGGGTGTCCGAGGTGGCGGTGGGCGACCGCGTTGCCTACTGCGGTATCCAGGGGGGGTATGCCGAGCTGGCCGCCGTGCCGTCGGCACGGCTGGTCGAGCTGCCCGTCGGCGTCAGCACCCGCCAGGGGGCGGCGCTGATGCTGCAGGGGATGACGGCGCACTATCTCGCCTGCAGCATCCGGCCGCTGGGCCCGGGCGATGCCTGCCTGGTCCACGCCGGTGCCGGCGGCGTCGGCCAGCTGCTGTGCCAGATCGCCAAGCTGCGCGGCGCCCGCGTCTTCGCCACCGTCTCCATCGAGGAGAAGGCCAAGCTGGCCCGCGAGTCCGGCGCCGACGAGGTGATCCTCTACGGCCAGCAGGACTTCGAGGCCGAGGTCAAGCGCGCCACCGGCGGCCGCGGCGTCCAGGTGGTCTACGACGGCGTCGGCCGCACCACCTTCGACAAGGGCCTGGCCTGCCTCGCGCCGCGCGGCATGATGGTCGCGTTCGGGCAGTCGAGCGGCGCGGTGCCGCCGCTCGAGATCGGCCGCCTCGCCACCCTGGGATCGCTCTTCCTCACCCGGCCCACCCTGGGCCACTACATCGCCACCCGCGAGGAGCTCTGCGCCCGCGCGGTCGACCTCTTCGGCTGGCTCGCCGCCGGCCAGCTCGAGCTCCGCATCGGCGCCGAGTACCCGCTCCGCGACGCCGCGGACGCCCACCGCGCGCTCGAAGGGCGCCAGACCACCGGCAAGGTGCTGCTGATCCCCTGATGCTCGACTGATGCGCGATCTCAGCGGCCTGTCAGGACACTGCCAGGACGTCAGCGCGGCCGCTGGCTGGCACCGAGCGTGACGGTGAGCTCGAGGCGCTGGCCGCCGCGGTCCACCACGGCCCGGACGGTGTCGCCGGGCTTCGAGCGCTGCAGGACGTACATGAAGTCGTAGATGTCGCGGATCGGCGTGCCGGCGAGCTCGACCAGCAGGTCGCCGCGCCGGATGCCGGCCCGCTCCGCCGCTCCCTCCGGGCGCACGCCGCCGACCAGCACGCCGGGGCGTCCGTCCCCGGCGTAGTCGGGCACCGTCCCCAGCGAGGCGCCGTACGAGCGCACGTCCCCGGCCGGGGCCGGCGCCGGCGCGGCCTTGTAGGTGAGGCGCGCCGGCCGCGCCGCCGCCGCCCGCGCCACGTCGGCCACCAGCATGGCGACGCGGGCGCCGCCGATGGCGTTGATCTTGTCGGCGGTGTCGCTCGGCTTGTGGTAGTCCTCGTGGGCGCCGGTGAAGAAATGCAGCACCGGCACCCCCGCGGCGTAGAACGGGCTGTGGTCGGAAGGACCGTAGCCGTCGCCGCCCAGGGTGCAGCCGAGCAGCTCCCGCGCACACGCCGCCGGGACCAGCTCGCGCCACTCGCCGGCGGTCTCGCCTCCCAGCACGCTCAGCTGGTTGCCGCGCAGCCGGCCGACCATGTCCATGTTGAGCATCGCCACCACGTCGGCGAGGCGCAGGCCGCCCGGCGGCTGGCGGGTGAACGCGGTCGAGCCCAGCGTCCCCTCCTCTTCGCCGGAGAAGGCAACCAGGTAGACGTCGCGACGCAGGCTCGCGCGCTGCGCCGCGAGGATGCGCGCCACCTCGAGCAGCGCCGCGGTCCCCGAGGCGTTGTCGTCGGCGCCCAGGTGAGGCGCGTGCGCGTCGGGCGCCAGCGATCCGTGGCCGCCCATGCCGAGATGGTCGTAATGCGCTCCCACCACCACCGCTCCCGGCAGCCGGTCGGGAGCGCCGGCGCGCAGCACGCCGACGACGTTCGCCGCCGGCCGCGTGCGGCGGCCGAGCTCGACGGCCAGCGAGGCCCGGTGCGGAGCGGCGGGCGCAGCGAAGAGCCGGGCGCCCGCCGCGCGCGTCACCACCACCACCGGGATGCCGGCATCGCCGGCGCCGGCGGCGGCGTCGGGCTCCGGCAGCGGCAGCGGCGCGTCGTCGGGAAGCGCCGCCACGGGTCGG
>Ga0070732_10001990_pt1 | contig 11158 bp, 12 predicted proteins | sample Coa_R1_5_FD_66449 | JGI IMG/M metagenome (GOLD analysis project Ga0070732, IMG submission 66449) | Surface soil microbial communities from Centralia Pennsylvania, which are recovering from an underground coalmine fire - Coalmine... | ecosystem: Environmental > Terrestrial > Soil > Unclassified ...
AAGGGCAGCAATCGGTCGCGATAGGGCGAACCTGCTTTGCGTGAAACCGCCTGACCCGAGCGCGGCGACACGTAGACGAGATCGTCTCTGGCGCCGGTGGCGGCGCAGCGGGCAAGATCGAGACCGAAGCCCAGCTCCGCCAGCAACTCCAGTTCCCAGCGCGCATAAGCGGCGGCCCAGCCCCTATCTTGGTCGAGCGCGCCCAGCAACGCGTCGAGGCCGTCATAGGCGCGCGGATGCGGCTCGCGCTCCGGGAGCGCTGCCTCTGCCATCGCCGCCGCCGCCGCGAGGCAGGCGAGACGGAGCGGGTCCTCGATCACGCGCGCCGCGTGGCTCTCCGCAAGCTCGCCGGCATAGGTTCCGAGTTGATCCTCTAGCCGCGCACGCCAGGTCACCAGCACGGCATTGCCAACTTGATAGATAGTACGGCCCTTGCGCCCCTGTCCGCCATGCACGAGCCCGGCGTGGCGCCCGTGCTCGCGCGTCAGCACGTGAGCGACGATGGCACTCTCGCCGTGGCGCCGGACCGCCAGCACGATGCCGCCCTCGCTCCAATGCATGGCGCTAGCTCGTATACTCGAGGCCCATGGCCTCGTAGCGTTCGCGGTCCTCGGTCCAATCTTCCTTGACGCGCACGAACAGGAAGAGGTGGACGCGACGATCGAGCATGCGCTCCAGTTCGGCGCGCGCCCGTTCGCCGATGCGCTTGATCTGCCGCCCACCCTCGCCGAGCACGATCGCCTTCTGGCCCGGCCGCATCACATAGATGCTCTGCTCGATGCGCACGCTGCCGTCCCTGCGCTCTTCCCAGCTGTCGGTCTCGACCGTCGAGTTGTAGGGCAGCTCCTCATGCAGCTGCAGAAAGATCTGCTCGCGCGTGACCTCGGCGGCGATCAAGCGCTGCGGCAAGTCCGAGAGCTGATCCTCGGGGAAGAGCCAGGGCCCTACCGGAAGCATGCGCGCGAGATGCGCCTTCAAGTCGCCCATACCGTCGCCCGTGAGCCCCGACAGCATGAATACAGGATCGAAGATGCCGTCCCTGGCGTAGCGATCCACGATCTCGAGCAATGCCGGACGCGGCACGAGGTCGATCTTGTTGATGACGAGCACGGTCTTCCGTCCGGCCTGCTTCAGCTTGTCGACGATGGCGCGGGTCGCTGCGTCCGCCGGCCGCGTCGCATCCACCAAGAGCACGATGACGTCGGCATCCTCGACCCCCGACCAGGCGGCCGCCACCATCGCGCGCTCCAGGCGCCGCTTGGGCTCGAAGATGCCGGGCGTGTCGACGAAGATCAGCTGTGACCTGCCTTCGACGGCGATGCCAAGAATACGCCGCCGCGTCGTCTGCACCTTGGGCGAGACGATCGAAACCTTGGCGCCGACCAGCGTGTTGAGCAGCGTCGACTTGCCGACATTGGGCGCACCGATCAGCGCCACGTAGCCGCAGCGTTGCGGTTCCCCGTCGCTCATGAAGCGCGACGCGACGCGGGCGTATCTCTCAGTCGCTGCAGCAGCGCCGCCGCCGCCGCGATTTCCGCGGCACGCTTCGATCCGCCGCTGGCGCTGGCGGGCTCGATACCCTGGATGCGCACGCTCACGGTGAACTGGCGGCGATGCGCGGGGCCGCTTTGGTCGATGGTCTCGTAGATCGGCAGGCCCAATCCGCGCCCCTGCGCCCATTCCTGCAACTCGGTCTTGGGATCGCGTGCCGCCGTTCCGGCGCTTTCGAGCATCGGCTCCCAATGGCGACGCACGAACTCGCGCGCGAGCTCGAAGCCGCCGTCGAAATAAAGCGCGGCGATGACGGCTTCGCAGGAATCCGCCAGCACACTCGGCTGCTCGCGCGTCCCCGCCTGCGCTTCGCCGCTCGACAGAATGAGAAACCGGCCGAGATCGAGCTTGCGCGCGACCTCGATCAGGGCCTCGCGCCGAACCAGGCTGGTATGACGGCGCGTCAGCTCGCCCTCGGCGGCGTTAGGAAATCGTGACCACAGCAGCTCGGCGATCACCAGTCCCAGCACGCGATCGCCCAGGAATTCGAGCCGCTCGTAACTGCGCCGCTTGCTTCCGCGTCGGCTCGCCGCGCTAGGATGAGTGAGCGCCTCGCCAAGGAGATGGGGCGCCGCGAAACGATGCCCGAGCCGCGTCATCAAGGGTTCGAGATCGGAACCCCCGACACCCATCTTATCCGATGCCCTTGAACAGGCGATCCCAGCGGATGGCGAAGGGCCACCTCCAGATCTCCCACCACTGCGCATCGCCGCCGATCGAGAAGAAGATGAATTGCGCGTGCCCGACCAGATTTTCCTTCGGCACCATGCCGACGACACCGTTGTAGATGCGGCTGTCGGCGGAATTGTCGCGGTTGTCGCCCATCATGAAGAAATGATCAGGTGGCACGATGAACGGGCAGGTGTTCTCTGGATCCTCCGAGGCGTCGTGCGCGTGCGGATCCTCGCAAGTTTGCGCCGGCGCCTGACTGGCATCGCGAGGCGACAGTGCGATTTCGTGGACGATGCCGTTCGGCAGTGTCTCGAGATAGGCTTCGCGGACCCTCGGCGTCTGGCCCGGCTCGTTATCGACATAGTCGTCGATGCGCGAGCGCTTCACCGGAACGTCATTGATATAAACCGTACCGCGGAGAATCTGCACCTTGTCGCCCGGCAGACCGATCACGCGCTTGATGAAATTCTCGGAGAGATTGCCCGGCGGCTTGAACACCACCACGTCGCCGCGCTCGGGCGGACGATAGAAAAGGCGCCCGGGAATCAACGGCAGACTGAAAGGCAGCGAATAGCGGCTGTACCCATAGGAAAACTTCGAGACGAACAGGTAGTCGCCGACCAACAGCGTCGGCTCCATGGAGCCGGAGGGAATGTTGAAGGGCTCGTAGGCAAAGGTTCTGACACAGATCGCGATGGCAACGGCATAGATGACGGTGCGGATGGTCTCGCGCAACCCGCCCGACGCCTTGGTCTGCTTGTAGCCGGAAGCCTTGTTCTTCATGCACAAATCCATCGCGGCGCGCCGGGCGCGGTTCCTCGTCGGTGCGGCTGATGAAGCCCATCCGATCCCCTGAAGTCAAGGCTAGCGCAGGGTGAGCCGATATTTTGCCGCACTGCAACAGCGCGCTGATCAGGCGCTGCGTTCGCCGAGCGCCGCCCCGCGGGCCTGATCCATGGCCACCCGCATGCGCTTGATCGCGCTGTCGAGCCCGCTGAAGATCGCCTCGCCGATCAGGAAGTGGCCGATGTTGAGCTCGACAATGGTGAGAATCGCCGCCACGGGCGCGACGGTCTCATAGCTGAGCCCATGCCCCGCATGACATTCAAGACCGATCGCCTCGGCGTGCGCGGCAGCGCGCACGAGCCGCTCGAGTTCGCGCGTGTGCGCCTCCCCCTCGGCCTCGCAATAGGCGCCGGTGTGCAGTTCCACCACCGGCGCGCCCAGCGCCTTGGCGGCGTCGAGCTGCGCGGGCTCCGGATCGATGAACAAAGAAACGCGGATCTTCGCTTGGCCCAGCTCGCGCACGAAGCGCGCCAGGTGATTGCCGCCGCCGATCACGTTGAGACCGCCTTCGGTCGTGAGCTCGGCGCGCTTTTCCGGCACAATGCAGGCGGCGTGTGGACGATGACGCAGCGCGATTGCCAACATCTCGTCCGTCGCCGCCATCTCAAGATTGAGCGGCAGGTCGATCTCGCGCGTGAGGCGCGCAATGTCGTCGTCGCTGATGTGGCGGCGGTCCTCGCGCAGATGCGCGGTGATCCCGTCGGCTCCCGCCTGGGCCGCAAGACGCGCGGCGCGCACGGGATCGGGATGCTTGATGCCGCGCGCGTTGCGAATGGTGGCGACGTGATCGATGTTGACCCCGAGCCTGAGCTTGCGTCGGATCGCCGGCATGGTCTGACCTCGCTGTTCCCGCGTCTCGCGTGCTAGCCGCGTGCGCGTTCGACTGAATTGATCGACGGCGCCGCCCGCAACGCCGCGATGATCGTGCTCAAGTGCTTCACGTCCTGTACTTCGATATCGACGAGGATCTCGAAGAAGTCCTGCGAGCGATTGGTGATCTTGAGATTGGTGATGTTGCCGGCGTGGGTCCCGATGATCGTGGTGAGCGCGCCGAGGCTGCCGGGCTCGTTGCCGATGATCACGTTGATACGCCCGATATGCGTCTCAGCTGGATCGCCGCGGACATTCCAAGCGACATCGAGCCAGCGCTCCGGCGTGTCGGCGTAGTTTTCCAGCGTCTCGCAATCGATCGTATGGATGGTGACGCCCTTGCCGGTGGTGACGATGCCGACGATGCGATCGCCCGGGAGCGGATGGCAGCATCCTGCGAAATGGAGCGCCATGCCCGGAATGAGCCCGCGGATCGGCACCGCCATGTCGGCGCCCTTGGCCTTGCTGCGCTTCCTCGCCTCGGTGAGGGAGGCGACCTTGGCGCGTTTCTCCTCGGAGGGAGGCGCCGGGTGGAGCGCGCGCACGACGTCGTGTCCGGTGTGCAGTCCCTCGCCCACCGCCACATAGAGGTCGTCGATCTCCTCGACGGCGAATTTCGGCAATACTTCGGCTAGCGCCTTCTCGCGCAGCTCGTGCCCTTCCTGGCGGAACGCCTTCTGCAGGATCGACTTGCCGAGATCGAGATATTGCTGGCGCTGCTGCGTGCGGATGAAGCGCCGGATGCGCGCCCGCGCCTTGCCGGTGACGACGAACTGGTCCCAGGTGGGCGACGGTGTCTGCGCCTTCGAGGTCACGATCTCGACCTGGTCGCCGTTCTGCAGCTGGGTTCGGAGCGGCATCAACCGGCCGTTGATCTTGGCGCCGACGCAGGTATCGCCGATCTCCGAGTGGATGGCGTAGGCGAGGTCCACCGGCGTGGCGCCGCGCGGCAGCGCGAAGAGGTCGCCCTTGGGCGTGAAGCAGAAGACCTGGTCGTGGAACATCTCGAGCCGGGTGTGCTCGAGGAACTCCTCGGGGCCGGAGGCATGCTCCAGGATATCCAGCAACTCGCGCAGCCAGCGATATTGCGGGCCTTCGGTCTTGGGCCGCCCCTGCGCGTAGCTCCAATGGGCGGCGACGCCCAACTCCGCCACCTCGTGCATCTCGCGGGTGCGGATCTGGATCTCGATGCGTTGCCGCTCCGGTCCGATGACGGCGGTGTGGAGCGAACGGTACTGATTGGGCTTCGGCGTCGAGATGTAGTCCTTGAAGCGGCCGGGCACCACGGGATACTGGCTGTGCAGCACGCCCAGCGTCTGGTAGCACTGCTCGACATTCTCCACCGCGACCCGGAACGCCATGATGTCGGAGAGCTGCTCGAAGCCCACGTTCTTGCGCTGCATCTTGCGCCAGATCGAGTAGGGCGACTTCTCGCGGCCGGTCACCTGGGCCTCGACGCCGTGTTGCTTCAGCACATCCTTGAGCTCGGCGATAACGCGGGAGACGAGATCGCCGCCCTTCTCGCGCAGGAAGGCAAGCCGCGCGATTATGCTTTGGCGCGCCTCCGGATGCAGCTCGCTGAAGGCGAGGTCCTCGAGCTGATCCTTCATTTCGTGCATGCCGATGCGCTCGGCGAGCGGCGCGTAGATCTCCATGGTCTCCCGCGCGATTCGCTGGCGCTTCTCGGCGTCCTTGATGAAGTGCAAGGTGCGCATGTTGTGGAGGCGATCCGCGAGCTTCACCAGGAGGACACGGATGTCCTCCGACATCGCCAGCACCAGCTTGCGGAAGTTCTCGGCCTGCTTGGTCTGGCCAGACTGCAGCTCGACGCGCGAAAGCTTGGTGACGCCGTCGACGAGGCGCGCGATCTCAGGCCCGAACACCTTCTCGATCTGGTCCAGGGTCGCAACGGTATCTTCGACGGTGTCGTGCAGAAGGCCGGTGACGATCGACGAGCTGTCGAGTTTCATACCCGCGAGGATGCCCGCGACCTCGACTGGGTGCGAGAAATAGGGATCGCCCGAGGCACGCTTCTGCTTGCCATGCGCCTTCAGGGAGAAAACATAAGCGCGGTTGAGTGCGTCCTCATCGGCCTCGGGATCGTAGGCCTTGACGCGCTCCACCAGTTCGAATTGCCGCATCATGACGATTGAGCGCCCCTTGAGGCGCGCGCGGCAGCCGTAAACGCTATGCGAAGGCGGTCTTGATGGGTGCTGCTGCCGCTACCGCCCCGCATCGACCTCAGCGCTCGCCCTTCCGAGCCTCGTCTTCGCCGAGCGCGTCCTCGCCCGGCTCGGGCACCTCGCCCTCGGGCACGGTGCCCTCTTCGGCGACGTAGAGCCCATCCTCGTCCAGCTCCTCGTCCTCGTCGGCGATCTCCTCGTCGGCTTTCTCGCCCTCTTCGGGCGCGATGTCGACCGGCCAGGTACGGGTGTCGAGGTCGAGGTCCTTCTCTTCCTCGGGCTCGTCGATCTCGACATGCTTCTGCATGCCCTTGATGAGCGAGTTCTTGACCTGCTCCAGATTGATGGTCTCGTCGGCGATCTCGCGCAGCGCCACCACCGGATTCTTGTCGTTATCGCGCTCGATCGTGATCGGCGCGCCGGAGGTCACCTCGCGCGCCCGCTGGGAGGCGATCAGCACCAGCTCGAAACGGTTGGGAATCTTGAGGACGCAGTCTTCGACGGTTACGCGCGCCATTCCGCAGATACTCCAGAGTTTCCGCTAAGACATTCAATATATGGGAGGACCGGCCGTTCCGCAACCCGAGATATATGCAATGTCGGGGAAGCCATTGCTCATCACTCGATCAGCGTCACCCCCTGCCCCGCCGGCGGCCGGCGCAGCATTTCGGCAACCGTGAGCCCGAGCCGCGGATGCCGCCAATCCGGCGCGATCTCGGCCAAGGGCATAAGCACGAAGGCGCGTTCATGCAGGCGGGGATGCGGCAGCTCGGGCGCCGGGTCGCCTGGCGCGCTCACCCGGTCGTCATAGGCCACAAGGTCGAGATCGAGCACACGCGCCTCGTTGCGTCTTGCCCGCACCCGCCCGAAGCGCGCCTCGATCCGATGCAGCGCCGCCAGCAGTGCCTCGGGAGGGAGCGAAGTCGCGACCTCGGCGACCCCGTTCACGTACCAGGGCTGGTCCGAGGGCGGCACTGGCGCCGAGCGGTACCATGAGGAGCGTCGCTTCACCCGCACGCCCTCCGCGTCCAATAGTACGAGGGCCCGCTCCAAACTCGCGGGCGGTGCACCGAACTCCGGGCTTGGCAGGTTGGCGCCGAGCGCAACCAGAATCATCGTTGAATTTGGCCAATAATCGCGGCACGAACTCTTGACGGGTTCGCTGCCATCATCGCAAATGCCGCAGAGGATATATTTCGCATCACATTCATCGGGGAGTAGTAGCACCCATGTTTTACGAGCAAGAACGGATCGCCCTCTTTATCGACGGGGCCAACCTTTACGCGGCCGCGCGCGGCCTCGGCTTCGATATCGACTACAAGCGCCTCTTGGAGATGTTTGCCTCGAAGGGCCGCTTGATCCGTGCCTTCTATTATACCGCAGTGATCGAAGATCAGGAGTACTCGCCGCTCCGCCCGCTGGTCGATTGGCTCGACTACAATGGCTACACCATGGTGACTAAGCCCACCAAGGAGTACACGGACGCCATGGGGCGCCGGAAGATCAAGGGTAACATGGACATCGAGCTGGCGATCGACATGCTGGAGATGGCGCAGTACCTGGACCACGCCGTGCTGTTCTCGGGCGATGGCGACTTCCGCCGCCTCGTCGAGGCGGTGCAGCGGCGCGGCGTGCGCGTCAGCGTGGTCTCGACCTTGCGCTCGCAGCCGCCCATGGTCGCCGACGATCTGCGCCGCCAGGCCGACCGCTTCATCGATCTGCTGGACCTGGCGCCACAGGTGGCGCGCGTGCGTGACGAGAGCCACCGCGCGGCCGTCCCGGTGCCGGCGGCGGCGCAATACGACGAGGAGCCCTGATCCAGCGCCGGTCTTCGGACACGTCCATTTAGCTCCCCTCCGCGGCATTGGGGCGGAGAGTCAGGGGAGGCGGGGAAATCTTGCTCAAGTCTCACCCTGCCTTCACCACCCACCCCCTCTAACTCCCTGAAGGGCGAAGGAGGACTCGATGACCGAAGCACTCCTGGCCCCGGGGCACGACTGCGCCCTCTGCCCGCGCCTCGTCGAATTCCGCCTCACTCAGCGCCATCTGCACGGCGAGTGGCACAACGCGCCGGTGCCGTCGTTCGGATCGCTCGACGCGAGATTGCTGATCGTGGGCCTAGCGCCGGGCCTCAAGGGGGCCAATCGCACGGGTCGCCCCTTCACCGGCGACTTCGCCGGCGACCTCCTCTATGGGACACTTACCAAGTTCGGCTTCGCCGAAGGCAAATACGACGCGCGGCCGGACGATCGTCTCGCGCTGGTCGACTGCCGCGTCACCAATGCCGTTCGCTGCGTGCCCCCCGAGAACAAGCCCGAGCTCGCCGAGATCAAGTTCTGCAACGACTTTCTCGCCCGCGAGATGACGGCGATGCCGAGGCTCAGGGTCGTGCTGGCGCTGGGCGCGATCGCCCATGCGGCGGTGCTGGCGGCGCTCGACCGACGCAAGTCGCAATTCAAATTCGCGCATGGCGCGAAGCACGATCTCGGCCGCGGGATCACCCTCGCCGACAGTTATCACTGCTCGCGCTACAACACCAATACCGGTGTGCTCACGGGCGAGATGTTCGAGGCGGTATTCCGCGTAATCCGCGAGGAATTAACGCCTGCAAAACACTAATGAACGCAGGTGGATCAAATCGGCGTCGGAGGCTTGGGAAGAGCTTAACCCTCCAGTTTCTCCTCGAACAGCTGCTGGATCAGCACCCGGCGCACCACGCCGGGGCCGAGAACGCGGTCGGCGATCTGTTGCAGGCGGACGCGGATCAGCTTGTCGTCGGCGACGCGGGGCGCATCGGCGCGTTGCGCGAAGATCACATAGAGATCGCGCAGGAACGCGTCGATCAGCAATGGCTTCTTCGCCTCGATGCTGTCGGCACTCATGCCCTGCACCAGCTCCAGCGCCACAGTGACCGATACTCGCAACCGCACTTGATTGCCCTGGATCACCGGGATCTGGAAGATCGGCAGCTTCACGAACAGCGGACCATCGGGAGCGGCGGGCTTGTCGCCCGGCGCATCCGCGGCGGCGCGCGCTCCTCTCGCGGCGGTGATCAGCGCGAGGGCCATGAGACCCCGTCGGGACAGTCTAGAAATGGCGATACCCCGCGCTCCGGACTTCCATCGGCTCACCCTTTGCGTCGAGCACACGCACGTTCGGCGGCTCGCCGACGATGCTGCCGATGCGGGTGACGGCTACCCCGGTTTCCTCGGCCAGGCGGGCAAGCGCCGACGCCGACGCCGGTGGCGCGGTGAACAGCAGTTCGTAGTCGTCGCCGCCGCCGAGCGCGGCTGCGAAGAGTGCCGGCGTCGCGCGGATTGCCGCGGCTGCCGCATCGGAGAGCGGCAACTGCGCCGCTTGCACCACCGCCCCCACGCGAGAAGCGGTGCAGATGTGGCCGAGATCGGCGACGAGCCCGTCCGATATGTCCATCATGGCCGTGGCGATGCCGGCGAGGCGCTGACCTAAGGTCAGGCGGGGACGCGGCAGCCGATAACGGTCGACGAGATACGCTCGATCCGCCTCGCTCAACTCCGCAAGATCGCCTTGCAGCACCCTCAGTCCGAGTGCGCCGTCACCGAGGCTCCCCGAGACGAAGATATCGTCGCCTGGCTTGGCGCCGCTCCGCAGCACGGCCCGACCCGTCCCTACCCTGCCAATCGCTGCGACCGAGAGCGTCACCGGCCCCACGGTCGCCACGGAATCGCCCCCCAGCAACCCGATGCCGAACTCCGCCTGATCGCGCGCGAGCCCGGCCGCAAACCGCTCCAGCCATTCCTCCTCGCGCTCGCGCGGCAGCGAGGTCGTAAGCAGATAGCCGACGGGAACCGCGCCCTTCGCCGCCAGATCCGAGAGGTTGACCCGCAGCAGCTTCTGCGCCACTTGGTCGGCGGGATCGTTCGGGAAGAAATGTATGCCTTCGACGATCGCATCGGTTTTCAGCACGTACTGCTGCCCGGGCGGTCCCTCGATCAGCGCCACATCGTCCAGGAGTTCCAGCGCCTCGGGCGCCGCCAGCGGCGCGAAAAACCGCGCAATGCGCTCGAATTCGTCGAGTTTAGCTGCCGCCACCGCGGTCGCTCCCGCCGATTTCGGCCGGCCGCAACACCTGGCCGATGCGGTCGAGCACGCCGTTCACCAGGCCGGGCTCCTTGCCCTCGAAAAAGGCGTGAGCGATCTCGAGGTACTCGTTGATGACCACCCGGGCCGGAATGTCGCTGCGGTGAAAGAGCTCAAACGCGCCGACGCGAAGGATTGCGCGCAACACGCGCTCGAGCCGCTCGATCGGCCACTCCCCCGGCAATGCTGCCGAGATCATGCCGTCGATCCGCTCCCGGTGCTCGGAAGCGCCGCCCACCAGCTCCGCAAAGAAACGCCGATCGGCATCGGCATATCGAGCGCCGTCGATTTCCTTGCCGAGGCGGTGCGCAGTGAACTCGGCGATAACGTTGCCGGCAGGAGCGCCGGTCAGCTCCATCTGGTAGAGCGCCTGCACCGCCGCAAGCCGCGCAAGGCTGCGCTTTCCCGCACGCTGCGGCGCCGGCGGCAAGTCGGTGGGCGGGTCATCGATCACGGCTTGAGACCGAAGCGGCGCTTGAGCGCGATCATGGCGAGGCAGGCGCGGGCGGCTTCGCCGCCCTTGTTCCTGCCGGCGACCGAGGCGCGCGCCAAGGCCTGTGCCTCGTTTTCCACGGTGAGGATGCCAAAGCCGATCGCCAGGCTGTGCCGCAGCGCCAAATCCTGCAGTCCTCTCGCACTCTCGTTGCAGACATAGTCATAGTGCGTGGTCTCGCCGCGGATGACGCAGCCGAGCGCGAGATAACCGTCGAAGCGCACACCCTCGCTTCCGAGACGCTCGGCTTCCGCCGCAAATCGGATCGCTGCCGGGATTTCGAAAGCGCCGGGCACCTGGATGATCTCGTGGGCGGCGCCGGCCTCCTCCAAGGCGGCGAGAGCGCCCTTCAGCAGCTCGTCGGAAATGTGCGCGTAGTAGCGCGCCTCGACGATCATGACATGGGCGGTTGCCATCAGTCGTT
>Ga0070732_10001991_pt1 | contig 11156 bp, 7 predicted proteins | sample Coa_R1_5_FD_66449 | JGI IMG/M metagenome (GOLD analysis project Ga0070732, IMG submission 66449) | Surface soil microbial communities from Centralia Pennsylvania, which are recovering from an underground coalmine fire - Coalmine... | ecosystem: Environmental > Terrestrial > Soil > Unclassified ...
TCAACCAGGATGCTGCGATTTCCTAAGGCTCGCGGTCCCCACTCCGCTCGTCCCTGAAACCAGCCGACCACCTTGCCCTCGCTGATATGCTTCGCCGTTACCTTCACCACTTCGCCTGCCGGCAACTTGGCGGGCGAGAACCCCAAACTCGACACGCGGCTTTTCTTGAGGGCTCGCTTTACCTGTTCTGAGGTGAACTCGGGTCCCCAGTAGGCATGCTCCATCACGAAGCTTCGCGGCTGGCCGAGAATCTGGTGGTACACATAGTATGCGGCGCCGAGGGCGAGGCCTGCGTCACCGGCCGCCGGTTGGGCATAAACATCAGCGAATGGAGTGTGCTCGAAAATCTTGCCGTTCGCCACACAGTTGAAGGCGACGCCGCCGGCAAGGGCGACTGCCTTCTGCCGAGTCTTCCGTTGAAGCGGATTCAGGAGCCTGAAGTACGCCTCCTCCAGGATCGCCTGCATCGTGGCCGCGACGTTCTTGTGCGCTTGTTCCGGCGGCACATCGCTCGGGCGCGTAGGACCAAGAAGCTCTTCAAGGTTCGCCGAAAAAAGCTGTCCGAGAACAGGGGTCTTACCGCTGTCCCGCCAGGTCATCTCAGGTCCGCTGCGGTGATGTGAGAAGAATCGAAGGCCGAGGCGAAACCCTATTTCGCTTCCGTTCCGAGTTGCGACGATCCGGCGAAACCTGTCGAGGTAGGCAGGTTCGCCGTACGCTGCGAGTCCCATCACTTTGTATTCGTCACCGAACTTCCAGAAACCGAGATATTGACTGAGAGCCGTGTAGAAAAGCCCAAGCGAGTGCGGGAACGCGATCGAGCCATGCACGTGCAAGCGATTGCCCTGCCCCGTTGCCCACATCGTGCTCGCGAAGTCGCCCAGGCCGTCCGCGGAGAGCACCGCCGCCTGATCAAAAGGCGAGACGAAAAAGGTGCTCGCCAGATGCGCGACGTGGTGCTCGACCCGATGATATCGAGGACGAAAGCTCGTGGGGTCGACGTCAAAGGCGTGTGCCAACTCCTCGTGGAGTCCAGAAAAACGCGCCAGCACCTTGGCCCGCGCCAAGGCGAACCGCGGCATCCTTATTGCGTAGTAGAGCTTGGTCCCCGCGCGCGCCCAAGGGTTGCGCGGTACGGCGACGTGGTCGATCTCCTGGATAGTGAGACCGGCTTCATTCAGACAATGGCGGATCGCATGCGCCGGAAAGCCAGGTGCGTATTTGACACGATTGAAACGCTCCTCCTCGACCGCGCAGACCAATCGTCCATCGCAGACCAGAGCTGCTGATGCGTTCGCGTGATAAGCGTTGATGCCCAGAATGTTCATGGAAGATTCTTTCGCGGATCTACTTCCGCGCGCGTGTTCATTGCCGACCCGTAGAAGAGAGCACGGCCGGCATGCATCAAGCGCTCGCGTAGCCGGACCACTTCGACGTCCGGTCTGTTGCGACAGTTGCGATCCGCGAGGAATCGAATGAAAACGCTCAGCAGGAGCAGAGGTAGGCAGATGAGTATCGGCCACAGCGAAGGATTCTCTGCGAAGAATCCCCAATCGATCGCCTCCTCCCAGCTTGGAGAGAGACGGTCAAGTATTCGCCGCAGTAGATTCCCCAGCAACGGAATTCGGCTCAGGTGAAGGTGGGCCGTGCGCTCAAACGTATACAATGGACTGTAGCCCGGCATCCGGCTGATCGCATCCTGGAAAACCTCGGGGTCGTGGAGTTCCTCCTTGGTCAAAGCGCGTCCCTGGCGATCCTTGAACACGCGTCCACGCTGAGGGTCAACCACAACCCAGCGCTCGCCCCACTGTACCTCCGCGACCACGTGTTTCGCGCTGCCCGACTCGTCGAGAAGCAACAGGCGACGAGTACGCAGGCCAGCCGCGTCTGCCAGGTTAATGAAAGCGTTAGCCGCGGATCCGCAGACTTTCAGCAAACGCGCGTTCTGGACGATGTCAACCGGATCACGCTGTGCCGCCGACCCCTCGACCGTGTCGTCGAGCCGTTCCGGCCGCCGGCGAAGCCATGTCAGCAAAGCTTCCGATTTTGCTTCGGATGAGCCCTCTAGCGGAACGATGGCATCGGCGAATCCCTTCAAGTATCGGTGAGTGGCGTAGGTCCAGCCTACGCCGTAGATCACTAAGAGAAACGCGCTTATCGCCAATGCATTGCTACCGAATCCGAGTAATACAACCCAGCGGCGTCGGCTTGTGCGTGGGTTGTGTTCGCTACCTCCCCGATCGGCGGGCTCCTCTTTAGGAGGGTGGCCCACCAGGGTACGAGTGACCGCGAGGTGTGCGATCACGAAGGCGACGATAACGAACGTGAGTAAGCTTATTGCATCCAGTGGATTGGCAACGCCAAAAGAGAAGGGAGGCGGGGTAAAGAAAAAGGCTATGGCAAACGCCGCGACCGTTGCAACGATGGTCGCTGACCAAAAATCACCTCGTTTGGCTTGGACGACCACACAGAGCAAGAAAAGGAATCCTGCGGTCGGCGCTCCGAAGCCCATATAAAGTCCCACCGCAGTAATCACACTGAGGGCCACGATTGGCCAAAGACTCCTAACGAGTGCGATTTGAAACGAACGCAGCAGTGTCTTCATCTATGCGGCACGGCCAGCGGATTGCGCCCTTACCTCTTCGTAGGAATCTTGCATTCCTCGAACAAGCCTGTCCCAGGAAATCTCGGCAACGACGTCCCGACAACCTGCCTTGAGCTGGCGATATAGGGCCGCATTTCCCAGTAGACTCTTCAGCGTTCGCGCCACGGCGTCTGAATCATAGGATGTAACGAGCCCGGCTCGTCGATTGATGAGAGGCGCTATCCCGCACCGGTCCGAAACAACAACTGGTGTCCCACACGCAATCGCTTCCGCCGCAGTGTTGCCGAAATTTTCATACCTCGACGGCAGCGCAAACACAGCGGCGTCCGCTAACGCTGCCTTCTTGTCCTCGCCATAGAGCGGCCCGGTGAAGAGTACTTGCCGCTCGACTCCCAGCGCGCGAGCCTTCGTGCGCAGAAACTCGATGTACCCGCTTTCCGCTTCCGGCCCCGCAATGACGAGCTTGACCTTCCCGCCGTCCACTTGCGGCAGCGCTTCAATCAGGAGGTCGGCTCCCTTGCGAGGAATCAGGCGTCCCAGGAAGACGATGAAGCGCTCGTCGTCACAGATTCCAGCCTTCTCTCGAAAGGCGCCGGGGCGCGGAAGTTGTCTGAATTCCTCGCAATCGATGCCGTTGTACCTCAGGAGCACGCGGTCAGGTGAAAATCCGTCCGCGAACAGCTCGTCCCTCTCCTGCTCCGAGGTGGCGACAATTCGACTGGCTTCGCTGAGGTAGCCACCCGTCAACTTGCTCCATACCTTTTTGAGCAGAAATCCCCGGTCCATCGGCCGAGTCATCCCCAAGGGCTCCACGAAGTACGGAATCTGGAATTGCCGGCAGTACCTCGCGACCACAGGGCCCAGCACGTCATAGAGACCGTACACGTGCACGATGTCGAAGTCGCGCAGTCGGCGCTTGCAGAATTCCACCATGCCGGCATTCACCGTCAGATTGCGATAGCGGCCTAGGGTGCGAAGATAGATTATTTCTACACCATCCAGATTGCTGCGCCAATCGTGACCGTTCCGCGCTGCAGCGACCGCAGCAATCTCTTTAGGTCCGAATCCCAGGTCCGCAGTCAGCACGGTGATCTGATGTCCATGCTGAACCAGCAGTCGCGCGATAGAACGTAACTTGACTGCTGGACCACCTCGATCGAGAAACGGGTGATATGCTTGCGTTACTTGCAGAATTCGCATAAGCCTGCCTGGGCGGCTGAAGCCACTTCCAGGATCACCACTCGCACTGGCATCCGTTGGCCGTAAACTCGAAAGCCCGTAAATGTTGAGACGTCAGCCGAGAATGCCGGTCGCAATGTCCCCTGGTCTTCGAGCGCCTGGAAAGCCGGAGCAAGAGGCTGCGGGTAATCCGGCGCCTTGACCACCCAGCGGACGTTCTCACAATGGAGAAAAGCGAGTAACGCTCGGGGCTCGGCAACACGTGCAGGATCCATCAGCCAAGAGTTCTCGGGACGCCCCTCAATGAAAGGAGGTTTCAGATAGTAAAGATGGCGGAAGAAAACCATTACTTTGCCTGTTCCTTGTGTCGACTTATTGATGAAAGCAGTCGCGGGATAATCTGGAGCCATCCGCTCGAGGAAAGCTGTCTGCTTCTCGAGCCCGACGACAACTGGAAGAAAGTCTCTGGCGTACAGCGCCTCTGAACCCAAGCCGAACAGAAGGGACAGCAAGAGTGTTCCGCAGCAACCGGCGCTCACAATCTTCCATCCTCGCCGGAAGCTCTCAGCAACACCCGTGAAGACGAGAGCGAGCGCCAGCGGGAACACCGGCAGCAGGAAGCGCGCCATCTGACAGGACAACGCATTTGAGAGCAAAACTGCCGCCCAAACCACGGCGGCAGCCTGCGCCAGGAATCCCTTGCGAATTGATAAAAGCAGCAGCGGCGCGAACGTCAAGACGAGGAGACCGAAGTACTGGCCAAAGCCATACTCGTTCCCCCTCAAGGCGAAGTTGAACGGATAAGCCACCAACCCGGCGAGGCTGCGGTTGAAACTGCCAGCGTGTGTGTCCGCAATCATCGCCCTGAACGCATAAGAGTTGACAGCCCCTGGAGTCAACCAATGAGTGAGGAAGGGGAAGAATGGATCACCAGTCCAGGACGCGTTGCGCACCAGCGGAAGGACGCCGATCGGCAAAGCCCACAGCGCAGACAACGCAGCCGGCTTCCAGGAACGGAGGAGAAGAAAGCAGCACACTACGAGCGCGAGCGGAACAGCCCATCCTGTGTACTTAGCGCCAGCGACCGCACCGGCGAAGACGCCGGCAATACACCACCAGCGTCGCTCGCCAGTTTCGACAGCTCGGGCTGCAGCCAACACGACGAGCGTTGTGTAAAACGCCATCCAGATATCCGGAGAACCCGAAGTACTGATTTGCCAGTACACCATCGGGCTCGACACGAAGGCGAGCACAGCGACCCAGGCCCATCGTTCGGTTGAGATCAGCTTGCGGGAAAGCACAAACAAGGCCGCGGCGGTCAGGACTCCGCCGAGAAAGATCAGACCCAACGAAATCCTGTCGCTGCCCAGAGCGATGCCCAGGGCGATTAATAGGTGTCCTTGACCCACCAGGAAACTGTTCGCAAGCCAGAAGATCGCCGACGCCGGCTTACCGACCTCGAGCATCGGCACCGTAAAATGATAGTGCATGGCGTCAGACCCGGTCAGTGGCGCCATGGCCATGAAGGCATTGGTCGCTAGGCAGAGCAGAACAAGGATGGCCACGAGCGTCGTCAGCGGCGCCCGCCGGATTGCTCGCATCTGACCCGCTGAAGCCCTCGCCAGCTCCGGCAATCGCAGCCATCCGTCCCCAGAAAGCAATGCTGTCGCAACAAGCGCACCCAGGACAACGCTTTCGCGCAGCCAGCCAAGTCTCGTTAGGGCGAATAGACCTATCTCCAGCGCAACGAAGAAGAGGCCCGCCGCATACAGCGCGTCCTCCAAGCCTCCTCTGGTGGGCAGATCAAGCCACTTCAACATGCGAGTGCCAAACGCAATGGCCAGACAGGCCAGCATGACGACCACACACAGATGACCAACCGCTGCTATCAACGCCATCGAGAGAAGAGGTGTCCTAAGCGTGCGATAAAGAGGGCTTTGAATTGGGCGTAGTATAGTACGTTGATCGCAAGAACCCAGAGAGCAAACAGAGTTGCCAAGAGTAGTTCCGCCCTGGCCGAAATCGTGTCCTTCGCGGAAAGGCGAAGCACGCGAGGATGGTCAGCAAGCATCTGCGCCAGTTGGTCCCGAAACGAACCGTAGGCGTGATGCGTCTGTACCCATTCAGCTCCAGCTTGTCCCATTTCACGAGCCCGTTCGGGGTTAGTCAGCAAGTCGACGAGTGCCTCCGCAACCGACGACTCGTCCTCAGGGTTTACGAGCAGTCCGTTCTCCCCGTGTCGAATCAGTTCCGCGGGCGCGCCGCAGTTAGGACCGACCACTGGTTTGCCAAACGCCATGGCCTCCAGAAAAACGATTCCGAAACCTTCACCCTTTGGGTCTCGGTCGTCAACCACGGACCGGGCTGGCAGGACAAAAACGTCGCTGCGACGGTAGACAGCCGCGAGCTCCGAATCGCTCACTTCTCCGGTGAAGACCACGTGGTTTCGCAGCCCTAGCTCATCAGTGAGTCCTTCAAGCCGAGGGCGATCGTCGCCGTCGCCCGCAATGACGTAGGTGAGATTCGGCACCTGCGCCACGACCGACGGCAAGGCCCGAAGGACCACATCATGTCCCTTATAACGTTCCGCCGCGGCCATCCGCGCCACGGTCAGCACTACGCGCCGATCATTGGAAACACGTTGGAGCAAGCCCTCGCTCTGGGGCTCGACGCTCACTAGACTCTGGTCCAGCGTGCACGGCAAACTCCGTAGACGTTTTGAATCGATCTGATGCAGTTTCACAACCTGCTCTCTACTGAAGGCGCTCGTAACCAGCACGCGTTCGGCTCGACGCAACGCAGCGCGTTTCACCGTAGGGAGTGCGGCCCAGGCCTCGATGCCGTGCACAACAATCCAGTACGGTCTTCGACCGAGGCTCGCCAGCAGCCACCCGATCGGCCCCAGAGCAACATGAATGCAAATAATCAAGTCAGGTTGCCAGCCCGCCGCTTCCCTCAGAGCTCGCCAACCAAACCGCAGTTTTGATCGCAGCGGAAATCGGCCTTCCTCGTGTCGGTCGGCGGTTTCGGGAATCGCAACGCAGCGCACGTGTTGATCACCCAACAGGTCTCCGAGCGCCCGCATTAGGGTTGCTGAGTAGCGTTGGATTCCTCCCGCGCTGGCCAGTGGCGGCGCGAGCACCAATACCTTCATCCCACCTCTTGTAGCGTCAGCTTGTCTTGGTCTGCTCGCCTCGCGATCGCCTGCTCGAACAGGCTGCTCAGTTGCGCGGCGTTGCGGTCCCAGGTGTACTGACGGGCCGTTCTCGCGGCGTTGCCACCGAGGATTTGTCGCAGAGCCGGATGGTTGTGAAGTTCGGAGATCATGTCGGCCAGGCAAGCAACGTCCTCGGGGTCCTTCAGCACCAACCCATCGACCCGGTCAGTGATGATCTCGCTGACTCCAGCCCGACTGCTCACGATCACAGAAAGTCCGCACGCCATAGTCTCTAATGCCGGCAACCCGAAGGCGTCCTCCAACGTGGGACTTACGTAAGCGTCCGCCGCCGAGTAGTAAAACTCTACGTCGGACCGCGGCGGGAGAAACACCGTGCGATGCTCGAGACCTTGGCGCTTAATGGCTGACTGATAAGGCGTAGGGTCGTCGCGTCCCAGGATGAGCAATCGTATGTTCGCTGATCGCAGATAACCAGCGGCCTCCAACAGGGTGATCAGACCTTTGTTCTTCCAGTCGTTGCCCACGAAGAGTAAGCAAAGGGCTGTTTCAGGTACTCCTAAAAGGTTCCGGCTCTGGTTGCGCCATCGGCTACAGTTCCCCGGATTGAATTGTTCGGGGTCTAGGCCATAGTAGATTACGGGAATCTCACAAGGGCCAAAGCGTTTCAAGTTCTTGGCTGTCTTTCGGGAAATTGCGGTCAACAGAAACCTCTTGCGGCTATAAATCACGCGCTCCAATTTCATAATGAGCCGGTAGTAGAGCCGCCGATGGATCAACCGAGCCCAACTCGATAGGGGGTTTAGACGAAGACTCAACCCGTCTCTTCCCTGGCGCCTAAGCTCAGCGAAGATGATGTGCACTGAAATCACATCGGCATCAAGACAGTTGATCCCAGGCGTGTAGGTCAGATCGAACCGCATTCCGTGGAACCGCCGGTCCCACCAGCGCCACAGGTGATTGGCGATAAACCACCAGCAATATGCAACCAGATGTGGCCCCGGCAGCGCCGGAATTCGGTGCCAGACTAACGCGCAAGAAAGGTTCACATCGTCCACGCGACTGCTGTAGACGTGGACTTCATAGCGCCTGGACAATCGCTCGACCTGCTCTGCGACACACCGTTCAGTCCCATGCTGCTTGTCCAAGAACGGTGATATGACGGCAATGCGTGGTCTGCTTCTCATCACCGGGAGGAGATGGCGTTGTTCACCTGGAGGGAATTCTGCTTGCCCAGCGTCGGCAGCCGGAACAGGACGCCGGCCAAAACCCAAAAGTAGGCATTGATGACGAAATTCTGATACCCCGACAAACCCTGGAAGGTGAGAGGTAACAAGAGCAGAAATGCATACCAGAGTATGGAGAGCGCCACTGGAAATAACGGTGTTCCCTTTACGCTCATGGTTGCTCTCCAGGCCGCGTAGATAAAACTCAAGCCCCAGGCGACCCACAGAATCGGGCCCAGGGCCCCGAACTCCCAAATCAACGTCGCCCAACCACTCTCGAGATTGTAGCGGCCGATCGAGTCGTCCACGTCCTGCCCCACCAGCCGCGCCACGTACTGCACTCCGAGCGACTCGGTCCCGGTTCCGTGGCCGACCAGCCAATCGGGGTCGGTAAACGCCAGCAAAAAGTTGTTGGCGGAATACGACGTCCGGTCTGAAACCTCGTAGTAGGGACTTCGAGGGTCAAGGGTTTCCGCGTAGAACTGCCAGTGTGCGCCGAAGGACTGCGGAAAAAGGACCATGCCCATAGACAAGCTCAGGGCTATAGCGATAAAGGTCCGCCGGATCGCCTTCACCAGCCTGTAGGTCTCGCGCGCGCGGGGCGGCGCGCCCCAAAGCATACCGGCCGAAAGAAACAGCGCGCTGGCTCCCACCCATACCGCGCACTCTCGCGAACCACTTAGCATCGCGCCCAAGGCTACCAGGGCCAAGGCCGGGAACACGATTTTACGGCCCCACCCTCTCCGCAAGAGCAGGTAACCGGCCGCGCCGATTCCGACAATTGCGATCAGAACCAGGTATTCGTCGAACCGACCATCGCTCACAAAAACCGACGGAGGCCGGCGCACGGCCGCGCCTGCGTGTGTCTCTCGGGTCAAATGCCCCAGCAGTTCAAGGTCGGGGCCCGCATGGGGATTCAGGAAGTCCAGGCCGAAAGCCGACTGCGCGATGCCCACCAGCGCGACCGGCACAGCCAACGCCATAGTGATCACCAGGAAGCGGCGCAAGTCCTCCTCATTGCGAAGCAGCGAGTAGGCCACAAACATCAGCGGAACGTAATAAAAGTACAACTTCATTCCCAAGATTCCGTAAAGCATGCTGGGCGAACCCGGGTTGAACATTTGCGCCATGCCCAGCAAAAGAAACAGGCCCAGCGGAAGCAAGAAGGAGGGTCGAAATGTGGCGACCTTCTCGCGCGAAGTCACCTTGAAGAAGGACGCGTACACCACTGCCACGAGCACGTCCTTGGCGAAGAAAACGACCAGGGCGTTGCCCATATACTTGCGGATCAAATCCTCAAACAGCAGCCAAGCCAGGAAGAAGTACATGCCGTTGCGCCAGTCTCCCAGAATGACTCCTGTGATGCCCAACATCGCCAGGACTCCGACAATGAGGAGCACATTTTGGAAAGTTCCAGCCAGGATCCATCCGCGCACTGTCCACATGAGGGCGCCGAAGCCCAAGTAAAGAAGAACGATAATGCCCGGACTTAGTTGTGTGCGTGTTCGGCTGCTAAGCATTGGGTTCAGTTCCGCGAATCACAGATTTCTGCAGATCAGCTGCAGACGGAGGTTGGTAAACCGCGAGGTGCTCGGCGACCATCCGATCCTGCGAGAACAACCGCAGCGCCCGCTCCCGGGCCTTCTTGCCCAGGAGTTCCCTCAGGCTGGGATCGTCCAACACGCGTTGGAGGCAAGAGGCAAGGCCGGCCGCGTCGCCGGGCGCAAACTTCAGGCCCGCGTCGTCGACCACTTCACTCAGTCCGCCGATATCGGAGGCGATCACGATTCTGCCGCGCATCATTTGCTCCATGACGGCCAGCCCTGCAGTCTCCTCCATGAGGGTCGGCATCACGACGACGGAGACGTCTTGGAGTAGGCTTTGGAGAGCATCGCCCTGGAGCCGGCCCGTGAAGCTAACCTTGCTATCGATCCCGAGACTAACTGCGAATTCTTCCAGGTTGGCTCGTTCCGGTCCATCCCCGATGATTTTCAAGCGGAAATCACGGCCGGCACTCTTAAGTTGCCTCACGGCTTGGAACAGCACCGGCAGGCCCTTCTCCTTCACCAGCCTGCCGACATAGGCGAATGTTGCGCCGGACAGTCCGGGGTCAGCACGTTCTTCCCTGAACGGCTTCACGCGTTGCTCCAGATCGGGGATCCCGTAATAGACAACCCTTGTCCGCGGCAGACGAACACGTTTGCGCACATGATGGGATATGGGCAGATTCAAAGACACCTTCTTACAGGCCCAGCGCCGAGGGAAAGCGAGCAGGAGCTCAATAGTACTTTTCACCCAGCCGACGGTCGTTGCCTCACATTGTAGGCACTTGCGGTAGCGGCGCGCCATAAAGTGACCGGGGCAAACGGTCTTTGTCGGCTCGTAAAACAGCAGACCGTTGGGGCAGATCGCCTGATAGCCGTGATGCTCGACAACCACTCGTTTCCGCAGAGCCAGTCCCAGCAGCATCGGTAGAAGGCATGGTCCTGCCAGGTGGACCACGTCAGCGTTGCACATCAAGCCGAGGAGAGTGCGTAGCGACGGCCGTCGGATAACCCGGAAGGGAAGAGAGCTGTCGTTCATTTCCCCGGCGGGCGTTGGTGTAGCCACCGTCACTACTGCCGCTTGCCGTCCCGCTCCGTCGCTTTGTTGCGTCAAGCCCCCTGCGAGCAGCATGACATAGGTCTCGGCACCACCAATCTTGGGTGCAAACGCGTGGGTGTAAACGAGGACCTTCAAAGCTGAGCCCTGCTTGGCTTGAGGCGAACTGCAATCTCAAACGCGTGGACGTGACCTTCAATGTTCTCGCGGGACGACCAAGTCTCGATCCGTTGGCGGGCCCCTGCGGCCAGCCGCCGGAGTTTCTCGGGCTTCGAAGCAATGTCGCGTAGAATCGATGCCAGCGCGTCGACGTTGCCACATGGATAGATGAAGCCACTGACGCCGTCACGAACGATGTCGAAACGGCCGG
>Ga0070732_10001992_pt1 | contig 11150 bp, 9 predicted proteins | sample Coa_R1_5_FD_66449 | JGI IMG/M metagenome (GOLD analysis project Ga0070732, IMG submission 66449) | Surface soil microbial communities from Centralia Pennsylvania, which are recovering from an underground coalmine fire - Coalmine... | ecosystem: Environmental > Terrestrial > Soil > Unclassified ...
GCGGACGCGGACCGGCGCGGAAAGTTTGGTGCGCAAACGGCGGCGGCGCTCCGAAGGCTTTTCCATCACTTCCACTTCTGGAGTTTGCTCGATCGTGCTGATGACCTCGGTCGAATTTCCCATCGTCCCCACCTCAGTTTAACGGCAGCCGCCGCGAGTGCTCGCGAAGCTGGCCGCGATAATGATGAATTTTGGCATTTCCCCCGTGCGAACGGTATAGCGCAAGGGTCACATTGTGACAGTACTAGCAGCACTTTGGCATTAGTACCAACGTACTACCAGGGCTAACGCCGCCTCTGTGGAGCCTTTTTCTTAGCGAGCAATCCACGGAAACCACACGGGACATTCCGTTAAAAGCACAGATTGCTTCCACTTCGTGCGTGGATTTTCACATGCAGTTGACGGCAGCCGAGAGGCAACGCCGAATTCATTCCCAAAGGGAGAAAAATAAATGGCACAGATGCAAAACAGCCAATCGGTTGCACTGCAATTGGAAAAAGTGAGGGACAAGCTTCCGCTGCTGTACGAGCGGGACGACATTTTATTGACGATGATCCAGCAACGCGGAGACGTGGAACGCGTCTCGAGCCGCAACATGCGGCTGCCGCTTCAGATTCGTCCGGGAGGCAAGGCGGGGCTCGCCAATTTGGACGGCGGCGACCTGGGCCGTGGCTCGGGCACGACGTACGATGTGGCGCAAGTGAGTCCGATATTTTTCCGCCACGCGGTCGAAATCACGAAGCTGGTGGAGTACTCGACGAACGCGCCCGAGAAAGCGATCGAAAACGCCGCCAAGCGCGAAATCAAGAATGCGATGGGGCAGTTTCGCGCGTTTCTCGACAAGCTGATGCAGACGAACGGCAACGGCGTGCTGGGCACCGTGGGTTCGATCGTGACGACGGGCTTGCCCGCGGGCGTTGCGGCGCAGATCAATTTGACCACGCCGCCAGGGGCAGCACTTTTTTACTACAACCAGACGATCCAGTTTTACGACACGACGCTGACGACGAACCGAAACATCGCGGGCAGCGTGACGTCGAACGTGGTGCAGGTGGACCCGTTCAACAAGTTCATCCAGATCGACGCGATTCCTGCAGGCGTCGTCGCGGGAGATGCAGTGGTTCACGACGGGCTGACCGGCGCGCAGCCGGTTTCGCTCTTCGGCGTGCCATACCATCAGACAAACGCGACGACCGGCACGTGGTTGAACCTGAACCGCGCGACGTATCCGGTGGAACTGGCGACGCCGCACGTTGCGGGCAACAACGCCGCGGTCACGCCGGGCGTTGTGCGACTGGCGATCAACAAAGTGCGGAAGGCGTTGGGCACGAATCAGGTGGGGAAACTGGTGGCGTACACGGCGCTGGAGCAGGAAAACGCGTGGGAGCAGCTTGGCATTTCCATCTCGCAGATTATTAAGGAGGGAGCAGGCGGGCGCGCGAGCGATCTCGACTTGCTCTTCACGGGCGAGCTGACGATGGCGGGAGTGCCGATCAAGTCGTCGATCAACGCCAATCAGGCGCGAATTGATTTTCTCGATTTGTCGCACTGGGGACGCGCGGTGATGCAGGAGATCGATTTTTACGACGTGGGCGGGCAAACCGTGTTCCCGATTTACGGGGCGAGCGGGGGGCTTGCTGCGGCGTACATTTTCTACTTCGTGACGGGGTTTCAGGTGTGGAACGAGTCGCCGCGAAGCGGGGCGTACATCGATTCGCTCGCAATACCAAGCGGCTACTAAAATCAGGCGCATGTGTCTCAGGTTGGGTTCCGGCGCGGTTTATCGGAACTCACCTAAAGATTTTGTTGGATGCGAAGCGGAATATTGGGAAAGTCCTCACGTCTGTTGCGGGAACGACATCCGCAACGGGACGTGAGCTACAAGAAACAAAATAAAAACCCCCAACGTCCCGATGTTGCGGGACGTTGGGGACGCACTACGCGCACCGGGAACGACTACGTAGAGAGCAACAGCTACTTATTCTGGTAAGCCGTAACGCGACCAAAGTCGTCGCGGTGGTCTTTGGCCGATGTCAAACTACCAAACGCCACGCCGACCGTGGGATCTGATTTGCCGATGGCGTCAAAGTCGGCATAAAAGCGGTCCATTGCCGCGCCATCGGGAAAGATCATGGCCAGATCGTAGTTGCCCGGCATGTCGGTGTGGATGTCTTCTTCGTCGATGTTGTACAGCGTGACGTTCCCTTTGCTGACTTCCGACTCAATAAACGCTTTTACTTTACCCATGAGCAGGCCTTCGAGCGCGTCCTCCGCTCCCGGTTTGGCCTGATAAGAAGCGACGCGCAAGTAGCCCGTGCCACTGGCGCCCGCTTTTCCTCCGTGGGCGATGGTGTGCAGAAACAGGTCGGCGTGCTTCGTCGCCGCGACGTAGCTTGCGTTCGTTGCACCGGTCCATTGTTCTTCGAGCACCTTTAGCAGGTTCTCTCGGCTAGTCGCGGTGAACCACTCCGCATGCGTGAAGCCGTCCGATGTATGCACGCGCGTAGTCTCGTTGCCCCAGGCCACGAGCAGCCCGTCGGCAACGTCCTTTTTCATTTGCGCAACGCTGGATTCATCCTGCTTTGCAAACGCGGCCCACTGCGCGCGCGGAACGGCCCATTGCGAAACATAAGTGAAATAGGTTTGCCCTTGATCCTGCGCCGCTGCCGGCGTCGGCATCAACAGCATGCCTGCGATAAGCGCGATCGCGAGGCCCGAAACTGTCAGAAAACGATTCAACATTTATTCCTCCCCCGTCGTAAATGTCCGCATCCGCGGAAGTCCGCTGCAATGACTTGTAAAGGTAGAAATCTGATTAGATTGGTTGGGTGATGTGGAGAACTTGTGTCAGGCAGACCTTACGCGAGTATGGCTGTGATGTCAAGGCGCGCGGCGGCGCACGACGATGATCGAAGTGACGCGAGAAAATCATGAAGCGGCAACGGAGTTGCAGGCGCGCCTGGCGCGGGCCGGAGGCTGCAACCGCTACGGCGAGGCGAATTTTCGCGTGGTGTGGGGTTGGTCGAGGCTGGCGTGGATTGGCGGGAAGTGGACGGACACGGATGCAAGCGGAAATGTGATTCGGCAGCGCATTGAGATGCGCGAGCAGCCGAAATATTTTCCGTTCGACCGGTGGCACATCGAGCGATGGATGCCTCCGGAAACGTATGGGTCGCCAGAACAGTGGTATTCGCAGACAATCGAGCGCGAGGACGGCATTCTGATTCCGGCGCTGGGACCGTATCCGCGGCGCGGGGAATACGAGCACTGTTTCACTTTGCAAGGTGCGGGCGGGGAATTTGTCCCTTTGTCCCCGGCGATTTGCGAAGGAATTGTGCACGCGGTGGAATTTGCGAGGGCGCGTCCCGCTCAGGAGCATTGCGCCGCGATCGAAAAAAGAGAGGAGCGGCGGGAACGGAAATGGGAGTCACAAGCGGACGCTGTTCTTGATGATGCGGGCCGCGCATTTCACGGCGTTCCGTTTGTCGCCGCAACGTAGAAAAAGAAAATTTCTTTTGTTGCGCTTCTAGTGCGAGGTCCCGAAATTGACTAGCGGTAGCATTCGTAGCTGCAGGGACTGAAGCGGCTTGATCTTCGCATCTATGCCGAAGCTAGAGCTCCGACCCACTGAAAAGAATTACGGCGAATTTGTGGAATACAGCACCAACTGCCCGCCACAATCGATCTTAAAGAATGGAAAGGGAAAGCCATGACAACAATGATGCGCGAAATAAGAGGATCCGTGAATGATCCGGCGGCAGCGGAGAGGACGGCGACGATCGCGTCGATCTCCGACCAGGATTGGTACGTGACTCGGACGTACGGCGTTTTTCACATTCCCGCGTGCGCGAAAGGCGAGGCGTGCGCGGTGTTGATCGTGACGCCGCGCGGCGATGCCATTGATCTCGGCGACAACCGGAGATTCCCGTTCACGATTACGCCGCGAGAGATCGCGGAGGATATTGTGCAGGACCTGGGGAATCACGGAATTTTTGTTTGCGCCGATGCACGTCCCGCGAATGAGGAGCTTTCGGCGGCGAGCGTTCGGCGGGACGCGTGGTATAAGCAGCTTGTCGCGGACGCGGATGAGATGTGGGCGCGAGGGCATTCGTATCGCGAGATTTCCGATATGCACCGGCGCGCGGCGTTGGCCATGGGACTCGAACGCGAGTGGGCGTATGTGCCGCAGCGTTCGGTGGATTGTCCCGTATGCGGGGAAAAAGTGAAGGCGGACGTGGCGGTGTGCAGACATTGCGGGGCAGTCCTGGATGCGGAGCGCGTCGCAAAATATTTCCCTAACGGCCGACGCCAGCATTTCCCGGAGGGATCCAGCATTTCGCGACCGAATAGCGCATCCGCAACTCGCAGATCAGTCGCAGAGGATTAGCCGAATTGCAGACACAGCGGGTATCAGTTTGTAAGACAAACTCGGAACTGGCATGAAGAAGCGTCGTAGCCATTGGTCGGCCGACGTGTTCCGGGATATCTCTGTTCACTTTTTCTATGACGTGTTGAAATGCATCTTTCCTGGAGTCGCGGCGCTCGTGATAGCGGTCCTTTACGCAGCCTTGGAGTGGTTTCAGAGGCAGCCAATGAAATTGTGGGCCTTGCTTGCAATGTTCATCGGTAGTTTGTTGCTCTTCATCTGGGTGGGTCGGAAATTTACGGAGGCTGCTGCGCTCCTGTCTCGGCGTAGCAGGCGCCGATGAGATGGCATGCAATTGCAAAGGAGTAGGGACGCATTTATGGACACCGGCCACAATCGATTCAATGAAGGAGCGCGTCTGATGAAATCACTGACAATCATGGTACGGATTCCGCGCGCTGCCGCTGCAACCGCCATTCTCAGTGTGCTCGTTCTTTCCTTCTCGGCACCCACCGCCCACGCGCAAGGGTCGCGGCATGACGACACGGTGCGCGGCGAACAAGGCATCCCGGTGGCGGGGGCGACGATCGTGGTGTGCACGCAGCCGGCGAATGTGACGGTAACGCCGTGCACGCCGCTGGCAAATCTTTTTACCGATGCGACGCTGACAGTTCCCGCGCCGAATCCGCTGACATCCGACGGCCTGGGGAATTTTCACTTCTATGCTGCGCCGGGCGTGTACACGATGCAGGTGTACGGAGCGGGAATTCATACGTACACGACTCCGGACGTGATTCTGCCAATGAATCCGGCGAATGCGCAGGTGGGATCGCTGACGGCGACGAACGCGATCAGCGCGCTGACGCTGAGCCTGGGCGGAAACTTGAATGTGGGCGGGAACGCGAATGTGACCGGAACGCTGACGGCGGGATCGCTGGCCGCGAACTTTTCGGTGGCGAGCAACGCGGCGTTGAAGCCGTTCACCGGGGACGCGGAGCTATGGGTGTCGCCGAGCGGATCGGACGCGAACGACGGGAAAAGCAAGGGCACGGCGATGGCGACGATCGACCATGCGTTGTGCTCGCTGCCCACGGGAAACTGCGCAACGAACACGGCGGGAAGCGGAACGATTTATTACTTTGACGGAAGCGCGGCCAGCGCGGCGGTCGGATGCGGGATTCAGCTGATGGGGCCGATTGATCCAAATTTTGCCTCGCCGCCACCGTGCTGGACGAAGGTGCCGAACGGCGCGGACGCGATTGCGATTATCGGAATTGGGGCGAGTTCGCACGGGCCCAGCGGTCAAATGCCGCGAGCCCTGATTGTGTCGGGGAGCAATGCAGACCGCAACCATCCAGGAATATGGCTTTCCGGAACGAACGCGGCGATTTATTTCGCGAATATGGCGATCCAGTTTCCGGGGCGCGGCGTGGTGATCGGAGAATGCTCGAACAATACGCGGACGGGGACGTGCAACACTTCGCCGCCGTTTTTTTACAACGTGACGGCGAACGTAAACTCCGCGGCAGGGGACGGTCCGGCGTGGGACATTACGGGCGCTTCGTTCTGGGTGCGGATGATCGATTGCGGCGGCAACGGAACGGACAACGTAAATCCTCCGTTGGGAGATTTGACGCCTGCGGTGTTGATTGACGGACGCACGAATGCGGGCGTGGGATTGGTGGATATTTACGACTTCGAGTCGAACAATGGAGGAATTAAGGTTTACGCGGGAACAAACGTCGCGGAAGTGAATGTGCGGGATTTCACAAGCGAAGGCCAGGCGGGAGGAGAGCCCGCGGTGTGGTTCGCGGCGGCGGGCGGTGCAGGGGACGGCAACGTGAACGCGACGATCGACAGCGTGGAAGTGGCGGACGCAACCGCGACGACACCCGGCGTCGAAGTGGATGTGGCGGGACTTAACATCCTGGCGAACCATATCCAAGGAAATGGAATAAACATCATCGGGCCGGTACACACCGACACGCAGTATTTGAATAATCTTGGGAACCAAACGGTATCACCCGCGCAATACGGCCAGGTGGGCACCGTGAATGGATGGCTTTTCGGCAAACGGGACGACGAGCAAAGAAACTTCGGGCTTGCGCCAGTCAGATTCCAGAATCTTACAGCGACCGGACCGGCGGGTTGGACCGCATCGGACTTCGCGGGCACGACCACGTTCACGCAAAGTGGAATCCTGGCGCCCGATGGGACGATGAACGCCGGGCAGGCGTCCAACACCAGCAGTTCAACATTTGAGATTTTGGATTTCTACAATCAGAATCACGCGATCGCAGTGGGAGATTACATCGTCGCCGGCGCGTGGGTGCGTTCGGCAACGGCAAATGGGTACTTCGGCAGCAGCACGACGGCGTTGCAAATCACGGTGGGAGGCACAGGAAACGCGCTCAGCGGCGGATGCACCGGCGACGCGGTGATGGGCGATGGCGAGTGGACCTGGGACTCGTGCCTTTACAAAGTTGTGGGCGCAGGAACGAGTCCGGCGCCGCTCACTTTTTTTGTCCCGTTCGATTTGATACACACGATTCAAGCGTACGCGCCGGTGATGAACTACATTCCTGCGGGAACGATCAGCGTCAACGAGGTGACCGCCTATCGGAATGCGCTGAAGACATATGACTCAAGCTGCGCGACGGGCAATGTTTGCGGTTTGCGCGGCGAGGGAGTGGAAGGCAGCGCCTTCGAAACGCTTTCCGCGAATCCGGCGCAGAGCGGGATTTTCCGGTTGGGAGACAGCGACGCGATTGCGTGGCGGAACCATGCGAACAGCGGGGACGTGACGCTTTCAAAGAACGCGAGCGACCAGCTTGTGGCGCCACCGCTGGCTTCGCCGACATTTTTCGCGCCGATTGTCGATTCGGCATCGGGGGCGAGCGGGCTGACGTATCGCAACGGCGGGACGACTGTATGGACAACGAATGTGACCGCCTCGGCGTTGAGCTGGAATTTCAACGCGCACCTGGGTGAAACGACACTGAAGCTGACGCCGTTCGGCGGGCAATCGTATGCGGGCGTGATGGACAATTACGGCATGGCCGCGGGATTCGTGGCGGTGACGGAATCGGGCGGGACAATGGCGTTCGACGCGGGACTGGGAAACACGTTTGAGGTGACGCTGAACGCGAACGTGAGCACGACCAACCTGATTAACGCGCAGGCGGGACAATGGCTGCACTTCATCGTCTGCCAGCCGTCTTCGGGAGGGCCGTTCACGTTCAACTGGCCGGGCAGCGTGCGCGGGGGCATGACCGTGGGGACAACGGCGGGGAAGTGCAACGCGCAGAGTTTCGTGTTTGACGGAACGAGCGCGTTTGCGATATCGAGTGGAGTAGCAAACCAGTAGGGAGAGAGAAGCACACAGGCTGAAGTTTGTGCCACGGCAAACCAGTAATAAAAGAACACGCAGGCTGACCAATCAAAAAACATTCTGGGTTTCGGGGGAGGCACATCCATGCCTGTAGTTTCGACCACGGCTTACGATCAGGCGGAAGACGCGCTGAATCTTGCGCGTTCGCTGGTGAACGATGCGGCGGCGAGCGTTTTCTCGGACGCGGTGCTAATGCCGTTTTTGAATTCGGGGTATCGCGAGTTGCAACGCCAGCTTGCTGAATCGGGCGTGTCGGTGCTGGTAAGCCAGCAGGATCTCGATCTGGCGCTGGCGAACGGGGTGACCAGCACGGAAATCAGTGACGTGAGCACGCCGCAACTTCCGACCGATTTACTGGTGCCGCATCAATTGTGGGAACAGGCCAGCGGGTCGAGCGACATTTTTATTCCCATGGAGAAAATCACGGGAGGATTGCCGAATTTCCAACCGGGAAGCTACTTGCGGATGTGGGAATGGCGCGAGGATACGATTCAACTGGTTGGCGCAACTCAGGAAATCACGGTTCGGATTCGATACGAAAAGCAACTGCCGGCGCTGGTGCTCGGCACGGATCCTGTGCAGATACGCGCGGCGGTGGATCCTCTGGCGTACTTCGTGGCGGCGATGGCGGCGCGTTCGCGAGGGGCGCGCGCTCTGGCCGAGGATATGTTGTTGGCTGCGCAGGCGGCGATCGACAAACTGATTGAGAGATATGTCCGGCCGGAACAATTCAAAGGGCGAAGACGCAAGCCGTATGGGTACCAGCGAAGCGTGATTTATTTGTAGAGGCAAGCGGGTCCGATTTCCGGCGAAGGGACACAGGCGAACGGCTGTGCTCTCAGTCGACATTAACTGTCAGAGTGATGGCGCGCGAGGCGTTTTGCGCGGTCGCCGAGATATCGATCGTAAAGATGCCGGGAGGCGTTTCATTGGGGTTGCTCGGCGCAGAGTAACCACCGCAGCCCACCAGGCTGATCGCAGCGCACATTGCAAAAACGGCGAGACAGGAGCGCAGAACGCGCCGCCTGGGTGAACCGTACGCGAACATCGGCACAAACACCGAACGCAGATAGGCTCCGGAAATCAATATCAGGAGCATGGCGGCAAGGCTGGCCAGCAATAAGAGACGCATCGGACCACGGGGAAAATTCCGCAGCAGAGGAGCAACGAAGCCAGTCGCGGTTGCATTGGGGCCACCGGTGCCGATCGTGACGGTGAAGGCGGCCGGCTGTCCGGCTGTGACGCTCACGGTTGCGGGCTTGATAGTGCAGGTGAGGGTGTTGTTGGGCAATTGCAAAGGGCAAGCAGGCGTGACGGTGCCGCTGAACGTCGCATCTGGACTGATCTGCAAGTTGAAGGTTGCCGACTTGCCAGGAACCACGTTCTGCGTTGTAGAGCCGCCGGACGCGACGGTAATTTGGAAATCGTCGCCGGTACCGGAGAGTTGCGCTGTCTGCGGGCTCGAGGGATCGGCGTCGGTTACTTGAAGAACGGCCTGCCGCGCGCCCGTGCCCTGCGGAGCAAAAGTGACATTGATCTGACAAGAGCTTCCGGCGGGCACTTGCGGAACGCAATTGTTCGTTTGAGTGAAATCGGCGGGATTCGTCCCCGTGAAAGTGAAATTCGTGGTGGAAAACGCGAGCGCGCCGGCGGAGTTATTTGCGAGCGTGAAAGACTGAGCGGGAGTTGTGCCGCCGGTGGGCTCATCGCCGAAATCAAATTGGGCTGGGGAAATCGTAACGGCGGCAACGGTCGCCGCGACGCCGATACCGGGGAATTCGACGACGCGGTGGTTGCCGCGGTCGGCGACGAATAGGTTTCCGCGGCGATCCATTGCGAGCGCGGCCGGGGAACTCAGATCGGACGCGAGCGAAACGCGCGTCAGCATTTTCGACTTTGCATCAACGCGCAAAACTGCGTTCGCGCCGGTATCGGCAATGAAGATATTTTCGCCACCGTCAACGGCGAGGCCTTCCGGCGACGCGATGGCGGCGTCAAGGGCAGCGATAGGGGATGCGAATTGTGCAGCGGCCGGATCGGGAGCCGCTCCCGTGCCGGCAAACGGAATCGCGTTGCCGGAGGCGAGATCAACGGCGAAGACGCGATTCGACGCCGGCGACGCGACGTAGAGGCGGGCGCGCGCGGTGTCTGCGGCAAGGGCGGCAGCGTCGAGAACATGCGTGACGAACGTGAAGGCGGCAGCGCCGGGCGCGAGCGCAAGCACGCGATGATTGCCGCGATCGGCAACGTAAAGAGTTTGCGTCTCATCGATGCCAAGCCCGGCGGGCTGAAAAAGATCCAGGTTGCTGCTGGAATGCGCGGCGTTCTTTGCAGCAGTAGCTGGCACAACAACAACTTTTCCCGAAGTCATATCGAGCAACCGGATGCGATTTTGCAACTGGTTGGCGAGAAAAACGCGGCCTTCAGAGGTCACGGCGACTCCCGAGGGATCTTCCGTGGGAGTCGAAGCACAATCCGAGAAAACAGTGACAGCGATTTTGGCGCTCGCAGCTGAGTGCGGGGAACTATTGGATTCGCTGCCACTGAGATGGGAAACGCAAGTCGCGGGCGCGGGATTCGCCACGAGCGAGATGTAAAGGTTTCCCGCGGCGTCAACGGCCAGGCTGCGGACTCCGGCAAATTGTCCGCCTGAAGCAATTACGATGGGCCGCGCCGGGCCGGGATGCCCCAGCGTAACGTGTTGCGCATGGACTGGCGCGGGTGCGTTACTAAAAATCCAGAAAAGCGCCGCGAAAAGCGCGAACGCGGTTAGAACACGACGCAAATTTCCCCCTAAGAGTGCAGAACAAGAGCGAACGCGATGCAAAGTCCTAAATCATAACACGGAAGCAGAAAGTTTGAATTGTATGTCGGGCCCAACACACCACGGCACATGCGATGACGTTGAAGGCAGAGGGGTTGCATCCGAGAGCGATCGGCATCCGAGTCGCGGGGCGTTCAGCCCGTTACAAAAGACCCCACCCTTCGCAGACAGCGCTCAGGGGCACCCGAAAAGGCAAAAGAAAAAGACCCCGACCCTTCGCAAACAACGCTCCCTTCCTTCGTCAAGGTAAACAGGATGGGGCACCCTAAAGGGCGAGGGCCCAAGCTCAATCGAGGGCGATGTGCGTGCTGGTGCGGCCAACGCCGTCGATTGCCTGAATTTTGCTGATGACCAGTGAATTCAGATCCTCGGAGTTGGCGACTTCGACCACAACGTAGACGTCAGGATCGCCCCAGCAGGCATTCGCCATCTTGACGCCGGGCAAGGCGGAGATTTTCCTGGCAATCTCGCGGGCTTTGCCGGGACCTGCCGTCACCAGAACGTACGCTCTCATTTGAGACCTCCTCGCGGGCGTGTCCGCAGGCGGTTAGGGGCTGGAGTTGTGAAAC
>Ga0070732_10001994_pt1 | contig 11148 bp, 9 predicted proteins | sample Coa_R1_5_FD_66449 | JGI IMG/M metagenome (GOLD analysis project Ga0070732, IMG submission 66449) | Surface soil microbial communities from Centralia Pennsylvania, which are recovering from an underground coalmine fire - Coalmine... | ecosystem: Environmental > Terrestrial > Soil > Unclassified ...
CATGTGCTGATGCAAATCCAGATCCGGCACTTCGTCCGCCAGGGCTCGCTCCAGCACGGCTTTCGCATTCGGCCCGGCCAGGTGCACTTGGCAAAAGCTCTGCGTGCGGTCGGCAATTTCCACCTGTTCCGAGATAATGAAGCGATCCAGATGCTGGATCAGCTTTTCGGCCTGGCCCGGCCCCACGTCGAGCCAGAAGGCATGGCGATTACCGGGCAGCAGCAAATGATAGACCAGCGCATGGGCAACGACTTTGGCGCGGGCGTTGCAAAAAAATGTCTCGCAACCGGCGCCGAGCGGCATGCTTTCAATGTCGTTAGTGCAGAGATTATGCAAAAATGTGGCCGCGTCCTTGCCGGTGACTTCGATCTTGCCTCGGTCTGAGATGTCGAACACCGCCGCCCCGCTGCGTACCTGCTCGTACTCCGCCGCGAGGTCGCCAAATCGGGCGGGCATCGTCCAGCCTGCTTGCTCGGTAAACACCGCTCCCGCTTCCTGCGTGATGTCATGCAGTGGGCTAAGTTGCGGCATGATGGAATTCTCTTTGTTTCTACGCAATCGGAATTCTGGCGAATTCCGCTGCGACAGGTTCGAACTGCCTCGCCGCTATCGATTTCGGTTTCACCGACGCTTTGCGAGCGGTATCGTGCAAATACGGGACCACCGCCAGCGTCATCACCAACCAGCAGACGGCCGCAAAGCCAAGCGCATGCGGCCACTGGAAATGCAGCAGCAGCCAGAGGACGACAAACCAGATCGCAAAGTGCACTACGTTCAGCACGATGGTCGCAAACAACCGGCCGCCGCGGTAGCGGATGATCTCTCCGGGATTGGTTTCGTCGATATATCGGCTGCCGTGCTCTTCCGTGTACCGCACCGGCATATCACCCGCTGACGAAGTGCGAGGCGCAAACTTGCCGTCGCGGATTTCAGCGTTGAAGCGCTTCTCCTCCGTATTCCCCTCTTTGTCTTTTTCCTGAATAATGATCGCCACCATCATGCCCGACATCGAGCGTGCCCAACGGTGGTTATTGGCATCTCGATATTCATCGTTGGCCGGATTACGCTTGAAAAGAATCTTCTCTTCCTCGCCCGTAGGGCTCTGCCGAACCGACCAGAATTGATCGACTTTGTGCGTTTCCATGCTGGTGTATGTGAAGATCGAACCGGTGCTGTTGGGCCAGCGATATTCAATCCAGCCCCATAGCGCGAGGAATACAGTCATTGCGCCAGCGGCAGCCGGCGCCCGCCAGTACAGGGCTTCCACAGGCGAATCATAGAAATAGCTCTGTGCGAGCATGGTGCCGGTCCAAAAAAGAACCAGCAGCGCGACGCCGATGACGAGAACGGTGAGAATCAATGCGAACATGGAATTTCCTGCGGCGCATCCTTAAGAGAGGCATGGGTCCTATTTCACCGCTGACTTCTGACCGCTGACTCCTGACTCCTTCTTTCCACTCCACCCATCATATCTATTCTGCCCTGTTTGGCGAAGCCGCTTCGGCTTGCTGTAATCGCCGGGGTCGCTATAGTGCCCGGCTGCGCCGGCGGTCTGGATTCTGCCGGCGAAGAACGCCTGTTCGCCGCGCGAGAATATGGGATCGTTTGTTCTTCTCATCGCCGGTGCCTTTGCGGCGGCTCAAAGCGAGCCGGCCGCACCGAACCTGCTGCGCCTGGAGCGGGGACAGGAGTTCGTTTACAGCGGCCCCTACACTCTGACCCTGGAACAGCCTGGGAACCGTACGAGTCGCACGCTCTATCTTCAGCACTGCATCCTGGTTCGCAATGCCGGGCCGCGCGGAGCCGAGGCAACGTTTTTGACGATTCAGCGTACGCCGCCGCAAGCCGGCGTCTCCACGTTGCCCGTAGCGCAGCTCGAGCAAGCGATCATTGAACCTTCCGGCCGTGTAAACTTTTTGTCGGCGGCCAACTCGGTCCCGCGAATACCGCTTGATGGGCCGCCGAATCTCGAAGTCGCCGCATTCGTCGAGCTTCCCAAATCCGGACTGACCGGAGCCAATAACTGGACCACCGTGGCGGAAAACGGCTTACCGCAAAATTGGAAAGTCGACGCCGTCGAAGACTTTAATCACTGCCGGTGCGTGGTCCTCAGCGGCGAGCAGGCGTCGGCCGATTGGAAAAACGGCACGAGCGCCGGCTGGTTCCGACAAGACAAAGTCTGGTTGGACCTGAGCGCCGGCTATGCCATCAAGATTGACCGAGTGATTTGTCGGCGCGAAGAGGGTGGGCTTATTGTCACGGCGAAAAGCAGTTGTGAACTCGAGGCGGGCGTGCCCACGCCTTGCCCCGGTGGCCTGTACAGCGACCGCCTGGAGACAATCAAGCAAACCATACTGATGATGGGCGAATTTCAGCAGCTCCAGCTAGCCCGCGGCGGCCTGAATGCAGCAGCTTACGACGATCTGCTGGTGCGGCTGGACCAGCGACTCAAAGTTCAAGCCGATACGCCCTACCGGGAAGCGCTGGCCACATTGCGGCGCCGGGTCGAAATGGCCCGAAAAGGCGAGCGGCCGCCGGAACCGCTGGTCATCCCTGCATTGAAAATGCCGCTTGCGCCCGCCCCACCCGCACCATTGCCTCCGCCGCCCATAATAACGCGGCCGGAAAAAGCGGTTCCGGACTTCAATTTGACCGAGTTAAGCACCGGCCAGCAAGTGCCCTGGAGCCGGCTGCGCGGCAGGCCCGTGCTCCTGTTTTTCTTCAAACCCAGTTCGGCGACCGTGCCAAATGTGCTGGCGTGCGCCCAGGAAATGTCGGCCCGGCTTGGCGATCAAGCCTATGTCTTGGCTCTGGCCACCGAGGGCGCCCCGGCCACAATCTTGGAGTTGCGGAAACAACAGCGACTGGGTATAGGCGTTTTCACCGGTCAGGACGCCCGCCGCCTGCTTCCTGTCGAAACCACGCCATGCACCATCATCCTCGACAAATCCGGCGCCATCCGATTCAGCGCGCTGGGCTGGGGCGGCGAGTACCCCGCCTGGATTGGCCGCGAAATGGAAAAGGTCCTGCATCCGGCGCCGTGAGCCCCACGCAATCAGCCAGACCAAACGGCAAAAACGCTAAATTCGGTTTGACTCTTACTCAAACCGGCGCGAGGGACCCAGAAGCGTGCTTGCTGGCGGAAAAGGCCCGACGATAGTATGAATACGGGAGCGGCCGTTTGCCTGGCCGGAGGGAACCGGTAATGACCACCGCCTACCCGATTCAGCAGCATAGCCGAGTATGTGCGGCCACCGGCCGGCCGTTACAAGCGGGCGAACGCTATTACAGCGTCTTGTTAATTGAAGCCGGTCAGTTTGCCCGCAGAGATTATTCGGCCGAAGGCTGGCCCGGAACTCCGGTCGAGGCTATCGCCTTCTGGTCGGGCAAGGTGCCGGAAGCCGATCAAAAGCGCCGGCTGGTGGTGGACGACGAACTGCTGATGAACTGCTTCGAGCGCCTGGCCGAAGAGGCGGATGCGGGCAAAGTTCAGTTTCGCTATGTGGTCGCCTTGCTTCTGCTACGCCGCAAGCGGCTTAAATTTGACGACCTGCGGCGCGATGGTGAGCACGAATACCTGCAACTGAAATGCCCAAAGACCGGCCAGATGTTCGAAGTGCTCGACCCGCATCTGAGTGAAGACGACATGACGCGCGTTCAAGACGAGGTCATGAAGATCCTGGGCTGGGAGTAGCCGCTTGCGGCTGCGCCGGGAGAATTCGAGGTTGCCATGCTGCGATACGTCAACGCATGTCTGTGTGTGCTCTTCGTGCTGCTCGCCGGCTGCAATTTCATTGACCAGATCACCGGCAAGAATGCCAAGAAGCAAGCGCCGATTCCCACGCAAACGCCCACAGCAGGAGAATTAGTTTCCTACTTGAACCGGAGCACCTCGCAGATCGAGTCGATTCAGGTTGAAAATCTCGATGTGGAAGTGAAAAAAGGCCTAATTTTGGCGGTGGGACTGAACGGCTCCATGGTGTGCCAGAAGCCGCGCAACTTCCGCATGTGGGCGACCATTCCGGCTTCGGGCAGCCCCGCGGCGGACCTGGGTTCCAACGACCGCGAGTTCTGGTTCTGGATGTCCAGGGCCGATCCGCCGGACCTGTTCTATTGCAGCCACGCCGATGTGGGCCGGGTGCAAATGCCGTTCCCCATCCAGCCCGACTGGGTGCTCGAAGGCCTGGGCCTGGCCACCGTCACACCAAATGAAAACATGCGGGTGAACATGAACGCGAAGCAGGGAACGATCGACCTGATCGAACCCAGCCGCTCACCGCAAGGGCAAAACGTCTTCAAGGTGACCACGTTTAACGCACGGACCGTTAGTGGGTCGGATCCGCAAGTGCTTTCTCGAAGACTGGTTGATGAAAAGGGCCGGGAGATCTGTGCGGCCTACATCACGCACATGCAAGTGGACCCGCGCACCGGCATCCTGATTCCGAAGGAAGTGAAATTCGAATACCCGTCCGACCGAATCACCATGCGGCTCACGCTGTCCACCGTCACGGTCAATGGGCCGGTCACCCCGCAGCAAGCGCAGCAATGGTTCACGCGGCCCAACATGCCAAACGTGCGCTCGATCGATCTCGCCAACTACCGCGAAGCCAGCCCAACGAGCGGCCCAGTGCGGAATGCCGGTGGCATCTTCCGCGGCGCGGGACGCTAAAGTTTCCGAGCCGGAAGCGTAAGCGACGGATCGCGGCGATCCGTCGCTTACGCTTCCGGCTCGTTATTTATCCCTTCAGCATTCCCACCTTTTTCGCATACGGGAACAACCCACCCGCCGCGATGATCGGCGCCACTTCACCCAGCGGCTTCAGTTTCCATTCCTCGCCCGTACTCTGATTTAGCAGCACGCCTGGATCCACGTGAATGATCAAATCGTCGCCCGTGCAAATCCGCTCGCATAACCGGTCCGGCGTTTCAAATGGAATCAAGTAGCCGCCGTTGACCGAATTGCGGAAAAAGATGCGCGCATAAAACTCCGCAACGACCGCCTTCACGCCGGCAGCCGCCAGGGCAACCGGCGCATGCTCGCGCGACGAACCGCAGCCAAAATTCTTGCCGCCGATGATGATCCGATACGGCGACACAAATTCATCGCCGGGATCGTGGAACGGCATATGCCCCTTCGGCAACCCACACTGCGCCGGCGGCACGCTGCTGAGCGCATACTTGCCGAACATCCTGTACTCCGCCGGGATCGACGGGTTGTACGTGAGGTACTGGGCCGGGATAATCTGATCGGTGTCGATGTTATCGCCCAGAACGAACGCTTTGCCTTCGATGATGGATTGCATTTGTACCACTTTCTCGTCGCCGTTTGGGGCCCTGCGGGGTTGTAGTTCCCAATATTCTTATGGGGCCGGTCCATTGTTTGTAGTTCCGCCTTTAGGCGGTCTGGCAGGCGGCACTAGCCGGCGCGCTGACAGTCGGGAAGGTTTTATGTCAGAGCCGCGCACGAAGTAAGCGGTGTGGTGCGCCTCGCCGCTTACTTCGTGCGCGGCTCTGAAATGCGCGCGTTCGACCACAACGCATTTGCTATTGCGAAGAAAGGGCGTCGAATCCATGATAGGCACGAAATCGACTGTTGAGCATTCCAGCTGCCTATTACAGCTTTTCGTCGACGAACCCGGCGGGCGGTTGACGCTGGCGTGGTCATGACCGATTGGTCGGTATTGGAGGAAAGGGAATGAAAGGATTTCACAGTTGGTCGCTTGTATTGGCGTGTTTAACCCTGCTGATTTCGGCCACATCCGCGCCTGCACAAATGAATTCGAAATTCAGGTTCCCCATCAACAAAGGTGTCTGGGCGGCCGCGTATTCTCCTGACGGATCGATGATTGCCGTGAAGGGTAACGTGAAACACAACGATGGCCCGTCACGAGAAGTTCAACTGTTCTCCAGCGAAGACGGCAAGCTCATTGCGACGCTCAACCACGAGTGCCAAGTAGATGCAATCGCGTTCACGCCGGATGGAAAGGCGCTAATCGCCGGTACCATTGGCAACGAATGCGTCTTATGGGACATCAAGGAGAAGAAGAAATTCGCCTCGTTCCAAACGGTGTCGGACGGCGCAAGCATAATGTCTGTTAGCCCTGATGGAAAACGACTGGCGGTTTGTGGGTCCGAAGAGCATGTGGAGATATGGGATCTCTCCACGCTGAAGCGGATTACAACTCTTGGCACACTCGGTGAGCGACTATACTGCCTCGCCTACAGCCCAGACGGCAAGATTCTAACTGCCGGTGGTGACAAAGGCACTGTTTGGTTCTGGGACACCCGCAATTGGAAAAAAGTGGAATCAAAAAAGGAGCATTCCAAGAGCGTGCGCAGTGTCGCCTTCATTGGCCAAAACCGGACGTTGATCAGCATTGGCGACGACCTACAGATGATGACTTGGGTGGGCCGGAAGGACGATGATGGATTCTACGTCAACCGACTGCGAACAGTCGGGGATTCACCATTGGCACTGGCCGTTTCCAACGACCGCCGGACATTAGCGGTCAGCTGTGGCGCAGGCGAGATCCTGTTCTTTGATACTTCAGTTTTGGAGCGGGATATCGCGTACCTAAACCGTGCTCGTGTGGCCTACGCGGTCTACAAAGTTGAAAATACCGGTATAGCGGCGATCTGCTTCCACCCAACGAAGAACGAGCTTTTTACCGGTGGATTCGAGGGCAGAGTGAATGTTTGGTCGGGCGTTCCGATGTATGGAAAGTGACCCCGGTCAGCCAGCGCGGCCGTGCATGGCCCAGCCTAATCGACCTTCCAAGCTAAAATAACGGTGGGCTAGCCCGAAGCGCCCAGCGCGGGCGTTTTCTCGTTCCCTCGCTCGCGCGCTTCGGGCTAACCGGCCACCAATTGAACTGAGACCACCATTCGTTGCGCGCCGGCCCTAGCGGCGAATGTCGCGGGAACCGGCAATGAAGGCTAGTTACCGCAGCTACACGATTGCTTCCGCCACAAGTTCTTCCTCCATAAAGCCTTAGGTCATCGAATGGGCCCGCGCGGTCAATTCGTTGCTTTGTTGCATTCGTTGCACCCAACTGGCGAACCCACCCCAACAGTTCTGCAACGAATTCGGCAGCAGACCTATTTTCTCCGGATCCAAACCTGAGGATAACTCACTTCTTCGTATGCCGCAGCACCTTGCCCGCCAGCACATTCGTATCCGCCCCGTTGGCAATGGCGGCCTGGCCGTTGACCAACAGCCATTTGACTCCCGTTGCATACTGATGCGGCTTGTCGAAGGTCGCGGTGTCGCGGTAGGTCTTCGGGTCGAGGACTACGATATCGGCGAAGTAGTCTTTCTTCAGGTAGCCGCGGTCGGTTAGCCGCAATATGTCGGCGGGCAAGCCGCTGGCGCTGCGGATGGCCTGCTCCACCGGCAGCGACTGCTCGCCAATTGCGAAGCGGCCGATCTTGCGCGGGAAGCAGCCGTAGCTGCGTGGATGTGGCACCGTATTGCTGGGAATCATCGATCCGCCGTCGCTGGCGGTTGCTACCCACGGCTGCTTCATGATGAAGCGCATGTCCTCGTCGCTCATGCTGAAATGCACGATTTGCGCGCTGCCGTTTCGTTCGATCTCTAGCGCAATGTCGAGCGGCGTCTTCCCTTCCATATTCGCGATGGTGACGAGGTCTTTGCCTTGCCATTGTGGCTTCTTGGTGTAGCGGGCGATGCGCAAGTCGGCCCCCTCGCGCATGTGTTTCAGTTCCGCTTCTATCGCTTCGCTTAACTTCTGCAATTGCTCGCGATCATTCAGACGCCGGAGAAAGTCTTCCTGCGACCCTTCGCGGTAGCGAGCCGGAATCAGCGTGGCCCGCAGCGACGTGCTGCTCGCCACGTAGGGATACTGATCGGCCGTGACTACTTGCCCAGCCTTCCGAGCTTTTTCGATCAGCGCCACAATGTCGGCCGACTTGCCCCAGTTTGGCCGCCCCGATGCCTTTAAATGCGAGATATGCACGGGTAAGCCAGCCTCTTTGCCAATGCGCAGCGCTTCTTCAATCGACGCCAGAACGTCCGCCCCTTCGCCGCGAATGTGGCTGGCGTAATGGCCACCATGCTTGGCCGCCACTTTCGCCAGAGCAATGATCTCTTCCGTCTTCGAATAAATGCCGGGGTTGTAGATCAGCCCCGTGGATAGGCCAAAGCAACCATCGCTCATGGCTTTATCGACCAGCTTCTCCATCGCTGCGAGTTCGTTCGCGGTCGGTGCGCGGTTGACATTGCCCATCACTTGAGCGCGCAGATTATTGTGCGGCACCTGATGAATGACATTCGTGCCGATGCCGCCTTTTTCCATCTTCGCGAAATAGCCGGCGGCATCGACCGGCCCGGCCCCGCAGTTACCGGTAATCACGAGCGTTACGCCCTGTTGCTGGTAATTGCGGTTGTACCTGGTGCCCGGCTGGGTAAGCGGATCGTCGGAATGCGTGTGCAGATCGATGAAGCCGGGAGCGATGTAAAGGCCGGTACAGTCGATGACCTTCGGCTTGCCGGCTGCGGTGAACTTGCCCGTGGCGACGATGCGCTCGCCCTTGATGGCCACGTCGGCCACCATGCCGGGCTGCCCGCTGCCGTCGAAAACTGTGCCGCCTTGCAGAATCACATCGGCCTCAAGTGGATCAGCGCCAAGTGACAGCGCCAGCATGAGAATCGGAATCATGGTGCGATCTCTATTAGGGGAATAGAAGCGATTGCTTTCAGGAATATACAGAACCAGGGCGTTTGCCACTGGCATTGTTTGTAGTTCCGCCTTCAGGCGGAACGAAGACATCGCAATTCCGCCTGAAGGCGGAACTACAAGCAGGCGCCGATTGAAGGAAACACCTGCCATGACCATCGTCGAGCGCGTCGTGGAATTGGTGCCGGACAATGGCCGCATCGGCCTGGGTTCCGGCCGTGCGGCCGAAGCGTTTGTGCGTGCCCTTGGCGAGCGCGTGCGCAGCGGCCGGCTGCGCGTGACCGGCGTGCCGACATCGGAGGCCACGGCGAAGTTGGCGAAGCAGGAAGGGATTGCGTTATCGACGCTTGCCGACGCGGGAATTCTCGACGTGACCGTCGATGGCGCTGATGAAGTGGACCCGAATCTCGATCTGATCAAGGGCTATGGCCGGGCCATGGTTCGGGAAAAGATCGTGGCGGCGTCATCGAGCCGGCTCATCATCCTGGTGGGGGAAGAAAAGCTCGTGCCCAAGCTCGGCAACCGGGGCAAGCTTCCGGTGGAAGTGATTCCCTTCGGAGTACCATTGTGTGAACACCGGCTGCGCAATCTGGGCTGCGAGCCGGTCCTTTTCTTGAAGGATGGAAGCCCGTTTACATCCGACAATGGCAACTACATTTTCGATTGCCGGATTGGGCCGATTGCGGATGCCACTAAGCTTGAAGCAGACATTCGCGCCATCCCCGGAGTCGTGGGCACGGGCTTGTTTCTCGGAATGGCGGATATGGTGTTGGTTGGCGATTCCAATGATTTTCGCCTGATGGAGGAGCGCAAACGAAAATGAGTCTGGGGCCACCTCGATTGGTTTCTTTCATTTAAGGCGCTTAAAAGAACAAACCACGGATTACACTGATAACACGGATAAAAAAGTACAAACGCGCTTTATGGCGGAAGGATACACATCATTTCCTGGGGTTTCTTATCCGCGTCATCGGTGTAATCAGTGGTTCATTGTTTTACGAGTTCTTAAGCCGATTCCTGTAAGAAAATCGCCACCGCCATCGACAACATCTTGACGCGACCACGCTCACCGGGAGTTTTCAGGTGGTGGATTGGTCCCAAATCGTGCAACAGCACGGTCCACTGGTGTGGACGACCGTCTATCGGCTGCTGCGCCACGATGCCGACGCGGCCGATTGCTTTCAGCGGACGTTCATGGCCGCGCTCGTGCTGTCGCGCACCGAGACTATCCACAACTGGCCGGGCCTCTTGCGGCAACTGGGAACTGCCCGGGCGCTGGAGCATCTTCGCCAGCGCTTGCGGCAAACTCAGAGGCTGCGGCCATTGATCGAGGAGAGCACAGCAACCTGCCGGCTGCCGCGGCCGGAGCAGGCCGCGGTGGAAAGTGAGTTGAGTGAACATTTGCGCCTGGCCTTGGCACAAATCGATTCGCGCCAGGCGCAGGTCTTCTGTCTTGCGAGCCTGGACGGCCTCAGCTACGCGGAAATCGCCGGCCAGCTTGGGCTTACCGTCAATCACGTGGGCGTGCTGTTAAATCGAGCGCGTCAGGGTTTGCGCGAGCGGCTACGCAGTCATGAGCCAGTCGGCGCACGCCAGTCGGCGGAGGTGAAACCATGATCGAGCCCAATAGCCGTCCACCCGCCGATTTGCTCGAACAGGCCGTCACGGCAATGCGCTCGATTTCGGTGCCACCCGGCCCGACCGACGAGCTTATTACTTCCACCATGCGAGTTTTGCACGACGCCGCTAAGTCGCCGATGCCAAACCGAATATCGCCAAGGAGTAAAATCATGTTTCGCATTGCAGCCGTCTGCTCGGCCGCTGTTGCGGCCATGTTGTTTCTGACTTTGGGGTTTCGAATCGGCGCACCGCACAAGGAACAACCGGTCGTCCAAAAGCCATCCGCCGAAGTGGAAATCGACGGCGCTTCATTCCAAATTCAGGGTCCGTTTACGCATCAGGACCTCACCGTCTTTCTCCTTTGCTCCAGCCATCAGGACACGCAGGATTTCCTCACGCTGGATGAAGGATTGAAGGAGGGCCTCGTGACCATTACGGAGCAAGAGCAAGAACAGGTGCGCGCTTTGTTGATCGAGAACCAGAGCGACCGGCCGCTGTACTTGCAAGAAGGGGAACGGCTCGTCGGCGGCAAGCAGGACCGAACGATTGTCTCGAGCCTGGTGATTCCGCCGAAAAGCGGCAAAACGTCGGTGCCCACATTTTGCGTCGAGCACAGCCGCTGGACCGAAGGCGAAAAAGGCAAGAAATTCGGCTTTAGCGTCAATCCAGCACTGGCGCCCAAGGGTGTCCGCGGTGCGGCAAAGGTGGAAGGGAGTCAGGATCGCGTCTGGGGCTGTGTGGCCGCACAGAAAGTCAGCGCCAGCAAGACGTTGAATTGTCCTAACACAAATTCGAGCGTGAACGAGATGCTCGACGCGCCGCAGGTGCGCTC
>Ga0070732_10001995_pt1 | contig 11147 bp, 8 predicted proteins | sample Coa_R1_5_FD_66449 | JGI IMG/M metagenome (GOLD analysis project Ga0070732, IMG submission 66449) | Surface soil microbial communities from Centralia Pennsylvania, which are recovering from an underground coalmine fire - Coalmine... | ecosystem: Environmental > Terrestrial > Soil > Unclassified ...
CGTGCGTGACCAACGCTGGATGCGCGCCAGCATGCTGCGTGAGGCGCCGCCGCGTGGCGCTTCCGTTTCCATGAGCGTCAGCTGTTCGACGGCCTGCTCGGCACCTGCCAGGCGGTAGCGACACAGGTAGTTGGCGCGCCCCTTGAGCAGTGCCACGCGCGCCGGGCGGCCGATGGCGGAAGCCACGAGCGGCAGGTCCTTCGTGAACAGCTGATCCTGGAGCGTGCGCGTGCCGGTCGAGATCAGCACGCGTGCTCCGGACAGCAAAGCGGGTACCAGGTAGGCGAAGGTCTTGCCGGTTCCGGTGCCCGCCTCCACCACCAGCAGCTCGCGCGCAGTCAGCGCGCCGCCGACGCGTTCGGCCATGCGCAGCTGCTCGCGCCGCACCTTGAAACCGCTCAGTGCCCGCTCGAGCGGCCCTCCGTGACCGAATATGTCCTCAAGCTCCAACATGTGCGGAAGCGCGCGGGGCGGGATCCTTGGCCAGGGACCGGGCCCGGCCGAGGGCCATATCTTCCTGAATTTGCTGCAATCTGGTGCGCGGCGCGGTATTGGCAGACAATCGGCCGCCGCTACTCTAGCAGGGGGCGGGGGCCCGCCGGGATATACTTCAGGGTTACACGGAAGCGCCCGCTAATAAGAGGAACCGCGGATGGCTACTGCCCCACAGATGCTGACCCCGCTGCCACGCCTGAGCCGCGCCGTCGCCGAGTGGGTCGATTCGGTGCGCCAGCTCACGCAGCCGCGCGCCGTCCACTGGTGTGAGGGCGGTGAGGCCGAGGCGCGCGAGATCACCGGCCAGCTCCTGAAGAGCGGCGCGCTGAAGGAGCTGAACCCGCAGCAGTTCCCCGGCTGTCACCTGTCGCGCTCGGCGCCGAGCGACGTGGCGCGGGTCGAGCACCTCACCTACATCTGCACCGCCGCGCGCGAGGACGCCGGCCCCAACAATCACTGGATGGACCCGCAGGAGGCGCACGTCAAGATGCGTGCGCTGTTCAGCGGCTGCATGCGCGAGCGCACGCTGTACGTGATTCCGTATTGCATGGGACCCATCGACTCGCCGCTGTCGCGCTGCGGCGTGGAAATCACCGACAGCCCGTACGTCGTCCTGAACATGCTCATCATGACGCGCGCCGGCCGCGCCGCGCTCGAGCGCATCGCGCAGGACGGGACCTTCGTGCGCGGACTGCACTCGACCGGCGAGCTTGACCCCGAGCGGCGCTTCATCATGCATTTCCCGGACGAGCTCGCCATCGAGAGCTACGGCTCCGGCTACGGCGGCAATGCGCTGCTCGGCAAGAAATGCCACGCGCTGCGCATTGCCAGCTGGCAGGCGCGCAGCGAGGGCTGGCTCGCCGAGCACATGCTTATCGTCGGGCTGCAGAACCCGCGCGGCGAGACGCACTACATCGCCTGCGCGTTCCCCTCGGCGTGCGGCAAGACCAATCTCGCGATGCTGATTCCGCCGGCCTCGCTCCCCGGCTGGCGCGTATTCACCGTCGGTGACGACATCGCCTGGCTGCACCCGGGCGCGGACGGGCGGCTCTGGGCCATCAATCCGGAAGCCGGGTTGTTCGGAGTGGTGCCGGGCACCAACCCGAAGACCAACCGCAACGCCTACGAGATGATCCGGCGCGATACGCTGTTCACCAACGTCGCGCTCACCGCCGACAACCAGCCCTGGTGGGAAGGACTGACCACCGGCACGCCGGTGCTCGACTGGCAGGGTCGGCCGTACGATCCGGCGCGCGGTCCCGCCGCCCACCCGAACTCGCGCTTCACGGTGACCGCGCGCCGCAATCCTTCGTGGTCCCCCCACGCCGAGGATGCGCGCGGCGTGCCGATCTCGGCGCTCGTGTTTGGCGGCCGGCGCCGCGAGGTCGCACCGCTGGTGTACGAGGCGCGCAACTGGCGGCACGGGGTGCTGGTCGGGGCTTCCGTGGCCTCCGAGACCACCGCCGCGGCGGTGGGCCAGGTCGGCGTGGTGCGCCGCGACCCGATGGCGATGCAGCCGTTCTGCGGCTACAACTTCGGGGATTACTGGCAGCACTGGCTGGAGGTCGGCGCGCGCCTGGCTCAGGCGCCGCGCATCTACCACGTCAACTGGTTCCGCCGCGACGCCCAGGGCAAGTTCCTGTGGCCGGGGTACGGCGAGAACCTGCGGGTGCTGGCATGGATGCTGGATCGCTGCGCCGGCAAGGCCGCGGCGACCGAAGCGGCAATCGGCTGGCTGCCACGCCCCGAGGATCTGAACGTCGACGGCCTCGGCGTCGGACGCGACGCGCTCGCGGCGCTGTTGAGTGTCGACCCGGCGCTGTGGCGCAAGGAAGTCGCCGAGATCCGCGAATACCTGGCGCGCTACGGCAGCCGGCTGCCGGCGGCGCTGCTCGAGGAGCTCAAGGCGACGGAGCAGCGGCTCGGCTGAGGCGCTGCGCTACACCTCTTCGCAGGTGTAGCGGATGGTCTGCGGCGCGCCCTGCTCCGGCAGTCGCCCGAGACCGATCATGCCCTGACCCTTGATCTGCAGGCTATCGCGCCGCACGAAGGATTCCTCGCCGTCGGCGCTCTGCACGAAGGTGCCGTTGGTGCTCTGATCGATCAGCACGAATTTGTTGCGGCTGATCTCGATGCGGGCATGCAGGCGCGAGATCAGGTTGCCCTTGACGACCACGTCGTTGTCCTCGGCGCGGCCGATGGTGATGCTCGAGTGCCGCTCGTCCACCAGCAGCTCGCGCTCGTCGAAGCGCAGCCGCAGGCGCATGCCGCGCGCCGCGCGTGAATCCCCTCCGGCGATGCCCGGCACCATGCTCGTGACGTCCTCGGTCTGCCACAGCACTTCGTACAGCACCACCTCGCTCCCCTGCCCCTTGAGGGTCGCGATGTCGATCTGCCGGCACGAGGCGCGCCATTCCGGCGACAGCTTGTCGACGGTCGCGGCGGTGGTGACGATCTGCCCGGCCTTGGCCTGGCTCGTCATGCGGTTGGCGGTGTGCACGGCCGCGCCGAAGACGTCGCGGTTCTCCAGCATCACCGGCCCGAAGTGGCAGCCGATGCGGATGGCGACGGGTTGACCGTCGACCTTGAGTTGCGCGTGGCTGGAGATCTGCTGCTGCATCTGCGCGGCGGCATTGAGAGCCGCGTCCGCGCTCGGGAACGTGGCCATGACCTCATCGCCCATGGTCTTGATCACGGTTCCCTGACGCTGCTCGGTGGCGCTGCGCATCACCTCGATACAGATCGCGACCATGTCGCGCGCCCGTACGTCGCCCATCTGATCGTACAGGCGCGTCGAGCCGACAACGTCGGCAAACAGGATCGCCAGTTCAATGTCCTTACCCATGCGCTTGCGTTCGATTATACGCGAGCGTTTTCAAGCCGCTAGCAACCTTTCCTAGATCAGGCTTGGCATGGCCCGGACCAGTAGGTCGGGGAGTGCCCCGGCCTGCCGCGCGCCCTCGCTCAGGGCACGGCGGTATTCGCGTGCACCGGGTTCGCCGGCATACAGCCCCAGCATGTGGCGGGTGATCGGCGCCAGGCGACCGCCGGCCGCGAGCTCGCGCTCCGCGTAGCGGCGCATGCGCTCGAGCAGCACAGCACGAGTTGGCGCCGGAGCTGCTCCAGAATGCATGGCCTGGTGCAGCTCGGCGAGCAGGTAGGGGCGGTGGTAGGCCTCGCGGCCGAGCATCACGCCGTCGCACCAGTCGAGCGCCGCGAGCACGGCGCGCGGCTCGCGCAGCCCGCCGTTGACGACCACCGGCAGCGCCGGAAACGCCTCCCTGAGCCGCCGCACGATGTCATAGCGCAGCGGCGGCACCTCGCGATTGTCCTTGGGGGACAACCCGCCGAGCACCGCCTTGCGTGCGTGCACAATCGCCGCCGCGCAGCCCGCGTCGCGCACGGCACTGACAAATGCACTCAGCGAGTCGAAGTCGGCATGGCTGAAGTCCGCCACCGCGCCGCGCGCCGTCCCGGCACCCGCACTCAGCACGCCGATGCGCATCTTCACGGTGACCGGCACGCGTACCGCCGCGCGCATCGCGGCGACACACGCACCGACGAGTTCCGGCTCGCGCATCAGGCAGGCACCAAAAGCACCGCTCGCGACCCGCTCGCTGGGACAGCCGCAGTTGAGATTGATCTCATCGTAGCCGGCCTCCTCGCCGGCCCGCGCCGCGGCGGCGAGCTGTTCCGGCTCGCTGCCGCCGAGCTGCAGCGCCAGCGGATGCTCCTCCGGGTCGAAGGCCAGCAGACGCTCGCGGTCACCGCGCAGGATGGCCGCCGCGGTAATCATCTCGGTATACAGCAGCACGTCCGGCGAGAAGCCGCGCAGGAAGAACCGGCAGTGGCGATCGGTCCAGTCCATCATCGGAGCGACCGAGATTCGCCGATCAGGCTTTTTAGCGGTTTCCCTGGGAGAAGTGCCCATTCTTACGGGCATTCTCACGTCTGGAATTTCTGAGGATTTTGCGGCATGAGGAGAGTCTAGCGTTTGCCGGGGAGAGGTAAAGGAGACAATGTCATCTCTCCGCCGCATCCCTTCATGTCAACGCTCACACGTCGGCAATCTTGCCGCTCGCCGCTCGATTGGATCGGACCTCTGTCGCTATTTGTCTTTGCGGTAGTTCTTTCGGCCGCTCTGCTGCACCCGACGGATGCTATGTCTGCAGGCCGATGCCAGCAGCCTGCAGCTGAACCTGTCCGCGGCGGTCAAGATGTAAGATGAGCCATGGGCGGGATGATTCTTCTTGATCTGACGGGCGGCGTCGCTCTGCTGTTGTGGGGCCTGCATATGGTCCGCACCGGGATAGTGCGCGCCTTTGGATCCGACCTAAGACGCTTCCTGGGCATCGCGCTGCGCAATCGCTTCGTGGCATTCGCCGCAGGTCTATTCGTGACCGCACTCCTTCAAAGTAGTACCGCGACCGGGTTGATGACCGCCTCGTTCGTCAGCGGCGGCACTGTCGATTTGGTCCCCGCGCTCGCGATTATGCTGGGTGCGAACGTTGGTACCACGCTTATCGTTCAGGTCCTGTCATTCGACGTCTCGGCGGTCGCGCCGGTGTTGTTTCTGGTCGGAGTGATTGCCTTCAAGCGCGGCGGGCAGACGCGCACCCGAGATCTCGGCCGAGTGGCGATCGGCGTCGGCCTGATGGTGTTATCACTGCACATTCTGCTCGACAGCCTAGCGCCCGCCGAGAACGCGCCGGCTGTCCGGAGTCTGCTCGGCGCGATGACCGGCGAGCCTGCACTGTGTCTTCTGATGGCCGCCGCCCTCACATGGGCTGCCCATTCCAGCGTGACGGTGGTCCTGCTGGTGATGTCCCTGGCCTACTCGAATTTCATCACGCCCGCTGCCGCCCTTGCCCTCATCCTCGGGGCCAACCTCGGCAGTGCGATCAATCCGCTTGTGGAGGGTAGCCAGGGTGACAATCCCGCCAGCCGCCGCCTGCCATTGGGCAACCTACTCAATCGCGTGGTGGGGTGCGCGCTGGTGTTCCCGTTCCTGCACCCGATCGCCGAGGCACTTGCTCGCATCGAGCCCAATGCCTCGCGGATGGCCGCAGATTTTCATACCGCGTTCAATGTGGCCCTGGCGCTCGTCTTCATTCTGCCGCTGGACGGTGTGGCAGCGCTGCTGACACGGCTACTGCCGGCGCGCGTGAAGCCCAGTGACCCATCGACGCCGCTGTATCTGGATGAGACTGCCCTAGCGACACCCTCGGTGGCCCTGGCCTGCGCGGCGCGTGAAGTTCTGCATATCGGCGACATCATCGAAGGCATGCTGCGCCAGACGATGACGGCACTCCTGACCGACGATCGCAAACTGGTGGCAGAGATCTGCCGCACGGACGATGCAGTCGACCGGCTGGATGAGGCGGTAAAGCTGTATGTCACGAAGCTTACCCGCGAGAGCCTAAGCCAATCCGACGGTCAACGGGCGATGGAAATCATCTCGTTCTCAATCAATCTGGAGCACGTCGGGGACATCATCGACAAGAATCTGATGGAGCTCGCGGCCAAGAAAATCAAGCGCAAAGTCGTATTCTCGAAGGAAGGGGCAGCAGAGTTAGAATCATTCCATCAGGAAGTCTTCAACAATCTCAAACTGGCTTTCAGCGTCTTCATGTCCGGTGACGTGGGAATCGCGCGGCTGTTGCTAACGGAAAAGGCGACGCTGCGCGCCACTGAACTGGCGGCGGCCGAAAGCCATCTCGCTCGCTTGCGGGAAGGGCGGCCCGAGAGCATCGAGTCCAGCTCGCTGCATCTGGACGTCCTGCGCGACTTGAAACGCATCCATTCGCATATCTGCTCTGTTGCCTATCCGGTGCTCGAGCGCACCGGAGTTTTGCAAACCAGTCGCCTGAAGGCGGTCGATCCCGATTCGGATTCCACAGCCCTCGGAGATCCTTCTGCTAAGCGCTAACTTTAGCGCCGGCGGTTTGCTCTCCTTATGTGTTTCAGTCATCCAGGGGCGGCATGAAGGCGCTGTCGGACCTGAAACGACGACTGGAGAAAGCCAATCGCTAGATCGACCTTTGTCTACGTGACCTATATCCGCACCACGCCGCAGAAGCTGTGGTCGGCATTGACCGACGCGGAGTACATGAAGCAGTACTGGTTCGGCGTGCACTGCGAGAGCCAATGGACCGCGGGATCCCCCTGGAGGATGGTGTCCGTTGACGGTCAGATCAGCGACGCCGGTGGTATCGTCGAGGCAGAACGCCCGCGGCGCCTGGTGATCCGCTGGCAACACCAGAGCAAGCCCGAGCTGAAGGCCGAAGGCGAGTCGCTGTGCACGATGGAACTGGAGCCTGCTGGAACGGCAGTCAAGCTCTCGATCACGCACACCATCGAGCGCGGCCCCTCGAAATTCTTCGCGGCGGTGTCAGGCGGCTGGCCGAAGGTCATCTCCAACCTGAAGTCCCTGCTGGAAACCGGCTCTGTGGTTCTGCAGGCCCCCTACCCGCCGGCGGCCTCCCGCTGACACCCGATCGAGACACCCCTGAGATCGCCCACTCAAGCCGCAGCGCCGGCACGTGCTGCCGGTACGCGGCGGCTCTCAGGCCTCGTACACCCAGCGGCCCGCGACCATAGTTCGCTCGGGCTTGGCGCCGAGTAGCTCACCGGGATCGATATGCAGCAGGTCACGGTCCCACACCACCAGGTCAGCGAGCATGCCCGGCTCGAGCGCGCCCTTGATGTCTTCCTCGAAGGAGGCGTAAGCACCGTGGACCGTCTGGCAGCGGATCGCCTCGGCCACCGTAAGGCGCTGGTTAGCCCCCCAGGTATGTCCCGTCGCATCCTTGCGCGTCACCTCCGAGTACAGCCAAAGCATCGGCTCCGCCGGGCTTGCCGTGAAATCCGAGCCCGGCGCCGCCTTGATGCCGGCGTCCAGGAAGTCGCGCATGGCGAACATGTGCCTGAGCCGCTCCTCACCGTAGAAATGCATCTTCTCGCCGTGAAAATACACGTAGCAGGCGAATGGCAGCGGGATCACGCCCGCGGCCTTGATACGCCGCACCAGCTCGGCGTTCACCAGCGTGCAATGCTCGATCCGCAGGCGTGGATCGCGGCGCGGCGCTTCGCGCTGCAACTGCTCGTACACGCTGAGCACCGTATCGATGGCCACGTCGCCGTTGGCGTGGGTGCCGACCTGCCAGCCCGCCAGATATGCCTTGCGCGCCTGTTCGTACAGTGTCTCCCGTGAGGCACGGGCAATGCCGCGGAAATCCCCGAGACCCACGTAAGGCTCGGACAGAAGCGCGGTGCGCTCGGAGATGGAACCGTCGGCAAACAGCTTGACGGCGCCGATCCGCACCCACTCATTGCCGAACCCGGTGTGCACGCCGGCGGCGATCATCTGGTCGAGGTCACTGTAGTCAATGTGGGTGTAGAAGCGGCCAGCCAGCTCGCCGGCATCACGGGCATCGAGATAGCCCTGGAGAATCGCCGGGTCGCCGTCCGCCTCGCAGGCCGACGTGATGCCGCGGCTCGCGAAGCGCTTCGAGATCAGCGCCGCACCCTTGCGGTAGTCCGCGCGCGCGGGCGGCGTTGCCGCTAGCTGCATAAATACGCCGACGGCCTCCTCCGCCACGCGGCCGTTGTGACGGCCGGAAGCATCGCGGAAGTACTCGCCATGTGGGGGATTCGCGGTGTTCTCATCGACCTTGGCGCGCTCCAACGCCCGCGAGTTCACGAACGCCGTATGACCGCCACGGTGGTGCACGATCACCGGGTGGTCCGGAGCTGCGGCGTCGAGGTCGGCGCGCTCCAGCGGCCGCGGCGTCTTGGTGTCGTCGTAGAGGAAGCCGACGACCCACTCGCCCGGCGGCGTGGCGGCGGCTTTGGCATGAATGGCGTCCTTGATAGCCTCTATGGAGTTCATCTCCAGTGCCACCTGCGTCAGCAGCGCGACGCCCCCATCGCAGGGATGGGAGTGCGCGTCGTTGAAGCCGGGCGTCACCCGCTTGCCGCCCAGATCGACACGCCGCGTGCCCGGTCCCGCCAGGGAGAGCATCTGCGCGCTGGTGCCGACCGCCAGCACGCGCGCCCCGCTCACGGCCAGGGCCTGCGCCTGCGGCTCGCGCGTGCTCATGGTGAGGATGGCGCCGTTGTACAGCACCAGATCGGGCCGGCTATCCCAGCGCGCGAACGCCGCGGCACTTGCCGCAGCAGCCGCGCCGAGAAACGCGCGACGGGTGAGAGCCTGGGTCATGACACTCCCTGTGGCCGCCAGGGTGGGGCCCGATCGAACATCATGAAGCGGCCACGCTGCGGCTTGCAAGACCAGCAGCCACCAAACGCGCGGCTGGCCTGCGGGCAGCGAACGGCGCGCCTCAGAGCGTGCCGAGCTTCCCGTGCACCTCGCGTCCGTCGAGCAGCGTCACCAGCACGTGCGCCTGGGCGATCTCGGTCGGCGAGATGGCAAAGAGATTCCGGTCCAGCACGATGAGATCGGCGCTCTTGCCCGTCTCGAGCGAGCCCGTGGTCTTCTCGAGGCGATTCGTAAAGGCCGCGTTGATGGTGAAGGCAGCGAGCGCCTCGGGCAGGTTGATCCGTTCGGCCGGCAGAAAAGGCGTGCGCGTCTCGCCCGCGGGTCCCATCCGGGTCACGGCGACCTGGATCTCCTCCAGCGGATTGGCGCTCGAGACCGGCCAGTCGCTGCCGAACGCGATCACCGCCCCACTGCGGTACAGCGTGCCGATCTGGTACAGGCGGGAGGAGCGTTCAGGGCCCAGGAACGGCATCGTCAGATTGGTAATGTACTCGTCTGCGAAGGCCCACAGCGGCTGGAAGTTCGCGGTCACCCGCAGGTCCCGGAAACGGGGAATGTCGGCGGGATCAATCAGCTCGAGGTGCGCAATGTGGTGACGGTGATCGAGGTCTCCATTCAGATGCCTGGCGTGCTCGACCGCATCCAGTGCCTCACGCACGGCCCCGTCGCCGATCGCGTGGAAATGCACCTGGAAGCCGGCCGCATCGAGCCGCGCGACCGCATCATCGAGTACCTCGGGCTTCACCATCGGAATCCCGTGCACCTCTCCCGGCACCTTCAGATAGGGCTTGAGCATGACCGCCGTGTAGTTCTCCATTACGCCGTCCAGCATGATCTTGACGGTGCCCGCATCGATCCGGCCCGAGGAATACTCGGCGCGCAGCCGCTTGATGGTTTCGATCTGGTCCAGCCCGAGACCCCGCTCCCACCAGATCGCCGCGACCACCCGCAGGCTGAGCTCCCCGCGTCGGTCCACGGTCCGGTAAGCCTTCAGATCGTCCTCGTATACCTGCGCGTCCTGAATCGCCGTGATCCCGTAGCCGTTGAGCAGCTTGATGGCGTACCGCAGCCCCGCTTCGCGCTCTGCCGCCGTCGCGGCCGGAACGATTCTGGCGACGAGATCACCGGCTCCCTCCTGCAGGCTGCCGATCGCCGCGCCGGTCTTCGGATCGCGGTCAATGCGGCCGTCCGGCGGGTCCGGGGTGTGCTCGTTGATCCTCGCGAGCTCGAGCGCCTTGCTGTTGGCCCAGTACGTGTGGCCGTCGGAGCTCGCGAGGAACACGGGGCGGTCGGGTACGACTGCATCGATCAGCTGCCGGTGCGGCGCGCCGCCCGGCCCGAAGGTGGACATGAGCCAGCCTCCGCCCGTGATCCACGACGCAGCAGGGTGAGCGGCCGCGTACTTTTTAATCGCCGCGACGTACTGCTCGGGAGTGTTGAGACCGACGAGCGTGCAGGAGTTGGCCTGGATACCGGCGATGATCGGGTGAATGTGCGCGTCCTGGAACGCCGGCAGAACCATCTTGCCTTTCAGGTCGACGACCCGCGTGGACGCGGCGACGTAGGATGCCGCGCCTCGGTCGGTGCCGACATAGACCAGGCGCCCGGCACGGATGGCCAGCGCCTGTGCCCAGGTGCGTGCGCCATCCACCGTATAGACCGAGCCCGACTTCAGTACGAGATCGGCCGGCCCGCCTGCCGCCGCAGCGCTGCTGGCCGGCCGGGATGCCGCCGACTGCGCCGCCGTGGCCATCTGCGCACACAGTAGGGCGAGCAGCGCCATGAGCGCCCCGCTGCAGGTGTCTGGTCGACTGAGTGATGTTCTCGTTGCCAGCGGGCTGCGCGTCATGACATCCAACACTTGTCCGGGAGAGTCGCCCCTAGGATATAGGGTGGCGGGAGAATAGTCCGCGGCGAGCTGTTTCCCGCGTGCGCGCGCCGGTCACGAGTTTTATTGTAAGTCGCAGGACTTGCGCGAGCTGCGGACGCTGTCGCGTGGCGCCAGGCAGGCCTCTGGCCGGCCGACTACTGCCGCGGACGGTCGTCAAGCAGCAGGCGCACCAGTGCCCGTTCTCGACCCGGAGCGAACCGCACCCGCCGTGAGCGCGGCACCGGCAGCAGCAGCCAGCCCTGGTCGCGTAGCGCCCCGCCGAGATGGAATTTGCGCTCCGTCCAGTCCATGCAGGGCGTAAGACTCGACGTCAACACGGCATCGTCTCGCCGGCACTGCAGCAGGAAGGCCATGCCGGCACGCATCGGGGAATAGCCCAGGCTGAATGTTTCAGCGGCCGCTGAACGATACCCCGCGTCAGGCGCTCAGGACGGCCGGGCCCGCGCCCGCCCCTCGGCCTCGGCCTCGGCCATGTCAGCG
>Ga0070732_10001997_pt1 | contig 11135 bp, 7 predicted proteins | sample Coa_R1_5_FD_66449 | JGI IMG/M metagenome (GOLD analysis project Ga0070732, IMG submission 66449) | Surface soil microbial communities from Centralia Pennsylvania, which are recovering from an underground coalmine fire - Coalmine... | ecosystem: Environmental > Terrestrial > Soil > Unclassified ...
TGGCAAGGGACTCGACGTCGCGAACAATCCGGTGATCCAGGAATGGATCCGGTATTTCAAAAAGCGCGGCTACACGATTGGCAGCCACGGCGGATGGATCCACAACTACTTCGGTGAACACATCGGGAACACTGAGACACCGGAGTTCGCGAACTATCTCGAGCTGAACGCGGATGCTCTACGTAAGGCGGCGGACGAACCGATCGTCGAGTACTCGGCGCCGATCGGCAATCACCCCCAATGGGTGACGTCCTGGCTGGAACAGCACGGGTTTATCGCGTACTACTTTTCCGGCGATGCTGGGATGGGACCGACGCAGGTTTATCGGGATGGGGTGCGAGACGGAAATCACATTTGGGCTTTTCCCATCCTGCACCTGGGCCCCTACGCGGCATTCGAGGAGATGCAGTTCAAGAACGTGCCTGAGCCGCTGGTGCAGAAATGGTTGCTGGACGTCACGAACTACGTCGCGCGTGACCACATTGTGAGACTGGTGTACTCCCACCCCTTGGGCGCAACCGATTATGTCAATGCGCTGCACTCCTGGTTCAGCTTGACGCAGCATTTGAGTCAAAAGCAGGAGTTTCGCTGGTACACGATGACCGACCTGGCCAACTTCCTGAACAGCCGGAAACAGACGCAATGGGTGATCGGGCGGGAAGAAGGGAACGTGGCCGTCCTGCACGCCAGCAATCCCGACACGCTGTCGCGGATTACATGGGTGTTCCCGCAGTCGCAGTACGACGATCCGCAGGTGGTGCAGGGAAGTGCGGAGGTACGCAGCGGGGACGGAAACTGGATGGTCACAGCCAAAAATTGCCGTGCCCTGACGGTAAAACTCAACCAGCGGTAACTCTCATCATAGTTTCTGAGCTGATGAAACATAATCGCGCAATTAAGCCGATCGCTGTCATAACCGTGCTGCTGCTGTTGCTGACGTTTGCGGCGGCGCAGGAAAGTGGACGTCCCATTCCGCAGGGGTCGAGCGGACCCGTCGTGGGAATGATACCGACATCTTTGAACGGGCCGGGATACCTAGAAGTAGATGGCAGTCACAGCGCGCTGAGCAACTCGCAGCCTTCATGGAACGATGCTTACTTACGTGCGGGAATGTCGTTTTCGTCGAACACCGTGAACCTGGAATTCTCCCGGCAGTCGCGTTTCGGCGACTCAGGGTGGTACTACAACGGAGGCTGGGTCCACACCTGGACTCCGAAGTGGTACACCAACCTGAATCTGGGGACGAGCACCGGGAGCTTCTTTCTGCCCCGGTTTCGTGTTGACGGCTTCGTTCACCGGAAGCTGCTATCGCGGGAGCAACTGGTACTCAACCTGGGCGCAGGCTACGACAAAAGCAGATTGCAAGCGTCGGCGTACCGGTTCGAACCGGGGGCAGCGTACTACTTCGACCGCTTCCCGGTCGTGCTTGAGGGGGGCGTTACCTGGACGCAGAGCCACCCAGGATCGATTCTGGCGCGCTCTGAATATATGGCCGTGACCGAAGGACGAGCGAAGGAGCACTACGTCTCGGTGCGCGCGGAAGTGGGGCGAGAGGCGTACGAAATTATCCAGGGACAAGCGACGGCATTCAATTTTCCAATTCGCAATTTTGCCGCGACGTGGCGGCAGTGGCTAGCCCCCAACTGGGGATTGAACTTCAACGTCGAACACGACGGTAATCCCTACTATCACCGGCTGGGGGGAACGATCGGTATTTTTCTGGATTTCTAAGGGCCCTGTGAAGAGCGGTATGAGTGGGGTGCTGACGACGGTGAAGTTGCGAAGCCAGGCACACCGAGTACTTGCAATGTCTACCATGCGGTCAGATCTCGAGAGCGTGGAAACGCTACGCAGCAGAGGGTGGCGCGGCGGGATCATTGCCGAACATCGCGCGTTCACGCGCTTGCAATTGCGGCCGGCGGTCATCGCCGGGGATGCCGCGCTGGTTGCCGGTCTGTCGTTCGCGTGGATTCGCTTGCTGCCACACGTGGGAGAATTCTGGCAGCGAACGTTTTTGTGGTGCAGTAACTTTGTCGGGCTGCATGCCGGAATCGCTACCGTGCACAAAGCCTGGGGAACTCACATCAGCCTCGACGTTCCCTATCTGACCGTTCCGGGGGCTTCGCCCGGCGCGGCGACGTGGTGGATCACCGCATTTCTGACGACCCTTGCATTCGTTGGCTCCTATTACATCAGCGAAGAACAACTGCCCTGGCGATATCTGTTACGCGGACTGGCGCTTCTGCAGTTCACGTCGCTGGCCTACTTCGCCGTAGCGGCGGCGAGATTCCCGCACGATCTGTCCGGCTATACGGTGGGGATGCTGGTGTTCGGCAGTTTGCTGATTGGCTTGATCCCGCTGGTGCTGGGGCTCACGTATTTCGTATTCGATTTCACATTTCTGCAGAAGCTGTCGCTGGCGGTGCTCAGCATGGCGCACCTCACCCTGCTGATGCCGCTGCAATACTTCTTACACGCCTACATCCTGCACCAATCCATTCTCTTCATGCCTCTGCTGTACTTCGCCTTGGGCCCGTTCTTAGATGTGCTGATTTTCATCGCGTTTTACTCGTGGGGGATGAGCTGGTAAAGCGGACAGCCGCGCAACGTGGGGCGCGATCGCGGGCGTGTCATGTAAGTTGTTCCTGAGCAACATCCCTTCAGCTTTCCGTGATGTCCTTCTTCACCATGGTGATGTGGTAACTAATGCTGCAGGATTAGTTAAACCTGAGTCTCCCGCGTAAGTAGTTCCTCCTATCAAGGTCAAGCGCTTTTACGCAGGTAAGTTGGGTCTTCGCCTAATGTGCGGCGCTCGTGTGCGCAGCTACGCTCGACTCCAGATTTCAACCGAGGAGTCCGAGCTTGAGAAAAAAAATCCTTCTTGCAGGCGTTGCGGTTCTAACGCTGGCAACGTCGCTGATGGCGACCCCACCCTACCAGCAGAACATCACCATGACCTCGCAATGGTTCGCCGGCACCCTGTTCCTGGGCGATGGCGCGATCTTGTACAGCTCAAGCAGAATCAATCCCTATTTCGGGAACCTGGGCGCGACCGGGCTGCTGAAGGATTCGGCACGATATCCGCAAGTGCTGGCCTGGATGCACTGGTACATCAATCACCTGAACTGGCCCGACAAATGGGGCTATTACGGCACGACGTATGACTACAACATCATCGGCGGGAAGGAAGTCTCGAGCGGGGATGCCGACTCGACCGATTCTTATGCCGGAACGTTCCTGACGCTGGCGTGGAAGTATTGGAAGACGGGGGATCCTAACGGCCAGGCGTACATTCGCAACATCAAATATCAGCTCGACGTGATCGGCAAGGTGATCATCAAGACGCAGCAATCGGACGGGCTCACCTGGGCCAAGCCCGATTACCTGATCAAGTATCTGGAAGACAACTCAGAGGCATACCGGGGGCTGCGCGATCTGGCCAGCCTGATGCAGGCTCTGGGGGATTCGACGAAGGCCTCGTACTACACCAACGCTGCGAACAAAATGCAGGCAGGGATCATGTCGATGTGGATTTCGAGCATCGGGCGCTGGGCCGTGTACAAGGACTGGTACAACCACTTCATTCCACCGAACATGACCATCTGGTATCCGGATGCAACGAGCCAGTTGTATCCCACGGTGTATGGCGTGGTTTCGCCGACCGACGCGCACAGCACGTGGACTTATAGCCTGTTCAACCAGGCGTGGCCGGGTTGGCCGAACCTGTCGTACAACAAGCAGGATCCGTTCCCGTGGACGATTGTGGGCGCGGCGGCTTCGCTGATGGGCGATTCAGGGCGCGTCAACACGTACTTCAACAATCTTGAATACAAGTATGTGAACAATCATTTTCCGTGGCCCTGGTACTGCATGGAGGCGGGTTTCTTCATGAGGGCCAACTCGCAAATGTTGGGTCACGGGTTCTAATCTCTCTGACAGAGCTCGGGTATGCACTCCGCGACCCCCGGAGTTGCATACCCGGGTTTTTTTGTTGTGCGAGTTAACTCCCCTTTCTAGATACAGCGGCAACCTCCGCCGGGTGCTCACGTTCTAAATCCCACGTGCCACTTCCTTAGGGGGATGAATGATGCGCGTGTTGGTTTCGGGCCGCCGAACCATGCATTGGTGTTGCCTTGCCGTGCTTTGTCTGTTGCTGGTAGTGCTGGCAGGGTGCGGAGGAGTTTCCAGTTCGAGTAATTCGCCTAATTCGCCCAACTCTCAGCCGCAAGGTTCAGGCGATATCAAGACGGTCAAGCACATCGTTTACACGCTGCAGGAGAACCGCTCGTTTGATAGCTATTTCGGGCAGCTCGACGCGTATCGAGTAGCGAATGGCTACGGCAGCGCAGGGGAAGTGGATGGATTGCCTGCGTCCCCGACGACGAGTCCCTGCGATGCGGCGCACGGCTGCCAGATCGGCATAGATGGAAACCCCATGACGGTCTTCCATCTGAAGAGCGCGTGCTTCGATAATCTGGATCCGGATTGGCTGTCTTCCCACGGCGATTTCAATTTTGAAAATCCCGGTTCCGACAGCCCATTGCTGGATGGCTACTTGAAGAATGCGGCGGTCACCGGCGTGATCGACAGCAGCGCCGGCAGCATGGGCACGCTTCCCGTCGTGGTATTCGAGAGCACCACGTTCACGCTGGAGTTGCCGAACGCCACGCCGCTGGCCACGGTGATCGTGAATGTTCCCAACACGGGGACATCGGGCGGACAGTTGATCAGCACGGCCGGCGTGAGCTTCACGGTCAATGGACAACGAGAAATAACGGTTCCGGCAAACACCCAGCTGACGCTGGCGTGGAACGCGGGAACCTATCCCACGCCGCTGTACATTGACAGCTTTGTGGACATCAAGGGCACGCGCGCGATGGGCTATTACGATGGGACCGATCTGCCGTACTACTACTTTATGGCGTCGAATTTCGCAACGTCGGACCGGTGGTTTTCGCCGATGCCGGGGAATACGGCGGCGAATCGGGTTTTTCTGATGGCGGCGACGACGCACGGACACGCCCATAATCCGCCGCAGCTTCCACCTAGCGTGAAGCCAATTTTTGCTGAATTGCAGGCGGCGGGGATTTCCTGGAAGGTGTATTACCAAGCGACGAACAACGATGGCAGTCCGAAAACGACGCTTGCCACATTTACGGTGCAGCAGGGAAATCAGCTCGTTCCGTTTTCGAAAGTGTATGCGGCAAACATCGTGCCGATCGCGCAGTACTTCACCGATGTGGCGAACGGAACGCTCCCGTCGGTGGCGTTCATCGAGCAGAAGTCCGGGATTGACGAGCATCCCGGCGCAGAAATCAACGTGCAGGTGGGGGCGCAAAACGTCTCGAAAATGGTCAATGCGCTGATGAACAGCCCGTCGTGGAAGGACACGGTGTTTATCTATGCGGTGGATGAATTCGGGGGAGCGTTCGACCACGTGTCGCCGCAGCTCCCGGTGCCGTCGCCGGATGGGCTGATGCCCAACGACCTGCAGCCGGGAGATGAAGTGATTCAACCGCCCGGGGACTTCACGCGGACCGGCTTCCGCGTGCCGATGATCGTAATTTCACCGTTTACGAGGAAGAACTACGTCTCGCATAGCCCGGCGGACAATACTGCCATCCTCGCGTTCATCGAGAAACGCTTTGGGTTGCAGCCGCTCAGCGCGCGAGACGCTGCTCAAATCGATATGACGGAATTCTTTAGCTTCGACACTCCACCGTGGGCGACGCCACCCAAGCCTCCGCAGCAGCCGACGAACCTGGCGTGCAATCCGGGGAAGCTGCGGTGAGCAGGGCTAAAGCGATACTTTAAGGGCGGACGTAGTGTCCAGAGCTCATCATTCGAATGAGTTCCGGTGCTGCGAAAGGCTTCGGGATCCAGGGCGAGTTTTTCGATCTATGTGCCGTGCAAGTGCCCAGTTCCATGTAACCGGCTTAGGGGTGCCATCCACTTACCCCGTTGCCGCCATCCAAACACACCGGGATCCCTGAGAGGAGCAGGTATGAAAAGCAAGATTGTATTGGTGGCAGTGGTGGTGTGCGCGTGGTCGTTGTTGGGGTTCGCGGATACGTTGATCATGAAGGACGGCACGCGACACGCAGGGACGTTTATCAGTGCGACGGCAAAAACGGTGACCTTCAAAGAGGGAACGCGGATTCACCGTTATCCCGTGAGCACTGTGCAGACATTGGAGTTTGGGCACACTGCGGCAACGGCGACGGGCGCGCCCGCGGCGGAGGCGACAAGCGGGGAGCCGACTTTGGCGCAGCGTCCCAAGTCAACCGCCGCGGCAGCCACGCGGACTGGGCGCGAGACTGTAGTGATCCCGTCCGGAACCGAAGTTTCCGTGCGGACCAACCAGGACATTGATTCCGGCAGCGCCTCGGTGGGGCAGAAGTTTGAAGGCATGGTGGCGAACGACGTGTCCGGCAGCAGCGGCGAGGTGGAAATTCCGAAAGGATCGAACGCCGAGTTGGTGATTCGGGAAGTGAACGCGGGCGGCATGACGAAGGCGCCGGAAATGGCGCTGGACCTGTCGTCGGTGGAAGTTCATGGGAAGCGCTACCTGGTGAACACCTCCACGATTCAGCAGCAGGGTACGGGAAATCTGGGTGCAAACAAGCGTACGGCCGAGATGGTGGGTGGAGGCGCGGTCCTGGGGACGCTGATTGGCGCGATTGCCGGAGGCGGTAAAGGAGCCGCGATCGGCGCCGCCGCAGGTGGTGCGACCGGTGCCGGCGCGCAGGTGCTCACGCGGGGCAAAGAAGTGAAGGTGCCGGCAGAAACGATTCTGCAGTTTAAATTGACGCAACCGTTAAGGCTGGATGCGGCAAGATAGCACTCCGTGTCGCTGGCGCTCGACGTCCTTCCGCTCGGGATGACATTCGCGACTGGGTGCAGGGTCTGATCTCAGAACTGCACCCACATATCTCTGACCTGAGTTCATTCCTTCCTCCCAAGGTCGCTGTTCCTGCGCTTGTGGAAATGTGCACGGGCGTAACTTTCACAAGGGTCAAAGAATTGCTCATCTATTAGCACCGCGCCAGGGATTCGATCTCCAGTCACGCCGCCGGGTGACCCGTATCACAGCGGCGGCGGGGAGACGAATTCGATGCTTACACAGTACGTTCGCCCAACATGCCCTGGACCGTCCGCTGGTGGTGTGAGCTTCGCAGGCCACGACGTCGTGGATGTATGCGCGCGGCAGTGGTGGCGTGCGCCGTCCTGATGTTGGCCGCGATTTCGCAGGCGCAAATTTCTCCCGGAAGTCTTTCCAAAGCGCATCGGAGCCTGAGCGGACCCACGCAATGCACCAGTTGCCATCGTGTGGGAGCGGGCAGCGCGAACTTCAAGTGTCTCGAGTGCCACACGGAAATTGCCAGCCGGATTGCGTCGAAGCGTGGGCTGCACGCCACCTTTGGCGCGATTTCACAATCGCAGAAAGAATGCGTGAGCTGCCATTCCGAACATAACGGTGAAAATTTTGCCATCACCCATTGGGAGCCGTTGCCGGGAAAATTCGATCACAGCAAGACGGGGTATGTGCTGGAAGGAAAACATGCGGGGCTGGAATGCGTGAAGTGTCACACCGCGCAAAAAATTCCCGCCGCATCACGGCGCGAACTGGCGAACAAAGATCTGGGACACACTTTCCTCGGCCTGTCGCGTGATTGTGTATCGTGTCACGAGGACAAACACAACGGGCGCCTGGGACAGAATTGCCTGCAGTGTCACAACTTTAATGACTGGAAAACCGTCGCGGTGGGGACGGAGCATTTTGACCACTCGCGCACGCGCTATCCGTTGACTGGGTTGCACGCGCAAGTGGCCTGCCAGAAATGTCACCTGCCGGGAGCGGATGGAAAACCGAAGTACGTCGGACTCGAATTTGATCGATGCAACGCCTGTCACAGCGATCCGCACCGGGGCACGATGGCGGGGACGTGCGAGTCGTGCCACAACACCGGCGGATGGAAACGCGTGTCGATGCAGGCGGTGAGCGCGAAATTCGATCACTCGAAAACGGCATATCCGCTGCTCGGGAAACACGTCAGCGTACGTTGCGAGGCGTGTCACGCGGGGGCTGATTTCAAAAAACCGGTGGCGCATACAAAATGTACGGACTGCCATAAGCCGGATCCGCATAACGGACAATTCATAAAGCGCGCCGATCGCGGCGAGTGCTCGGGCTGTCACAGTGTGGATGGCTTCAAACCCTCGCTATTCACGGTGAAAGAACACGCCACGAGCGCGTACCCGCTCCAGGGGAAGCACGCGTCGGTGAAGTGCGAGGGATGTCACGTGCCGGCGGGCCGGGCCACGCTGTACAAAATCAAATTTGCCAAGTGCACCGATTGTCACAAGGACGAGCACCAGACGCAGTTCGCCGCGGCGCCCTATTTCAATCAATGCGAGAAATGTCACACGCTGAATGGATATCGTCCGTCGACCTTCACACTGGCGCGGCACAAGGACTCACGATTTGTCTTAACGGGAAGCCACGTGGCGACCGCCTGCAACGAGTGTCACAAGGCGGAGAATCCGCTCGAACCGAAGGCGGTCGCATACCGGTTTGACGACCGGTCGTGCACGGCGTGTCACGAGGATCCGCACCGGGGACAATTCAAAGAGCACATGGTGAGAGCGAATGGGAAGGGAGTGACGGGCTGCGAAGTGTGCCACTCGACGAAAACCTGGACGGATCTGACGCGCTTCGATCACAGCGCCACCAAGTTTCCGCTGGTAGGAACGCATCGCGCGGTGGCGTGCATTGATTGCCACAAGCCGCCGAACATGGGATTGAAGCTGCGCGACGCCGATTTCAAAGCAGCGCCGAGCGCTTGCGAGGACTGCCATAGCGATATTCACGGCGGCCAGTTTGCGAAAGCGAAGGTCACGCGCTGCGCCGAATGTCACAACAGCATGAAATGGCGGCCGTCACTGTTCGATCACGAAAAAACCGCGTTTTCATTGCAAGGCGCGCACAAGAGTGTCCGGTGCGTCGCGTGTCATACCAACATTCGGATGGTCGCCGAGAAGCAGATTCTTTTCTACAAGCCGACGCCAACACGCTGCATTGATTGCCATGGGCCGGCGAAGGTGGGGGGATTTTAATCGACGGCGTGTACCACGGAGGCACGGACACTCGGAGGCTGACGCGGGTGAAATGTTGAATTTTTCAACAAGGTAAAAACTTCTCCAGTTTGCAGAACTTACTCGGTAGTAAAAATATATATTCCGCACGAGGCATGTCCCTGTGCCGTCATCGACAACGTCCGATTGCTCGGTGAAATCGGTTATGTGAGCATTCACCAACGTCACTTTCGTGGGTGTGAATCGTTTTGTATTGTCTCTGGACACCGGATTGCAGAATCGGTGTTTGCCGCGTCGCGCCACGGCATGTGGGTTCAATCCGAAAGTCGTAATTGGACACCGTGTTCGCGACCTTGGTCCTCGGCATCGTCGTGTGGGCGGCAGTGTTTGCTTCCCCAGCGCCTCAATCCGGACAAACGGCACCGGCGGGCGCGCCCCCCAGTCTGGGAACGCAGCACACCCGTGCCAATGTGACGACCCGCAGTCCGCACGGAAATCTCACCATCCCTTGTCAAAACTGCCACACGTTTACGGGTTGGAAGCCGATCCGCAACGTCCCGGAGTTTGATCACAACCAGACGAAGTATCCGCTGCGCGGCATGCACCAGAAAGTCGCGTGCCGGCAATGTCATAGCGATCTCGTATTTTCGAACGTGGGCATGAAATGCGCCGACTGCCACGCTGACATTCACCGGCGGCAGTTCGGTGCGGCGTGCGAGCAATGCCACACGGTGAAGGGCTGGCGGGTAGGGATCAGCCAGATCAAGGATCATCAGAACCGGTTCCCGCTGATTGGCGCACACGCCACATTGCAATGCGACGATTGCCATAAGGGCGCAGCGGTGGGGCAGTTTCTGGGAATATCCACCGATTGCGTCAGTTGTCATCTGAAGGATTTCCAGCAGACCACCGGGCCGAGCCACGTGGCGTTGGGTTTCCCCACGCAATGCCAGCAGTGCCACAGCAACATGGACACGTGGCTGGGCGCCAAATTTGATCACCTGAAGTTCACGGGATTCGCGCTGGTTGGGGCGCACGCGAACCTGGAATGCACCCAGTGCCACATCGGGGGCAAGTACAAAGGAACACCCGCGGATTGCGTGGGCTGCCACATGAAGGATTACGTGGCAACGAACAATCCGGGCCACGTGAAGCTGGCGTTCCCGACCACATGTCAGACGTGCCACAACACGTCGACCTGGATACAGGTGAATTTCAACCATGGCGCTTTTACTGGATTCCCGCTGACGGGAGCGCATGTCAACGTGCCCTGCAGGTCACGTAAACAACAACTACACCAGCGTTCCGAAGGATTGCGCGTCGTGCCACATGAAGGATTACCAGGGCACGACGAATCCTAATCACGCCCAGGCAGGGTTCCCGACAGACTGCTCGATCTGCCACAACACAGCGTCATGGGCGAATGCCGTGTTCGATCACTCGAAGACCGGATTCTCGCTGACGGGTGCGCACGCCAAGCTGCAGTGCCAGGCCTGCCACACGAACGGGAAGTACACGAACATCAACCCGGCGTGCGTGACGTGCCACCTGAAGGACTATCAAGGGACGAACGCACCCCCGCACGCGCAGGTGGGATATCCGACCACGTGCGAGGTGTGCCACAACACGTCCAACTGGACACAAGCTACGTTCGATCACAACAAGACGGCGTTCCCGCTGACCGGATTCCACGTCAAGGTCGCGTGCGCTCTGTGCCACATCAACAACAACTACACGACACTTCCGACCGATTGCTACGGATGCCACAAGGCCGACTACCTAGCTACGAATAACCCGAATCACGTGGCGGCGATGTTCCCGACTACGTGTGCCCTGTGCCACAACACCTCCAGCTGGGCGGGTGCAACTTTCAATCACACGTGGTTCCCGATTTACTCCGGATCGCACGCCGGGGTGTGGACGACGTGCGGTGACTGCCATACGAACTCCAACAATTACGCGGTCTTCTCCTGCATCACGTGCCACGCGCACACGAAGTCGCAGACGGATCAACAACATCAGGGGGTGAAGAATTATGT
>Ga0070732_10001998_pt1 | contig 11135 bp, 6 predicted proteins | sample Coa_R1_5_FD_66449 | JGI IMG/M metagenome (GOLD analysis project Ga0070732, IMG submission 66449) | Surface soil microbial communities from Centralia Pennsylvania, which are recovering from an underground coalmine fire - Coalmine... | ecosystem: Environmental > Terrestrial > Soil > Unclassified ...
GCGGCGGAAGGCATTCTGCTTGACCAAATCTTCGAGATTTCGGTGAGTGGCAACGAGAACGCGGACGTTGACGCGAATCGGCTTATCCCCGCCGACGCGCTCGACCTCGCCCTCTTCGAGGACGCGAAGCAACTTTGCTTGCATGGAGAGGGGCATGTCGCCAATTTCGTCGAGGAAGAGCGTGCCACCTTCTGCTTGTTCGAATTTGCCGAGATGCTTTGCGGCGGCGCCGGTGAAAGCGCCTTTCTCGTGGCCGAAGAGTTCCGATTCGATGAGTTCGGCGGGAACGGCCGCGCAATTTAGCGTGACGAAGGCGTTCTCGCGGCGCTGTGATTTTTCATGAATCGCTCGCGCGACGAGTTCCTTGCCGGTGCCCGTTTCGCCGAGAATGCAGACACGGGTTTCGCTGGGGGCGACGCGGTCGATCTGGGCGATCAGCTTTTTCATCGCAGGGCCGGATCCGACTAGCTCGTGCTTTCCGAGGCGGTGGCGCAGCTCTCGGTTTTCGTCTTCGAGGCGCGAGAGGCGGAGAGCGTTTTCGACGGTGACGAGGAGCTTGTCGGTTGAGAGCGGTTTCTCCAAAAAGTCGAGAGCCCCCAGCTTCGTTGCTTTGACGGCCATTTCGACATTCGCTTGGCCGGAGATGAGAACGATCGGCGTTTTCACGCCGGCTTGCTTCAGGTCTTCGAGCAGCTCGATGCCGCTTTTGCCAGGCATGACTACGTCGGACAGAATCAGGTCGAAAGATTCAGTGCGCAAAAGCTCGAGAGCGCGGGGCGCGTTGTCGCACACCGTGGCTTCATGACCGGCGAGGCGAAAGGCCCGGGAAAGAGAAGCCAGCGTGTTGGGGTCGTCGTCGACGAGCAGCAAGTGGGCTTTGCGTGGCAAATGGTGTCCTTTGTAGATGAGTTGTACAGGTGCGTCAGTCGGAGGCGGCCACGGTGAAGCTCTGAGGCGGTTTTTTCTCGGTTGGCGGTTCTTCAACCGGGGCTGGTGGATGCGCGGACTGTCGCTGTGGCAGCTCGATGCGGAATGTTGTGCCGCGGCCTTCGTCGCTCGAGACGGAAATGGTGCCGTGATGATCGCTGATGACCGACTGAATGATCGCGAGGCCCAGGCCGGTGCCCTGCACCTTGGTCGTGTAATAGGGGGTGAACAGCCGGGCGCATTCTTCAGGCGTAAGACCTTTGCCTGTGTCGGCCACTTCGATTCGAACGTGGCCGTCGTGCTCGGTGGTGCGCATGGTGAGCGTGCCGCCGGCGGGCATGGCGTCGAGAGCATTGAGCACTAGATTTTGGAAGGCGCGGTGGAGCAGGTCGGCGTCGGCGTCGATTTCGGGCAGCGGCTCGGTGAGAAAATATTCTGGAATGATGGGAGGCTTGCCCACGGCGTTGAATTGGGGTTCGAACAGACGGACGGCGTTGCGTAGTGCTTCGTTCACGTTGACGCGGGTGAAGTGCGGAGCGGGCATTTTGGAAAAATCGCTGAAGCGGCCGACGATGGTGTTGAGATTGGCAAGCTCGGCTTTCAATGTGGCGGTGGACTCGTTGAAGACTTCGAGGAATTGCTTGGCGTCCAGTTGGCGGGCTTTCTGCAAATTTTCGACGGTAATCTGCAGCGGGAAGAGCGGGTTGCGAAGTTCGTGGGCAAGGCGGCGCGCAAGCTCGCGCCACGCGGCAACGCGCTCGGTCTGGACAAGCTGGTCGCGCTGCGTCGTGAGCGTTTGGGTCATTTCATTGAAGGCGGAGGCGAGTTGGCCGATCTCATCGCGGCCACGGAGATCGATGACCGTGTCCCAACGGCCGGAGGCGACTTCGCGCGCGCCTTCCGTCAATTCTTCGAGGGGCCGCGTGATTCTGGCTGAAACCCAAAAGCTGATGAGTAAACCGATCAACAGAGCGGCACCTGCAACTGCTGCGGCGATCTGCAAGATGTGGCGCGTCAGCAGCACAAGCTCCTTGCGTGAACTGCCGAGCAAAAGTACAGCGAGGAGTTCGTTGTTGCGGCCCATCAGCGGAAGGGCATGAAAGGACTCGGCGTCGGCCGCGTTTTCCGTCCAATCGATGGTTCGAACGAGCGGCTTCGGCTGCTTTTGAATATCTTCGATAAGCGGCCGCAACCGATCCGCTTGTTCGAACGGCCCGTTTACGTCCGTGAGCCCCGAGGATACGAAGCCCGGCTCCAGATTGGTGTAGAGCAGGGCGCGTGTCCCTGCCGGAGGAACGAGCGAGGCGAGAAAGTTTTGGTCGAGCCGCTTCCCGCCGATGATGTACATGTCCTTATCGTTCCCACCGGCCAAAGTGCGGACTACGGTGAGCGAAAGCGCCACTCCGTCAGGCAGCTCTTCTTTACGCAAGAAAGGCGCCGAGTCGCTCCAATTCTTGCTCGAGGTAACCCAGTCGTTCTTGTAGCCAACGCGCGCCGGATATTGCGCGGAAGAGATGAGTGTGCCGTCCCAACTTACGAATTCCACAAAGTCCAGCCCGTGATCCTGCGCCGCTCCTGCTGCATCGTGAACATACAGAGAGAAGTCCGGCCGGGGTCTGGCCAGATCAATGGCCACATTTAGGGTAATCTGAGCGTCGGTGATGTCTTTCACCTGCCGGACAATTTCCTCGCCACGCTGCGCATATTCTTTGTTGAACTGAGCCACGAGCGCTTCGCTGCGCTGGGCGTCGGATTCTTCGAACGCGGCTTGCGTGTAGTGCGTTACGCCATAGGCTACCAGCGAAACTGAAGCAAGCACGGTGATCAAGAAAACTAGGAATAGTTTTGTACGAAAGCTCATGGCTTTGCTCCGGGGGCGGCAGCCCGCGGCTGGGGAGAAGTTTGGCTCGCAGGACTTGAAGTGTTTGAAGAATCGGCGACGGCGGGCTCGGGAGTCTCGAGCCATACATCAGCGAGGTGCCATTCGCCCCAGCGGGCGGGCATCCAATCACGCACGGTTGGGCTGAGCCCTACGGCCTCCGCTTGGAGAATTAGCGGCAACACGCGCCGATCGTTCAGAACGCGACGCTCGCGCGCGTAGAGTTGCTCGTGATCCGTGCCTGCGGCATTCATCTCGGGAGGCTCGCTCAGATTATATGCCGCGAACAGGGAATCAAGTTCGGCGCGAGGTGAAAGAGACGAATAGTGCCACGCAAACAGGTGTATTCCGGGAGGAGCATCGGAGGGTGGCGGCGACGCAGCGCCTGGGCGCGCGACTGGCCGGGCCATGACTTGGACCAGGATCGAGGCTTGACGGGCATTCACGGCCACGCGCTCTCCGAGAAGTTTTGCCAAATCACCGGCCGGATCTACGCGCAAGCGCAGCGGCTCCGCGCCACCAGCTTCATTCGCAGGAAGCCCGCGGCGCAATTCCTTCGCGCGTTCGAGGTTGGCATCCACGTTGAAGAGGAAAGCATATCCCGAGAGCCACTGCGGCAAAAGGGCTGCCGCAGGTTCGGCTTGCTTCTGGAGCAACACGTTGGCCATGGCGCCGCGGTCCAGAGAAATGGAAAGCGCTTCACGGAGGCGGATATCCGAAGCGGCGGCCTGGGCATCGTCAAATCGCAGGCCGTAAAGTGTGAGCGGGTCGGAAACCCAGACACGCAAGTTGGATTGCCGGGCGCGGGGAATGAGATCGGGCGATAGTTCGACTAAATCGGCCTTCCCCAGTTGCAAATCAAACATCGCGCGCAGTGGGGGTACGCCGAGCGTGACGTCAATGCCGTCGACAAATGGACGGCCAGACCAAGCCTCCTCGTTCGCGCGAAAGAAGAGATGTGTGCCGCCGGTTCGCGAGCCTGCGCCGCTCGTAGGTTCGGTTCGCGATGGAATGGAGTTTTTCTCTCCGCTCGGCCCAGCGGCTGCTGGAGCCGTTGCAAAAACAAACGGCCCAGTTCCCGTGAGAGCTCCGCTTGCCGTCACGCGATAAACAAAGTAGCGGCCTGAGGCAAGCTGTTCGAGCAAGTCCGGTACCGGAATGCTTGACTGAATTACCACGACACCGCCAGACCCGGAGATTTGCTCGGTCGACGGAAGCAAAGGCTGGAGCGCTGCAACGACGTCTTCAGAAGTGAGCGTCGAACGGTCGGAAAATTTAACGGCCGCGCGAATTAGAAACCGCCAGCGCTTGTTCGAGCCATCGTGCGACCACTCCGTCGCAAGTACTGGCTGAAACCTGCCGTAATTGTCGAGCGCCACAAGCCGTTCGAAGACCAACTCTGCAAGCTTTTCATTCGTGGCAGCCTCAAGCGAACCCAGGTGCCAGTCACGCGGATTGAACGACACGCCGGCGGCACGCAGCTCCACGCGCAGAGTTCCGCCATACCTCGGGCGCGCCGCGGCCGGCAGCGGCGAAGGCAAGAGGAGTTGCGCGACGACCAACAAAATGCTAATTGCTGCAAGCAGCCGTGATTCGATAAACCTCATAGTTCCCTGTGGAAAGATTTTTGACAACCGCAGTTGCTGATTTCGAATTTTCCGCCACGCTGATATCGAGGACGGGCCCGGGCATGTCCAGCGAACCTGAATAGTTCTCGTCAGCCGGAGCGGCAACCTCGGCCACTGCCAAACTGATTCGATCTGCTTGCGTATAGTCGCCCCTACCCGCTAAGAGATAGCGAGGAGATTCCGTGCAACTAGACGAGAGCTTGGCGGTTCTATCCCCCAGCTCGGCGCCTCCGCATGTAAACGAAACATATGCATTTAAGGTGATCTCGCACACCTTTTTGCCGAGGACCAGTTCGACTCGCTCTTTCGCGTGACTGTAGAAGAGAGTTGTTTCTTCGGAGCGTGAGCGGCGCCCGGCTGCGGGCAATTCCACAGAATCCATCCACTTCCACGCGCTGTTTTCAAAATGAAAACGCAGAAACAGGCCATCGCTCAGCAAGAAAAGAAATCGCTCCTGCGCGGCTGGGTCCCGCCACTCGATAGCGCTTTGAATCGGCTTTTCCTGCTGCCACACCAGTTCTCGCCTAAGCTGAGGCGTTGGCACGGCGTCTCTTGGGACTAACAACGAAGCGCGTGGAATTTCGACGACGTAAATTGGAGGGCCGTTCACGGCCTCCGCGGAATTGGCGAACAGGAGGGCCTTCGACGGAGTGACCTGTATTGTGACGGTTAAAATCGGAGCGTCCGAATTTTCTGCCGCCTCCATTCCGCAAGCCGCGATTTGGTCCAGAAACACTTTTCTACGCAACTCGGACAAATATTCTGAGGAGCCGGGGGATTCCTGCCAGCGGACCTTTATCGCCTGCCTGTGCGGCGCGAGACAAACTTTCATGGCGAGTTCGTGCGCCGCATCGTCAAGGGACTCTGCATGCGAGCACGACGGCAAAAGCAGCAGCGCGAGTCCCAGTAGTTCGCACAAAACGAGGAGGCCTCGCCGGCGAGGCGAAGATAGATTTTGCTTGGCGGACACAGGCTTGCCGGATGATGATATCACGCCTGCAAGGACAGGCATGGAGCGCGCAAGCGCTCTTGTGTCATACCAATTTGAAATTCTTCCGGAAGGCGTGGCGCGACGTAGGGAGCTATGCGCCACGGAACTGCGTGGTCCCCGCGAAACGATTTGCGGCGAGGCACGTCCATCTATGTAACCGGAACGGGGCAAATCTCTGTCTTCAAGGACGTCCAAAATGAATCGAAGCGCGAATCGTCTCAACGCATTGCTGTGGCTGGCCGTCGTTGCAATCGCGTGCCTCCACGCAGCCCCAGCCAGAGCTCAATCAGTCGCGGCGGCTGACCAGGTTCCTTCCGGCCCCACCCGCCTTCTCAGATTCGCGGACATCTCGAAAGAGAGAGTGGTCTTCGCTTACGCGGGCGACTTGTGGATCGCCTCGCGCGAAGGCGGCGCAGCCCGGCGACTCACGTCGCATGTCGGAGACGAGCTTTATCCGAAGTTTTCTCCAGACGGTAAGTGGATCGCCTTCACCGGCGAATACGATGGCAATCCGGACGTTTACGTTATCTCGGCCGAGGGTGGCGAGCCGAAGCGGCTGACGTTTCATCCTTCGAACGATATCGTTCTCGGCTGGACTCCCGACGGCAGAAACATTCTGTTCCGCTCCGACAGGTTCAGCACGAATCTGGGTCGGGCGACGCGGCTTTACCTGGTCTCACCACAAGGTGGCACGGCCCACCCGCTTCCTGTGCCTCGCGGAGACCTTACTTCGTTCTCTCCCGACGGAACAAAAATCGCTTATCTCGAAACCTCGCAGGAATTTCGCACCTGGAAGCGCTACCGCGGCGGCTGGAGCCTGCCCATCGCCATTTATGACCTGAAGAAGAATACGTATGAAGAATTGCCGAAAACCACGGGCATGGACATGTTCCCGATGTGGCACGGCAACTCGATTTATTTCATCAGCGACCGCGACGGCATTATGAATCTCTATAGCTATGACCTCGCCTCGAAGCAAACCAAAAAGCTCACGGACTATCAGGAGTACGACGTCAAGTGGCCAAGCCTGGGCCCTGACGCCATCGTCTACGAAAACGGCGGTTTGCTTTATGAATACAATCTCGGCAGCGGCAAAACGCGCAATCTCCCGATCGTTGTACGCGCGGAAGACACCGAAGCCCGCCCGGAATTCAAGAGCGTCGGCGCAACGGTCGGCAGCGCAGCGATCTCTCCTTCTGGCGCACGTGCGGTCGTCGAATCCCGCGGCAACGTCTTCACCGTTCCCGCCGAGCACGGCAGCGTGCGAACCCTGACGACAGAGCACTCCCGCATCCACGAGCTCGGTCCCGTCTGGTCGCCCGATGGCAAATGGATCGCGTATCTCTCGGACAAAACCGGCGAATACGAAGTCTACACACGCCCGCAGATGGGCGGCGATGAGACTCGCATCACCACGGACGGAAAAATTTATCGCTATGGCCCTTCGTGGTCCCCTGACAGCAAGAAACTCCTATACGCTGATAAGGCAAACCAACTTTGGTATGTGAGCCTTGACGACAAGAAACCCGTTCTGGTTGACACTTCTGACTACGGGATTATCGGGGATGCTTCCTGGTCTCCTGATAGTCTTTGGCTGACCTATTCCAAGCCTCATCGCCGCGGTGCCAACGACGTTTTTCTCTATTCGCTCGCTAATAAAAAGATTACGGAAGTCTCCAACGGCTTCTACAGCGACAACAGCCCGGTCTTCGATAACAACGGTAAGTACCTCTATTTTCTCTCCACTCGTTATTTCTACCCGAGCATCGGCCAGCTTGACCAGCGCTACAACTACTACTCGACAGATGGCGTGTTCGCGGTCACCTTGAAGGCCGACGAGGCCTCGCCATTCAAACCGGAAAGCGACGAGGAAAAAAGCGCCGACGAAAAAAAAGACGAGAAGAAGAAAGACGACAAAAAGGCGGATACCGCAAAGGCGGGCGAGCAAAAACCCGACGAACAAAAGGAGGAAAAAAAGACCGAAGCCGTCAAGCCCATCCAGATCGATCTTGAGGGCATTGGCAATCGCGTCGTCCCTGTTCCGATCGGGGCGAGCATTCTGAGCAACCTTGCGGCGCGTAAAGAGAAATTCTTTTACCTCGCTGCGCCGCAAGAGGCGCGCCAATTTGGCACGCCGGATCAAGGCCCAAAGAACGTGCTTCACGTCTATGACGTAACGAAACGCGAGGATAAGGTTCTGCTCGAGGGCATCGAAAGCTACGACATAAACAAAGACGGCTCGAAAGTTCTTTACAAGGCGGGGCCGATCCTCGGCATCACTGATGCGGTTCCAGGCAAAGCCAAAGTGGGCGCCGGCAAACTCGATTTGAGCGGAATGCAAGTGAAGATCGATCCGCGGGAAGAATGGCGCCAGATCTACCATGAAGCCTGGCGGCTCGAGCGCGATTTCTACTGGGATCCGGACATGACCGGCCACGATTGGGAGAAAATCGGCGCTCGGTATGAAGCGCTCCTTCCCTGGGTGGCGCATCGCAGCGATTTGAATTACCTGATTGGCGAGCTCATCGCGGAGCTGAGTACGTCGCACACCTATGTCGGTGGCGGCGATCAACCAGGAAAGCCCCACGTAGGCGTGGGCATGTTGGGCGCTGATTTTGAGCCGGACGGCGGCTTCTATCGCATCGCGAAAATCTATTCCGGTGAGAACTGGAACGACGACACGCGTTCGCCGCTAACCGAGCCTGGGATAAAAGTGAAAGCCGGTGATTTTTTGATTGCGGTGAACGGCCAGGAAGTTCGCGCGGCCCAGGACGTTTATTCGTATTTTCAGGGCCTCGCGGGAAAACTGGTAACGCTGAAAATCAACAACAAGCCTAGCGCTGATGGCGCATGGGAAATCACCGTGAAACCGATCGGGAACGAAACCAATCTGCGCTATTTCGATTGGGTTGAGTCGAACCGCCGTAGGGTTGCGGAGGCGACCGGTGGACGCGTGGGTTATATGCATGTTCCGGATACGAGCATCCCTGGCATCATTGCCTTCGACAAGGAGCTCACTGGGCAGCTCGATAAAGACGGAATGATCGTGGACGAGCGTTTCAACGCTGGAGGGCAGATTCCCGACTTCTACACGGAAAAACTCAAGCGCTCGCTGCTCGCGGTAATTTCGAGCCGCGACGGCAAGGACGTTCCCTACCCGCCGGTCGCTGTTTACGGGCCGAAGGTGATGCTCGTCAACGAGTTGTCGGGCTCCGGCGGCGATTTGTTCCCGTGGCTCTTTCGCTTCGAGAAAATTGGGCCGATTGTAGGGACGCGGACTTGGGGCGGACTTGTTGGCATCAATCGTGGCGCGCCTTTGCGCGACGGAGGATTCGTGACTGCTCCATCCGCGGGATTCTATTCCTGGGAAAACGGAGGATCGTGGGCCGTCGAAAATCACGGCGTCGATCCTGACTTTGTCGTGCCGCAGCGCCCGGATTTGGTGGTCGAGGGACACGACCCGCAACTCGAGAAGGCCATTGAATTGGCGAAAGAGGCGCTGAAAGATTACAAGGGGCTTCCGCCGAGGCCGAAATTTCCTGGCTCTAAATAAAGGAATATCCTCGGTCGCGGGGGGACCTCCGAAGCTCGGCGTAAACAGGCCCCGCCCTTACGAGCGTTCTTTTGTTGAAATTGGGTTGGCCGCACGCGAAAACAAAAACGACCGGCGATTAGCTGGCCGTTTGTTTCTTCGAACACTCGATGATTCTAACCGCTAGCCGAGTGGCGCGGTTCGCGTTGCTGGCGTAGGAATAACCTCTGGCAGATTCGGCGAAGCGCGGCGGTGCTTGCCTTTATGCTCATGATCTTTCCTCCTTTCCAGCAACGCGTCCCGAGCCACCCGCAGGGGTATTGGCTAGCGGAACCGGTAGCACAGACTTCGATCTGTGCAATCTTTGGTGCAGCCGGGCTGCGATCTGGTTCGAAAGCACGGCGTCCCCTTTGTCTCGTTTCCGCGCCCGATTCCGGCGTCTTATTGCGCGCGAGAAGTCGACGAAGCTGCTCCGAGATGTAAACGTCGTAGCACACCAAAGCTCCGGCGCTGCCGAACAATCCGATGCCGAGAATCATGAGCAGGTACTTCAAAGCCAGCATGGTGTTACTCCGTTCCCTCTCGTCCCGGGCGCTGCGGCGGAGGTGTGACCGTCAACTCCGCTGGCTCACGTTGGGCCGGGAATCCTGCCCGCCCGATTTCGGGGTGTGCGTGACTGATTGCAGCGCTTAGCGCTGCGACGCGTAGGCTCGCGCCAGGTGGTTGGTCCCACGCACGAGTTGCGGCGGAGGGGCCACCCGCCGCGCTGTCGCTGGACGCATCAAGACAAACATCGCGCGCAGCAGCATCCAGTGAAACGCCGCGGCCGCAGCGGCGGCAAAAAGGGTGGTTACAACGAGCGTTGCGAAGTTCAGCGTGGCGATCATAGTGTGCCTCCCAGACCAACAGCGTCTTGCACTCTGAGAATGGCACGCCGGGCGCCAGGCCTAACTACATTGAAAACAAAGGACTTATACTTTCGCGGGAACGGCGACCTTGTGTGGCAGGAAACACGCTGCGGCCAGACTGACGCGCACTAGTCTTCACCGTTTGGCCGCGTGAGCAATCAGAGCTATTGTAGTAGTGTCAGAGACAACCGGCGGAGAGCCGGAGACAAGTCCGAAAGGAAGAAGGACGCGAACCGGCGTCGCTGATAGCTAGCGCCGACGATTCTCGCTCCCAGATACCACTCGAGATGGCCCCACGCCCAGGAATGCGTATCGGTAAAATCCTCGGGATACCCATTTATCTTCACTCCACCTGGGTCATCATTTTTGCCGGCATCACGTATTCTCTCGCCATGCAGTTCCAGCAGCAGAATCCCAGTTGGTCCGCAGCTCAACAGTGGAGCGTTGGCGTTTTCACCAGCGTTCTTTTTTTTGCTTCGCTCCTCTTCCATGAACTTGCGCATAGCGTCGTCGCCCAGCACTATAAGATTCGCGTTCTCTCCATCACTTTGTTTATCTTCGGTGGCGTCGCCAGCATCGAGCGCGACCCTTCCAAAGCCATCCAAGAGTTCAATATCGCCATCGCCGGGCCGCTGGCCAGTGGGTTCCTGGCTGGAGTTTTCTTCGGCCTCGTATTGGTCTTTCCATCAAACGAAACCGTTGTCGCACTCGCAGATTGGCTTTGGAAAACAAACGCCATGCTCGCCGTCTTCAATCTGCTCCCCGGTTTTCCGCTGGATGGTGGCAGAATCTTCCGCGCCCTGATCTGGGGCGCAACTAAGAATTTCTCGAAGGCGACCCGTGTCGCCGGCGCCAGTGGCCGCCTCATCGCCTACGCGATGATCCTGCTGGGTGGCTTCGGCGTGTTCAAGGGCTTGGTTGTACCCGGGCTGTGGAGCGTTTTCATCGGATTCTTTTTGTTGAATGCCGCGCAGGAAAGCATCGCACAAGCTGCGATTCGTGAAACCCTTTCTGGCCTGCGGGCCGCCGACGTCATGAGTCAAGAAGTCCCCACTGTAGAACCGGTCATTTCCCTGGACGAATATGGCGCTGAAGTCCTACGCACCGGCCGCCGCTGCCACCTGGTCATCAAGGACGATCGCCTCGTCGGCATGATGAACGTTCATACTTTGAATTCGGTGCCGCGCGACGAGTGGGCGCACAATTCGGTGCAAGCCGTGATGATTCCCCGCGAGCGCATCCTCTGGGCCACTCCCGACGAGCCACTACT
>Ga0070732_10001999_pt1 | contig 11134 bp, 1 predicted proteins | sample Coa_R1_5_FD_66449 | JGI IMG/M metagenome (GOLD analysis project Ga0070732, IMG submission 66449) | Surface soil microbial communities from Centralia Pennsylvania, which are recovering from an underground coalmine fire - Coalmine... | ecosystem: Environmental > Terrestrial > Soil > Unclassified ...
GCCGCGGCCTTCGCGCCGGCCGGCTTCCGCGCCAGCGCTCTCTACCCGTGCTACGGCCTCGCCGAGGCCACCCTCATGGTCGCCGGCGGGCGGCCGGACGAAGGTTCGCAGGTGCGGGAGATCGCGGGGCGAAGGCTGGTCAGCTGCGGCCGCGCGCTTGCCGGCCTCACGGTCGAGATCGTGGAACCCGGCTCCGGCATCTGTTGCCCTCCCGGCACGACCGGCGAGATCTGGATTGCCGGCCCGAGCGTCGCCAGCGGGTACTGGAACCGCCCCGAGGAGACCGCGGCGGCCTTCGCAGCCCATCTCGCCGATGGCCGCGGTCCCTGGCTGCGCACCGGCGATCTCGGGATCCTGGACGGCGACGAGCTGTTCGTGGCCGGCCGGATCAAGGACCTGATCATCCTGCGCGGCGCCAACCACTATCCCCAGGATCTGGAGGCGACCGCCGGGGCCGCCCATCCCGCGCTCGCCGGTGGCATCGCCGCCGCCTTCACCATCGACGAGGACGACGGCGGCGGCGCCGCAACCGGCGCCGGTGGCGTCGGCCCCGCCGGCCGCGGCGTGGAGGGCGCGGAGCGGCTGGTCGTCGTGCACGAGGTGGACCGCGACGCCGCCCGGCCGTGGGAGATCGCGGCCGCGCTACGCCAGACGGTGGCCGAAGCCCACGAGGTTACGGTGCACGACGTGGTGCTGGTGCCGCCGCGCACCGTGCCCCGCACCACCAGCGGCAAGGTGCAGCGCCGGGCCTGCCGCGACCTCTACCTGCACGGCACGCTCGCGGTCCTTCACCGCGACCGCCTCCCCGCGGCCGGCGAGACCGCGGCGGAGCCGCCGGCGCCAGGCGCTGCCGGGGCGCGCAGCTCCCCGGCCCCCTGGCTCCGGCAGGCCCTCGCCGCCGCCGGGATCGATGCCGCGCGGTTCGATCCAGGCCTGCCATTGTCCGCCCAGGGGCTGGACTCGCTCTCCGCCGCGGCGCTGCAGCAGGCGGTCGAGGAGGCGACCGGCGTGGCGCTGCCGCTCGCCGATCTCCTGCACGGCATGACCCTGGGCGACGTCGAGGAGCAGGTCGCCGCCGCGGCGGCGCGCGGCGAAGCCGGCGACGGCGCCGGGCCGGGCGCGGGCCCGGGCACGGACGAGGCCCCCGAGCCGGCCGTGTCGCCGCGCGGCGGCGAGGCCGGCGGGCACCCGCTCTCCTGGAACCAGCGCTCGCTCTGGTTCCTCCACCGCCTGGCGCCGGCGAGCGCCGCTTACAACGTCGCCGGCGCCGGGCGCGTGGTTGGCGCCGTTGGCGCCGTTGGCGCCAAGGGCGTCGACGCCGCCCACGTCGCCGCGGCCCTGCAGGCGCTGGCCGATCGCCACCCCATGCTGCGCGCCACCTTCGCCGAGTCCGCCGAGGGGCCCGTGCAGCGGGTCGACGCCGGCCCCCCGATCGCTTTCACCACCGTCGACGCCGGCGGCTGGAGCGACGAGCAGATCGAGCAGCAGCTCGCGGCCCTCGCCTTCGCACCCTTCGATCTCGCCGCCGGCCCCCTGCTGCGCGCCGGCTGGTTCGAGCGCGGCGCGGACGCCTTCCTGGTCCTCGCCGTGCACCACATCGCCTGCGATTTCTGGTCGATGGCGGTGCTCGCCCGCGAGCTCGGGGTGCTTGCCGCCGGGCAGACCCTGCCGCCGGCGCCGCCGCTCTACGCCGACTACGCCCGGGAGCAGCGGCGCCGGCTGACGGGACCCGCGGGCGAGCGGCTGCTGGCGCACTGGCGAGAGCGCGTGGCGGCGGCGCCGGCCCTCGAGCTGCCCACCGACCGGCCGCGGCGGCCGGTGCAGGCGCTACGCGGCGGCACGCGGATGGCGCCGCCGTCGCCGCCGCGGGCGGTCGTGGTTCATCGCCTGGCGGCCGGCCATGGCACGACGCCGTTCGCCGTCCTGCTCGCCGCCTGGCAGGCCCTGCTTGCCCGCTTCAGCGGCCAGGAGGATTTCCTGGTCGGCGTCCCGGCGGCCGGGCGCCCGGCACGGCGATGGCGCCAGACCGTGGGCTACTTCGTCAACCCCCTGGCGCTGCGCGCCGACCTCACGGGCGACCCCACGGCCGGCGAGCTCCTGGCCCGGGCGCGCCATGCGATCGGCGAGGCGCTGGCGCACCAGGATCTCCCCTTCGCCATGCTCGCCGAGGAGCTGCGGCCGGCGCGCGACCTCAGCCGGCAGCCCCTGGTCGCCGCGATGCTGACCTGGCAGCAGGCCCCGGTTCCCGGGCTCGCGGACCTGGCCGCCTTCGCCCTGGGTGTGCGCGGCGTGGCGCTCGACCTGGGAGCGCTGTGCCTCGCGTCGATCCCCCTCCGATCGCCGGCCGCCCAGATGGACCTCTCGCTGATGTGCGGCGAGCTGTCCGGCGGCCTCGCCTGCGTCCTCGATCGGGACGCCGACCTGTTCGACGACGCGACCGCGGTCCGGCTGCTGGAGCAGCTCGATCTCCTGCTCGACGCCATCGCCGCGGCGCCCGAGCGCCGGATCTGGGAGATCGAGCTGCTGCCGGCGGCAGCGATCGAGCAGGTCCTGCGGCTGGCCGGGCACACCGCGGACTATCCCCGCGACTCGACGATCCACGGGCTCTTCGAGGAGCAGGTGCGAAAGGCCCCGGAGCGCATCGCGGTGACGGCGTGCGACGGCAGCCTGCTCTCCTATGGCGAGCTCAATGCCCGCGCCAACCGGCTGGCGCACCACCTGCTCGCCCTGGGCCTTGCACCCGAGGCCCCGGTGGGCGTCGCCCTCGAGCGCTCGCCGGAGATGATCGTCACCCAGCTCGGCATCCTCAAGGCCGGCGGCGCGTACGTCCCGCTCGACCCCAATCTCCCGCGCGACCACCTGGCGCTGCTGGTCGACGAGCTGGGCCTGCCGGTCGCGGTGACCGACGAGCGCTCGCGGCCGTGCCTCCCGGCCGCGCTGCCGGTAGTGTTGCTCGACGGCGCGGGCGCCGGCGCCATCGCCCGGCAGAGCGCCGCGGACGCCGGCGCCTGGAGCGATCCCGCCGCCCTCGCCTACGTGCTGTTCACCTCGGGCTCGACCGGCCGGCCCAAGGCCGTGGGAGTAGGGCACCGGGCGGTGGTGCGCCTCGTGCGCGGCGGCGGCTATGCCGAGCTCGGACCGGACGAGGTGCTGCTGCAGCTGGCCCACCCTGCCTTCGACCTGGCGACGCTCGAGGTCTGGGGCCCGCTGCTCAACGGCGGCCGGCTCGTCCTCTTTCCGCCGCGGCCGCCCTCGACCGACGAGCTCGCCGCAACCCTCGCCAGGGACGGCGTCACCACGCTGTGGTTGACCGCCGGTCTATTTCACGAGGTCGTCGACAGCCGCGTCGAGGCCCTGCGCCCGCTGCGTCAGCTGCTGGCCGGGGGCGACGTGCTGTCGCCCGACCACGTCAACCGGGCGATCGCGGCGCTGCCCGGCTGCACCGTCATCGACGGCTACGGGCCGACCGAGAACACCACGTTCACCTGCTGTCACACGCTCTCTGGCCCGGTGCCGGAAGGAGCATCGGTGCCGATCGGCCGGCCGATCGCCAACACCCAGGGGTACGTGTTCGACCGGCGCCTGCGGCCGGTGCCCAGCGGCGTGCCGGGCGAGCTGCTCACCGGCGGCGACGGTCTCGCCCGCGGCTACCTGGGCCGTCCCGACCTCACCGCCGAGCGCTTCGTCCCCAATCCCTTCGCCGGTGCCGGCGCACCCGCGGGAGCGCGCCTCTATCGCACCGGCGACCGGGCTCGCCTGCGCGCCGACGGCGTCTTCGAGTTCCTTGGCCGCCTCGACGACCAGGTCAAGATCCGGGGCTTCCGCGTCGAGCCCGGCGAGGTCGAGGCGGTGATCGCCAGCCATCCCGCGGTCACCGCCGCCGCCGTGCTGGCGCGCGACACGGCGACGGCAGGCAAGCGCCTCGAGGCGTACGTCACCGTGTCCGCGCCGTCCGACCTGCGTGCCTGGTCGCAGCAGCGCCTGCCGGCGTACATGGTGCCGGCGGCCTTCGTCGTGCTTCCCCGCATGCCGCTCAACGCCAGCGGCAAGATCGATCGGCCGGCGCTGGCCCGGCTCGCGCTCGCGCCCGTCCGGGCCGCAGCCGGCCTGCACCCGCCGCGGACCGCAACCGAGGAGCTCCTGGCCGGGATCTGGAGCTCGCTCCTCGGCGTCGAGCGGCCGGGGCCGGATGACGACTTCTTTGCCCTCGGCGGCCACTCGCTGCTCGCCAACCGGCTCACCAGCCGCCTGGGCGCGGCGCTCTCGGTGGCGGTGCCGGTGGCAACGGTCTTCGCCCACCCGACCCTCGCCGCGCTCGCCGCCGCGGTGGACGCGGCCCGCCGCGGCCGGGCCGGCGCCGCCGCGGCGCCACCGCCCCTCGCGCCGCGCGCGCGGCCCGCCCATCTCCCCCTGTCGCATGGCCAGGAGCGCCTCTGGTTCCTCGACCGGCTCGAGCCCGGCAACCCCGCCTACATCGTGCCCCTGGCGCTGCGCCTGCGCGGACCGGTGGCCGCTGCGCCCCTGGCAGCCGCCCTCGCCGCGGTCGAACGCCGCCACGAGTCGCTGCGCACCGTGGTCGGCGAGGAAGCTGGGCAACCGGTGCAGCGTATCTGCCGAGAACCCCGCCTGCGACTCGCCGAGGTCGACCTGCGCCGCCTGCCCATGCCGGCGCGGCGCGAGGCAGCCGACCGGCACGCCGCCGCGCTCGCCCGGCGCCCCTTCGATCTCGCGAGCGGACCGCTGCTGCGCGCCGCGCTCCTGCGGCTGGCGGCGGGCGAGAGCCTGCTCGTGCTCGCCGTCCATCACCTCGTCTTCGACGGCTGGTCGGCACGTGTCCTGCTCCGGGAGCTGGGATCGCTCCACGCGGCGGCAGCCGGCGGCCGCCCGCCACGGTTGCCGCCCCTGGGCGTCCAGTACGCCGACTACGCCCTCTGGCAGCGCGAGTGGCTGGCTGCCGGGCTGGGCCCACAGCTCGCCTGGTGGCAGCAGGAGCTGGCCGGCGCGCCGACCGCGCTCGACCTGCCGGCGGACCGCCCGCGCCCCTTGCAGCAGAGCTTCCGCGGCGCCGCCCTGCCGTTCCGGCTGCCGCCGGAGCTGGTGAGCGGCCTGCGGTCGGTGGCGTCGCGGCACGAGGCGACGCTGTTCATGACCCTGCTCGCCGGCTGGGCCTGCCTGCTGGGACGATGGAGCGGCGCGGCCGAGGTGGTGGTGGGGACGCCGCTCGGGAACCGGCCGCTGCCCGAGCTCGAGGAGCTGATCGGCCTTTTCGTCAACACCCTGCCGCTGCGCATCGGCCTCGCCGGCGACCCGCCGTTCGCCGCTCTCCTGGCGCGCGTCCGCACGGTGGCGATCGCCGCCTACGACCACCAGGACGTGCCGTTCGAGCGCCTGGTCGAAACGGCGGGCGTGGAGCGCGACCTGACACGCAGCCCACTCTTCCAGGTGATGCTTACGCTCGACGAAGGGCCGCCGCTCGCTTGTTGCCTGGCGGACCTGGCCGCCGAGGAGCTGCCGCTCCACAACGGCGCCGCGAGGCTCGAGCTCCTGCTCTCGCTCGGCGGCACCGGCGAGGGGTTGGCCGGCGGCCTCGAGCTCAACACCGACCTCTTCGACGTCGCGAGCGGGCGGCGGTTGCTCGGGCAGCTCACCCGCCTGCTCACTGCGGCGGCAGCGGAGCCGGGGTGCCCCATCGGCGACCTCCCGCTGCTCGCCCCTGCCGATCGCCAGCAGCTGCTGACCGAGTGGAACGCGACCGCCACCAGCTTCCCCGAGCACCTGGGGCTGCACCAGCTGTTCACGGCGCAGGCGGCGCGCACGCCGATGGCGACGGCCTTGATCCATGGCGCCCGCCGCCTGAGCTATCGCGATCTCGACGCCCGGTCGGACCGGCTGGCCGGCCGCCTCGCCGCATGGGGCGTGGGGCCGGAGGAGCGGGTGGGGCTCCTGGGCAGGCGCCAGCCCGGCCTGGTGGCGGGCCTGATCGCGGTGCTCAAAGCGGGCGGCGCCTACGTGCCCCTCGATCCGTCGTACCCGGCAGAGCGCCTGGCCTTCCTGGTGGCGGATGCCGCCGTCTCGGTGGTGCTGGTGGACGAGGACCTGGTTGCCGCGGCGCCGCTCCTGCCCGGCATCCGGGTGCTGCCGATCCCCGCCGGCGGCGGACCGGAGGCCGGCGCGGCGGCCGCACCGCGCGATTCGCCGATGGCGCCGGTCCACCCGGACCAGGCAGCCTATGTGATCTATACCTCGGGCTCGACCGGCACCCCCAAGGGCGTCCTCATCAGCCACCGCAGCGCCGTGGCGAGGATCGCGTGGGCGCTCGCGGCCTATCCGCGGGCGGCGCTGTCGGGCGTGCTCGCGGCCACCTCCCTCTGCTTCGACCTGTCGGTCTTCGAGATCTTCGCGCCGCTTGCGGCCGGCGGCGCGGTGGTGCTGGCCGACGATCTGCTGGAGCTCCCGAACCTCCCCGGCGCGGCCGCGGTGACCCTGGTGAACACGGTGCCGTCGGCGTTGCAAGAGCTGCTGCGGGTCGCCCCGCTGCCCTCCTCCGTGCAGGTGGTGAACCTGGCCGGCGAGCCCCTGGCTCGGGACCTCGTGGCACGGCTCCATGCCGGCACCGGCGTCGCGGCCGTCAACAACCTCTACGGTCCGTCCGAGGACACCACCTACTCCACGGCGGCGCGCATCGAGCGCTGGGACCCGGGACCGCCGGCCATCGGGCTGCCGCTCCCCAACAGCCGTGCCCACGTGCTCGACGGCGCGCTGCGGCCGGTGCCGATCGGGGTACCGGGCGAGCTGTGCCTGGCCGGCGTCGGCCTGGCACGCGGCTACCTGCGACGGCCGGACCTCACCGCCGACCGCTTCCGGCCCGACCCAGGGAGCCCGGGCCCGGCCGGCCGTCTCTACCGCACCGGCGACCTGGCGCGGCGGCGGCGGGACGGCAGCCTCGAGTTCCTGGGTCGCCTCGACCACCAGGTCAAGGTGCGGGGGTTCCGGATCGAGCCGGGAGAGATCGAGGCGGCATTGATGGCGCATCCCGCGGTGCGCGAGGCAGCCGTGCTCGCCCGGGAGGGTGCCGGCGGCGCGAGCCGCAGCCTGGTGGCCTGCGTCGCACCGGCGGAGCTCGACGCCGCCGAGCTGCGCCGCCACTTGGCCGGACGCCTGCCGGCCTTCATGCTGCCCGCGGCATTTCTCTGCCTGCCCGCACTGCCGCGCACGGTGGCCGGCAAGGTGGACCGCCCGGCGCTGGCGCGCCTCGCGCCGGGCGCGGAGCGCGCCGGCCGGGCCGCCTACGTGGCGCCGCGCAATCCCGTCGAAGAGCTGCTCGTGCCGTTGTGGGCGGAGGTCCTGGAGCTCGACCGGGTGGGGGCCGAGGACGACTTCTTCTTGCTCGGCGGCCATTCGCTCGCCGGGCTGCGCCTGGTCGCGCGCGTGCACGAGATCTCCGGCGTGCGCCTGCCGGTGCGCGCCCTGTTCCGCGCCCCCACCCTGGCCGGCATGGCCGAGGTCCTCGCCGCCGAGATCGCCGCGGCGGCCGGGGACGAGCTGCTCGCCGAGATCGGCGCCCAGGTGGGCGCCGGCTGAGGCCGCCGACGTGCGCCAGATCCTGGTGCAGAGGAGCAGAGAGATGGGACACAAACCGATCTACGTCCTGGGCACCGGGCTGTCGCATGACGGCTCGAGCTGCCTGCTGCGCGACGGCGAGGTCCGCGTCGCCATCGAGAAGGAGCGGATCACCCGCGTCAAGCACGACGGCTTCGGCGACACCGAGACGATCCAGTACTGCCTCGATGCCGAGGGCATCGGCTTCGACCAGGTCGACCTGGTGGTGCAGAACGCCAACTTCTCCAACCTCGAGCGGGGCAACAAGCTGTTCCAGGGCCAGCCGCGCATCATCCCGGACACGACGCGCGTGGTCACCATCTCCCATCACCTCGCCCACGCCTACAGCGTCGTCGGCACCTGCCCGTTCGACGAAATGGCGATCCTGGTGATCGACGGTTGCGGCAGCAGCTATGACGACTGCGGCGACCTGGCCGGCGCCCAGATCCCCGTCGCCGCCCCCGACCCGGACGTCGATCACCTGTGGTTCGAGAAGGACAGCTATTACGGCTACCGCGACGGCAAGCTCACCACGGTCTACAAGGACTTCTCGCCCTGGGGCTACTGCCTCAAGGCCTACCCGATGTGCCCGCCGACCACCAAGCACTCGATCGGCGGGCTCTACTCGGCGGTGAGCCAGTACGTCTTCCAGGGCATGGACGATCCCGGCAAGCTCATGGGCCTCGCCCCCTACGGCCGGCCAGGGGTCTTCCCCTGCGCGGGCTTCGAGCTACGCGACGGCCGCTGCTTCGTGCGCTACGACTGGATGGACCAGTTCGACCGGCCGCGCCTGCAGTATGCGGAGCTCGAGGAGCGCTTCCAGTACTACGCCGACATCGCACGCTGGATGCAGGGCGAGATCGAGCGCGCCGTGCTGTACGTGATCGCGGCGCGCCGCGAGCTGGCGCCCTGCGCCAACCTCGGGTATGCCGGCGGCGTCGCCCTCAACGCGGTGGCCAACGCGCGCGTGCTCGCGGAGTCGGGCTTCAGCGGCCTCTACATCCAGCCGGCGGCGGCCGACAACGGCCTGGCCCTGGGCTGCGCCTACTATGGCTGGCTCGAGGTGCTCGGGGGCGAGCGCCGCCGGCACTCCGGTTCGACGCACTTCGGGCGACCATATGCGGGCGACGAGGTGGTCGCCGCGCTACGGCCGCACGCCGGCCGCCTCGAGCTCGCCCGGGATCCCGGGTTCCCGGCGCGTGCGGCGGCCCTGCTCGCGCAGGGCAAGATCGTCGCCTGGTTCGAGGGTGGCTCGGAGTTTGGGCCGCGCGCTCTTGGCCATCGCAGCATCCTGGCCGATCCCCGGCGGCCCGGCATCGGCGACTTCATCAACCAGAAAATCAAGGTGCGTGAGGACTTCCGGCCGTTCGCGCCGGCGGTGGTGCGAGAGGAATGCGGGCGCTTCTTCGCCGGCGGCTACGACAGCCCGTACATGATCCTGGTGGCGCAGACGCGGCCGGAGTGGCGCCGCGAGCTGGCCGCGGTCGTCCACCGCGACGACTCGGCACGCATCCAGACGGTTACCGCGGAGATGACGCCGCGTTTCTACGAGCTGCTGCGGGAGTTCGAGAAGCTGTCCGGCATCCCGGTGCTGCTCAACACCTCCTTGAACCGGCGCGGCATGCCGATCGTCGAGACGCCCGCCCAAGCCGTCGAGTTCTTCCTCGGCTGTGCTCTCGACGTGCTGGTCATCGACGGCTGGGTGGTGACGAAGCGGCGCGTTGGCTGACCGGCGCCGCCCTCGGGGCGCCCGAACACCCTGCATGAGCTGTGGCGTCCCGCCGCCGCAGTGATCGAGCCATGCTGAGCGAGCGCCGGCCGGCCGCGACCGGCGCTCCTCCCTTCCTCCACGGCGCCGGCGGATTCACGGCCCGCGGCTGTCAGAAATCGCGGCGGGCTCGCGAAGCTCCCTGGTGACGGCGTGCCGCGGAATCGGCCGCGGGCCGGCGTGAGCGCAAGCTCCTACGGAGAGATCATGGCAAACGAGAAAGAGAGCACCAGAACACAACGCGCTGCCCCGGCGCCGCCCGACCAGGTCAAGCTCACCACGCTGCAAGCCGAGCGGCTGGCCGCCGTCTCCGGCGCGGCGGTGGCAGAGATCCAGGGGCTCACCGTCGCGGAGATCTCCGCGCGCCTGCGCTGGCAGATCGACCCGGAGCTGCTCTTCTTCCGACGGATCTGCGGCAAGGTCGTCAAGGAGGACCCGGCGACCGGCGGCGAGCTGCCGGTTGCCTACGCGACGGTCGAAGTGGAGGACACCGACTGCTCGTTCTTCGGCTACTTTCCCGTGGCTGCCAGGTGGGCCTGGTACTTCCCGTTCAGGTGCCGGCGAGAGGTCATCGCCACGGTCAAGACGGACCGGTGCGGCAACTTCTGTGTCTATGTGCCGCGCTGGGACATCGACTGGATTCTCAGGTGGCGGCGCGAGCGGGTCTGCTTCCCGGTGATCTTCGAGCGGCCGACGCTGGCCGACCTCCTCGCCGACCTGCATCCGCTCCCGCCGGTGCCGCCGCCGGGACCTGATCCGGCATGGCTGCGGCAGCTCGACCGCGGCGCGCTCCTCGCGAACGTCGAGCAGCAGCTCGGTCGAGCGGCGGCGCGCAAGCTGGGCCGGGCGTTGGGCGGCGGCGGTCTCGCGTTCGGCGCCCCGGCCGGCGGCACGATCGATCTGCTGCAAGCGCCGGCCTTCGGCGCGCGGCTCGCGCCGCCGCTGCCCGCGGAGCTGCTGGCGGTCGAGCATCTCGTCGCGGGGCAGGCCGCCGGCGCTGCGGCCGGCGCCACGCGGCTCACCGCGGAGGGCGTGCGGTCGACGTTGGCGGCGCGTCACCAGCTTGCGGCGGACCTGTTGCAGGAGCTTGACCTGCGGCGGTTCGTGGGCCCGTTCCGCCGCTGCTACGACGTCGCGGTGCCCGAGTGGGTCCCGATCTTCGACGTTCCGGACATCGGCTTTCGTGTCAGCCAGGACGTGAACGGCGACGGCGACCTCGAGACGATCTACAGCGACGGCTACTTCGACGTGCCATGGAGCGCGGGCAACCTGTCGAACGTCAAGCTCGTCGCCTCTCCCATCGCCCTCGCGGTCCCGGACTGCCGCGAGGCCCCGGGCATCCCGTGCGGCGACCTGCCCGAGATCGTGCGCGCCGGGTTCATGCCGGTACGTGGCGACCTCACGATGTACGACCCGATCGCCGGCTATGCCGTGCGCACCAATCGCCCGCATGTCAGCGGCGACCCCGCCGATGCGCTGCCACGCCCGCCGGCCGAGTCGCCATTCCACGGCACGCTCGCGCTCTACGGCTGCGTGAACGTCGGGTCACCCGCAACCCAATACCGCATCCTCGACAGCTACAGCGCGGACGGCGTCTCGTTCACCCCGTTCCTGCCGGTGCTGGGCAACCCGTGGTGGCTCACCCGGCTCGACCCCACCGGCACCGTCGCGGAGTATCTCCATGTCGTGCCCGACGCGGCGGGCTGGTACCCGATCGCGCTGCCGCTGGGCAGCAACCCGAACCCGTGGGAGCCGCCGCAGCTGCTG
>Ga0070732_10002000_pt1 | contig 11133 bp, 11 predicted proteins | sample Coa_R1_5_FD_66449 | JGI IMG/M metagenome (GOLD analysis project Ga0070732, IMG submission 66449) | Surface soil microbial communities from Centralia Pennsylvania, which are recovering from an underground coalmine fire - Coalmine... | ecosystem: Environmental > Terrestrial > Soil > Unclassified ...
GGCGATTCGTCTTCGTCGCTATGCGCCAGAATCACGTTCACGCCATAAACGCGGAACGGGTCGCGCTCCGGCCCGCTCGAACCAGGCATTTTCGGCAACCCGTCGGGCGTATCTCCTTCGTGTTCGCCCTCGCCTTCGCGCTCCTTAAACGGATCCAGATTGTCCAGCAGATGGTGCCGCACCTCTTCCAGATACTCCGCAACGTTCGTCCCGGGATATTTTTCCTTCAACTCTTCAATTACTCCATCGACCAGCACCGACGCTGCTTCCTGCTCCAAATAACTCAGCTCGCTCGCCAACTCCCGCGACAGCGTCAATGTTTTGCGGTAAACAACGGTGAACTCTTGGCGAAATTGCTCGTACTTCCTCTCAATGTCTTCCGCCACCGGTGACTCGAGTTTCCCTTCGTGCACCATTTTCGAAATATCTTCGATGGGCACCATCTGCCCTTCGAGCACCGGAAAAATCTCCGGCAGCGCCACCGCGCCGACCTGCATGTGTCCCAACGCAAACTGCTCGCGCGCGATTCGCCTCGTGAAATCGTCCATCAACTCTTTCTCGCGCACCGTGAACCGTTCGACGATCCGCCCCTTCTGCCGCTGAAATGGCTCGCCCTCAAAGACCTGCGGAATCCGCCGCCGCAAAAAGTCAATTCCCGCTTGCATATCCTTTTTGAACGCGTTCGCCTGCCCGCGAGGCAGCGAAAGCAGTCTCGGCCGGTCGGTAATCTTGAAATTATTGACGTAGCATCGATCCAGGGAAGGTTTCGTCGGCGGGTGCAAATCCTCAATCATCTTGGCGATGGTTCCGCCGCGACTGGTGCCCGCCAGCCCGCAGACAAACACGTTGTAACCAGGCGCCGACAACTCCACGCCCATCTTCAGCGCACGCAGCGCGCGCTCCTGCCCGATGAACCCTTCGCGCAGTTCCGCCTGCGCCGTCGTTTCAAAGGGTATTCGCGGCAGCTCGCACCGCCACCGCAGTTTCGTCGGCGGCAGCTCCGTAGGAGTCGCAGCGGGTTTTAGCGTCATGGAACTCATCCGAGCCGGGTACTCTAGCACACCCATACCGCTCCGAACGTAGTTTCCCCATCGCCGTTTCCCAGCGCGAAAGCCTTGCTGCCTTGCAATGGCTAATTTGTCGGCACTCGCATAGGATGGACTCTGCCGAGGCGGCAAAAGTCATAGTTTAGAGGTTCGACGGATGGCGAAGTCTGCTTCAGCAGAAAATCCTAAAAAGCAGCTTGATTCCTTCCTTGCAAAATACAATCCCAAAATTGCCTCACTCGCCCGCGGCGCCCTCGTCAAAATGCGCAAGCGCCTCCCCGGCTCCCTGGAAATGGTCTACGACAATTACAACGCTCTCGTGATCGGTTTCGTTCCGAACGAGCGCCCTTCCGACGCCATCTTTTCGATCGCCCTCTATCCCGCCCACGTCACGCTCTGCTTTCTCCAGGGCGCCAGCGTCCCCGATCCCAAGCACCGTCTCATGGGCAGCGGCAATGTCGTCCGCCACATCAGGCTCGAAAGCGCCGCCACTCTCGACGATCCCGAAATTGTTTCGCTCATGAACGCCGCGCTTCATCGGGCGAAAGTCCCGCTCGATCCGACCCAGCGCCGCCGCCTCATTATCAAGTCCATTTCCGCTAAACAGCGCCCTCGCCGCCCATCCGCCGACTAGCGGTATTTTTTCGCTCTCGAGCACACCAGCTTGTGATGCAACGTGAAGCTCACGAGCCCTTTGCCGACAATTCATCTCGATGCTCCATATACACGCGAAACACGCCCATCGCTGCCGCTACGATCGTCGGTCCCGCCACCAATCCCAACAAGCCGAACGCCTCCAATCCTCCCAACACGCCAATAAACAGCAGCAATTCATTAAGCCGCGTGCGATTCCGCAACAACATCGGACGCACGATATTGTCCGCCACCGTCGATACGCCCCCGCAAATCACCACCACCAGCAAAGCCTTCCCCCAATGCCCGCTGAATCCAAGCCACAGCGCCGCGGGCGCCCAGATCAGCGCCGAGCCCACCACCGGCACAAGTGAGAAAAACGCGATCAGCACTCCCCAGAAAATCGGTGACGGAATTCCCGTCAATGCAAACGATATCCCGCCCAGCAAACCCTGAATCACCGCTACCAGCAATCCCACGGCCACGCTCGCAAAGATCAGCTCCTTCGATTCCTCCAGCATGTCCGTCTGGATGTCCTCATCAAACGGCAGCAAGTGCTTTGCTCCACGTACGATGTCCTCGCCATCGCGGAACATGAAAAACAACGCAAAAATCAAAATGAACAAATCCACAAAGAACGCAACCGCATTTTTCAGCAGGCTGGTGAATGCCGCTCCTAGAAACGACGCAATTTTCTCCGCTGCTTGTTGCAACGGATCGGACATGTCCATCGCTCGCCAGGAATCCGGCAGGCGTATGCGAACCCACTCCTCGGCTCGCAAAATCAGCCCTTCGCTCGGACCCTGGCCGTGCACCGCTAGCTCGCTCTGCAATCGCGCCGTTGCATCCAGCGCTTCGCGCGCGGTAAGAATCAGCACCACGATGGCCGGCACAATCAGCAGCAGCGTCACTCCCAGAGTGCTCGTCATTGCCGCCGCTGTAGGCTTCATTTTTTGCGATATTTTTTCATGCAGAGGGTAAAAGAAAATCGCAAGCACCGCCGACCACGCCAGCGGCACCAAAAACGGCGCCGCGATCAGGAACACAAAATACCCCAGCAGCAGAATCGCCCCGTAAGAAAGTACGGTGGTTAACTGGCTACTCGTTGTAGTGTTCGAAGGCGTGACGGCTTTCATGCGCGGTATATAATCTCTCAGACTCTTTCGAACCAGGTCTCTCTTGGCCAGTTGAGCAAACCAACTATGGCGTCGAATCCCATTCCGCTATCTTCCTATCAAATTCGACTCCTTGCTGTACTTGCTTTAATTAATTTTGTCAACTTCGCTGATCGCCAGGTCGTCGTCCCGCTGCTTCCACTCCTCCGGCAGCAAATGAATGTAACCGACGCCCAGCTTGGTTCGCTGCAGACTTGGCTTCTTGTGGTCCTCGCAGTTGCCAGTATCCCCTGCGGCTTCATCGCCGACCGCGCAAGCCGCACGCAAATCATTGCCGCAGGTGTTGCCGTCTGGAGTATCGCCACAATCGCTTGCGGCTTTGCCTCCTCTTTTATGCTTCTGCTCGCAGCCCGCGCACTGATCGGCGTCGGCGAAGCCGCTTACGCGCCCGCTGCCCAATCCATGATTTCCGATTCTTTTCCCTACCAGCGCCGCGCCATGGCTCAATCCATCTTCGCATCGGGCATGCTTCTTGGTGGCGCCGCCGGCCAGGCCTTCGGCGGCTTGATGGGCGAGACTCACGGCTGGAAATTCACCTTCATCATCGTCGGAATTGTTTGCATGATCCCGGGACTCTTCGTCCTTAAAGTGCCCGATCCTCCTCGCAGACCAAAGTCCGAGGTGGTTCCGATTTTCAGTCTGCTCAAAGTGCCCGCTTATGTCGCGATGATCGTTGCAGGAACGTGCATTACTTTCGCCAGCGTCTCGCTCCTCACGTGGGGCATCGACTTTGCCGTCAATTACAAGGAATTCAGTCTTCGCGAAGCCGCTCTCTCCCTCGCCGTAGTCGCGCTGCTGTCTCTTCTTCTAGGTGTCCTCACGGGAGGTTTTCTCGCCGACCGTCTCCAGCGCAAGTATCCTTACGGCCGCATCATCGTCATCGCCGCCGCTTTCCTCTTCGCCGCACCATTCGTGCTCCTCGCTATTCAATCCGACGAAAAATGGGTCTTTCTGGCCTGCCTTTTCATCGGCGGTTTTTTCATGTCCTGGTATCACGGTCCCGTCACCGCGGTTCTGCACGACCTCACACCGCAGCGCGCTCACGCCACGTCCATCGGCGTCTACATGTTCGTTACTCAACTCTTGGGAGCGTTAGGACCGCAATTGGTAGGAAAAATCTCGGATGCCAGCGATCTGCAACTCGGCCTTCAGGTCGCTGTAGCGGTGATGGTTTTCGGCTCGCTCTTAATGTTTCTCGTAATTTATTTCGTCCGTCGCGATGGCTTGCACCATCCTCGCCTCGCTGCGTTCCACGTCGAGCCTGGTGATTAACCGCCATCTCGCAGAATTCAGTACGGGCGGGACTTGTTGTTCACCCTCTAAAGGCCGGCCCACGGTCCAAGCCTGCGTAATTGTCGTACCCGCGTCATAAAACGAACAACTACTTGATGCCGACCTTCTCAATCAATCTCAATACTTCCGCTTCCGGCACATCGTACAAAGGCCGCTCATCCTCTTCCTCAAGCCGCTCCCGCAAATACTCTGCCGCCACGAAACTCGCTTCCCGGTCCGTTAAATCTCGCCCGGTCTTTTCGCGGAATTTCACAAACGCGGTGTGCGCCAACCCCACAACGTGCTGCCCGCCCTCTACAAAAAACTTCGTATCGATCGTGTCGCTATGCCGCGTCGCCACGCCATTCCACATATGCGAAAACCGGCACTGATACACTTTTCCGCTCAACTTCGAAGTCACCTCGAACGCCCCCACAAACTGGCTCATTGCCCCCGCATTCGCAAGTACCGGCCGTGTCGTCACAAGTCTCCTTCTTCCTCTTTACGTCGTTACTTCCTTATTTCTCTCTTTTACCGGCTTACCGCGGTAGCCGTCTCCGCATGCGAATAACTCCGTATCGCCGCAGCCACTCCGGCCCCCGCGGGCGCCCGGTAACCCTGATCCTGCAGCACCTTCTCCATCGCCGAAAGAAACAGCAGCACGAAGGGCTTCTGGCTGCAATAACCCATCAACCCCACGCGCCAGATTTTTCCCTTCACCGCTCCAAACCCGCCCGCAATCTCGATATCAAATTCATCCAGCAACTGATTCCGTACCTTCACATCATCGATCCCGTTCGGAATCATTACCGCTGTAACTGTCGGCAACCGGTCCGCCGGATTCTTCACCAGCAACCCCATCCCCATCGCCTCAATTCCAGCAATCAGCGCTAACTGATTCAACCGGTGCCGTTCCCACCTCGCTTCCAGCCCTTCCTCCACCACAATCCGCATCGCCTCCCGCAAGCCATATATCAACGATATGGGCGGCGTGTGGTGATACAACCGCTCCTTGCCCCAATAATTCATCGCCGTAGTCAGATCAAAGTACCAGCTCTGCACCTTCGTCTTTCTCTTCCGAAAAACTTCTTCCGCCGCAGGACTCACCGTAATCGGCGACATCCCCGGCGGCGCGCTAATGGCTTTCTGCGATCCGCTGAAGCAAATATCGATTCGCTCGCGATCCGCGTGCAGCGGCACGGCCGCCAGCGACGCCACCGTGTCCACAACAAGCAGCGCCCCGAACTCATCGGCCACTTTTCGGTACGCATCGATCTTCGTCACCACTCCCGACGAAGTCTCCCCGTGCGCGAATCCAATCATCTTGATCTTCTTGCCTTTGCCCGCCCGCCGCACATCTTCGGCGTCCACCGGCAACCCGTACGGCGCCTCGACCTTGGTCACTTTCGTCGTGGCCCGCGTCGCGATTTCAAACATCCGCTCGGAAAACGTTCCATTCACCGCGACAATCGCCTCATCGCCCTCTTCGAGCGCGTTCAGCACCGACGCTTCAATCCCTCCCGAGCCTGACGCCGAGAGCGGCATCGTCAGACGGTTCTGCGTCTGGAATATCTGCCGCAGCAAAATCTGCGTCTCGTCCATGCACGTTTTGAACCACGGGTCGAGGTGTCCCACCAGCGGCGTCGCCAGCGCCCGATAAACCCGCGGGTCCACCGACGACGGCCCCGGCGTCAGCATCAATCGGTAAGGGGGATTGAGTTCGCCAACCTGTTGCGTCATTGTCTTTGTCCTTCTTTGTTCTTCTACTGGAATGCCGAAGCCGCCTGCGGGTGCGTTCTTCAGGGAACACTCAGTAACGCAGCGCCAACCTCAATTTTCACGCAACGCCCCGGCCATCGCAACCGACAAATTGGCAGCAGCCGTCGTCCGTGAGCCGTCTGAAGCACCAAACTCACGCTGTCTGTTTCGCTTGCATCAATCCGCCCGCCAGAAAAAACAGCGCCACGACCGATGACACATAGACAGGGAATGATGGCCCCAGGAAGTGAAGAACTATTCCGGCATTCACAAACATCGTCGCTGCGCAGATCAAAACAAGCCGCGCTCCACCCGTCATCGCGCTCACCAGCATGGCAATCACCGCCAGCGCCACCATCTCGCCCGAAAACACCAGCCAGCAGGCTTTCAAGATCGCGTCCAGCGGCGCTTTCATCCCGCTGTCCACAATCATCTTTTGCAATTGCACGATTCGCGTCCCATGCCCAATCCCCGTCAAAAACAAAATCACGCCCCCAATCCCAGTCAACCAGCGCCCCGTTTTCATCCGCTGTCCTTCCCTTCCAAATCCGTATCCACCGCACCGCCGCGCGGCGGATTGTACAACGCCCGCTCCGGTATTGGTATGCGCCGTAAGAGTTTCCAAAACCCGGCATTCCACATTGGCACAGTTACTCTTTTGGTTTATCTCCTTTCCTTGCTTCTCTATCCGTCTGGTAATATCCGCCCGACAAACGCATACTCAGGCAGAACGGAACACTTCTCCGCGTCGGCGGCCCGCAATACACGGGTAGAGGACACGCATTGCAATGGCTGGAAAGAAAATTCTAATCGTCGAGGATGATAACCTCCAGCTTACCGCCCTTGCCCGCCGCCTCAAGACTGCCGGTTTCGAGATCGCCGCTGCACGCGACGGCTTGACCGCCATCAGCACCGCCCGCAAAGAACAACCCGACCTCATCGTTCTCGATCTCGGCCTGCCCGCCGGCGACGGTTTCGTCGTCTTGCAGCGCCTGGGAATGCTCATCAACACAGGCACCATCCCCGTCATCGTCCTCAGCGCCCGCACTCCCATCGGCAATCGCGATGCTGCGCTCAAAGCCGGAGCTATCGCCTATATCCACAAGCCCGTCGATATTCCCGTCCTTCTCAAAGCCATTAACGAAGCCCTCGGCATCTCTTCACCCGAGCCTCCGCCAGAACCTCCGCCCCAACCTCCGCCGCAGCCTCCGTCCGCCCAGTCCTAGTTCCGCGCAGCTTACGGCTCGTTCCCTATTTTGTATGTTGAGGGTCAGCCGCCGACGGGTGTATACCAATTGCCAAGTAGCCGGAGCCCGCTCGGGGAGCGTATGCCTTACCTGCAGGATTCACTGGCCAATCTTGAAATCTTTGAGGGAATTGTTCCCTGGATGTACTTGGACACAAAGGGCTTCGTCACGGTTGCCGTCGGCGAACTTCTTGCGACTCCCGCCAGCGCCCTCGCGCTCGCGTTTGTTGACGCCAACAATCAACCGTCATCGCCGGACGCCATTCAAGCCGAGTACTCTCGAGTCTCCGCTCTTCCTCCCGGCAAGTATCCCGCTGCTTTTTATCGCTCACCCGCCTCCCCAACTCTGCCGCATCCCGCTATTGACGCGCTCCTTTTGCGCCATCTCACTTTCTTTGACGCGCAACTAAGCCAGCGTTTCGCGAATTACCCCGCCTTTCCCGATCCGGCCAAGCTAAGCCTGCTCGATATGATCTACAACCTCGGCGTGACCGGTCTTTTCAAGGGCTATCCGACGCTTATGAGCTACGTTCAAAACCGGAATTGGACCGGCGCCGCAACGCAGTGCCATCGCAATGGCCCCAGTCCTCAGCGCAACGACTGGACCCGCCAGCAATTCCTCGCCGCCGCTGCTTCCGCTTCAGCGCCGGAAAACACCGGCTCATAGTTGCGTCAGCCTCGCTCAAATGGTCTCGAATCCCAATGTCTTCGCTTCCTTCACCCGCGAACAAAATGGAAAAAGCCCACAAGCTCTTTGTCGATGCCCCTGTGATCACGCCTCCGTCGCGGCATCGCCGACTTGCTCGTCAAAATCTTCCGCAACGCAGCCGCCAAGCAGGGCTGGAAAAAGTCACCAACCACGCGAGCAGAATCCGCCTTATGCTCTCGCTCACACTGTACTGTGATTCACGGCACAGCCACGCACCTCGAAGGTGAGTAGCTTGACAGATAAAGTGGTTCAACCAAGCAGAGGGCGGCCATGTATAGCGTGCTCAAACAACTAGAAAACGGGGAATTCGTTCACGTAGCATCTCGCGACGATCTTCAACAGGCATTGCAACTCGCGCAGTCTCTAAACGTCCATTGGCCCGGTGACTATGAAGTTCGAGATTCGCATTCTGAGGTAATCCGACTTTCGTTGTCGCCCGACCAGGCTGTTCATCCCCACTTGCCAGCCTGATCGCCTCGGAGGGTGCATCTCATCCAAGCGCAGCTTTTTCTAAGCAGCCCGCTCGGGTCTGGACGTCATTCTCCCCGCCTTGTCCTCAACCCGCCGCGGACAATCCACCACGGCCGTCAAGCCAATTCAGGAACGCGGCTGCCAGCCACGCGCTTGTGCTTTAACGCCTCATCCACTTTGAAAACCAGGCTGTCCCGCGAAAATGGTTTCTGCAAAAAGTAACTCCCCTCCAGGAACTCGTCATCGTTTTTGTTGAATTCCAGGTACCCGGACATGTAAACAATCTTCAGGTTCTTCCGGCTCGCCTTCAGAACTTTCGCCAGTTCCGGCCCCCTCATATTGGGCATCACGATGTCCGTTACCAGCACCTTAATCGGCCCCGAACGCTTCGCAACTTCAAGCGCTTCGATGCCATCTCTGGCCGTCAATACGTTGTATCCCGCCGACTTCATGAATTCCGCCGCCAGCTCCAGAACTGCTTCTTCATCCTCCACAATCAGCACGGATTCGGAATGATTCGTACCATTCTTCGGTGCCCCTTCCTGCGAAGGATGATCCTCTTCCTCATGCACCAGTGGCAGATACACCTCGAATTGCGTCCCTTTTCCCGGTTCCGACTCAACCCAAATGCACCCGCCGCTCTGCTTCACCACTCCATACACCGTCGCCAACCCTAACCCAGTTCCCTTGCCCATCTCTTTCGTTGTAAAAAATGGCTCAAAGATTCGTTCTTTCGTCGCCGAGTCCATTCCGTGCCCGGTATCTTCCACGCTCAGCCGGATGTATTCCCCCGGCGTCAACGGCGGTCGCGTTTTCGCCATCGCCTCATCCGCGAAGACGTTCCGCGTTTCCACGATCAATTTCCCGCCCGTGGGCATCGCGTCGCACGCGTTCACCGTCAAATTCATGATCACCTGTTCGATCTGCCCCGGATCCGCTTTCACTCGTCCCAGCGACTCTCCCGCCTTGAACGTGAACGAAATGTCTTCTCGCACCAGCCTCTTCAGCAGGCTGCACATTTCCGCCACCAGTTCATTCAAGTCCAAAACTTTCGGCTCCAGCACCTGCATCCGGCTAAACGCCAGCAGTTGCCGAGTCAAAGACGCCGCGCGGTTCGCCGCCTTCTCAATCTGGTTCGCGTTTCTTTGCAAGGGATCGCTGGCCTGCAATTTATCCAGCATCAACTCCCCGTGCCCCTTGATGATCGTCAGAAGGTTGTTGAAGTCGTGCGCCACTCCTCCCGCCAGCCGTCCCACCGCTTCCATCTTCTGCGCTTGCCGCAGTTGCTCTTCAAGTTGCCGCTTTTGCGTCTCGTCGCTCTTCAACGTTTTCCGCATGCGATCGAAGGCCCGCGTCACTTGCGCCACTTCATCCGAGCCTTCCGCTCGCACTGGATACGAAAAATTGCCCTTCTCCAACGCCTGCACGCCTTCCACCAGCCGGGCCAGCGGCCGCGTAAATCGATCCGAAACAAAGAATACGAGGGCTCCTCCCGCCAGCACCGCCAAGATCCCCAATCCTCCCAGCAGTTGGTTCTGCTTCTCCAGGTACGCCAACGCGTCGTTGTACGATTTCAAAACGATAATGCTTACCGGCTTCACGCCTGTCGTCAGCACCACCGCACTCGCAAAAAACTTCTCGCCATCAAGCGTAACCTGCTCCTGCCACTGCCCCTCCCGCAGCTGCGCCGTAAACTGCTGCTCTTTGAACAGCGGTAGCGTGCTCGCCACAATATCGTTCCCATAGCGAAACGCCACATGACTCGACGCCACCCGCCGCAGTTCCGTGGCCTCCGGATCAATCCCCCGCCCCACAATTACGGTCCCCAGGAAGTTCCCTTTCGACTGCGCTCCCGCGTAAAGAGGCTTCAAGACCACCTGGTACAGCCGTGTCCCGCTGTACCACCATCCCGTGCCGTTGTGCTCTTTCAGCGTATGGCTCAGAGCTTCCTGCGCCGTACCCAGCGGAAATTCATCCATCGTCGTATGCAGCGCGACTATCTTCCCGCTCGCGTCCGAAAGCACCATCAGGTCGCACTCATCCGAATGCCACGGATCTTTTCCCACATCTTCAATCGCCGCCGGGTCGAAGTTTCTCATCGTCACCAGCGACGCCAGCAAATCCGCCTTGCGCATCAGCGCCACCACGTGCCCGTGTTGCAGCACCTGGAACGTCATCATCGCGTTCTGCGATTCTTCCTGAATTTCCCGCTGTAGTCGCCCCTCGGCCGTGCGTCGCACCACCAGCAACGTGGCCCAAGTCAGGCCTGCCGTCACCACCGCCAGCGACAACATGAATTTTGTACGAAGTCTCAAGTAAGCCTCGCCCTGCCTGGCCAATAGCGCCTTGCTTCGTCCTGGCCCTGGTCGTGCCTACGATCGCCCCTGTAACCCTCGAGGCACACCACCCCGGACCCACAACTCTACCTTCCTCCAATGTAGTGTTCTAGAATAAATCACGAGAATAGTCCCCAAGTACCAGTGTTCTAGCCCAGCAAGGGACCTAAGGCTTTCTGCCTTCCGCCCGTCTTTCTTTCGGAACTTGGGCCTTTCCCTGCTTCTTCGCTTCGTGATTTCTTTGCCTGGTTACTTTCCCTTTCCCCCCCAACTCACACCATCCTCTGCGTCCTGACCACGTTCCGCGGCTCACCCAACAAAGCATCCACCCGCTCAAGAAATCGCAAAGTATGCGCCAATTCCGCATGCTTCTGAAACGCCGCTTCATCCGCCCATCGTGAATGAATGTAGAACAGCCGCGGGTCCCGCACTCCCCGAAACATCTCAAAGCTCAAACACCCGCCTTCCTCCCGCGAAGGCCCCGCCA
>Ga0070732_10002001_pt1 | contig 11132 bp, 5 predicted proteins | sample Coa_R1_5_FD_66449 | JGI IMG/M metagenome (GOLD analysis project Ga0070732, IMG submission 66449) | Surface soil microbial communities from Centralia Pennsylvania, which are recovering from an underground coalmine fire - Coalmine... | ecosystem: Environmental > Terrestrial > Soil > Unclassified ...
AATGTCACGACGTGTGATCCGATCCTCACCGAGGTTGGTCTGGATGGACCTGGCGGGTTGCCGCGCACCGAAACGTTCCATCACATCGCGCGTGGTGAAAGCCACGTAATGATTGCGAATGGCACGCCTGGCCTCACCGAGCTGGCTCTGGTTGTGAACGGTAAACGGTTCGAGGTCCGAGACCTTGTCGACGGTGAGATACGCGATGTGAATGTCGCCGCGGCCATGCGCAAGGGCGCAGACAATCGGATTACCGTGATTGCGCAGGGCAAGCCGCGCGGCAGCGCGATTATCTTGATCTCAGATTCACCCTAATCGGCGTAAGACGGCTTCGGTGCGCGCCAGCTCGGCGGCTTCGCCAACGTCTGCCAGTGTCCGGCGGCTTGCTTCAAGCAGCTGCCGGGCAGTCGCGGGGTCGTTGCGCGCCAGGGCAATCTCCGCGAGGACGCGCTGCGTCATCGCTTCTTCGTGCCGAGCGTCGTTTTCGCGGGCGAATGCGACGGAGCGTGTTGCGTGTTCCAGGGCGGCGTCGAGATTGCCGGCCGCCAGTTCGGCGGACGCGAGAAAGCGGTGAATATGCGGCATGTACATTGAGCGGCCGAGGCTGGTGAATCGCTCTGCCGCATCCATCAGATCCGCACGGCCCTGCTCAATCGCGCCTGACTCCACTCGCGCACTCCCGAGGCCTGCCAGCGCATTGGCCACACCGGCGGCGTAGCCGACCTCCTTACATATTGCGAGTGCCCGCTCGAACGAGGCGATACTTCTCTGCAAGTCACCGCTCTCGCGATACAGTTCACCAAGATTGTTATGGACGATGGCGATGTGCCACTGGTCACCAATTCGCTCAAACAGGGTGAGACTCGCATTGAGCTCAGCCAGGCAGTCTTCCCAGCGGCCGAGGCGGCCGTACGCGGTGCCGAGGTTCAAACGCGCCATGGCAATTCCCGCGAGATCCTCGAGCCGCTGATAGATGGTCCGGCTGCGTTGGAAAAGCTCCACCGCTTCATGCGGATCGCCAGAGTGGAGCGGGATATTGCCGAGTTGCTTCAAGCCCTCGGCAAGGACCTCGTCATCGCCGAAGGTCGAGGCAATCGTAACGGCTTCGTTCAACGCGTCGCGCGCCGCGGCGTACTCACCCGTGCGCCAGTGAAGCTGGCCGACCTGCAAATCAATGTGAGCGAGCTCGACGTCGGGTATGTCGCCCAGCGCTGCACGCGCATCCTGCAGGATCTGCTCCGCCTCAGCGTAGTCTCCTTTAATACGCAGGGCCGTCCCGACTTTGCGCTGAAGCCGGCCCAGGGTCGGCGGTGTGGGAGCTGGAATGCGTGTACGCGCATTGGCGAAGCTCGCGATCGCCTCGTCGTATCGGCCCATCAGATGCTGAAGGTCTCCAATGCGCTCGAGGATGGTGCCGGCCTGTAATAGCCCCTCGCCCTGCTCGGCTCGCTGCAGGGCGGACGCGTAGTAGCTCAGCGCTTCCTGGTTGGCGAAGAGGCGGCGTGCGCGGTCCGCGGCTCGCACCAACCAGTGAAGCGCCCTGGTGTTGTCGTCGCTGCGTGCATAGTGGAATGCCAGCTCGCCAATCAGTTCCTCGACGCGATCCGGGTACAGCACCTCGAGCGCTTCACCGATAGCGCCGTGGAACGTTCGCCGTTGAGACTGCAATTGATTCTGATACGCCACCTCCTGGATCAACGCGTGGCGGAACGCGTAGGTGCCCTCCACCTCCACGGACCTGTCGACGATCAGGCTTTCTTGCTCGAGCGTGATGAGGTTGGTCGCCAGCGAGCCGTTGTGGAGCACGCGGTGCAGGACATCCTCCGAAAACGTCCGCCCGCACACGGCGGCGGGCTGGAGTACGCGCCTGGCGGGTGGTGCGAGACGGTCAAGGCGGGCCCCAAGGACCTCCTGGATAGTGGCGGGCACGCGCACCGCTCGCGCGCTGTCGATAGTGAGCACGCCAGCCTTGTCTTGCAGCGCTCGCGACTCGACGAGACCGCGCACGACCTCTTCGATAAAGAACGGATTGCCACCGGTACGCGCCAGCACAGTCTCGGCGAGGTCCGCGTGGACGGGCTGGCCGAAAGCGACCTCGACAAGCGAGCGCGCGCCGTGCTCAGGCAGCGCCTGCAGCTCTAGCCTCTCGACACTCCACGGTGGATCCCAGCCGGGCCGACTGCTCGACAACACCAAACAGGCGGCTGCTCGGAAGTGTCGACACAACTCGGTGAGCACCTCGGCGCTGACCGCGTCACACCAGTGCAGGTCTTCAGCCACCAACAACAGTGGCTCGTGGCCTGGCTTTGGCACCAGCAACCGCCGCATCAACGCGACAAGTACCCGCTGGCTCGACTGTGGATCGAAGGTGAGGTGCTCGCCCAGGCCGAGCACGTGCAGCAGCAACTGAGCATCGCGCTCGTCGACGGACTCCAGGGCGGCGCGGATGTTGAGCCGCGCGGCAGACTCGCTCGCGCCGGGCGGTACCTGCAGCAGGTCGCGCAGGATGCTCGAGACCAGCGCATACGGGGTGTCCACCTCGAACGACGCGCAGCGCACGACGACTTGCGTCCAGCGCGGATCCAGGTTGGATCGGAACTCGCGGACCAGGCGTGATTTTCCGACGCCCGCTTCGCCGATCACATGCAGGAACTGGCCTTGACCAGTAGAGGCGGCCTGGACGACCGCGTTCAGTCGATCCAATTCGTCCACGCGGCCGATGAGCGGGGACGAAGCAATGCTCAGCTCCGTCAGGAGGCGTCGAACAACGCGAAATGCGGGTTGCGGCTCGGATTTGCCGCGGAGCACCAGCGGTGACAGCGCCTCGAACTCGAATGCGCGTTGGGTGAGTCGCCAGGTGGAGTCGCTGACGAGGATGCCGCCGAGCGGAGCCGCGTCTTCGATGCGCTGGGCGGTGTTGACCGTGTCGCCGACGACTGTGTAGGCGCCCTGGATTTCGGCGGCGAGCAGGCCGGCAACGACTTCGCCGGTGTTGATGCCGACCCGCAAGCCGCTGCTGACGCCGTGCTTCGACTCGAGCTCGTCGTTGAGCTGCTTGAACGCGGCCTGCATCGACAGCGCGGCGTTGATGGCGCGCTCGGGGTCATCCTCGTGCGCGACCGGTGCGCCAAAGACGGCCATGACCGCGTCGCCAATGAATTTGTCGACGGTGCCGCCGAAACGCTGAATGTGCCTCGAGGCCGCGGCGAAGTACGCCGTCAGGAACTGCCGCAAATCCTCGGGATCGAGCCGCTCACCCAGTTGGGTGGACCCACTGAGGTCCGCGAAAAGAATCGTTACGAGGCGCCTGTTCTCGCTGAGATCAACGCTGGGGCTCGGCGCGACCTGGAGCGAGGGGCCAATCGCCGGCGAAAGGGTCTGGCCGCTGGCAGCCACGGGGGTGCCGCAATGCGGGCAAAAACGATGTGTCGGACGCAGCGGACGACCGCACGCGCCGCACCTTCGACTAAACCCACTTCGCCGCGGGCGCCGCGGCGGCTGCGAGGACACTGGCCGTCATGTTAAACGGCCAATTTTCGCTTATTTGCGGCTCGCGCGTTCCGCGCGGCGGGCCGCGAGCAGCAGTTGCAGGGTGCCGACCACCTGGGCCAGACACAGCTCAGGCGCAGGTTCGCGCTCACGGTCGGGGTCGGGTCGGACGATGGTCAGCCTGGGCTGGCTCCTCAGGTTGGGTGCTTCGGCGATCATGGTGAGCCCAGCCTACGGTCGACTGACGAAAACGTCTGTGAACGCGCTCACACCTGTGCGGGTGACGCTGATTAGTACATAAGTACCCCCTGCGCAGAGGATGGCAATTCCCCCCTAAAGGGGGTCGCGTCTCCTGCCGATAGTCCACTGACGACGCACGCGCAAAGTGGTGTGAAAGAGGACTGTATGACGCGACTTCTACGATCTCTGGTCGGGTTAGGCGCTTTGGCCGCCATGGTGCTGCTTGTCAGCGCATGCTCCGGTGGCCAGCCCCCGGCCCCAACGCCGGACCCCTTCGCTGGGCTCGCGGACCGCTCCGACCAGGCATTCCGCCAGGGCCTCGAGGCTTACGGCCAGGGCCAGTACCGCGATGCGCTCACCGCATTCGAGCAGGCCAAGACCCTGAGCCCGACGGACGATCAGCGCATCGACCAGATGCTCGATCGCACCAAGGCGGCCATGGCGCCGTCGCCGACGCCTGTTCCGCCCACGCCCACCGATGTACCTGCGACGCCCACGGCTGTCCCGGTGACCATGAATCAGCAGACGGCCGACACTGACCTCGGCCAGCGCTACTTCGGCAAGGTCACCCTTGCGATGGTGCCTGGCAAGGACATGGACGTTCCGGCTGCGACGCAGTTCTTCTTCCAGGACCAGATCGGCCTGCACATCGAGGGCCTGGCGCAGCACCTGCGCTTGCCATTCACGCTGCGTGTGTTCAACGCCGACACGGGCAAGCTCGTGGCGCAGGTCAACTCCGATGATGCGTCGAGCACGACCGCGGCATCGGCAAGTCCGACGGCACAAGCGAGTCCGACGCTGGTCGCGCCGCCCGATTCGGTATCCGCGGCCAACTCGCAGGACGCATCTATTGCTGGGCCGACGGCTCAGGCCACCCCAGCGGCCGCTCCCTTCAGCGTTGTCCACTTCTGGGACACCTACGTCTGGTACCACAAGGGTGGCGAGGACCCCGGCCGCTACCGCGCCGAGCTGTACGCCAATGGTGTGCTGACCAACACCTTCGATTACACGGTCGGCACCGTGCCTGTGCCAACGCCCTCGCCTGAGGTCCAGCCAGCGCAGCCAGCTTTCGCTGCGCCGACCGACGCAGCCCCGGTCGAGGATGCGGCCCCGCCACCTCCACCGGCGCCCGTCGTGGTCCCACCAACGCCGCGCCCGGCGGCGCCCGTGGCCGCGCCAGTTCCGCCCACGGCAACCGCCCAGCCTACGCCTATCCCGTCGCCGACGCCGCTGCCCACTCCGGCCACGGCATCCGGCACCGTCATCGGCGGCCTGCCGGCTGGCCTGGACGTCAACCCCGCCAACGGCCGCGTGTTCATCGCCGACGGCTCGGGTGTCGTGTGGGCCAACGATCCCTCGCGGCCGACGAGCTTCAATCGTCCAATCAATCTCGGCGATCTGCCGGTTGACCTGGCCGTCGACTCCAGCACCGGCTACGTGTTCGTCGCCGCCCGCAACGAGTCCGCGGTGGTTGTCCTGGATGCCAGCGGCCGACGCCTGACGAGCATTCCGATGCCGGTTGCGCCTGGCGACCTCCAGGTGGACTCGGATCTGGGCATCGTCTACGTTGCGCTGCCCGATGCGCAAGCGCTGGGCATCATCGACGGCCGCTCGGGGCGCCTGCTCCGAACGATTGACGGCCTGCCCCAGATCACCGGCCTGGCGTTCGATCAGGCCCGCCACACCCTGTACGTCAGTCACCTTGGCGGCCAGCTGACCGTCATCGATGGTCCGAGCAACCAGGTGACGGCGCGCATCACCTTGACGGGCGTAGGCCTCGAGAGCGTTGCCACCTCACGTGGTCTGGCCTACGCGATCAACACGGCCACCCACGAGCTGGCGGTCGTCGAGCCCGTTGGCCAGACCGTCACGAAATACGTTCTGCCCGACGAGCCCGCCGCCGTCGCCGCATCGGAAGACAGCGGCTCGGTGTACGTGCTCGCCTCGAAGCCCAACACGATTCTGCGCATCGATCCGACCGACGGCACGATCGTCGGCCAGGTGTCGCTGCCAGATCGCAGTGGTCGCTTCGGCATCAGCGCCAGCGATGGCTCGGCCTTCCAGGGTCTGCGTTCGCGAATGGTGCTCGATGCGGCCGACGAGAGCCTGTACGTGACTCTGCCCGAGGCAGGCTCACTGTCCATCGTGCCTGACGCCCTGTTCCCACCGCTCAGCCGCGACATCCCGTGGGTCCAGGCACCCGAGACTCCACTGGTGGCCAGCATTCCGGGCGTGATCCGCCCGGCGGCGGCCCCGTTGCCCGATCAACCTGCGCCGGTGCTCAACGCGCAGGCGCCCGCCGACGATTCGGCGACCCCGACCGATGACTCCACCGTTGCAAATTCTGACCAGGAGGCGAACTAACTGATGCGCGCCGTTCTCTCTCGTACTTCGCGGCGCGGTCTGCGATTCGCCATCGCGGGCCTCGTGCTCGCGGTCGAATTCGCGACCGCGGTCACCCCCGCGGCCCACGCTGACGCGACTGGTATTCGGGATTATCCCGTCCCAGGCGGCTGGTTCTACTCACAGGAGAGCCGCCTGTCGACCGACTCGCCGCCGTACCGTGGCTACACGGTCGTCGACGACCAGGATGCCTCGTTCTGGACCGAGTTCCGTCGCTACGGTGGCGTCCAGGTGCTGGGTTACCCCGTCAGCCAGCGCTATCGCTACCCCTCCGACACGGGCTACCTGTCGCAAGCGTTCCAGCGCGGCATTTTGCAGTGGCACCCGGACCAAGGCCGCGCCGAGATGGCCAACGTCTTCGAGCAGTTCACCGAGCAAGGTCTTGACGACCAGCTCGAGATCGCGGGTATCCCGAGGCCGCAGCCACAGGACCCGAGCCTCAGCTTCGCGGACGATGCCGAGCGGCGCATGAGCTGGCTCACCGAGCCGCGCTTCCTGGCCCGCTATTTCTTCGACCCGGTCGCCCAGGTGCCATTCGACGCGCAGGAGGAGGCATGGGACTTCTTCGGGCTGCCGCAGACCGCGGCCGACCGGCCCGTATACCTGCGCGAGAAGGTGAATGGCAAGTACGGCGCGCCGCTGTACCTGCCCTACATCGCCCAGCGCTTCCAGAAGGCCGGCCTGGAACTGTTCCTGGCCGACGTGCCGCTCGATCCGACCATCGTGCCGGGCGACGGTAAGCAGGGCTGTATCGCGATCACGGCGGTCGGCCGATTGGCTCGACGCCTTGGCGCAGGCAAGATCATCCCCAGCATCGCGACCCAGCCGTTGCCGCTGGAGAACCCGCCGAAGACCCACTTCACAGCGTACGTACCGCCTGTCACGACCCAGGGGCAGAGCACGATCGACTTCGAGATGATCGGCACTGGCTTCCAGCCGGGTGAGCCGATCACGATCAAGATGGTCCCCGTGCCGTCTGGCCAGCAACTCAACTCGCCGCTGCCGACGATTGTCACCAACGTGGACGCCGCCAGCGCCGACGGTTCGTTTGACCAGATGATCACCGCCCGCGTCGGCACCTACAACGTGTCGATCAAGGGCAACGTCTCTGGCAAGACGCTCGATGCAACGCAGGACCCGCTGCTGGACCTGAGCCAGCCCAGCGGCGACGTCTCGGCCAACTCGACGGCAACGTACTGCTAAGCGATTTTTCGCGACCGATCCGCTAACGCCTGCACGCGGTGGGAGGGTTTACTCTCTCACCGCGTGTATTTTGATTGGCGGCTGATCGGGATGACGCGCGGCGTGCGCTGGCGCATTGCGCTGGCGGCGTTGGTGGGCCTGCTGGCGGTGCCCATCTCGATGCTGCGGCTGACGCTGACGGGCCAGACCATGGCCCGCGCCTTCAACGGCGAGCCGTTCAGTGCGCTGATCCGGGTGCTGGTGTTCATCGCACTGCTGATCGTCCTCCGGGCAGGCCTGCAGTACGCCAGGGACGAAGTGTCCAACGCGACCGCGGCGACGATGAAAGCCAGGGTGCGCGCCATGCTCTACGAGCACATCCTGCAGCTAGGGGCTGGCCATTTCGACCAGCGCCGGACGGGTGACGCGGTCCTCGCGCTCGTCGACGGCGTCGAACAGCTCGATCCGTTCTTCGGCGGGTACTTACCACAGCTGATCGTGGCCGGGCTGACCCCGGTGCTGATTTTCGCCTTCATGGCGTTCCTCGACCTGAAGACCGCCTTCGTCTTTCTCGTTTTTGCGCTGCTCACCCTCGTTGCGCCTGCCGCGTTTCACAAGTGGAACAGCAGCGCCAGCATGGCCCATCGTGGGGCTCAGTCGGCAACGGCCGCCGATTTCCTGGACAGCATCCAGGGCCTGGCGACGCTGAAGGCGTTCGGCCAGAGCCAGCAGCGCGGCCGAGAGCTGGCCGCTCGAGCACGGCACCTGTACCGCTCGACGATGAAAGTCCTGGCGGTCAACATCGCCACGGGCAGCATCACGCTGTTTGGGGTATCGGCAGGCGCCGCCATCGCCCTGGGCTGGGGCGCCGTTCGGGTGCAGGCAGGCGAGCTGTCGCTGTCCACCCTGCTGGTGGTCTTGCTGCTGGGGGTGGAGGTCTTCCGCCCGCTGCGCGACCTGGTCACGCTGTTCCACAGCAGCATGCTGGCGGTCGCCGCCACGCGCGGCATCTACCAGCTGCTGGACGCCGTCCCTGAAGTCCAGTCCCCCGCCAGGCCAGGTGAGGCCGCCAACCTGCGTCCCGAGATTCGCTTCGAGCACGTGACGTTCGGCTACCTCGGCGGGACACGGCCAGCGCTGCGCGACGTGTCGTTCAGGCTCGAACCCGGCCAGACCCTTGGCGTCGTGGGGCCGAGTGGCGCGGGGAAGTCAACGCTGGTGAACCTGTTGCTCCGATTTGTTGACCCGCAACAAGGTCGGGTCCTCCTCGGAGACGTCGATGTCCGGGACTTGCCGATCGAGGTGTTACGCAACCAGGTCGCGGTCGTCGCCCAGGACACCTACCTCTTCTATGGGACGGTTGCCGAGAATTTACACGTGGCCAGGCCGAGCGCGAGCCAGGCGGAGCTCGAAGCGGCGTGCCGGGCCGCCAATGCGCACGAATTCATCGCGGCCCTTCCCAACGGCTACCAGACACTGATTGGCGAACGCGGCGTGCGCCTCTCGGGCGGCCAGCGCCAACGGCTGGCGATTGCCCGCGCGCTGCTCAAGGATGCGCCGCTCCTGATCCTGGATGAAGCCCTCTCCAGCGTGGATGCTGAGAACGAGGCGACCATTCAGCAGGCGCTGGACGTCCTGCAGCGCGGTCGCACCACGCTGGTCATCGCGCACCGGCTCTCGAGCGTCGCAAGCGCCGACCGCATCATCGTCCTGGAACATGGTCGCCTCGTCGAAGAAGGTTTGCCAGGCGATCTCCTGCGTCGCGCAGACGGTGTGTATCGGCGGCTCATGGCCGCCCAGCGCGTCGACGAGCGGCCCGGTCCCGCGGAGTTCCTGGCCGATGGTGGCAACGGTCGCGCTGATCTCGCCGACAACGGGATGCAGTCGTCTCCACTGGCTGCCAGTGCGCTCTCGCATGCTGGCCATTCGCACGCGCACTCACACGGCCCTGAGCAACGGGCGAACGCCGCTCTCGAGACGCCAACGGGTACGCCAGCCGGCAGCGTGTGGCTGCGGCTCTTGCGGCTGGTGCGGCCATGGGGCTGGGAAACCGCGCTGGTGTTCGTGCTCGGCCCGCTGCAGGCCGGCGCCCAGGTTGTGCTGAGTGTGATCGGCGCCCTGCTCGTGGTCCAGGTGGTCGGCAACACCAACCTGAGCCCGTGGCTGTGGGCGCTCGCGCTGATGGCGCCCATCGCGGCAATCTTGCGCTGGGCCGACTCCTGGATCTCGCATGACCTGGCGTATCGGCTGCTGGCAGAGCTACGTATTCGCCTGTACGAGCTGCTGGACCCGCTCGCGCCGGCATACCTGGTCCGTCGCCGCAGCGGCGACCTGGTGAGTGCGCTGCTCGGCGATGTCGAGTTGATCGAGCTGTTCTATGCCCACACGATTTCACCCCTGTTTGTCGCGATCCTGATTCCGGGCGGGGTTCTCGTGGTGCTAGGCGTGTTGGCCTGGCCGCTGGCCGTGGTGCTCGTGCCATTTTTGATCGGCGTTGCGCTCACGCCGACTCTTGCTGCCCGGCAGTCCGGACGGCTCGGCAGCCAGCTGCGGGAGACCACTGGCGAGGTCACGGCCCACGCGGTGGACAGCGTGCAAGGCTTGCGGACGATCGCGGCATTTGGCTACGGCCAGGCGCGTGCCAACGAGATCGCCGAGCGCAGCCAGCACCTGGGCGACCTGAAGCGCGCGTTTCTGCGCTGGCAGGCGGTGCAGAACGCGGTGATCGACGGCTTGATGGGCCTGGGCGCACTCGCCGTCATGACCGCGGGCGTTGCGCTCGTGAACGACGGCCAACTTGCGCGCACCTTTTTGCCGCTGGCCACGGTCCTGGCAGCAGCCTCGTTCCAGCCCGTGGTGACGATCGTTACGGTCGCCAAAGAGCTGCACCAGACGCTCGGGGCCGCGCGGCGCTTCTTTGCTGTCGAGGACGAGCCGGTACCCGTCCGCGATGGCCCCGTCGTCCAGGAACACCCGCTGGGCAGCGCCAGCGCCGAGTTCCTCGACGTGACCTTCGCCTACGCGCGCACCGAGCGCGACGCCCTGCACGCGGTGAGTTTCCCGATACCTGCCGGCCGTACCGTCGCGCTGGTTGGGCCTTCGGGCGCGGGCAAAACGACCGCGGCGCACCTGTTGCTGCGATTCTGGGATCCGCAAACGGGCCAGATCGACATGGAGGATCGGGACATCAAGTCGCTACGGCTTGACGATCTGCGCGGCGCGATCGCGCTGGTGGCGCAGGATACCTACCTGTTCAACACGACCTTGCGCGACAACATTCGTTTGGGGCGGCCCTCCAGCTCCGAGCAGGACATGCTCGAGGCGGCCCGCGCCGCCAACGTTGACGAGTTTGCTCAGGCACTGCCGGATGGGTACGACACCGTGGTCGGCGAACGCGGCGTCCAGTTGTCGGGCGGCCAGCGTCAGCGCGTCTCGATCGCTCGAGCCTTGCTGAAGAATGCGCCCATCCTGGTCCTCGACGAAGCCACTTCGCACCTGGACGCGGTCAGCGAGGCCGAGGTGCGGCAGGCCCTGGATCGGCTGTCGCAGGGGCGAACCACCCTGGTCATCGCCCATCGGCTGTCGACGATCCGAGAAGCTGACGAGATCGTGGTGCTCGAACAGGGGCGAATTGTCGAGCGCGGCAGCCACCCCGAGCTGGTGGCCCAGGGCGGCCTGTATGCGCGGCTGGTCTCGGCCCAAATGGCCGTGAGCGATGAGCAGTTAGCAGTTAGCAGTTAGCAGTTAGCTAACCGCTCGTCGTGGCACGCGGCTTGCGACCATGATGACCCCGCCGACGCGCAGAGATGTGCGTCGTG
>Ga0070732_10002002_pt1 | contig 11129 bp, 7 predicted proteins | sample Coa_R1_5_FD_66449 | JGI IMG/M metagenome (GOLD analysis project Ga0070732, IMG submission 66449) | Surface soil microbial communities from Centralia Pennsylvania, which are recovering from an underground coalmine fire - Coalmine... | ecosystem: Environmental > Terrestrial > Soil > Unclassified ...
GCTATCTCGTTTCGTTCGATCCCAAGCGCGTTCCCCATCACTTCACCGATATCTTGGTTGTGGGTGCTGGCATTGCCGGCCTGCGGGCCGCGCTCGAAGTGCCAACTTCGCTCCAAAGCCTCGTCGTCACGAAGGACAAGATTCAGGAAAGCAACAGCAACTATGCCCAGGGCGGCATCGCCGGCGTCTTGTCGCCGGAAGACCGCTTCGAGAACCACGTCGAAGATACGCTGCGGGCCGGGGCCGGGCTTTGTGACCGGGCGGTGGTGGAGAAAGTCGTTCACGAGGCGCCGCAACAGATTGCCGACCTCATCCGCTGGGGCACGAATTTCGATCATCTGGCCAGCGGCGAGTTGGCCCTCACGCGCGAAGGCGGCCATAGCCACTCCCGCATCGTGCATGCGTTGGGCGACGCGACGGGCTTTGAGGTGATGCGCGCGATCATCGAGCGCGCCCGCAGATTGCCGAATGCCAGCATCTGGGACGACACATTCATTCTGGATTTGCTCACGCACGAGGGCCGCTGCGTGGGCGCGCTGCTGGTGCGCGGCGAGCAGAAAATGCTCGTCTGGGCGAAGCAAACAATCTTGGCTTCCGGTGGGACCGGCATGGTCTACCGCGAGACCACGAACCCGCCGGTCGCCACGGGCGACGGCATGGCTGCCGCGTGGCGGGCCGGAGCTGAATTGCGCGACATGGAATTCATGCAATTCCACCCCACAGTGCTCTACGTGGCCGGTTCGGCCCGCTCGCTCATCACCGAAGCGATTCGTGGCGAAGGCGCCTATCTGCGCGACAAAGACGGCAACCGCTTTATGCTGCAGGAAGATCCGCGCGCTGAACGTGCGACCCGCGACGTGGTATCGCAAGCCATCTTTCGTTGCATGGAACGCACGCAGCATCCCAATGTGTACCTCGACCTGTCGCACCTCGACGCAAACCACGTCCGGCAGCGCTTCCCGGGGATCGACAAAATGTGCCGCGGCTTCGGCCTCGACATCACCAAAGACCGAATTCCGGTGCGGCCCGGCGCGCACTACATGATCGGCGGCATGACGGTGGACAGCGACGGGCGAAGTTCCATTCCCGGCTTGTGGGGCGCCGGCGAGGTCACCTCCAGCGGTTTGCACGGTGCCAACCGCCTGGCCTCGAACAGCTTGCTCGAGGGGCTCGTCTTTGGCGCGAGTTGCGCGCGCGGCGCCGCGGCCGAGGCCGCCAAGATGCCGGAGTCGTTTCACGCTTTGCCGCTGCGCTTTCAAATTGAGCCGCAAGCCGCCGAACCGCTCGACGTGGCCGACATCACTAACTCTCTCCGGGCGCTGATGGTCCGCAACATGGGCATTGTCCGCGAGCGCAAACGGCTGCTGGAAGCACAACACGATGTGGACTTTTGGCGCCGTTACGTACTGGCTCGCGAATTCGATTCCCGTCCCGGCTGGGAATTGCAGAATCTTCTCACCATCGCCCGCCTGATGATCGACTCCGCGCTGGCGCGGGAAGAATCGCGCGGCACGCACTTTCGCAGCGACTTCCCCATGCGCGATGACGCGCACTGGCTGAAGCACATCGTCTGTCCGCCCGCGAGCGCCGGTTAAGCCGCAAGTCGCAGCCATTTGCCCTTGATCTCAGTCGCCCCAACACCTTAAACTCGCGTCATTCCCAAGATTGTCTTTATTCCCAGGTGCACGATGCCCACGCTTTCGCTGCCGCAGGGGCCGCACGATTCGGCCCAGTTATATCTCGATCTCTTAAAGCGCTGCCTCATCAACTGGATCTATGGCGAGACGGAGGAGAAGCCTTTGAAACGGAAAGGGGTATTCCAGCGCACCCTCATTTCAGCGCTGTCGGCGAAGAACATGCGCCTGGCCCGCCTCAAGCCCTTCAACGCGGAGCGACGGCTGGAAGGACTGGACTGGCCGCCCTGGGCCCACACCATGATCGGCTGGAAGCGGCTCGACAATTTCCAGCACTGCATTGAAACGGCGCTGCGCGAGCACATCCCCGGCGACATTATTGAATGCGGCGTGTGGCGCGGCGGGGCGAGCATTCTCGCGCGCGCGGTGCTGAAGGCACACAGCATTACCGATCGGCGCGTTTGGCTGGCCGACTCGTTCCGGGGGCTGCCGCCGCCGCGGCGGGAGTTCCCACACGATGCCGATTCCGATTTGCACACGAACCCGTTTCTGGCCGTGTCGCGTGAGCAAGTGCAGCGCAACTTCGAGCGCTATGGCCTGCTCGACGAGCAAGTGCAGTTCCTGGAGGGCTGGTTTCGCGACACGTTGCCGAAAGCGGAATTACAGCAACTCGCGGTCGTTCGGCTCGACGGCGACATGTACGAATCGACAATGGACGCGCTGGCGAATTTATATCCGAAGCTTTCGCCCGGCGGCTTTCTCATCGTCGACGACTACGGCGCGGTTCCGGCCTGCAAGGAGGCCGTTCAGGATTACCGCCGTCAGCACGACATTCAAGAAGAGATTATTCCCATTGATTGGGCCGGTGTGTTCTGCAGGAAATCCGTAAACGGACGATAAGTCAAAACCCGTTTACGTTTTGCAGCCACCGGCTCACAATTCGTGCGCGAAACGTAAACGGCGACTACTTAATCCAACTTCAACAGCAGCCACGCCAATCCTGTGAAGACGATGCCAAATGCCGCCAGCACGCCACACGAGGTCAACACACTACCAATGTTCGGCGTGGAGAGCAGCAACTCTTGATACGCATCGAGTGCCCAGGCTTGCGGCGTCAATTGCGTCCACGCTTGTACCTGCTCCGGCATCTGCTCGCGCGGCCAGACGCAGCCGCCGGCAATTCCCAATATGAGCACGAGGAAGGTGCCGAAGATTGCCACCTGGAATTCGGTGCGGGCCAGGCTCGCCACCAGCATCGCGAGCCCCACGGCCGCGAAAGACGTGGCCGCCACTACCAGGGGCAGCAGCCAGGGCTGCGGGCCCCATTTCATGCCGAACGCCAGGCTGCCCGCCACGAGCAGAAACACGCCCTGGAACAGCGAGACCGCCAGGCATGGCAGCATTTTCCCGAGCAGGATTTGGCCGCGCGTGAGCGGCGCCGCCCGCAGCCGAATCAGCGTGCCCTGCCGACGCTCGGCCACGAACAACCAGCCCATGGCCAGCACCATAAAGAACGAGAACATCACCGTGGCGGCGGGCACGAGGAACTGATAGCGCAGCGCACCCCGGTTGAGGACACCGCCGCCGCCTTGATAGGTTGTTAAGCTGCCGCTCTCGGCCGGTGGAGGAGGAGGCGAATTGGTCAACGCATGCCAGCTCTTGCCGCGCAGGTTATACTGCTTGAACATTTCCAGTAGCGCGGCCTGCACGCCGTTGCCCACCTCGGCCCGTTGTTCCTTGGTCAGCACCTTAAGGGGCTGCTTGATGGGCGATCCGCGGAGCGAGGGCGTCACGACCACGCGATCGGCCAACGCATCGATAAAGACCGGCTCGCTGATCTTGTCAAATGCGCTGCCGATCATCCAGGACATGACCACGCGCAGAAGCGACACCTGGATCACTTGCCGGATGATGGAGGCGGCGGTGGGCTGCTTCGGATCCTCCACCAGATCCAGATCCAGCGCCTTGAAATCCATGCCGTCTTTGAAGAAAGGATTGATCCCTTGTTTGCCGCCGGTGAATTCTTTCTCCATGAAGGAACATGCATTGACCTTCTGGCTAAAGGGCGGTTCGAAGATCGCCACTGCGGAAACTTTGCCGCGCTTGACGAGACGCTCGGCTTCTTCACGAGTCGGGATCACCACCACCCGCACGCCGCCGATATTCGCCAGGTCGTCGCGCACCACTTCCGACCATTTCTTATTCCCGTACGGCCCGTTGGGGGGCGGCGGTCCCTGATCGTCGTCCACCACCCAGACGCGCAGCCGGTCATCCGGTTTCTGCACGACGCTCTCGCCCATGATCAAACCCAAGACGAACATGAAGACAGGCGGTATGAGCAAAAGAATGATTGCGGCCCGCGTGTCGCGCAGCAGTAGCCGCAAATCTTTTCCGGCAAGGGTCCAAATGGCCATGAGAGGGTCCTTTCTGTTTTTCGCAAGCTGTCTTCAATCGCGAAGGGCCCGGCCCGTCAGATGGAGAAAAACTCGCTCCAGATTCGGTTCCTGCGTTTCGAGTTCCAGCGGCTCCAGCTTGTGTTCCTGCAGCAGCGGCACCAACGCGAACATGGCGCGGGCCGCCTCTTTGCAGGAAAGCTCGAGCACATTCGGCTGCGGTTCAGCCACTTGCACATTTGGCAGTTGCTGGATGCGCTGCCGCAGCGCAGCCGGAACTTGCGGCAGCCGCACGCGAATGCGGCCCTCCAGCAGGCGCAGCAAGTTGGGCAGCGTGTCGCAGGCAATTAGTTTGCCGCCATCGAGAATGCCGATGCGGCTGCACAGCGCCTGGACCTCTTCCATGTAATGGCTCGTGTACACGATGGTCATGCCTTCACGATTCAGCCGCCGCACTTCTTCAAAGATTCGATTGCGCGACTGGGGATCGACGCCGGTGGTGGGCTCATCGAGCAACAGCAATTTGGGTCGATGCAAAATCGACACGCCGAGGTTCAGCCGGCGCTTCATGCCGCCGGAGAATGTGTTGACGCGGTCCCTGGCCCGGTCGGCGAGTGCGATGGTTTCCAACACCGCCTCCACGCGGTGGTTCAATTCTGCGCCTTGCAAACCGTACAGCCGGCCGAAGAAAGCGAGGTTTTCGCGAGCGGTCAGTTCGCCGTAAATGGCCAGATCTTGCGGCACAACGCCGATCTGTTTGCGCGAATTGAGGTCATGTAGCCGAATCGGCTGGCCGCTCAACCGCGCCTCGCCCGCCGACGGGGCCAGCAAACACGAGAGAATGGATATGAGCGTGGTCTTGCCGGCTCCGTTCGGGCCGAGCAGACCGAACAGTTCGTTCTCTTCCACCTGAAAGGTCACGCCGCGCAGGGCTTCGATGCGGCCATAATTCTTTCGTACATCGCAAACTTCAAGCAGCGCTTGGCTCATGCCCGCCCCGTTAGGAGTGATCTGGCAATTCGTTACCTGTTGTTACCTGTGTACTGCTGTATCATATGTTTGGCAGCGAATGCCGGTAGTCGGTCCGCTTCGTTGAAAAATCGCCTTCGGCAAAATGACGTTTGGGGTGCGGCGAATAAAGCTATTGAGAGACTCTCGCACTCTCTCCCGAGGAGGGAGAAAAACGCATTCAGGAGTTCCCATGAACTCACGCAATTCGGCGGAAACCGGTAACTGGGCCGACGTCACGGCGGTGGTCGTCCAATTGTCGACGCCCGGCACGGGTTGGACGATGTCGCGCGTGGTCGCCACGCTGGATCCCCAGCATCGCAATGATCTCGTTTTCCTGGAGCGCATTTTCACGCGCATCGAGCGCTTGCAGAAAGCACGCGATGTCACGCGCGATGAAGAACGCGTGCTGCGCATCATGGACACGCCGCCGGCGCGCTATGGCTCCGAGCGGACGCGCGACTTGCCGCTGTCGGTAACCTTCGGCATCCCGTGCGTGATTGCCGATATGCCGATTGAGCATTCGAACTTGCCGCCGGGGCTGCCGGCCCATCTGCATTACCGCGAAGCGAACCTGTTGCCCTGCCGGGCGGATACCGAAGCCGGCGGCCGCGTCGTGATGCGGCCCTATACTTGGGGCCAGCTACACGAGAACGAGGAATTCTTCCTTCAGCAAGTCAAACAGACCGGCGTGCGCCTGACGGCCGCGCGCGTGCAAGCCAACAACATGCTGTACGAACGGCAGCGGCTCACGCTGCCGGGGCTGGTGCTCATCACCTTCGAGGGCTATGAGGTCGTGAGCAAGATGCGCTTACTGCAACTTGCGGATGATATCTACGCCCTTAAAGAGCAACGCCCCCGAAACCAAGTCGAAGAGCAAGTGCGCGAGATTGTCATGGCCAGCGAGCAAAAGGGCATCCTGTATCGCCGGCGCTTGCTGCCGCGCGCGTTCACCGGCGGGCCGGAAATATACGCGGCGGATATCTTCATTCGCCCGCATTACCTGCGCCACCGTTTCCTCACCGACGAAGAAAGGTTCCTGCCCGTGATCGCAGAGCGCGGCGCGCATGGGGCTATCGAACATCTGCCATATTGGGAAATCACCGGCGAATTGGCGCCACCCGCGGAGGAAGTAGCCGAGGCCGTTCCGGTGGAAACCGAGCCGGCCAAGATCTTCGCCAGCCGCCGCAGCACCGGCAGCGGGGCCACGGCTACGGCCGAAGCCATTCAGGCCGCACCGAAGACGGACGGCTGGCTCGACGTGACCGCCGACGTTTTGCCGGAGTCCGACGAGGTCGTACCGGAAGTCGCGACCGCGGCCGAACCGGTCCACGCCCGGCCCGTGCGGGCGCGCCGCTCCCGTGGGCCCATGCTGGCCGGCATCATCCTTGCCGTCGTCGCCCTTGTCGGCGGCGGCAGCGCCCTGGTGCGCACCTTCGGCTTCCGCACGCATGAGCGAGTGCATCTGTCCAACCCGCGTGTGACGGGGATGGGCTTGGCCAAGACCGCCACCGTCACTTACCAGACCAAGGAACCTCCCGACGCTGCTTATCGCTATTTCGCCGTTATCCACGACCGGCAGACAGGCCTCAACCAGCAAATGGCCGTGGCCCTGCCGAATGACGCCCGGGGCGAAATCAACCTGGCCATGCCCTTTCGCCCTCTGCTGCCCTTGGGTCATGTGAACGATTTCGACGTGTATGTCGAGCGCGAGCCCGTGAATTTGCCGGGCAAACGCGAGCGCGTTTCGAATTCGGTCCTGCTGCGTTACTGACGCCCATTGGCGAACGGAGCCGCTGCTGCACGACACCTCCAATGCGGTCCGCTGGGCGGTCCGGCTCATCACTTCGCCGCGCGCTTTCCAAGTTTTTTGGAATGAAGCAAGCCATTCACGTCTCGTTATCTGGAAAGCAATTAATTTCAAACTCGCCGAACCTTTCATGATTTCTGGCGGCCCGAGACTCAGACGTGCGCCCGGGAGTTTATTCTTCGAGCGACATCGTCTCACCGGCAACGGAGATGGCCGGGCCTGCTCCGACGGTCGGCACACACGAGGTCCAGCGGGCCGGCGCCTCCCAACCGCAAGCCACGTCGCGCAACGAGCGATTCACCCAGAAATTCGTCGAATGATTGAAGAAGAGATCGCGCGGATAGGTACAATTCGGCCGGGCCGCATCGGCATCGATCAAGCCGGCATAGCAACCTGCTTCCACAACCAATTCGGAACAGTAAAAGCCGTTCTTATCCGGATTGCTGTGGCCCAGGAAGGCCGTGCGCAACGGCCCGCGGCTGCGAATGGGCGTGGCCTGGCCCCATAGCTTGGCGAAGGAAGTCGGCCGGCCTTCCACGTTGGCCGCGAATTCCGCGAGCCTCGCTGTCTGCTCCAAGGTCAATGGCGTCTTGCGAACGCGCACCCAACCCCGCCCCTTCTCCTCATACCTTCGCAGGATTACCGATAAATCCTCAACCACCATGCCCTCTCGCAGGTGCGTGTGCAGCGCCCCCAGCGTGCCGTCGGATCGCGGCACTACGATTGCGTTGTGGTTGGGATACCACGATCCGGCCAGGGCAAATCCGAGCACCGAAGTAAGCTTATCGTCGGCAGCGAAAAACAGGTCACCGGGTTGCGCACAATACGGCCGTGCCGGTCCCCGCAGTTCGCGATCCAATTTGAAGGCCGGCTGATAGAGATACGATCCCGCCGCCTGCGGCGGCGACTCGGTCAGACAAAGCGCCGCGCAAAGGCACTGGGCGAAAAGCGAATTCATGTGCGGCTCATCCTTTCACGGTAAGTATCGTCGCCGGCTTATGGCCCCGTTGACGTGCAATGAGCAGTGCCAAGGGCGCGCGGTGCGGAAATGCAAGGGTTAACGATTATGGCGCATTTCTCAGCGCTATTATCTTCCCCCCTGACTCCTCTTTGATTTAATGACGACTTAGCGCCTTCGATCAGGAACAAACTCATTTTTGCCAGTTGGGGCCATGGCAATCCACAGCTCCAGACGACTGAGGTAATCTCCGTGACACGATTTGCTGTGAAATGCATTGCCATCTTCGCGTTGGCTGTGGCGTCGACTGCCGATTTGCAGGCGCAAACGACGCCGTTTGCCAAGGTGCTGCCGTCTACCGTCTGGATCGAGTACCCGGTCGGCACGAAAACCAGATTTGGCACCGGCAGCCTGGTGAACCGCGAACAACGCCTCGTGGTCACGTGCTTGCATGTCATGGAGAACCAGAAACAAGGGACGGTCTATTTCCCGATGTATCGCGGGGCAGAGTTGATGACCAATGCGATCGATTACCTCAGCAGTACCTATGGGATAACGGGCAAAGTGGTGGCCGCTGATAGCGACCGGGACCTGGCCATCCTGCAACTGAACAAAGTGCCGCCGACCGTACCAGCGCTGGAAATGGCCGACCGGGCGCCCCCGGCCGGCACGCCGCTTTTCGTCCTTGGCAACTCCACAGTTGGCATCAAAACCATTGACCAGGAGAAACTCTGGAAGCAATACAGCACCAAGGTCAATAAGCTCGTATTCAGCATGCAAACGTTGGAAAACGAGGGCAATAAACAGGTGCACACCTGGGCAATTGTCTTGCAGGACAAGGTAAACCCGGGCGACAGCGGCGGGCCAGCCGTGAATGCCGACGGCCGGCTGGTGGGCGTTACCTATGCCGAAGACAAAGATTTCGGCTACGCTATCGACGTGGAAGAGGTGCGCATCGTGCTTAATCGCTACCTAAACCGCAACAGCCCGCGCCCGCAAAACCCCATGACCGGGAAGTGGACCGTTCAAATCCAGCCCAGGGAAAAGCCCGTGGGATACTTCCGCATGAACTTCTTCGATAATGGCCAGGTGGACTGGATCACCGACAAGACCTACACCGGCAAGTTTGAACTCAAAGACAATCAGCTGGCGCTGACCATTCCGGGCCTGAACGTGAATGAAACGCTTACAATCACCCGCACCAGCGATAATCAATTCTCGTTTACGAGCGCTGGCGTGCCATTCACGTTCACGCGGCGGTAACGAAAAAGGACCGGCGAAAACAAGGGAATGCCTTTTTTGGTCCCTTAGTCCTTTGAGCGCTTTAAGCTATCCGCGCAGCCAAAAAATCCGACCAACCGCCGGCGTCACTCTTGCAAATTCACCTACAAAGAACCCAAACACGGCTCATCTTTGGGGATCGCGCCATGCCTACCGAATTTCCAGCCAACCCGAATGATTTCACGCTGCCACCGAGCGCGATCGAAATACTGCGACGGCATGCCGGTGCTTCTTCGGTGAACGTCGATTTGAGCGCACGGTCTCATCAGGGCCTGATTCGCGATCGCAACGAAGACTCTTATCTCGTTCTCCGCGGTTTTCGGGGACTCGAGGTGCTGGGTTCAAGCATGGCAGAGTCGGCGATGCCGCCGCGCTTCGAGTTTTCGAGCTTCGGCATGCTCGTGGCCGATGGCATGGGCGGCATGCCAGGCGGCGATGTGGCCAGTCGCGTCGCAGTACAAACGCTCATTGCCCTGGTGCTCAACACGCCTGACTGGATCATGCTCACCGGCGAAGCGGAGAACGAGGAGCTTCTCACACGCCTGGCCGAACGCTATCGCAAAGTGGACTCTGCCTTGCGGGAAGAAGGCATGGTCGATCCGAAGCTCAGCGGGTTGGGCACCACGATGACGGTGGCGTACAGCCTGGGCGCCGACATATTCCTCGCGCATGTAGGCGATTCGCGGGCTTACCTGCTCCGGGGCGACGGATTGCACCGGCTCACAAAGGATCACACTTATGCTCAAATTTTGGCCGACCTCGGCGCTATTCCGGCACAGGAAGTCGTACGGCATCAGTTTCGCCATGTTCTCACTCGTTATCTCGGCGCCCCGAAGCCCGTGAACGCTGATGTTCACCAAATGCGGTTGCACGACGGCGACCAAATTCTCCTTTGCACCGACGGCCTCACCAGTCTCGTCGACGATCCTGCCATTGCTGCCATTTTGCGCGGAGCGCAAACCGCCGCAAAAGCGTGCGAGGATTTGGTCCTGGCCGCGCTGAATCAAGGCGGAATGGACAACGTGACGGTGGCACTGGCCCGCTACCGATTTCAGAGCTGAGGTTCCCTCGACGGTTTCGTTACGAAAAAAGTGAAGTGGGGCGTCCTTAATCGCTTTAAACAAGGGCTCATTGCTAGGTATTCTTGAGCATATGAGAATACTCGCCTCCACCCACTTGCCCGGAGCTATTTCCCAAGTGGAATTTGCCGAAAATTCGTCCAGTTATTCTCGGAACTAACGTCCAATTCCACTAAACTTCCTATTTGACATTTGTCATAGCCATTTGTCCCGCCCCAAGCCCGGCCCGGTTGTTCAACAAAAGGCCTGGCTGACCGGAGAACCGGCCAATGGACCAAACCGGTCGTAGTACCGCCCCAGCGCTCGTGGATTGTGCAGTCCTAATGCAAATCCTGCGTCGCTATCCGCTCCTCGATTCTGGCCAACTCGCCCAAGTCGAAAAGAAAGTGAAACCGCCGTATCCCGATGTGAAGAAGGTCGCTCGGGCGCTCCTGGAGCGGCGCTGGCTCACCGTCTACCAGATGGACCAGTTGCTGCAAGGGCGAGCCGCTGATCTCGTCCTGGGCAGCTACCTGATTTTGGAGCAACTCGGCGAGGGCGGGATGGGCCAGGTCTTCAAAGCGAAGCACCTGGCCATGAACCGAATCGTTGCAGTGAAGGTCATTCGCAAGGAGCGGCTGGACAGCACCGATTCCGTGAAACGCTTCCGCCGGGAGATCGAAGCTGCCGCCAAGCTTTCCCATCCCAACGTCGTCGTGGCGCATGACGCCGGGCAGGTTGGCGACGTGCACTTCTTCGCGATGGAGTACGTCGAGGGGACTGACCTCGGCAAACTAATTAAAGGCGGTGGGCGCTTGCCGGTCCACTCAGCATGCGATTACATTCGCCAGGCTGCCCTGGGCCTGCAACACGCCTACGAACGCGGCATGGTGCACCGCGACATCAAACCTTCGAACCTGCTGCTCACCACCGACGGCGTCCATACTGCCAGTGAGAGCACGGCCACCATCACCATGTCGGGCAACG
>Ga0070732_10002003_pt1 | contig 11128 bp, 8 predicted proteins | sample Coa_R1_5_FD_66449 | JGI IMG/M metagenome (GOLD analysis project Ga0070732, IMG submission 66449) | Surface soil microbial communities from Centralia Pennsylvania, which are recovering from an underground coalmine fire - Coalmine... | ecosystem: Environmental > Terrestrial > Soil > Unclassified ...
GAGGTTCGGCGGCCAAAGTAGTCGCTGCCCATGCCGAAAATCACGGTGCCCACAAACATCCCAAGGAAACCGGCGGCGATCACGTGGCTGAATTCTTCCAAGGTGAGAAAGTGGGACTCCTGCAAGGCCGCGCCCAGATACGCCATCATGAAGATGTCAAAAATGTCGAACCAGCTCCCCAGCGAGACCTGGACGATGAAGCGCCGATGGAAACTCGAGAGCGGCAAACGCTCGACGCGCGCCGCCATGCTGTAGCCGGCGGACGGCGTCCGAGCCGCGCGCTTCGCGGCCGCTTCAGCCGAATCGGCAGGATCAGGTTTCACAGAAATAGCAGCCCTCCCCCGGGGAAAGCGTGAGACAGCCGGACGCACCCGCCCATGGCGCGTCGCGATTATGCCAGACAATTCATCGGAACCAGTCAGCCGTCTTTGACAGGGCTGAGACCCCCAGGCTATAGTGAGATACTAGACGGGACGCGCCTGAAGGTCGGTTGTACCGGGGGCTGCCACGCGCGCACGTAACACCTTGCAGTGGCGGCTTTCAACGAACTTCGTTGGGTCTCTGCCGCCCCAGTCCGCTCCTCCGCACAGTTGAATTGATGCCGGGTTAAGAGTAGGTAAAGACCGCCCCGGCCGGAAACGCCGGACGACGCCTGCGCATCGAAAGGACGTATGGCTATACGAGGCCCTTTGAGGGCCCCCGCAGTTCCGTGGTCTTCATTCACGCTTCTCTGGTTCGCTCTGGGGCTCGTGATTTTCTCGGCTTGGACTTACGCCTCCCCGGCGCCTCAGATTGAGGACTTGAACGGCCAGGTCACCGACGAGAAGGGCGTATCCATCCCTGGGGCGCTCTGTACGCTCACGGCAACCCGTACCGGCGACCTGCCAGAGCAAGGCATCTCCGTGACGACGGACGAGAGGGGCAACTTCAGGTTGCCTGGGCTGGTTCTAGGCACCTACAACCTGCTCTGCGGCGCCGTGTCGCGTCAGGCAGTCGCGAAGACCGGGATCGAGATCGCCGCTGGGCAGGCCACTACGGTCCAGGTGATCCTGCCGCCAGAGATCGCGCCCCTTAAACAGAAGGTCGAGGTGCGTGGACAAGTCGAAGGCATCTCGACCACGGCTCCAGCCCCACCGACCACCCTCACTGCGCCCCAGCTCCTAACCTTGCCCTTGACCGAAGAGAAGTTCAAGGCGGCTCTGCCCCTCGTCCCCGGCGTGATCCGCACCCCGGACGGCAAGATCAACATCAAGGGAATCGGAGAAGGCCAGAGTCTGCTGCTCGTAGACTCGGCGGAAACCGTCGATCCCGTGACGGGCGCATTCTCCATCGGGGTACCGATCGACGCCATCGAATCCCTGGATGTCTACAAGAGCGCGTATCAGGCGCAGTTTGGACGCTTCTCGGGCGGCGTCACCACGATTGAAACCAAGCCGCCTTCCCCGCAGTTTCATTTTGAGCTCAATGACCTGCTGCCGACGCCGCGCATCCGCAGCGGTCACCTGGTGGGGATTTCTGACGACGGCCCGCGGTTGAACGTGACCGGGCCGATCATCGCCAACCGGCTCAACTTTTCCGAGTCCATCCTCTACGAAATGGTGAAGCAGCCGGTGCGCGGCCTGGCGTGGCCGCACAACGAGAGCAAGAGCGAGGAACTCAACTCGTTCACCAGTTTCCAGTACATCATTTCGCCGCAGCACCTGCTGACCGTTAACGTGAATGCCTTTCCCTCCAAGCGCGAGTTTGCCGACATCAACTCGCTGATTCCCCAGCCCGCCTCGGCGAACTACGGCCAGAATGGATTCTCTCTCGCTGCCACGGACCGGTATCTTTTCAATTCCGGCGGCGCCCTGACCTCGCTCGTCCAGAACATCCAGTTCCATAGCAACGCTTACGGGCAGGGTCCCGCGGATATGCTCGTGACTCCCAACGGCTGGGCGGGCAACTATTTCAACAAGTACACGCGGTCCGGCAGCCAGCAGGAGGTTCAGGAAACCTACCAGTTTCCCAAACGCGATTGGCACGGCAAGCACGAAATCAAAGCCGGAGGCGACTACGTGCGCCGGTCCTACAACGGCACCAGCCTGTCGCATCCGGTGCTGCTGCTGCGTCCCGACGGCACCACCGCGGAACGGATCGATTTCCAAGGCACCGGAGTACTCTCCATTGTGGACGGTGAAGGCGCGGCGTTTGTCCAGGACCACTGGGTGCTCAACGATCGCCTGGCGATGGACATGGGCTTGCGGTTTTCGGCTCAGACGGTGGGCGAGCCCTCCGCCTTCGCGCCGCGCTGGGGTTTCGCTTACACGCCGGGCGGAGGCGGCAAGACGATTTTCCGCGGCGGAGTCGGCGTGTTCTACGACCGGGTGCCTCTGCTGGCCGGCGACTTCACCGAAAATCCCACTCGGGTGGTCACTTGCTTCGACCTCGGGTGCGGCCCCATCGGCTCCCAGATCGTCTACCGCAACGCCTACATCAAGGTCAACGAGAACGGCCAGCAGATCGTCCCCTCCAACAGCCGCCTCGACAGCACACCCTACAACTTGACCTGGAACGTGGAAGCGGACCGCGATCTGCGCCCCGGCGTCGTCCTCCGACTGAACTATCTCTCCAGCCGCACCTATCAGGTGTTCGACATCAATCCGGAGACTCTTCCGGGCAGTGTGCCCGTCCTGCTCCTGTCGAACACCGGCGGTTCGCGCTATCACGAGTTTGAGTCGACGCTGCGCATTCGTCCCCGCGAAAACGCCGACATCAACTTCTCTTACGTCCACAGCACCGACCGCGGCGACCTGAACACCATCGGCCAGATCTTTGTCCCCTTCGAGCAGCCGGTCATCCGCCCCAACGTTTTCGCCGACCTGCCGGCCAACGTGCCGGAACGCATCGTCACCTGGGGCCAATTCAAGATTCCATGGCAAATCACTGCCAGCCCCATCTTCGACATCCACTCGGGGTTTCCTTACTCCTCGCTCGATGCGCTTCAGAACTACGTCGGCCAGCCCAACGGCCTTCGTTTTCCCTATTTCGCCTCGCTCGACCTGAAACTCAGCAAGGATTTCAGCCTGCCGCTCATCCATTGGTTGAAAACTCACAAATTTCGCGGAGCGATCGCCATCTACAACGTCACCAATCACACGAATCCCCGCGACGTCTACAACAACGTGGCGTCGCCCTTCTACGGCCATTTTGTCGGATTCCAGCACCGTTCGGTCGAGACCTGGTTCGACGTGATCTACTGATGGCGCAGTAGTGATGGCGTGAAGCCCAAGCGGCCTGTACTCTGCTAAACTAGGGCGGTGGGGACATCACAGTGACCTCTGTAGCGATCGAGAGCCCGGCAGATTCCGCAAGAGCGGTTTCACGCGCGCTCCAAAGGCCCAGCCGACTCAAGCTCGTCATCCTCTTTGTCACCTCGATCTGCAACGCCAAGTGCCGCACCTGCTTCTACTGGCAGGAACTCAATCAGCGCGGCGACCTGACCTGGGACGAGATCCAGAAGCTCTCAGCGAGCATGCCGCGCTTCAGCGATTTATGGCTTTCCGGCGGCGAGCCCATGCTGCGGCGCGAGTTGACTCGCATCATCCATCTCTTCTATGAAAACAACGCGGTGCGCTGGATCAACTTGCCGACTAACGGCCTGCTGCCCGAACGTACGGCTGAGTGGGTAGAGAGGATTCTGGTCGAGAATCCCGAACTGCACCTCGACGTGAACGTGGCGCTCGACGGCCTGGGCGCGATGCAGGACGCGATCCGCGCTGTGCCCGGCAATTTTCAGAAGACGCTCCAGACCCTCGAAGCGCTCCAGCCTTGCCGGGAGAAGCATTCGAACCTCCGCGTCAACATCAATACCGTGATCTGCGCGGAGAACTTCGAGCACATCCTCGAGATCGCGGCCTTCGTTAAGCAACACACTCGAGTCGACGGACACTACTTCAACATCATCCGCGGGAATGCACTCGAGCCGGGGCTGCAGCGCATCCCCACGGAGCGCCTGCCGGCCCTCTATCGCGAGCTGCAGAAGGTCTATCAGTACTACGCGCCGACCATTCTAAAGCGCCTGAAAGGACTCGAGCGCACGCTCGGCGCCGCCTGGTATGAGGGGACGCTCGCGCTGCACAACAAGATTCAACTCGAAAACATCGAGTCGCCGCATCCCTGGCCCATGCCGTGTACGGCCGGCGGAACGTCGATCGTCATCGACTACAATGGCGACGTCCGCGCCTGCGAACTGCGCGGCCGACTCGCCAACCTGCGCGACTTCGACTGCGACTTTGAGCGATTCTGGAACACCGAAGTCCGCCGGCGGGAACTGGACTCCATCGTCACCGACCAGTGCTGGTGCACGCACGTCTGCTTCATTCACGACAGCCTTCGTCACTCGAAGAAGGCGACGCTCTTCGACGTCCCGATCGCTTATCTCGAATCACGATTTTCAAACGGCAGGGATTGACGTCAACGAGTTATTGGGGCGGCTCGGCCGTCTGCGCGCGGCTCACCCGGCCCGACATTCCTGCCGCGACCGCATCCATGCTGCTGAGCTGCTTCTGGCGCAGCGCCCGATAGGCGGCTTCCTCCCGGTCGGCGTCTCCGGCACGGCCCAGGCGTCGATAGGCCAGCGACAATTCGTAGTGCGCCGCGAGATTGTTGGGCTCGAGGCGGAGCGCGTGTTCGAGCGGTGCGACAGCGTCCGGCGTGCGTCCCGCCGAGAGCAGCGACTTGCCCAGCCCGATCAGCGCGTCGGCGAGCGTCGGGTCAAGCTTGGCGCTGGCCGCGAAACGGTCGATCGCGTCGTCCCACTGGCGGGCACGGCGCGCCAGCTCCCCGAGTTCGTACTCGCTCCGCGCGTCGCCAGGATTGATCTTTAACTCCTCCTCGAATTCCTGTTTTGCCTGAGCCTGCGTCCCGGCGTCCTGTGAGCCCGTAAGTAACAGCCGCCCGAGATGATAGTGCATGCCGGGCAACTGCGGGTTCGAGGCCAGGATCTTGCGGTATTCCTGAGCCGCGTCGTCCAGCTTCCCTTGCAGCTCGAGAATCTCGGCGTTCGTCTCGTGCGCTTCCACCGAGTCGGGCGCGGTGAAGAGCAGCCGCTCGGAGGCGCGCGTGGAAAGATCAGAATAGACGTGGCTGCTCAAGTAGAGAACCCCCGGGTCGTTCGGGAAATCGCGGTCGAGCCAGCGCAGCACGTCTACCGCCTTGTCCGTTTCACCTGAGGCCATACTGCATCGCACCGCATCCGTCCCCATCTCGCGCTTGAGTTGAGGATCGCGAACCGCAGCGTAATCCTTCATGAGATAGGACGCTGCCTCGCGGCACTGGCCGCTCTTCGCCAGGCTCAGCCCGAGAAAGTAGCGCGCATTGGTCAGACTCGGCTTGAGCTTGAGCGCCGCGCGCAACTCCGGGACTGCGTCCGGAAAACGGCCGGCGGAGTAATAAGCTATGCCGAGATTGGCGTGCGACTCGGCGAACTGAGGAGCGATCTTGACGAGTCGCGCGAAATCACGGATCGCCACATCGTAATTGCCCTCACGCATCGCCGCCTGAGCCTCCGACGCGATTTCGGCCGGCGACTCGCCTCGCGTCGCCTGACCCCGCGCCACAGCCGCCGTCAGAAAACCGCTGGCCACGAACGCCGACGCTGCAAGCGTCACACTGAGCGTGAGAGTAGCCACACTTGAAGTCTTTCGAATCATCGATTCGAGCATAGAAGGAGCACGCGCGGGAGTCAAACCTGGCGCACGGGCGCGCTTGCATCGGTGGCGGAAGGTTCCCGGAAGAAGGGACGCCACTGCTGCTCGCGCGGCGGGGGCGTCAGCAGACTGACTCCAATCAAGCAGGCAAGAGAGGCGGCGAGCGCGGGAAAGATCATCGGCAGGCTGAATCCCGCGATCTTCCAGCCGACCGCGACCGCGGTTCCCGCGGCGATCGAGCTCAGGCCGCCCGCCACCGTCGTGCGCTTCCAGAAAAATGCCGCCACCACGGCGGGCGTGATCCCGGCGCCGTACACGTCGTAGGCGTAAACCGCCGTACCCAGGATCGAGGGCTGGAAGCTCTGGGCGAGCGCAATCAACCCCAGGACGACAACCGTGATCCGCGACATCAAGAGCAGCGCGCGGTCGCTCGACCGCTTGCTCAGAAAGCGCTGGTAAACGTCATGCACCACGCTGGTCGCCGGCGAGAACAGATAGTTGTTGCCCGTCGAAATGACCTTGGCGAAAATCGCGCCGAGAAAAAGCGCGCCGACCAGCGGCGCGAGGCCGTTTCGTGCCGCGTACGGGATGATGCCCCAGGAGGGGACCGCTCCCGATTCGATGGTGCGGTGAAACATGACGCCGCCAATCATCGCGACCAGCACGATGATCGTTTCGAGCACCACCGTGCCGCAGACCCAGCCCACCACCGAAAGCCGCGCCGCCCGCTCGCTGCGCGCCGAATAGAACTTCTGGTACATCGTTTGATTGCCCACCATCAGGCTCAGAGTCGGGAGGAAGTAGCCGAACACGTCGACCCACGTCATCGTTCCGCGCACCGTGAAGTGGCTCGCCGGCAACGCGGCGTGGATGGCGCTCCAGCCGCCGGCGCGCGCCGCCATCGCGGGCAGCGCAATCAAACATCCTGCCGTAACGACGATCCCAATCACTAAGTCCGTGTAGGCCACCGACGACATTCCTGCCAGCGCCGTGAAGAGAATCACGAATCCCGCCAGAATGATCGTGCCGGTGGTTTCGCTGACCCCGAACGCCAGGTTAAGAATCCGCCCGCCGCCGCGAAACTGGTAGCTGACGATGGCGGTGTAGGAAACAATGATGCAGATCGTCCCGAGCACGCGGGCTACGGGACTGTAGCGCGTCTCGAGCAAGTCCGGCACCGTGTACTGCGCGAAAGCGCGCGCCCGCCCGGCGGTGAAGTAAACCAGCAGCAACCCCACCCATCCGCCCGCCGGCAGCCACAATGACGCCAGGCCGTCGCGATATGCGAATTCGGCTCCCGCGAACAGGCTGCCCGCGCCGATCCATGAACACAGCAACGTCGCGACCAGCACGATGGCGGAGAGTTTGCGGTCTGCCACCATGAAGTCGGCGTGCGATTTCAGCTTGAGGGTGCGCGCCACACTGACGCCGAGGAGCGCGAGCACGATGAGCAACAAAACAAGCGCGTAGAGCATGGCGAGTATCGATTATCGCTTGCCGGTGACGGCGCACAGCCGTTCAATCGTTTCCTCGGCTGACGGCCCGTCGATCCGAATCAGTTTCTTTCGGGACTTGTGACCCACCGCAATCGCTACGGAGCCTTGCGGCAGGCGCAGGAACTTCGCGAGCAGCCTGACGCAAGCCTCATTCGCCTGGCCTTCGACTGGCGCTGCGCCGATTCTCAGGCACAACTCATTCGAGGCGGTCCACTCGAGACCTTCGGGCGACGATCGCGGCCTGACGCGCACCCAGAACGATACACGGTTCCCGTCGATCTGCCAGGTTCCGCCTGCGCCTTGTCGGCCGATGGCGCTCACTGCCGTGCACCGAAGATAGCTGTCCCCACGCGGACGATGGTCGCGCCTTCCTCGATCGCCACGTCGTAATCGTGGCTCATTCCCATCGAAAGCTCGCGTACGGAAACATCCGGCAGCGCCGCCGCGTTGACTCTCTCTGCCCATTGACGTAGCCGGCGAAAAAACGGCCGCACATCTTCCGGATTCTCGAAGAAGGGCGGGACGGTCATCAGGCCGCACAATTCCAGCGTCTTGAACTGTGCCACCTGCCTGGCCAAGTCCAGGACTTCCTCCTCGCGGACGCCGGACTTCGTCGCTTCCTCGCCCAGATTCACCTCGAGCAAAACGGGCAGCCGCTCGCCCTCACACACCGCCGCGTGGTCCAGCTTCTCGGCCAGCCGCAGCGAATCGACGGAGTGCACCCAGTGGAAAAGCTGGCGCGCGAGCTTCGCCTTGTTGCTCTGAAGATGTCCGACCAGATGCCAAGTCACCGTCAAGTCGGAGAGCGCGGCGCGCTTGGCACTGGCTTCCTGGACGCGGTTCTCGCCGAAGTCGCGCAATCCCGCCTCATAACACTGGCGGATTCGCTCGGGCTCGACCGTCTTCGAGACCGCGACCAGTTTCACGTCCTCGGGCCGGCGTCCGGCGCGAACACACGCCTGCGCGATACGTTCGCGAACGCGGGCGACGTTATCATGAATCAGCGCCATCGTAGCCGGCTCGGGCGCTCATTGTACCATCCTCACCCGATTGACTCAGGACCCCCTTGACAATCTTTCCCGGCTGACGCAGAATTCTGGCGTAGGCGAATAAAAAGCGAAAGTCGTTGGATGCCGCTTGCCACTCACGCGGCCGCGAACTTTCGCCGTCAGAGGCCAGGAAATGAACGCCGCGGCGCTGCGCGCGCAACTGGAATCGAAACTGGGCAGGCGTGTTCCCTCCCCTTTTACCTTCCGCCCCCCGGTTGCGATCGCGACCGTACCGAGCGGCCTCCCGGAAGTCGACGCCCTCACGCCACTCCACGGTTTGCCGCGCGGCGCTCTCACGGAAATCTGTGGACCCGATTCCTCGGGGCGCACCAGCTTCCTCCTCCAGCTTCTGGCCACGATGACGTCGTCAGAGGAAGTCTGTGCGCTGGTCGACGCGACCGACGCATTCGATCCGCACTCGGCGCGCGCCGCTGGGGTCGAGCTCGACCGATTGCTTTGGGCGCGCTGCAATCATCTCGAAAAGGCGCTGCGCACCACTGAATTGCTCCTGGCGGGCGGCGGATTCGGCCTCGTGGCCGTCGACCTGGGTGACGTGCCGCCGCGCCAGGCGCGTCGCGTGCCGCTTGCCTATTGGTTCCGCTTGCGGCGAGTGGTTGAGCGTACACCCACCGTACTGGTGGTTCTGGAGCAAACGCCTTACGCCAAGACCTGCGCGTCTCTGGTGCTGCGCCTCGAATTCCACGCCGCTTGCTGGTCGACCACCGCCGCCACGGCGCATTTCCGGCACGATGCGCCGTCGCACGCCTGTCTCTTGCGTGGCGCACGCCGGCGGATCGAAGTCGTGCGATCCCGCTTGCCGGGCGAGACCACAGGAACCGTGCGCGGCGTACTCGACACTGGCAGGGCCTAGACGATGGCCAATAGTCATCAGCGGCATCCTGTGATTGGGCACACCGCCAAGCATCAAGTACCCTCGCCCCCTTGGGGGAGAGGGTGGTGCGCAAGCACCGGGTGAGGGGGTATGTACGCTTGCATCTACATCCCCGACTTTCCCCTCCAAGCCCTGGCGCGCCACGACCCGGCCTTGCGCTCACGGCCGGCGGCAGTCGTTGAGGGGACGCCGCCCTTGTGTACGGTGATCGTGGCGAACGCGCCGGCGCGCGCGCTCGGAGTCGCGCCCGGAATGGCGCGGATGGAGGTTACGCCGTTACCGTCGCTCGAGATTCGCCACCGCTCGTCCGCTGAGGAGTCGTCCGCCCACGCCGCCCTGCTCGACCTTGGACTCTCCATTTCGCCGCGCGTCGAGGATACCGCTCGCGACACCGTGGTGCTCGACCTTGCGGGGCTCGAGCCGCTTTTCGGCGCGCCCCGGCAGATCGCTCAGCTTCTCGCCGGACGCACTCGCGAGCTGGGGTGCGAGGGCCATATCGCGGTAGCCCCGAATCCTGACGCGGCAGTTCATGCCGCCCGCGGTTTCGCGGGTATCACGGTCATCGCCGCCGGCGAAGAGTCCGCGCGTCTGGGCGGATTGCCGATCCACGTACTCGCGCCAACCCCGGAGATCCTCGAAACGCTCGAGCGCTGGGGCGTGCGGACGTTCCAAGCGCTGGCCGCGCTGCCCACCGTGGCACTCGCCGAGCGCCTGGGCCAGGAGGGCATACACCTGCAAAAGCTGGCGCGTGGCCACACGCGTCGCACGCTGGTGCCGGTCGAGGCCGCCCCTCGATTCGAAGAAGTCCAGGAACTCGAGTACCCCGTGACGCTGCTCGAGCCGCTGGCGTTCATTCTGGGCGGACTGCTCAACCAGCTTTGCGCCCGGCTCAAGGCGCGCGCTCTCGCCACTCAGGAGTTGCACCTGAAGCTGGAATTGGAGGCCGGCATTGAAGTAGAACCGGAAGTCGAAATTGGAAACTCGAAACTCGCAACTCGGCCCGATCGCGAATCCCTCCAGAGTCCGCAGTGCCGCACGTTGCAATTGCCCGTTCCCACCCAGGACTCGCAGTTGCTCTTGAAGCTCTGGCTGCTGAACTTGAAGTCCGAGCCGCCTCGCGCGCCGATTTCGAAAGTCACGCTGGCGGCCGAGCCGGTGAAGCCGCGCGTTGCGCAAGGTGGACTTTTTCTTCCGCTCGCGCCCGATCCTGAAAAGCTCGAGGTAACGCTGGCGCGCATCACGGGCGTCATCGGCAAGGAAAAGCTTGGCTCGCCCGAACTGGTCGATACCCATCGTCCCGGCGCCTTCCGGATGAAGCGCTTCGCTCCGGGAGTCGGGGTTCACATAACTAGCGGCCGCCGCTCGACGATCCGCCGTCCGCCCTCGGTGATTCGGCGTGAGCTGCAGCCCACGACCGCGCTGCGCGTCTTCCGTCCTCCGTTGCACGCCACAGTCGAAACGCGTGCCGGACACCCGGTACGCGTGTTCGCGTTCGGCGTACGCGGTGACGTGGTCGCCGCCGCCGGCCCCTGGCGCACTTCGGGCGACTGGTGGCGTGACGATTCCTGGAGTCGCGACGAATGGGACGTGGAGCTTTTCAAGGGCCATGGACAGCCAACCAGGCTCTACCGCATTTTTTGCGACCTCGCGACCGGCGACTGGTTCATCCGCGGAACTTACGATTAAGTTGCACCGATGTACGTCGAACTCCATGCGCGTTCTGCTTTCAGTTTTCTCGAAGGCGCCGTGTTGCCGGAAGAGCTGGCGACGCGCTCGGCCGAGCTCAACATGCCGGCGACGGCGCTCGCCGACCGCGACGGCGTTTATGGCGCGCCGCGCTTTCATCTCGCCGCCCAAAAAGCCGGGATTCGCGCTCATCTCGGCGCCGAAGTGACCTCCGCTGATGGCGCCCGGCTGACGCTTCTGGTCGCATCGCGCGTGGGATACCAGAATCTTTGCCGCTTGATTACACGCATGAAGCTGCGCGCTCCAAAAGGCGAA
>Ga0070732_10002004_pt1 | contig 11113 bp, 8 predicted proteins | sample Coa_R1_5_FD_66449 | JGI IMG/M metagenome (GOLD analysis project Ga0070732, IMG submission 66449) | Surface soil microbial communities from Centralia Pennsylvania, which are recovering from an underground coalmine fire - Coalmine... | ecosystem: Environmental > Terrestrial > Soil > Unclassified ...
TCTGCACGCCCTGAATTTTGTGCTGCATCAGGCACTGGATGGTGGAGGCACGCTGTCCTTGAGGACCGACTCCCAGGGGAAGACTTATGGTGCGGCATTGTTGAGGATGGTTGTTGGTTGCTAGCTTCTAGCTGCTAGCTCCTAGCTCCTAGCTTCTTGCTCCTAGCTTCTTGCCATTTGCCCTTGGCCATTAGCCAAGAGCAACGGCAACTGCAACGGCAACTGCAACGGCAACTGCAACGGCAACTGCAACGGCAACGGCAACGGCAACTGCAACGACAAAAGCAACGGCAAAAGCAACCGCAACGGCAAAAGCAACCGCAACGGCAAAAGCAACCGCAACGGCAAGAGCAACCGCAACGGCAAGAGCAACCGCAACGGCAAGAGCAACCGCAAGAGCAACTGCAGAATCATTTACCGCTACGTTCGCTAAGTTCGCAAAGTGGGAAGAAGTAATACGGTTCTAAATTAGCTAGTGCGGCAGGCCCATGGCGTGGCGGGCGACGGCCATTATGAAGCTTTTTACCAGGAGCACCGACTCAAACGCCGTGGCCAACTGCAAGGTAAAGAGAAACATGAGCGCATAGAAGGGGCCCGCATGTTGTGTGGACCAGCGCACAACAGGCTGGGTGATCCTGATGGCCGGGGTCTTGGCCAGAAATGCTACTCCAATTCCAATCAGAGCTCCCGCAAGGATGTCAGTCGGATAGTGAATTCCCAGATAGATCCGGGGCAAGCAAGTCACAAAGAATGCCCAGCACAGGGCAAAGGTGCCCAGGCGGCGGGAGACAAAATAAAGACACATGGCTACGGCAAAGTAGACGGCAGCATGATCGCTGGGAAACGAACTCCATGAGAGCAGGATGTCTGTGGACTGGCCATAGGGCGGCTGAAACTGGAGCGTTGGATCATGCATGGGCCTTGGGCGAAAGGGAAGGAAGTAAGAAAAAGCCCGTGCAACGAACAGTGCAATCAGGGCCGAGATCATCCCAAAGACCAGGATGTCGCGCTTTTCGGTTTTGGCCTCACCGTGCCGAAACCAGGCCCACCAGTAGAGCGGGACAATTCCTGCGACTCGCAGCAGATAGTTCGTGCTGAGGACAAACAGTGTGTCCACCGCCCAGGACCTTCTGGCGAAGTGGTTCAAAAAGGAAATTATGCCGGCATCAACAGGATTCACCATGGTGGTGGATCACTATATATCAGGTCTTGGCGGCAAAATACCGACCAGAATACCCGGTTCGGTATTTCTGGCCGGTATTTGCTTTGATCGTCTGTGATCTCTCCGGACGGGGGATTGAGCAACAGACGATATTCTCGGCGTGCACTCCTCGGATGGGATGACCCATTCGAGATCCACGCACGATTTCTTGATTATCCCTGGTGGTTGCATGTTGCCTGCCAAGAGAGCGGCGGCGGATTTCCCTCCAAATCGTACAGGTTAGGCCTCAAAAGCAGAGAACGGAAGCAGTTTCTTGTGAAAAGACTTTCACTTTGTAAGGCAGGCAATGGGTAAGACCGCATAGTCGGGCGTGTGAAATACATTTCATCTTCCAGATGTGATTTTTCTTCAGACGGTGGGAATCTCCACCGCTTTTGACCTCAAAAACCGGGTTTTGGCGCCAGCGATTCCCTGCAAATGCCTGTTTTTTCTTGATTCTGAGGTGGTCCTGAACCGCTCGAGGTCCGGCGGAGCATTTGGAACAAGGAATGCATGAATCAGGGGTTACGCGGAAAGGTGTGAGGAGTAATGGCCACAGCAGCAACCAAAGTCCAGATGCAGATCCCGATCCTGGACTTGAAAGCACAGTACGAAACCATTCGCGAAGAAATCCAGGAAGCAATTGGCCGGGTATTAGAAAAGCAGCACTTCATTCTGGGGCCGGAAGTCAAAGCACTGGAAGGAGAAATTGCGCAATACTGCGGACGCAAGTACGGAATCGGCGTGGCTTCGGGTACGGACGCATTGATCCTGGGGCTGAAAGCATGCGGAATCGGCCCCGGCGACAAGGTGATTGTTCCTTCGTTTTCATTTATTGCCACTGCCGATGCAGTCAGTGCGTTGGGGGCCGAGCCGGTTTTTGCCGACATTGACCCAGAGACCTTCAACATTGACCCATCGCTGATTGAGCCCTTGATTGACAGTCACACCAAGGCAATTGTTCCCGTCCATCTTTATGGGCAGGCAGCGGACATGGGGCCGATCCTGGCATTGGCGAAAGCCCACAATCTGAAAGTGGTGGAGGATGCGGCCCAGGCGTTGGGCGCCAGTTATGAAGGCCGGCGGGCGACAGCATTGGGGGACATCGGCTGCATCAGCTTTTTTCCCAGCAAAAATCTGGGCGCATACGGCGATGGCGGAATGATCGTGACCGATTCGGAGGAGATCTATCGCCACCTGATTTCGCTGCGCGCTCACGGAAGCGCCAAGAAATATTTCAGCGAAGAGCAGGGCTGGAACAGCCGGCTGGATGAACTTCAGGCAGCAATTCTGCGCGTAAAGCTTGGCTATCTGGACCAGTGGTGCAGCGGGAGGCGGGCCGCCGCGGACCGCTATAACCAGTTATTGAGCGGCATCCCCAATGTAGTGCTGCCGGTGCGTGATCCGCGCTGCGAACATGTTTTTCATCAATACACAATCCGGGTAGGTAATCGCGACCAGGTACAGAAGCGGCTCACAGAGCAAGGCGTCTCCACCATGGTGTATTACCCGGTCCCAATTCACCTGCAACCTATCTATTCCTCCCTCGGTACAGGGCCGGCAAGCCTCCCGCGTACGGAAGCTGCTTGCCGCGAAGTGCTGTCACTGCCCATTTTCCCGGAGCTGACGAAGGAGCAGGCTGAATACGTGGCCGAGGCGCTCACACTGGCGATAAGCGAACAGAGCCGTTCGACAAGGTAAACATTGTGGCTGATCAGGGTAGAGCACATTTCGGAACGGAAGACCCACACGCCGGACGGGTGGCCCTGCCGCTCCATTCCAACTTCAAGCTGATTAACCGGAACTACGGCAAGACGCTGGTGCGGATTGGCAGCCAGTATTTTCCCCGGAAAACCCTGGTTCTGGCATTTTCGGAGAGCCTGCTGATCCTGGCATCGTTGCTGGTGGCAACGGTAGTGCGTTTTCACAATTTTTTTGATATCCAGGAATTTCTGGGCGACCCATATAACTGGTATCGGTTTATTGCGGTCACGCTGGTATGCCAGCTCGCACTCTACTACAACGATCTGTATGACTTGGGGGCAACTCGAAGCCGCAGCGTGCTCCTGATTCGATCGTTGCAAGCGCTGGGAACCGCATTACTGGCTCTGGCCGTGCTGTACTACCTTTTCCCGCACATTCGCCTGGAAAGAGGCATCGTGGCGCTGATGGCGCCCCTGGGACTGGCTTTGATGTTGATGTGGCGAGTCGCCATCCACTCGAGCAAGACCTTCAGCCGCCCGCTGGAGCGGGTATTGATTCTGGGGACCGGGAGTTCGGCGGCGGGGCTGACGCGCGAAATCCTGAGCCGTCCGGAGCTGCAATACAAGATTGTCGGATTCCTGGACGAGAATGGCGAGAAGATTGGAAAGCCGCTGGTGAGTCCGGGGATCATTGGCGGGATTTCTCAACTGGAAGAAATTGTTGATCGGGAATGCATTGACCGGGTGGTGATCTCGCTGAGCGAGAGGCGCGGCGTATTGCCGTTCCGGGCCATGGCAGCGCTAAAGCTGCAAGGACTGCCCATCGAAGACGCGCAAAGTGTTTATGAACGCCTGACCGGGCGCATCATGATGGAACAACTGCGACCGAGCTGGCTGATTCTTTCCGACGGCTTCAGCAAATCCCGTCTTCTGCTTGCAGGCAAGCGAGCGCTTGATCTTGCGATTGCCTTGATCCTGATTACCTTGACGTTGCCGCTGATGATTGCGGTGGCGATTGCCATTCTGGTGGAGAGTGGAAGGCCGATATTTTTCCGCCAGGAGCGGATTGGGCTGGGCGGGCGAGCCTTCCAGATCCTGAAATTCCGTTCCATGCGGCAGGGCTCGGAAAAGGGCCGGCCGCGGTGGACCGAAGATGGCGATCCGCGCATTACGCGGCTGGGCGGTTTCATCAGGAAATTCCGATTGGATGAGCTGCCACAACTGTTCAACATTCTGCGCGGAGAGATGAGCCTGATCGGACCGCGTCCTGAGGTTCCATATTTCTGCGAGCTGCTGGAGAAAGAAATTCCGTTCTTTAATCAGAGGCACGTGGTACGACCCGGTCTTACAGGATGGGCCCAGGTGAAGTACCAGTACGGCGCCACTTTGGAAGAATCCAAGATCAAATTCGAATTTGATCTGTTTTACATAAAGCACCTCTCTCTGCTGCTGGATCTGGCCATCATCTTTGAGACTGCAAAAGTTGTGCTGTGGGGCCGGGGAGCGAAATAGCTTCAGGTCTCGCGAGCCAACGCCAACCAAGTTCGAGAAAATCATGACTCACCTGGATTTGGGGGTTTTGGGGAATCTGACCTGACAGCCGGTGTTGGAGGCGAAGGTTACGGGCGAAATAGGAATCGCCTAGCGAGATAAGTGCAAGACTTTTCACACGTACTTTTCCGAGGTTGAGGCCAGGTTTGCAGATAAATGCTAAAGCCTTTTTAAACAGCAACTTACATAGACTTTACCGATGGTCTAAATGGTATGCGGCATGCAAAAAAGGGGATGCAGGTCCCAGGAAAAGAACCATATATGAAAGAACATAGAAGTTTGCTCAGTTGTGTTTTCAGGAGCGTTTGGGCATCGCTGCCATCAGGGGTCGTAGCTATGGCCCTGTGCTGGCCGGCGGGAGCGCAGCAGCAAATTGCGAAGAATGCGAAGCCGACCGGCAGCGTAGACACAAAAGTGACGGCGCCGGACCAGGCAACGCAACCCACGGAATATGTGGTGGGTGATGGCGACGTGCTGCACATCAATGTCTGGAAAGAATCAGAGATTTCCCAGACAGTGGTGGTCCGCCCGGACGGCAATATTTCACTCCCTCTGGTGGGCGACGTAGTGGTGGCAGGCTTGAGTCCGCGCCAGATCCAGCAACTGCTGACCGAGAAACTCAAGAACATTTTGACGAATCCGCAGGTCACGGTAAGCGTGGCCGAAGTACGAAGCAAGATGGTCTACATCACGGGCGAAGTTGGGAAGCCCGGAGCGTACCCGGTGGCATTGCCGCTGAACGTGCTCCAGTTGATTGCGCGCGCCGGCGGCCTGAATGAGTTTGCGAACCGCAAGAACATCTACATTTTGCGCGGAGCGGACAAGAAGAACCGGCTGCACTTCAATTACAAAGAGGTCGTCAAGGGAAAGAACAGCGACCAGAACGTTATTCTCCAGCCAGGAGACACGGTGGTGGTGCCATGATCGCAAGTTGCCGAACGGGGATGGCCAGATTTGCAGGGCTTCTGATTTGTCTTTCCCTGACCGTCCCAGTCGCATTTTCACAAACCACGGACCAGGATTCCACGTCCAGACCGGCGCAGGATGTTGCCGCGCAAGCGCAGACTGAAGACTCAACGTCGCAAGCCCAGCAAAATCCCGCGTCGAGCCCTTGTGATCCCGCTTCTACTTCAGGACCGGCTGCAAATGATCCTTGCCTTCAGGCACAAAATCAGCAGCCTGGCGACCCCACAGCTCCACAAGTGAAGCCGGTGGCAGCGACCTATACGCCATCACTGAATGGCGGTCCGCCAATCCTGGTGCAGCAGCCCCGGCATTTGCGGCTACTGTATGGAGCGAGCACGAGTCAAGGTTATGACAGCAATCTAGTGGGACCATTTCAGAATATTGGAAGCTATACCTCAAGCTACGAAGGCTACCTGGCAGCGTCCTGGCGCTTTACCCGGAGCTATGTGATCCTGCAGCAGGACTCCTCGTACACTTATTTCGGCTCATCCTTATTGGAAGGCCATGGTTTTCATCAGACATCGCTCTTATCCACACTTGATTTCGACCCGAATCTAAACTGGACTTTTGAGGCGACCAGTTCGGAGGGCAATAACACTCTTACCGAGCTCATTCCCTTGCCGACAATCGTAGTCGGCGGCATACCCGTTACATCTCCCGGCGCTGCTACAGCAGGACTGAACCTGGGGTTTGTCTGGGGCACGGACGTGGCGAGTACGCTGAGTTGGAAGCCGGACTCGAAGGACATCTACGCGTTTCGCGCCGAAAACGCCAACCATCAGTTCTACGGCCTGGATCTCCATGACAATTTGACTACACTCGAGTTGAGCTATCAGAGAGGACTATCCCAAAACACCTATCTGGGTGGTTATGGCCTGACGAGACATGAAACCGGCACTATCTTTTGCGATAGCGCAGGTTTTGGCCTTATTGGCAACACCCGGCCAACGCAACGCTGGTTTATAGAAGCGTCGGGCGGACCTGAATTCGATTCCACAGGATGCAGACGGCACCAGGGATTCGAGCTCCACCTTACAACCACGTACCAACTGAGCCGCACCTCTCACCTGTACGCGACAGGCAATCGTCAATTTTCAAGCGGCTTTGTACCCAACGGTACATGGGAAGACAATGCAGGAGTCGGTTTTTCCAAGCAGCTTACACGGAGGCTTACCTGGGATCTGGGAGCCGGATACGCCAGAGGATTCACTGGCGGCTTCCTGGTGCCGGCGAGTAATTCCTACCATGGCTTTTATGAAGAGACAGGTTTTGTGCAGCGGCTGTCCAGCAGCTTCACTTTTGAGGGCCTCTACCGGCGATTTGACCAGAGCGTACTCGGGCAGTCTATACACAGAAACATAGTGCTGTTCACGCTGCGCTGGTCGCCGCCAAGCCATGATGCCCGGCGGACTGCCATGTATCCCTATCGGCCGGCAGGAGACAGCTACGATTCAAGGAGCGGCCGTGAAGAATAACGCCAAAGAAGCATATTTGCCACAGCAAATCCGCGAGTATACAGGCTTGCTGCAAAGCAAGGTCTGGACCATTGGCCTGATCACGCTGGCAATCACGTTGATTGCAATCGTGTTCATTACGTTTCTGCCCAATCAGTATCGAGCCACAACCACCATATTGGTTGATCCGCAGCAGATTCCAGATCGCTATGTAGCGTCCACGGTGAGCTCCGATCCGGGCGAGCGGCTGAATACGATCACGCAGCAGGTGCTCAGCGCTTCACGACTGGGACAGATCATTGACACGTTTAATCTGTATCCGGAGATGAAGAACCACTCGCGGGAAGATGTGATCGAGAATATGCGCAGGCACATTACTCTGCAAGTGAAGCAAGGATCTTCGCAAGGGTTAAGCTCCTTCACCATCACCTACGAGTCAAGCTCCGCCACGATGGCGGCAAAAGTTGCCAACCAGCTTGCAGCCAGCTTTATCGAATGGAACCTCAAGAACCGGGCGCAGCTTGCCCAATCCACCACCAACTTCATGGCTTCACAACTGGAAGAAGCCAAGCAGAACCTGCAAAGCCAGGAGCAGAAGTTGAGTGAATTCAAAATGCAGCATTTAGGGCAGATGCCGGACCAGGCACAGGCCAATCTGCAAACGCTTTCGCGTTTGCAGAGCGCCCTGCAAACCAACTCCGATGCCCTGAATCGCCTGGAGCAGGAAAAACAGTTGCTGACCCGGTTACCCGAGGCGACGACTACAGCACCGGCGCAAATGACAGAGCGGCAGCGACTGGAGAGCGATCTGCGTGAAGTGAAGTCGCAGATATGGGACCTCAGGAAGAAATACACTGACTCGCATCCGGACGTAGTGGCCGCGGAGGCGCGCCAACAGCAGATCCAGGAGCAGCTCAAGGGTCTGCCTCCTGATCCTCCGGCGGTAAAGAATTCGTCCACCGCAGCCGTACGAATCGATCTGATCGAAAAAGAAGAGCAGCGGATCACGGCGGAGAACCGGGGCATCCAGTCTCAGATCGCCCTCTATCAGGGGCGAGTGGATTCAGTCCCGTTGCGGGAACAGGAACTGAGCGCCCTGACCCGGGATTACGAGATTTCCAAAGAGCAATACCGTTCGTTGCTGGAAAAAACATATTCGGCGGAAATGGCGACAGACCTGGAGACACGGCAACAGGGAGAGCGTTTTACCATTCTGGATCCGGCACGGACGCCAGAGCGTCCGTTTAAGCCAAACCGGCTGGGCCTGATGTATGCGTCCCTGGCAGGAGCGTTATTTTTTTCCATTGCAGTGGTAGTGGTCCAGGACAACATCAGTGGCGGCATCAAGGCGGAGCGGGAACTTAAGGAGCTTCTGCCCAAAACAGCCATCTTGCTGGGTTCGATTCCGACCATTGAGATCGCAACAGACCGGCGCCGCAGGATGCGACTTCGCGTGCTGGCGGTGGCCGTGTCTCTGCTTGGATGTTTCGCGGTTGCAGTAATCCTGTGGAAGGTGCACCCCATTTTATGAGCGCAATCCAAAACCCAGTTGCTGACGCGAGATTTGTGCTTCACGAGACATCGCGGAATGGAAACGACAAACCTGCTCCGGTCACAGTACGGGCGCGGGAAGGAGAAAGCCGCTTGATTTTCGCTGCCGATCCCGGCGGGTATGCGGCAGAGCAGTACCGCGTGATCCGGCGCAAACTGGTGGAGCGGTACCCTGACGGAGCGAGTTTGCTGGTGACCAGCCCCGGCCCCGGGGACGGAAAGACTCTGACGGCAACGAACCTTGCGTGGTGCCTGGCGGAAGCAGGAATGCCGACGTTGCTGGCGGAGATGGATTTTCGCAATCCATCCATCAACAAGCTTCTGGGCTACGCGTTCGATGGCCCAGGCCTGGAATCGCTGCTGCAAGAAGGCGTGGAGCCCGCCACCATCCTGCGGCAGGTAAACCGGATGCAGTTCTATATTGCAACGGCGTGCAAAGCGATGGAGAACCCTGTAGACGTAATCACCAGCGACCGCATGCGGACGTTTCTGCTCTGGGCGAGGAAAAGCCACAAGTGGGTGGTGCTGGATTCTCCACCGTTGCTCGCGATTTCAGATTCGCTCGAGTTGAGCGCTTTAACCGACTCTACGCTGCTGGTAGTCCGGGCCCGTGTGACCCCGAGAGTCCTGGTGGAAAGAGCGATTGAACTGCTTGGTTCCCGGCTGCATCAAGTAATCCTGAATGAAGGCACGGAGTGCGCTGACTCCTCCCACCGCTATTTCAGCGGATCATATCCGTACCCGTATGGCGCCAAAAAGAAAAAAAAGGACTAAAGTGATATGCAATCTGGCTGCAAGATTCGTCGAGCTATCTTTTGGTGTGTCTGTATATGCCTGGGATCAGGAGCGCAAGTTGCGACAGGGCAGACCCGGGACCTCACGGTAGATGTACTTATCAATTCCACGAATATCACAGGGTACAACACCAATCCTGCATCGCCGGGTGAATATCAACGCTATCCGGAACGCTATTTTGAAAACCTGCAAATCCCTTATCGAGTCATTGATGTTTCCAACACTCCACCTCCTGATCTGAGTGGTGTACCCCTGATCATTGCCGCTCATCGCGGCCTGAACCTGAGTGCCGCGTGGCAGCAGGCCATACTTTCGGCAGTGCAGGGCGGCGTTGGTTTCGTGAACCTGGATTCCGACCCTGCCATCGGCACGGATGCACACATGCAGGCCTTCTTTGGGTGCACGTCGTCGGCCCCGGGCACTGCCGGCAGATCCATCACCATACCGGCCACTTATCTGCCGGATGGCGCTACTCCGCATTACATCACGCAACTGCAGCGGCGCTGGCCAATTGGCAATCCCGGGTCAGCGACCGGGGACATGGTCTACAACTTTCATCAGGACGATACAGGCGCGCTAGGGTCAGCGACGTCTACGGTCCTGCTCGATGCCCAGGGCATGCCTCATCCCGGAGGCACGGTGCTGGCCACCATCGGGACCGATGCCTTCTGGACGGTGACTACGTTCGGCTCCGGCAACGTGGTGAACATCGGCACTTATGATTATTTGAGGGCGGACCGTTTCGGATTCCTGATGGGAATTGACGATCTGTTTTGGAGAAGCCTGGTCTGGGCAGCAAGGAAGCCGTTTGCGTTCCGGGGCTATCCGCGATTGTTTGGCATTCAACAGGATGACCCGGCGGACGGCTTCGCTGATCGAGTGAGCGATATGTTCAATACCGCTCTCACGGGACAAGGCACTACGCAGACGCTGATCAATGGAACCAACATTACCACTGGCGGACCATGGAGAGTGGATTCAAATATCCAGACTCAGACTTCAGATTTTGATGCAGGCTCACAGGGCCGACAAGCGATCATTAATGATGTGAATGGCGGATACCTCAGGCTTACTCCACACACAGTCACTGGAGGCTCCGATGGGGATTTGTACTGGAGCGGCGCCGGCAATTCAGCTCCGCTGACGGATGCTCAATGGCAGTCCAACTACAATGCTCTCCTGGCATTTCAGCAAGGGGCGGGCAGTACAGGCAGCTTCAACGGCACATCCGACGCGCTGACTTTCGGCACCTACATGATTCCGCACTTCTGGGACTTTTCCAATAATGTCGGTTATGACATGTGGCAGCTTGGAGTTCGCTATATCACGGAAATTCAGCAGCCTAATGTCTACTACAGCGGTGGATGCAAGACTCCGGCCCAGCGCATGCCTGGCCTGCACCCTTTCCGCGTGTATGAGCAGCCACCTGCGAACTGCAGTGCCAACGAGATCTGGTCCTTTTTCTGGGCTGACAATTACACCATTGGCAGCCGTGCTGGATTGCCGGCCGAGACATTCTTCGGCTTTGCTACGCAGCTCCAGGGAATGAGCTACCCCAGTTTTGACGCCAGGTGGCCGCAGTCAGCCAATGGAATCTCCGCTCCCGTAGCCCTGGAAAACTGGGAAGCATACATGTGGCGTTTCTGGTCCAGCATGGATCCCGTCCAGATTTACAACCATGACGGCGGCAGCATGGCCAACGGCACCGTTCAGGAGAGGCAGCAACACATCACTAATGTCTCCGCCTTTGTAAGCGCCAATGGCGGAATTCCCGTGTTCATGGAGGACATGGGCGCGTACCTGCACGCGCGAGTCAATTCCAACATCACCGGCGGATCGGTTACGCCCACCACCATCACCTTGAATTTTAACGGAAGCGCAACCGACATGAA
>Ga0070732_10002005_pt1 | contig 11111 bp, 11 predicted proteins | sample Coa_R1_5_FD_66449 | JGI IMG/M metagenome (GOLD analysis project Ga0070732, IMG submission 66449) | Surface soil microbial communities from Centralia Pennsylvania, which are recovering from an underground coalmine fire - Coalmine... | ecosystem: Environmental > Terrestrial > Soil > Unclassified ...
AGAATTCGAAGAAAGGAACAAGGTCAAGATCACTCCCAAGGTTTGGGTATTCTTCACGCGCGAAGAGAAATACGAAGCGACTATTGAATACATCAGTCATGACTACGACATGGCCATACTGAAAATTGACCGCAAGAACGACCGCAAGAAACCCCGATGTCTGGCGTTATCCAACAAGAACCCCGAAGAATTGCCGCGCGGGACCGCGGTAATGTGTTGCGGATTTCCGGCGATCGACCGGCAACCCACTACCGTCCGAGAAGCCGTGAATGCCATTTTGGCCAAGGAAGTTGGGGGCCGATACATTGAACAGCAACTCGCCGCCAAGGCCTTCGATTTTTCGCTGCGCCGGGGCTTTGTCAATGTTCGGGCCCATGACTACCGCTACATGAAGGTGGATCCAGAAACCAACAAGATCCTGGAAGCCTGGCCCAAGGACGCGTTGTGCATTCAGCACGATGCGGAGATCTTTGGCGGGAACTCCGGTGGCCCGCTTTTGCTCGAGGACGGAACCGTGGTTGGCATCAACGCGATCAAGGTGACCGGCGGCGCCGAGCAAGCCCGTTTGAACTACGCCATTACGTTGCCCCAACTTCGGAAGGACATTGAGAAAATCGTGCCGGGGGCAATTTGGAGATGACGGAGCGTCTTGGCGCCTCCGTTCGGACACATGTTCCGGTGCATTCCTTCGCCAAGGGACCTCGCAACGGCTCCATTCGATTCTGAAACAGCTTAGAACGAGCCGGGGGCAGCGCGATGATTTTCATTTCCTATCGGCGTGAAGACAGCAAGTCCATCACCGGACAGATTTATGATCGGCTGGTCGCGCACTTTGGCGCCAAATCGGTATTTAAGGACGTCGATTCGATCCCCTTGGGAGTTGACTTTCGACGCGCATTACAACGAGCAGTGGGCCAGTGTGCGATCGTCGTCGTGGTGATCGGTGATTCCTGGCTCCAGTGCAAGGATGACTTCGGCCGCCGCCGGCTGGACCAGGCGGATGATTTCGTTCGCCTTGAGATCGAAACGGCCCTTCAGCGCAACATCCCGGTGATTCCGCTTCTGGTTGGCCATGCCCCCATTCCGAACGCCATGCAGCTGCCGAAGTCGCTGCAGGATCTCTCTTTCCGAAACGGCTTGCAGATTCGCTCAACCACAGATTTTGATGAAGATATTCGGCAGCTGATCCGGTATTGCAAAAAGACAATGAGCGCCCGCTCGGCCGGGGAACCGAACATCCAATCACGCTCGACCAAATCTCCTGGGCTTTCAACCAGCGAGCCAGACGGTAATCGTGCTGCCGATGATCGGCCGCGTGCGCCGCGCACGGAAAAGCTTCCCAATTCCGGCTTGGGAATCATTTCGATGATCATTGGCGTCGCAGTTGGTGTATTGGCACTGATGAATTTGCTGGTAGCGGCCCTGCTGGCACAGCAAGGAGTCAGTTACCTGGCGGCGAGTGTCATTGGTGTGATTGGACTAACTCTGAATCTGGTCGGTGCGGGATTCGGCCTGGTAGGGCTAATGCGGTCCAATCAAAAGAAGCAATTTGCCATTGCCGGTCTGAGCATAAACGGTTTGCTCTTTGTGGGGACGATTCTCTTGTTTTGCTGTGGCGGATTGGCAATGAAGTAATCGTCGATCTACTCGACGGTCCAATCTTAGCGGTGGGCTAGCCCGAAGCGCAAGCGAGGGCTACCGGCCTGTTCGCTTGCGCTTCGGGCTAACGGGCTCTACTACCAATTCTCAAGCGAGTATTTCCCGCACCACATTTCCATGCACATCGGTCAATCGGTAATCGCGGCCCTGGAAGCGGTACGTTAACCGCGTGTGGTCGAAGCCGAGCAAATGCATGATCGTGGCTTGAAGATCGTGCACGTGAACTGGGTTCTGGGCCACATAGAAGCCCAGGTCATCGGAAGCGCCGTACGAGATGCCGGGCTTCAAACCGGCGCCGGTCATGAACATGGTGTAACAATGCGGATGGTGATCGCGGCCCAGGTTGGCACTGGCCGCCGTGCGGCCTTCACGGAACGGGGTACGCCCAAATTCGCCGGTCCAAATCACCAGCGTTTCATCGAGCATGCCGCGCGCTTTCAGATCCTTGATAAGCGCGGTCACCGGTTGATCCATCTTCTTGGCGCGGCCGGGCAAACCGGTCTTGATGTCTTCACCGGGGTTCGTGCCGTGGAAATCCCAACCCCAGTCGAATAGCTGCACGAAGCGCACACCTTTTTCGATGAGCCGACGAGCCAGCAAGCAGTTGTTGGCGAAGCTCGCGGCGCCGGGTTGGGCGCCGTAGGTGTCGAGAATCTGTTTCGGCTCGCGCGAAATGTCCATCACTTCCGGCACCGCGATCTGCATGCGGAAGGCCATCTCATATTGAGCGATTCGCGTTTCGGTTTCCGGATGATGAGTTTCCTTTGCCTGCATCTCGTTCAAGTCGCGGATGGCATCGAGGCTTAGCCGGCGCATCGAGCGATCCATACCTTCGGGGTCGCTTACATAGAGCACCGGGTCGCCGCCGGTACGGCACTGCACGCCCTGGAAGACCGAAGGCAGAAACCCGCTGCCCCACAGGCTCTTGCCGCCGCTGGGCAACACGCCGCCGGAGACAAGGACGATGAAGCCGGGCAAATCCTTGCTTTCCGAGCCCAAGCCATAAGTGACCCAGGTGCCCATCGACGGCCGGCCCTGTCGGGCCGAGCCGGTGTAAAGCAGCAATTCCGCCGGGGCATGGTTGAACTGCTCGGTGTACATCGATTTCACGAACGTGAGATCGTCGGCAATGCCGGCGATGCCGGGCAGCACGTCGGAGACCCAGGCCCCGCCCTTGCCGCGCCGCGAAAATTTCTGCGGCGTGCCCAGCAACTTTGGCACTCCGGAAGTGAAGGCGAACGTCTTGCCCTTGATGAGCGATTCCGGACATGGCTGGTCGTTGTGCTTGATCAGCTCCGGCTTGTAGTCAAACATGTCGAGATGCGGCGGCGCGCCGGACATGCTCAGCACGATGATGTTCTTCACTTTCGGAGTGTAATGCGGCTTGCGCACGGCCAGTGGATCTGCTGAAGGAGCCGCGCCGGCATCATCGGCAAGCAAGCCGGCAAGCGCGAGACCGCCGAGGCCCAGCGAGCTGCTGCGCAGGAAATGGCGGCGGGTTTGGAGGGAGAGGGAGTTCATGGAACAACCTATCGTGGTATCTACAGCAGTTATCGGCTACTCTTACTCTTTTGCTTGCGCTTGGCCCGCTTCTGTTTTAGGCGCCGACGATGAGCGCGGTCCACCTTCTCGACATACTCCATGTAACCCTCTATCCCGCCGTGCTTCTTGACTAGTTCTTCGCGCACGCGCCAGATTTCATCGAGAATGGTATCCGGCATGTTATCCTCCAATTTTCACCTTAACAAGTCCCTCGACGAGGAGTTCCCATTTGTCGCGATGTGGCGCTATTTCTTTCGGTTGCAGTGCCACATGGTACGAATCGAACTTTTTCGGGCGAATGCCGCCGCACTTGGCCAGGTAATCGCGATAATGGCCGATGATGATCGCCCGCAGATCTTCCCAGGTCATGATGTAGAATTCGTCCGTTCCATGTTTTTCCCCTATCCGGACCAATACGCAGATCAAACCGGGGCAGGGAGGCGTCGCGGGTCGTCCAATAATCTGGGATTTTCCCTCGAGCTGGACGTCGGCGAACTGACGAACATCAAACTGCCACGCACTTCGGCGAATAGCTTTCACCTGAATTGTTCGGTGCGCGCCTTTTAGGTTGCAAGCTAAGATGTCAAAATGCGGGACGTTGCCAGTAAAGGTAGTCGCGATTAGTCCGAGCCTCGCCGCCTCGGCCGCGACGAGATACTCGCCGACCTGCTTTGCCAACTGATTATCACGGCCTGTTGCCATTGTTCACCTCCGCCGAAGCCTCTTCCACCAGTTTTCGGCGCGCTCGACGCTCATTCAATATGAAACGCAGCAGCTCATCCGGATCATCATCCTTCGGCCACAAGCTGATCACTTCATCCAGATCATGTATGGGCTTAACACCCTGCTGCTTCGCCAACTCTTCGAGCGAGAGCGACTTCTTTGCAAATCGGCGTTTGGTTCGTCTCATGGCGAAAATTACCTTCTCACCGGCGGCTAAACATCCCCGCGCAACAGTGTGTGAAAACCGCACTGCTGGAAATGCTCATCAGCCGTCAATGCCTTCTTCATCCCGCGCTCCGACATTACCACGAATGACGCGCAATCGATCAGGCCCCATTCCTTATCCGTCCGAGACGAGTACAACTCGAACGCCTTGCTGTAAAGGTCGTCGGTTAACGGTATGATCTCAACATTCGCATCCGCTTCAAGAGATCGGAGCAGTGAAACCGCGGCAGGTCGATAACGTTGTCGCGACAACGCGTTGCCAATTTCCAAGAGAACTGCGCGCGTCGTAATCAATTTTGCCTTTTTCGCCTCCAGCTCGTCCGCCAACTCTTCGGCTCGCTCGTGGAGCTGGTCGGTCGGCGCGGACAATGCCAGCGCGAATGAGGTGTCCAAGAACACCTTATCTCCCGGTTGAATCGGCGTCGCCATAAAGATAGTTATCGAGGTTGGTGGACCAATCCGCTGGCCCCGACAAATCTAGCGACCGGGCCGTGCGAAGGAAGGACGCTTGCGCCTCCCCATTCTTCTGAACGGGCTCTACCGTTATCCGAACTCTAGTGTTCGGCTCCAGGCTAAGCGCGGTTTCTGGTCGCAATACTTTGCCGTCGTAGACAGCTTCCACAGTTTGAATCATGGAATTCTCCCAAAAACCACGCCATATTGTATCACACGGGCGCAAAGAAACTCATCTCTTCGCCAGCGTCTCATCCAGGTTCAAAAGCACGTTGCTGACGACCGTCCACGCCGCGAGTTCCTCGACCTTCACTCCCGCCGGCGGCGGGCCGAGCGGCTTGCTCACCATCACGGTTGCCTTCGCCGGCTCTTTCGTAAACTCCGCTTTCGCTTGTTCGAACAACTCGGTCAGTCGCTTCACTTCGACTTCCGTCGGCGGTCGCGTCAAACAGCGCCGGAAAGCATACGTGACTCGCTGCTCCGTCGTTTGGCCGCCTTCCACCATCGTCTTTCGCGCCAACGCCTGAGCCGCCTCTACATACACCGGGTCATTCAATGTCACCAGCGCTTGCAGCGGCGTGTTGGTACGTAGACGACGGATGTTGCAATAGGTACGCTCCGGTGCATCGAACGTGGTCATCGACGGGTAGGGTGCATTGCGGCGAATGCGGATGTAAAGCGCCCGGCGGTATTTGTCTTCGCCGTTGCTGGTTTGCCAGTCGGTGGTGCTGCCGAAAGCGGCGCTCAGGCCGAAATTCGGCCGCGGCGGCTGCACCGGCGGGCCGTACATCTTCGGGCTCAGCAAACCGGAGGCGAACAGGGCCTGATCGCGGACATCCTCAGCAGACAGCCTTACTCTGGGTCCACGGAAGAGCAGGCGGTTGTTGGGATCTTCATTCCGCATTCCGAGTTCTGCATTCCGCATTTGCGAGCTTTGGCGATAGGTTGCTGATTTGACAATGAGCCGAAGCATCGCCTTCGTGTCCCAGCCCAGCCGCACGTACTCCGTCGCCAGCCAGTCGAGCAGTTCGGGATGTGTCGGCAATTCGCCCTGCATGCCGAATTCTTCGCTCGTTTCCACGATGCCGATGCCGAAAATTTCCTCCCAGAGCCGGTTGACCGCCACGCGGGCGGTGAGCGGGTTCTCCGGTGACACCAGCCAGCGGGCCAGGGTGAGGCGATTCATTGGTTCGCCCTTGGGTGGTTGCGGGAAGGCCGACGGCAACCCCGGCCTTACTTCGTCGCCTTTGTTTTGGAAGTTGCCGCGAATGTGAATGTTGGTCACGCGACCCTTGCCTTCCTTCAGAATCGGCACGGTTGTGGAAATCTTCTGCACGCGCCCAGTGAGTTCACGCACTTCGGCATCCAATGCCTTCCATTCCGGCGAGAGCGAGCGGAAGTGGCTCGTAAGTCTCTCTTTTTCCTTTGCATCGCGCTTATCGGCGGCTTTCGCCAAAATCGCGGCGATTTCCTTCGCCTGCGTGTCCGGTTTCACGCTCTTTTCCCATTCGGCCCGCTTGGCATCGATCTGCTTCGTCAATTCATCGAGCTTCTTTTTCAGGCCATCCAGCTTCGCCTGCAATTCGCGATACTCGGCATCACGCCCCACAATTGCGGCATTGACTGTTGGCGCGTCATTCCCGCCGTTGGCGTCTTCGCTCTGATTCAAAATCGCGTAGAGCTGGTAGAACTCTTTCTGCGAAATCGGATCGTATTTGTGGTTATGGCACTGGCAGCAGTTGATCGTCGTGCCCATCCAGACCTGCATCGTGGTGTTGACGCGGTCCACCACGGCAGCGGAGCGGAACTCTTCCGGATTCGTGCCGCCCTCCGTGTTGGTGAGCGTGTTGCGGTGGAAGCCGGTGGCGATTAGTTGCGACGTCGTGGCGTTCGGCAGCAGGTCGCCGGCCAACTGCTCGATCGTGAATTCATCGAACGGCATGTCGTGATTGAGGGCTTCAATCACCCAGTCGCGCCAGCGCCAGATAGTCCGGTCCGGGTCGTTGGCGTAGCCTTGCGAATCAGCATAGCGGGCCAGGTCGAGCCAGACTGCTGCCCAGCGCTCGCCGAAAGCCGGCGAAGCAAGAAGGTGGTCCACGGCTTTCTCATAAGCATCAGGACTCGCATCATTGACGAAGCGGTCGGCATCTTCGATCGTCGGCGGCAAACCGGTGAGATCGATGGATACCCTGCGAATAAGGGCATACTTGTCGGCCGGCGAATTCGGCTGCAAGCCCTCGCGTTCCAGGCGGGCCAGAATGAAGTAATCGATCGGATTGAGGGGCCAAGTTCGATTTCGCACCGCCGGCAGCAGCGGCCGCACCGGTTTTACATAGGACCAGTGCGTTTTGTATTTGGCGCCCTGTTCGATCCAGGCGCGCAGCCTAGCGATGGCATCCGGCGTTAAGCGCGGTCCTGTCTTGGCAGGCGGCATCCGGTTCTCTTCGTCCCTCCGCGTGATCCGCGCCAGCAATTCGCTCTTCGCGGGATCGCCAGGGACAATCGCGCGATGGCCGCTTCTTAGCTCTTTCAATGCTTCATTCTGCATGTCCAGGCGCAGGCCAGCCTTCCGAGCCCCGTCGTCCGGCCCGTGGCACTGAAAACAGCGGCTCAGAATCGGCCGAATGTCACGGTTGAAATCGACGTCCTTCTCGCCGGCGTGCGCGGTCGGGAGCAGCACCATCGAGAAGAGGCAAGCGGAAAGTAGACATCGCCAGTGGCAAATCACGGAAAGCCCTCGAAGGCGGGAAAATCAGGCAGGAAGGGCAAAGTGGCGGCGTTGGGCCGGTTTCCATTAAGTTAACCTGCCGGAACGACTTCGTCAACGAATCCAAGTCGCATTGCATCATGACGCGGAATCGCTATGGTTCGCGGCAACTGAAGGAGAGAACCGGTATGCTCGAATACCTCCTCATTGGCGTGGGCTTCACGGGGGCGTTTACCCTGCGCTTTGTCGCCCGCTGGCTCGGTCGGCATTTATACACGGTGCCCACCATCCATGCGTCGTTTTCGCCAAAGGGCGGCTGCACCGAAATCATTGTCAATGAACTCCGTAAGGCGCGGCGCGAGATTCTGGTGCAGGCGTATTCCTTTACTTGTCCCGACATCGCCAAAGCGCTGATCGACGCCAAGAAACGCGGCGTCAAAGTCACGATCTTGCTGGACCGGTCGAACGAAAAGGAAACGCACTCGGAACTCGCCATTCTGGCCGAGCACGACCTCTGGCCGTTGATCGATGCCCATCACGCCATTGCCCACAACAAGATCATGATCATCGACCGGCGCACGCTGCTCACCGGCAGCTTCAATTTCACGCGCCAGGCAGAACATGAGAATGCCGAGAATCTGCTTGTCCTGCGCGGCCACTGGGAGCTGATTGAAGAGTACCGCAAGAATTTCCTGGCGCATCAGGAGCATTGCCAGGCGCCGGGAACGGCCAAGGTTCCTGATCCGCCGAAGCGCTTTGCGAAGGCTGCGGCTTAAGGTAGCGGAATTCGCAAGAATTCCGCGGCGCTGCAACGGAATTCTTGCGAATTCCGCTACCCGATGAACCCCACGATTGCGACACTTTACTAAAGACCAATACTGCAAGCTTCCGAATATTGATGAGCTTTCATGGATATCGCCCAACTCATCGAAGCGCTCAAGGATCCGCGCGCCTATCCACATCCGGTGGACCAGGTCGAGGTTTGTCAAACGCATATTTCCGTGGTCTTCCTGGCCGGGCCGTTTGCCTACAAGGTAAAGAAGCCGGTGCACTTCGACTTCGTTGATTTCAGTACGCTGGATCGTCGCCGATTTTATTGCGAAGAAGAAATCCGGCTGAACCGCCGCCTGGCCGGGGAAATCTACCACGATGTTGTGCCGATCGCGGCGGACGGGCAATTGCACGTGGACGGTGACGGCGACGTCGTCGAATGGGCCGTGCAGATGGATCGATTGCCGGCTGAGCGCACGCTGCTTGCTTTGGTCAAGTCGGGCCAGGCATCGCCGGACCGAGTTTGCTCCCTGGCTCAGCGGGTCGCCGCGTTCCATTCGAAAGCCGATAGCAGAAGTGAGATCGCCGCTTACGGCCGCTACGAGGTGGTGGCCGATAACGCCCGCGACAATCTCAAGCAAGCGGCCAGCCAGATCGGGCAGGCGATCAGCGGTGCGGTTTTCGATCGGCTGCACGGCCTCACCACTTCAGTGCTGGCTCGCTTACGCTCTAGCATCGAAAAGCGCGCGGCGAATGGCCTGACCCGCGACACGCATGGCGATTTGCGCTTGGAACATGTCTACTTTCTTCCGGACCAGGCGCCGCCGAACGACTTGGTGATGATCGATTGCATCGAATTCAACGAGCGCTTTCGTTATGCCGATCCGGTGAGTGACATGGCGTTTCTGGTCATGGATTTGATCGTTCATGGCCGGCGCGATCTGGCCGGCGTGTTTGCCGAGACCTATTTCCTGGCCACCGGTGATGTGGAAGGCCGTACCCTGCTGCCGTATTACACGTCATATCGCGCTGCCGTTCGGGCCAAAGTGGCCGGCATCAAAGCGCAGGAGCCCGAAATCCCAGAGGCCGAGCGCGCCGAAGCATTGGCGAAAACGCGTGCCCGCTGGCTCTTAGCTTTAGCAGAGCTCGAAGAAGCCGGACGCAAGCCGTGCCTTCTGTTGGTAGGTGGCTTGCCCGGCACCGGCAAGTCCACTCTGGCCCGTGGTTTGGCGGAACAGGCAAACGCCCAAATCGTTCGTTCGGACCTCGTCCGCAAGGAACTTGCCGGACAGTCGGGGACGCCATCCAAGTCCACCGAATTCGAAGGCGGCATCTATTCCGCCGAATGGACCGAGCGCACATACACCGAATGCTTGCGTCGTGCCGAGGCGCTGCTATTTGAAGGGAGCCGCGTGATTGTCGATGCCACGTTTGCCCGAGAAGTCTGGCGGCAGGCTTTTATGGACTTGGCGCAGCGCTGGAGTGTGCCGGTTTTATTCTTTTTATGCCGGGCGGAGCCGGAAGTGGTCAAAGCCCGTCTGGCCAATCGAAGCAACGACGCGTCCGATGCGGACTGGTTGGTACATGTTCAAGCCGCCGCACGATGGGAACAAGTGGGCGAACACACTCGAGAGGTGTTGCGGGAAATCGCGACCGAAGGTGTTGCCGACAGCAGCGTCGTTTTGGCGTTGCAGCATCTGCGCTCCCAAGGATTGCAGAATTAGCCGAAGGTCAATTCGGTGTGGCCAGAATTTCTGGAGGCTTTGCTGACCGCCGATATTGAGTGTGGCGCGCGCAATCATCATCGCTTGCGGTTGTTGCTGATCATTGGCCGCTGCGCGCGGGCCGCAGTGTACGATCCGATTGGTGGAAAGTCATTGAATAATGCGTTTGATTTCACGAAATCGCGTTTCGTTTCAGGGGGGGTGTCTTTCATTTGGTGAAACGGAAACGAAAGCCTCCGCCTACCCCTCACTCGCCCTCCCCATACCGCGACGCCATCGCCCCAGCCATCCTGGTTACACTCGGTCAATTTGGGAATCATAGCTGCACTGTCATTCTGGCAGTATGGTTTCTTGCCAAGAGCGCTCCATTTTTGGGAGATCGTCTTGCCCTAAGTCTTTAGCTTCAATCAAGTTGCAAATCGGACTCTTTCGCCAGAAGTCGAATCAGAATTGTTTGGCACGCGGTTTGTATAATAACAGCATTGGTATAAGCGTATTCTCGCTTCAATTTGGAGCGGTCTCAACAATTACGGATTTCAGCGGCTCCCATCTTCCTTTTCGCAAAGGGAGCCGCAGAGAGTGTCTCTAACAATGAGAGGAGGAGATCATGACGCAAGTACGCTTTGGCGATTTGTGGAGCGAAATGGGCCGGGTGAATGAAGAGTTGAATCGGCTCTTTGGCCGGTTCAACGGTTCGGCGCGAACATTTCCGCCGCAAGGTCCGGCCATCAATGTCTGGGAAGATGAGCAAAACGTTTATGCAGAAGCCGATCTACCCGGCATGGACATGAAGAAACTCGAAGTGCTCGTGGTCGAGGGCAATGTGCTGACCATTCAGGGCGAGCGAAGCGTCGAACCGCCAGAAGGCGCGGTTTGGCATCGGCAAGAACGTGGCTTCGGCCAGTTCATGCGGCAGATTACACTACCGGCGATGATCGATGCGGACAAGGTCGAGGCCAAGTACGAAAACGGTGTGCTGTTATTGACTTTGCCCAAGAGCGAGGCAGCCAAGCCGAAGAAGATCAATGTCGTCAGCGCGTGAAAGGCAGGTCAGGCTTTCCACCCTGACTTGATGCCCCAGCGGTCAAGCTAAAAAGCCTGACCTACTCGAGTGAAAACAAGTTGCTTTTCTTAAGGAGACATAACCATGGCCGACACTGCTCTGGAACGTGAAAAGCCGGGTGAAGTAGCTCAGGTCGAGAAAGACCGCGGGCTGACGCTGACCCCGCGTGTAGACATTCTGGAAACCGATGATGAATTGCTGTTGTACGTGGATCTGCCGGGCGTGAAACCTGACGGAGTGGACA
>Ga0070732_10002006_pt1 | contig 11109 bp, 2 predicted proteins | sample Coa_R1_5_FD_66449 | JGI IMG/M metagenome (GOLD analysis project Ga0070732, IMG submission 66449) | Surface soil microbial communities from Centralia Pennsylvania, which are recovering from an underground coalmine fire - Coalmine... | ecosystem: Environmental > Terrestrial > Soil > Unclassified ...
CGTTGCACGTGGCGATTGCCGAAGCCGTCGTCGACGTGGCAACGGTGTTGCAAGTCGGGTCGATGATGATCAAGTCGCCGGGAGCCGCGGCATCGATCGCGCCCTGGACGCTGCTTGTGGCGTCCACGTGTTTGGGCGGTTTGCCGCCGATGGTAACGGTCACAGTATCCACCGACGCGGTTCCGTTGCCGGCGGTGATGACCAGCTGACCGCATTGTGCCGCCGAGCCGCCGTACTGCGCCTGCTGTTGCACGGCGCAGGCGGGAACACCACTGGGTACCGTGACTTTAATGGACGTGTCAGACCAGCTCCCGATATTAGCGGTAACGCCGCCAATGGTAACGCTCGACATCGTACGGCAGGTTGCGCTGCCAGCGCTTGGGCTCGAGCACTGCGTGCCGAACCCATAGTGGCGTTTAACGGTTTTCAGATTGAACGGAGCCGTATTAGCTGACGGACCTGAGTAATCGGCGTTATTCACCTGCACGTCGCCCAGCGCAGTGATCGTCAGGGTTTTACCGGCAGCGCTGACCCATGGGCCAACTCCGTCGCCGTCCACTTCCTTGATCGCCGGCGTGGCATCCGGGTAGCTGCAATCGGGATTGTTGTATCCCGCACCCACGAAGGCCTGCGTAGGCACCACAGGCGTATCGAGGTAGGTAGTCAAGCCCGGCATGTACGGCTCTTCATAGCAGAAATTGCTGTAAGCCGGGTTGTACAAAGGATCAGTGATCAACTGACCAAAGGTCGGCGAGCTGGGGTTCTTGTCCAGGATCGGGCCCGGGTCATTCATGCACTGCACCATCATGGTCGGGGAGTACCCGGTGATGTTGGGCGGGTTCACTTCCCAGCTTGAGTAATTCAAGCCGTTATAGAGACCCCAGTGGTCTGAATACACGCGGGAGACCTCGTTGCCGAGATAATCCCTTGTGGCGATCGGAAGGTTTGGCGGCGAAAACTTCTCGCCGAACTGAGGCGCGAACGGATCGAATTCCGAGGTGAAGTCGTCGGTGATCACGCCGGTGAACTTCGAGGCGATGTGGGTCGAGGTGAAGATGAAGAACTTCGCACTCACCGACATCTGGTTGGGCAGGGTCACTTCCTTGCGGTCGCACAGAGGACGAACCGCACCGGCAAAAGGAGCTGTCTCCTTAGCCTGAGGGAAGAGACTCAGGTAGTCGGGCACAACGCGCTTCTCACCCACGCACGGCCACAAAGGATCCTGGAAGCCGGGGAAACCTGGGACGCCTGAGAGTGCCTCCCCATTCCCCAGGGCCGTAGTCGAGTTCTGGTAGTTGCTGCCGTTGTAGCCGGACGCGCTCTCGTCGTACAGGGAGGCCACGGAGGCCTGGTCGGGGATGATGAAGATATCCGTACCCAAGCCGCCGAACTGTTGCGTTACCGGCGCGATGTAGTTGTCGCCAATCAGGAGGTTCTTGTCTTCCTCCTTATAAACCTCATAGCCCGCAGGCATGATCACTTCCACCACGTACTTTCCGGGTGGGAGCATAGGAGTATTAACACGATACTTGTCCGTCGTGTCGGGATTCGCTACGCAGATCGTGCAATTGGTTCCGGGCATTTTGGATGCTACAAAAGTGGTGTTACCGACATTGACACCTGCGGTTACGCCGGGCGGGGTAATTTGTATCCCGGTCTTGGGATCAATGCCGAGCACACTGGGGAAGAAGTACCTGCCGTCGTAAGGCGCCGGCTGCAGCTGGTTCCAGATGTGCATCGCGTCATAGCACTTGTACTGGGAGTTATAGGGGAGCGTGTGCGACGTGCCAGCGTTGTACGTAGCGTTGTACCAGTCAAGGTAATTCGGCTGGTCAAACAGCGTGAAGTAAAACAGGTCCGCGTTGGTGCCGTTAGCCGTGCCCTGGCCGGGGCAGTTCATGTAGGGCTTCTGTCCGCCGACTGCAGCGCTGCCCGGGTAGAACCCTTGCGCCCAGTCATCCCAACTGCTGGTTTGGGTAGTGTCGACCATGGTCAGGGTTGGCGTAACGCCATCCGCTGCAAAGCCTTCCTGGTACAGGTTGACGGTGACGCGCGGAACATTCGGCGCCCAGGGCTGTTGTATCATCCATGACGCACTATCAAAGGGACGCGTCGAGGCATAGACCACAAGCCCATGGATACCGCCGTTCTCACCGACCTTAGAGGAAGTGGATGTGGTAGATCCGGGGGCGGTGGTGGTGACGGTCGCGCAGAAATTAGTGGCGCTTACGGGTAGCGCTGGGTTGCACTCCGCATACGGCGCCTTGCCGAACTCAATAAAGTTGCCCTGGCTGGTCATGCCCGAAAAGCCCTCCGCCCAAACCGAGGGCGGATCGATGCGACCAGCGGAAGCGGTGGGGAAGCTGGGTTTCGCGGTACCCGCCGCGAAACCAGCAGCCTCTGCCGCGCAATCTGCTTTGGCGCAATAGACCGCGCCCGGAACGGACAGATCAAAGGGCAAAGGAACCGACTCGTTGGTGTTCGCCAGGAATTTATAGGCAGTGGAAGTTCCGCAAGCCCGCGCGCCCGAAGCCCCGCAAGAGGATGAGCCGTCGGCTGGGCCACCCGCATCGTACACGGTGTGGATACCCGTCGTCTTGTAGCGGCCCGAATCCGCTTCCACGACATACCAGTTGAACAACGGGAACGTCTCGTTGAAGTTGGCAATGCCGTTGAAGTCGGTCGTCAGAGCGTTGGCATTGTGCCCATCCCGGTAGTGAATCATCGTATAGATGAGCGGAATCCCAATCTCGTTAGGCTCCCAGATTCCATCCTTGTTGTCGTCGATGAAGGTGCGGGTGTAAATATTCGACTGCCACTGCTGGACGCCGATGTTGCCGAGCGCGAGGGTTTGTCCTGGAGTCACGTTAGCAGGCGTCGAGAGGCCGTCAATGATCTGATCGTTCCATTGATCGCCAATGGTCAGTCTCCAGCTGCCACCCGGAACACCGGTGAACTGGAAGTTTCCGTTGGCATCGCACTTGGTGAACATGAAGTCTTCGGCATCCGGGTCTCCCAAGCTCACCCAGCACTGGGTCCAGGTGAGGGCATCGCGCGAACCGCTGGCATAGAGTCTCTGATCCGGTGTCCGGCTCAGGCGTTGGACATCAACTTGTCCTGTAACGGTGCCGGTGCAAGCGCCGACCGCGCCGTAGGCGCCTGCGCAAACATCGTTGTGCCGCGCGTTGATGATCGCCGGGTTCGCAAAGCCAATGGCCACGTGATATCCGGCCGGCCCGTACTCCTGGAAGTAGCTGGGCTCGCCGATGCGGATGAAGGAATCGTGGGGGTGCTGCCCGTCCAGAGTGTTGGTCTGTATCCACTCTTCACCGCGCGCGATCCGGTCCGCTCCGGGGTAGGCCTGGACGCTGAATTTCTCCGGCATAAGGTGGTCAATGACGGCCTGACCCGCCAGCGGGGATAGAGTCACCCCATCTGCTTCATACTTCGGGCAAGTCACGATTCCGCCCGTGATGCCTCCAGCGGGCGCGGGACCCGCCCCGGCAGGACCGTTAGTCGGATTGGCCGTCACCGGGCAGGCGTCCATCCCTGAGACGGGATCAATGGTCCCCGCGAGGCTATTCGACAAGGGCTGGTTGAACATGTCGAAGCTATTCTGTCCGGTCACATCGCCCAGTCCACCATAGGTGTCCCACAGGACGATGTTGAAGCCGCCCAGACCGGGCTCGAGGGGGGCAACCGTAGCGTTTCCGCCGCCGCCATCCTGCTCGCCATTGAGTGGGTAGTCGTCTTCGAACACGATGATCGAAAGTTTTCCGGTGGGAAGCGGAGTTGGCGCCGACAGCACCGTGACGGGCTGGGTAAAGGCCGAGCTCGCGTTGCATGCATTCGTCCCACCCAGAATGTTGCAGGCCGCAGGGATTGGAGCGCCGCTCATGGTGTGGCCGCAATGGGCATCGTTAGGATTCGCACCAGTGGTTGTAGAGCAACTGGGTGCTCCCGCGTACGCAGGAAATGGGTCGGCCGCGTCGCCAGGCAACACCGAGATGTAATAGCGCTTCGCCGGATTGAGAGCGACCGCGCCGGGCAGGACAGCGGTAAAGCCGTTTCCGGTCGGATCGGGCCGGCAGGCGCCGTTGCCCATGTCGCACACGGCCGTGATGTGCGCGCCGGCGGTCGTGCTGCAACCGGCAGGTACGCCGGGCGTCGGCGGTGGACCGGGCGATGGCGGTGTTGTGCAGGCTGGCCGAGTGTCCAACATCGTCTGGCCACCTTCGCAGGAAAGCGCCCCGGTGCAGCCCTGGGCGACGAAATCCATAGTGCTGGTATGGAACTGCACGCCAAAGGTCGGGATGGTGCTTTGGCCTGAGGGGCCTACAATTGTGGGACAACCCGCCGTGCTGATGCTGCTGTTGGTAGTACAGTTCGGATCGACATAGAAAGTCTTGTCCTCTTCAATGATCCAGCGATAATCGGTAATCTTTGTCAATCCGCCGATGCAAGTACTATTCCCGTTGCAATTCTTATAGGCCTGAGCATCCAACACGTTGACCGCGAGATTGCTCGGCGCCGGGAAGGTGACGGTCGCCGTTCCGGTGGCGGGCCTTCCCTGGGAATTCTGCACTGTGTACGAAAAGGTGACGGTGCTACCCACTGTGGTGGTCGCGGGCAACGCCAGGGTGAACCCGCCATTGGCATCGAACATCACGGTTCCGGCACTAGGGTTCGGCGCAGCAGAGGTGACCAGGGTGAGAGGCAGGCCGTTCGGGTCGGAGTTGCCCAATAACAAGCCGGGCGATGGAATCTTGATGAACGTTGCCGTCTTCGCCTTGTAGCTCTGGGCGATCGCGCTGGGGTTCCCCGAAAGTGTCGATGCGCCCAAGGTCACCGTTGCCGTCAAAGCGGCGGAGGAGCAGCTCGCGGCCGTAGCGCCGCTAGCCGGAACAAACGCATTGTTGGCGCAGTATGTAAAGGAATCTGATCCGTTGGTACCTGCATTGGGGGTGTAGGTAAAGGTGCCGTTCGCGCAAAGCCCCGTCCCCAGGGACGCGCAGGTAAGCGTGCCACTAGTGGGCGCGGTCAGCAGATGAACGCCGTACACGTTGACGTCGTTGGCGATTACGCCCTTCGACACATCCGACACAACTAACGGTGTGCACGGGGCGGTGGTGCAGGCAACCACCGAGTCGTAAGTATCCGGATTGGCTGCCGCCGCGGAGAATATGCCCGTCCCAGCCGTAACTGGGAGTCCGGCTCCATTCACACCGATGTAGGCCAACATTCCCGCGTCCCGCTCGCTGGAATTCGCCGACAAACTCAACTCGCGGTCATACACTGGAAGCGACGGGGGTGCGGCAGCACCAGTGGGAGTAGCCGGCACATTGACCATCACGTCGAAGGTCTTGCCCGCGGCCATGAAGACATCGGTCTGCACGCGGGGCGCCGCAGGGGTGGTGGCTGCACCTGCAGCCTGGACGCCGGGTACAGGGTTGCCGTCTTCCGCGATCAAGGTGAATCCGGAAACCGCATTAGCCGAAGTAGTAGCCACCCCTGCGCCAGTGAAGCCCTGCGTTTGCGAGCCTACGATCGAAGGCACGTGCATGCGCAAGCCAGCATTCACCAGGCGGACCAGGACGGTGCCGGTAATGTTGGTCGTGACAGCGGCTGGAGGTGTGGCAGTGTTGACACCGGCCGTCGCCGGGAACAACGACAACGCGGCATTGGTCTTATCGAAGGCGCGGCCGTTGATGAGGTAATAGAAGGGCGTGTAATTCACGGCCGGCGGGTAGCACTGGTGGTAGGTGGCCGAAGCGGGATCGGCGCAGCCGCCCGGGTGGCCATCCCACACCATCGTCTCGCTGAAGCCGGCTGTGCTGACGGCAGTGGACACGGCCAGGTTCTGCACCGGGTCGATTTCGCTGAATAACAGTGGAACCTCTGCGTTGTATTGCACCGCTGGAACCGCGGCAACGGCAGGAGGGCCGGTTATAGCGGCCGCACCCGGATAGGCTATTCCGGGCGTAGCACCCGAGGGTGCAGTGGTGACAACCAGTACGCCAATCAGGCCCATGGGCACCTGAATCGAAGGATGAGTGCCCGACTCGAGCAGGTAAGTGCCCGGCTTAAGCGCTGACCATGTCAGTGGCGCGGGCGTCCCGACCACCACTTCGGTGGCCATTGACTGCACACGCGCCGCCTGGACAGGCGGTATGCCTGAGGCACCAGGTGCCTGGGCCGTACATGGAGTTCCCGGCGGATTGGCGGCGATAAACCAGGAGGGGCACCCTTGGGCGTTGCTGTGGTCAGGGCTTGCCGCGGTGGTGCGCGCGGTGCCGAGACCGCCGCCCACCTGCCCCACAATCACGATAGACGTGGGAACAGTATTGGTGCCTGTCCCCGTTGCGAACGAGAGGCTGTTGGTCAGGTTGATGGTCAGACCCTGGCCACTGGGCACAGTGATCACCACAGGCGACCAAGTGGTTGCCGCGGGGTTCGCTACCGCTGCCGAATTCAGCGCGGTGCACGACGCGGTCGAGCCGGTGACGGCGGAACCGCAGACATAGCCCCACATCGGCAGCATGGTACCATCCGGCATCGTGGTCGTGGTCGGCATCGCGGTCAGATTGATCTGCTGCTGACCCAATCCCATAACCGTCGCCATCAGAAAGAATCCGCTCACCAGGAGTACGGCTCTCAGTCTCGCCCTGAAATTGAAATCACCCATCCGGATCATTGTTGTCGCCTCTCGTTGTCGGTCCGTTGTGGACATAGAACCTGAATTCTTTCTCTTTCTCGCACTGTGGGTTGCGGCTAGTGGGCGCTCGCGGTGGGGCTCACCGCCTGCCCAGTTCACAAGCCCTCGTCAATTGCAAATTCCCGTGAATCCACCAGCATCATCATCAACATGCCGCCGGGAAAGACGTTGTTGGTCGTGATCTCGCGCTCGTTATGCGAGTGCCACATGAATGCCCAGCCACGCTCGTTGGCGGGGTTGGCCTGCGTGTTAGCAGGGTTCAGCGTTGTGCAATTTGGGTAGGGTGCAGCCGTAGTACCGGTGCCGTTCGAGGCTGTGCCCGGGCTACAGCCAGGCATTGCAGCGCGCAGGCTGGCATCCGGGCCGAAGTAGGGGGTGCCGCCGTACCATTGGCCGTTGGTAAAGACGTTCGGATCGGGTAAAGTAGCCGGGCCACCCGCTGCCACATCACCGAAGGGATTCACCTGCACCGGCTTGTTGTGGTCCTGGCACCACTCGTAGTAGTTCAGGGCAGTAGTAGTCCCGGTGTTGTATCCGTTGGCATCGGGAGTGCAAGAAAGAGTGGCCAGCGTGTCCCCTGTACTCGAACCGGGATGGTGACCGTACGCGTCCCAGTTCAGTCCCCTGCCGCTAAAGTAGAAGATCCCATCGAAGGCCTCGCCTGGCGTCGTGTCCGTGTTGAACATCAGGATGCCTGCGAGACTCGTCGCCGGATTGGTCGGGCTGAGAACCAAGTTCCCGTCACGACCCAAGATGCGAACGTGATTGGCGTGCTCGTGGAAGGGATGTTGCCAGCGTCCCTGGCCGATGGTGCGAATCAGCGTCAATTCGCCTGGGTGCATGTGCGGATTGCCGTTATAGGGCTGGTGCGGATACTCGCCCGCATAGTTGGGATCCATCAGGTCAGGCATGGAGCGTCCGTTAATCAGGAAGTAGGCCGGGTGGTAGGGCTCGGTCTGAACGTCGAGACTGCATCCCATCGTGCCCGCCGTGCAACCCGCCCTGGCCTGAACTTGCGCCAGCGCCTGGCGGTGAATTCTCGTATCCATCTCGGCCCACTGGAAGAGGTATTCCCGGTCGTAGCAGCTCTTGGGGTGATCGTAGGCAGCGTGGGCGAGGCGGAAGTCTGACTCCGGGAAGCCGGCAACGTGGTTCTGCGTCCCGTAATCCGTTTTTCCGTACAGGTTGGTCAGGGTGGTATTGCAACTCGACGGGCCACCAGCTGTCGGGAGCACAATGACGGCACCGTAGAGACCCATCTCGATCTGGAGGTCGCCTTGGGTGCCGCTGTAATAGGCGTGCGTCCCCGGAGCGGAAGCGGTGAAAGTGTAGGTCACCGTGCCCCCAGGCGCAGCTTCACAGGTCAACAGGCCCTGTTGGGGTGCGAGAGGCGTCGGCGTCGTCGGCGCTGGACAGGTTGTGGTGACGTTGAAGCCCGGAAACAGAATCGAGGTGTTGCCGGCGGCGGTCGGAAGCCCGTTCAACAGGGTGACCGTGACCACTTGCCCTTCGGTGACGATCAGCGTAGGCCCAGGAACCTGCATCGTGGGACATCCCCCCGGCGGAGGCGCGATGGCCGCGGGTAGAAAGGTGGGACTGAAACCAGATGCGCAGCCGTATCCCCACGAGTAAACCGCCTCGCCGTCAGGCTGGTTTAGGTATGAGTCTTGGGCCGTCAGGCTGAACGTCACAGGTCCACTCGCTCCCGCGCTGATCCCGGGAGTGGCAGCGAAAGACGCCGCCGTGAGCAACAGCGTGATTGCCACCATCAGCGCCAGGAACAGGGTCTTGAATGTCGCGTTTTTCATGTTCGTCGGCTTCATTGCTGCTCTCCTAATTGCACGTGTTACCGAAGGTGTCGCCGCCGGTGACGCTGTTGCAAATATGAACTTCCGTCATCAGACCGCCGAAGTTTTCGGCGTCATTGGCAAGGTGATCCAGTTGCGGGGTATAGAGGTAGAAGGTGGAGTTCGCCGGGAGCAGCGCTGTGTTGCTGGCATCCAGAATTACGTCGAGAGATTCCCCGCCGCCCAGCGTGATCGAATTGGTCCAGTATTCCGTGTTGTTCCCGTCCTGATCGCGCAACAGCTTGGCGTTCCATCCCACGACGTGCATGGGAACACCCAGACTCTGGATCGTGTGATACTCGGTGACCGACAAGTTCACCATGCGCAGGAGTGCCTTCCCACCAAGTGGAATATTGATGATGGCCGGCAGCGGTTGCGAGTAGTGCACCTGGCCATCGCTCGAGATGGTGGCTTGTGGGCCGGCCGCGATCGTGTCGGGGTAACTCCGCCCGTTAAGGAGGAAATACTTGTCTTTCATGTCGACGAACATTTCCGGGTTGAAGGTCATTCCGACAAAGTGGAAGTTCGGGTCAAAGCCGTGCATCTGGAGGGGATACTCGACGTCGTAGGCCGTGGAGCCGTCGCCGTCGTTGTATACGTACTGCTGGGGATTACCGAGTTTGTCCAAGCCCTGGGTGGCGCCGGTATTCACTGCCGGCATGGTGGCGCTGCAGAGGATATCCGTAGCGGGAGAGCAGGCCGTCCGCAGATCGGCGACCGTCCCCGAGGCGAGTCCAGTGACGTTTCCATTCTGGTATCCGAGATACGTATAGAGGCTTTGGCCGGAAGGCACACGATCCTGCCGTGGCCGCACATAGAGTTGTCCCACCATGCCCATTTGCAAGTGCTCGGGCGGGGTGATGTGGCAGTGCCAGAAGTAAGTGCCTGCATCCGGAGCAAGGTAGTAATAGGTGAAGCTGGCGCCGATGTTGATGGCGATCGAAGCGTCGGGCACGCCATCATAGAAGGAGGAAGCGTTGGGATAGCCGTGGAAGTGTACCGTGTGCTGCTCGAACAGGTCGGGCCGCATGATCATGCCCACGTTGGTGAGGGTGAGAAAGAACTCGTCGTCCTCATCAAACGCGGCCAAGGGGGCCGGGATGTTGCCGTTCATCATGCCGATGTCCATGATGGGCCGGGGATCCACATGTCCATCGAGTGCCGCTGGAGAAGCCGCGACGGCAGCTGCGTCGTTACCGGTATCTGCGGCTAGATTCGAAAATTTGGTATCGACGTACTGGAAGGCAAATTCGCTGAAGCTCGCCCCGGGAACGCCGGGAGTCATGGCGTTGGCAGTCGGCGTGCCGCTGGAGTCATGCGCCACGCAGCTGATTGTCCAAGTACCAGCATAGCCCGGCGGGGTTACGGCGCCTCCCGCACCAGTCGTATTGGAGATCACAACTTGTGCTCCCACCGCAAGGCCCAAGGGAGCGTCCGTCCAGGCCGTTACCGTATTAGACATGGCAGCTCCCGTTGTGGGGCAGCCAGGGACAGTACCGGGGGCCGGAACAGGGCCCTCGACGATGTCGCTCACGTTCACGATCGTCGCGATTTCAGGAGCCATGCCAACCGCGCCGTTCCAGTTAAAAGGCGCGCTAGCCGCGGGTACAGCCGTGCCTGGCGAGGCCCCGCTCATCGCGCCATCCGTTGTAGCGGGGTCGCCACGCACCAATGGCGTTTTGCAGTTCTTTTCGCTTGTGCAGCCCGGCCACGGGGTGTTGAAGATATATGGGAACTGGGTGGCGGCATGGCCAGCCGCGATGTCCGCCAAGCCAGAGAGCGGCCCGAAGGAGAACATGAACGTCTGCGTGCCGTCGGCCATCGTCGAGTAGCCGTCACCGCCCGAGATTTGCTGGCACTTGATGGCGCCGTTCACGGTCCCCGCAGTCGGGAAAACGTACTGCCCCGGCCCAGTCGTCGGCCTCGTGAATTGCGTCGGTCCGTTGTATGGGGGTTCTGTGTTATTGCACCCCGGGTTGGTCGGGTTCGTACTGCAGCTGGTCCCAGTCTGCGGATGCGTAATGGTGCTGGTGGGACACTGCACGCGAAAAGACTGAGCGCTCGCGCCGAGCGTGGCGAGAAACACGAGGACTACCGGCAACCAAACCTGGAGAGACTTTTTCATGGCCGTGCGGCCTCCTTCTGGACGAGCGGACGCGACCCGCGCCACGCTTCGATAAGTGAGAAGTGGGATCAGGGACAGGAATTCTGCGCACGCCGTTCGCTGCGGTCTGCACATCCTGAAGTCGCTACCTTCTATCTTGTTCCCCACGTGTTCACTAACGGTGAGCAATCAAACCTCTTCTTGAGGACAGTCTGGCGCACTGGGCCACACGGTCCTCCACAGAACCAATTCATGTCTGGGGGGGGCTGCTTTTAGTGTTTATTCATTAGTCATGCGAGCGCAGGACGAGGGACAGCCTGCTTGCATTTTCTTGGGGGAGATTGCTTTGCCAAGGGGGGAACCCGGCGTAGAACTCTCGACACTCTAGGGAACTTCCACCAAACTGTCATCATCTAGATGAATGAGATTTTCTAAAAATCTGG
>Ga0070732_10002007_pt1 | contig 11109 bp, 14 predicted proteins | sample Coa_R1_5_FD_66449 | JGI IMG/M metagenome (GOLD analysis project Ga0070732, IMG submission 66449) | Surface soil microbial communities from Centralia Pennsylvania, which are recovering from an underground coalmine fire - Coalmine... | ecosystem: Environmental > Terrestrial > Soil > Unclassified ...
GGTCAAGATCGGCAGCAAGAAGAAACGCGGCGCGAAAGACGACGACGAGAACGCGGTCGAGCCGATTTACAAGTCGCGGTTTGAAATCTGGCGCGAGCATCCCCGCCGCCGCACCTATCGACGTGTGGTCTTTGCGCCGCCGCCTGGCACCGCGGATTCTCGCGATTACAATCTGTGGACCGGCTTTGCGGTGCATCCGCTCGTCCCCGAGGTTGGCGACCCCGCGCGAGAATCCGCCGACGCGCTCCGTTCATGGACCGAACGCACGTGTCGGCCGCTCTGCGATCGCTACCTCTATTTGATCCATGAGGTCATCTGCGCTGGGAACGCCGACTACGCCGACTACTTACTCGATTGGATGGCGCTGACCGTGCAGCAACCCGGCGTCCCGATCGAGGTCGCCATCGTGCTCAAAGGCGAGCTGGGCGCCGGCAAGGGCACGTTCGCGCGTACGTTTGGATCGCTCTTCGGTCGACACTACACGCACTTGGACCGAACCGAACAGCTCGCAGGCAAATTCAACGCCGGCATCAGCGGAAAGATCCTCGTGTTCGCCGACGAGGCGTTCTTTGCCGGCGATAAAAAAGACCTCGGCGCGTTGAAACGTCTCATCACCGAGCCGACGTTGTCGATTGAACGGAAGGGGATCGACCCCGTCGAGGAGCCTAATTACATCCATCTCGTGATGGCCACGAACAACGAGCACGCCATCAACGCCGGCCGCAAAGAACGGCGGTTCTTTGTGCTCGACGTCGCGTCGTCGCGTGCCCAGGATCACCAATACTTCGAGGGCATCAAAACCCAGATGACGGTCGAGGGACGCCGGGCGTTGCTCTCGTACCTCTTGGCGCGTCCCGTCGACCACAACACGATCCGGCGCGTGCCACGGACGACGGAGCTTCGCGTTCAACAAGAGCACTCGCTGTCACCGCTCATGCGTTGGTGGCGCGACCGGCTCGAAGAGGGCACGGTCAATGACGGCGAGAACGCCGCCGGATGGCCAAGTGAGATTTCAACGACGGCCTTGCATCAAGACTATCTGCGCTACTGCGACGAGCTACACATTCACCGCGGGCGCGTGGGCGTGGTCGAGATGGGAAAAGCCGAATGCCTTGGGCCTTGGCTCGGTGACCGGTCACGACCGCGGACCGGCGTCGTTCGCGCAAGCAAGCGTCGATTGATGCCCCTTTTCGACGCACGTAAAAAGTTCGATGAGATTCAAGGCACCAGGGCCGACTGGCCCGATGAAGGGCTAGAACCCACTCTGCCGGACGACAAGATACCCTTCTAGGGCTATTGACCTCGGTCCGTTGGATCCAAGCGGACCATGTCGGACCAAGTGCCGTTGGTCCAGACTTTATCCTTTAGATTGTTAGAGTTAGACCCCGGATCCGGCTGGATCCGTGTGGTGACCCGAAATCGGTACGTACATATTTCACGTGTGACCTCTGCGTGTCCTCTGTAAAGACATATAGCAATATTCCACTAGGATCCACTATGACCAGTTGGATCCAGAGGGTTAAGTATCTTTCGGGTCAAGCATTTACGTGGACCGGGTGTGGATCCATGTTGGACCGGGTGAAATGGTCTCTCGTTCCGGCTTGACCTCGGGTAAGCTCAAACCCGCGTTGTTACGCTGGCGCGTACGCACCAAACGCCTATGACGATTCCTCTTGACTCTCAGCCCAACAGTGAACGCTGCCCGGCGTGTGAACACGCGAAGAAAGATCACGAGCCGTCGATCGGCTGCCATCTGTGTTCGTGTACGCGCGCCGGTCTTGACGCGACCGCGTACTTGACGCCAGATCCGAATTCACGCAGCGGTGTGAGCTTTGCGAAAGGCAATCCAGGGCGCCCGCGGAACGCACATGGCCCCGCAAGTATTCGCCGCATCATGAAAAAGATCGCGCTCGAAAAAGAGGCCCGCATCGAGCGACTGATTCATCGCTTGCTGTTTGAGAGTGGCGACGTTGTGGCGTCGCAAGTGCTGAAGCTCGTCAACGAACAGATCGACGGCCGCGCCGCGCAATCGATCCGTGTGACCGGTGCGGGCGACGGTCCGGTCGAGACGATCGACTATTCGAAGATTCCGCCGGAGAAGCTTCGCGCGTTGCGCGCGATCATGCGTGAGGCGATGGCTGCCGAGGACGACAACAAATCATGAGAGCGTTGATCATTCCATTCGTGGGCGATCCGTGGTTTGAAGTTGTGGCGGATCAGGTCTTTGGCGCGAACGTCGTGAAGCATGACCAAGAGGATTGGCTGTTGATGTTGCCCGTCTCTGCGGTGCGCTATCACTGGACCGGGCAGATCGCGCGAAAGAATGGCGACGTGTTGTTTGACGTCTTTGAAGAGGCCAGCGCATGAAATCGAAACATCGAGAGCCACGTACGCTTGTGTGCAAGACGAAGCGCGTCTTTGTAACGGTGACCGAAGCGACCGCAGGAGGAAAAATCTTTCTCAATACGCAGTCGTTCGAAGTACCCGACACGACTCGACTGGTCCGCGCAATCTTGCGTGTCATCGGCGAAGAGTCACCCGACTACAATCTGTAAGGAGCGTTCACTTGGCCAAGACTCACGACGCCGGTACGATCACAGCGAAGCTCGATCTCGACACGGCAGACTTCGACAAGCAAGTCGAGCGCGTTAACAAAACCTTTGACCTGTTGGGCAAGGCGATCCAGGCGAACCGCATACGCGCATTCCTCGGGGGCGTGCTCGTGGGCGTGTTACTTGCGAGTGGCGCGTGGTACTTTCGAGACCAGACACAGACGACCGAGCTTCGGCTTCAGCGCATTGAGAACTATCTGAACCAGCTCAACGCGATGATGAGGCAGCAGTGATAAGCACTGCGACATGCTTTCTTTTCGGTTTGTTGATTGTCGCGTTGCTTGCGCGCGACGGTCATCCGATCATTGCGCTCTGCGTGCTTTTCGTTGTGGCGAACATCCGAGCGATCACGACGAGTGCTATGGACGACGACCGATGATTGATTGGCCGACCACGATCGCGTGCGCGCTCTTAGGTCTGGTGTGTGCGCTCGGTCTCTTCCTCGCGGTGATCCGATGAGAATCCGTCGCTTTATCAAGCGTCGTCGACAGCGTCGAGCCAAGCGGATTGCGGATCTTCAGAATGCGATGCGCGGGCTTCTGGGACAAGTCAAGAAGTGAACGACGATCTCGACTTCACACCGCCGGACCTGATCGCAGTCGATCGCGCGCTCGGCAAAGCGTCGCTCTGCGACTACGTCGCGATGGCGTGGCCAGTGTTGTTCCCTGATGCGAAGTTCAAGCCGTCATGGTCGCTCGACGCGATCTGTGAGCATCTCGAAGCGGTCGAGCGCGACGAGATCGACGACTTGCTGATCACCGCCCCGCCGCGTCAAGGCAAAAGCAATACGATCACCGTGCTCTATCCGACGTGGGCATGGCTGCGTCGTCCGTCGTTGTCGTGGATCTTCGACTCAAACAAAATGACGTTGACGTTGCGCGATGCGCTCCGACGTCGGCAGCTCATGGAGTCGGCCTGGTTCCGTGAACGCTTCGGCGAAGTGTTCTACATCATCCCCGAACAACACGCGAAGAGTCGAGTTGAGAACGACCATCGAGGCGCGATGATTGCGACCTCGGTCGATACTTCGATCATCGGTGAGGGCGGCGATCGGATCGTCGCCGACGACTTGCACGACCCGGCCGACATCGATACGCCTGATACGATCGCCGGCGTTGTCTCGCATTGGACGCAGCAGATGTCCACACGCAAGAACAAAGGCGCGAAGCGGATCCTCACGCAACAGCGGATCGGCGATGGTGACGTCGCGGGCGATTGCATCGAGCGCGGGTATGTCCATCTGAATCTGTCGCAAGAGTTCGATCCGGAGCACGTCTGCGTGACGCGATGGTTTCGCGATCCTCGGACGGAAGCCGGCGAGCTGTTGAACCCGGCGCTCTTCGACGAGAAACAAAACGCCGACGCGAAGGCGACGCTGGATGAATTCCATTACGCCGCGCAGCATCAACAGGATCCGATCCCGGCCGGCGGCGGTGTGTTCAAAGAAGAATGGTGTCAACGAACATACATTAAGGTTCCGACGCGGTTCGATCGGATCGTGCTGTCGCTCGACTGCACGTTCAAGGACAAGAAATCATCCGACTACGTTGCCGGCCTGGTCTGGGCGTCGTTGGGCGTTGACGTGTACCTGTTACCGTGGGCCATCCATGACAAACTTTCGTTCACGAAAACGATCGACTCGGTCCGCGATTTCTGCGCGGGTCATCCGGACATCAAAGAAAAGCTCGTCGAGGACAAGGCGAACGGAACGGCCGTCGTCGACATGCTCAAGTCCGAGATCAAAGGGTTCATCCCGTGGGATCCGGGATCTGATTCGAAGATCGCTCGGGCGCGTGCTGTTTCGTACCGGTTCAGAGCTGGAAACATCGTGCTTCCTCACGCGTCAATATGCGGATGGATCAAAAAGTATTTGATCGAGCTGACGCGGTTTCCTGGCATGACGCACGACGACTATGTCGATAGCACGACGATGGCGTTGTTGTACTTCGAGGACAACGTTCCGGTCAACCAAGACGTCTCGGGTGTGAGCGTTGAACGCGATACGCCGGGCTCGGCGTCGCCGTGGAGCTTTTGATTATGAGTGAAGAACGCGCGTGGTTGATCGAGCGTCGTTTTGATGTCGGTACGTGTGCAGTTACTTACTATTGGGCAGGCTGGGTCAATAACATCGTGCTTTGGGATCAAAACGCACAGAATGCTCAACGCTTCAAAACGCGCGAGAATGCCGAACAGATGATCAAACACCCGAACGCTGAGTTGACGGACACCGATCAGATCCATGAGCATCTTTGGTTCATGTCATGAAGTGTTACGACTGCCGCGAGCGCACCGCGATCCATCCGGCGGTCTATTCGATCGAGGGTGCGATCGTGCGTCTCTGCCAGAAGTGCTGGAATCGTTGGCGCCCGTTCATGCACGTCGACACGTGCGACTGTCCGCACTGCGTCTGGAGTCGGGGAGTGATCGCAGGTGAGCCGTGATCAGAGTCGTGGTCGAGCATCATCCGGATCTGTTCTCGATCTTGGGTTATGTCGACGAAGCGCAACTCAACTCTTCTCTGTCGCTCGTCGGTCGGGATGGCGTGCCACATACGTACTACCGTTCAAGGAGCACGACGCGATGGGTGTTGTATCGCGCGGCGATCACGGGACACGGCGAAGTGAACTTTCATCCGGAACAGAGGTAACTATGGGTTTCATGACATGGCGTGAAGTGGCAAGCGAGAAGAACCCGGTCACGATCGGTCGGATCGTTCATTTTACGGTCGATGAGTATACGGCCGAACAGATCAAGAAGGCCGGCTTGCCCTGTAACGGGAACAAGGCTGACGACATCCTGCCGGCGCTCGTCGTGCGCGTCTGGGGGCCGGAGATGGTCAACCTTCAGGTGTTCGTCGATGGCGGATTTACCGTCTGGGTGACCTCGGTCGGCCAAGGACGCGGACCGCGGTCTTGGCACTATGCGCCGCAACTCGTGAAGGAGAACGAATGACTATTGAATCGATCGACAACGTCTCTGAGGACGACGGGCTGGCGCTCGTCGTCGGTCGTCTGGCCAAGATCACGATATCCGGCAGCGATCAACGGTTGGTCGCGATCGTCCCCGAGTACCGGCCGGATGGTCGACTTGATCGGCTCGACGTCGTGACGATGGCAGCCGGCGACCTCAACGTTGGCATCAGCGATGCGCTCGAAGGGTTACGGTGTTTCGCGGGCGCAGTCGCCGAAGAGGAACGATCAAAGCGACTCTCACAATCGGCGTCAACAGAGTAATATCGCGAGGAAAGGAGCCCGTCATGCCTGGGTCAGGACATCACAGCGCATCGTTTGATCGATGCGTGCAACAGGTCGGCGCGAAGGGAAGCGCCGATAACGCGTACGCGGTCTGCACAGAATCAGTCGGCAAAGGCGGACCGGGAAGCGGTCGACCCGCCGGGAGTGGCGCTGGTCACAGTACCGCGCATCTGCCGGGCGGACAAAAGACCCACGCGCCCATGAAACCGCATACCGCACCGACGCACGGACACGTCGCCCCGAAAGGACCGACGCAACCAGCGCAGGGCGCCCCTCGGGCATCGTCGCCACGACCGGCCGCGACGACTCCGCACAACGTCGGCGCTCCGCACGCGCCCCGTTCCGGCGTCGTGTCTCGGCCCGCGCCGGCCGCACCGCGATCGGTGAGTCCAAGTCTCCCGCGTCGACGCGGGTAAGAGGATCCGCACATGGCCAAGAAGTCACCGTTGCCTAACACGAACGCGTCGATGAGCCCGTTGATCGAATTTGGTATCACGGGTATCACGCGGTACGGCGCGGTGAGCCGCGTCTATGAAGAGTTTCTCAAGGAGCTGCAAGGTCCGGACGGAATGAAGCTGTACCGGGAACAGATCGACAACTGCCCGGTGACCGGCGCGTTCTTGTTCGCCGCGCAACATCTCGCGCGCCAGGTCTCGTGGCGCGTCGAACCGGCCAACTCTTCGAATGAAGCGGCGAAGGTTGCTGAGCGGATCCGCGGCGCGCTCTTCGACGACATGGAGTTGACCTGGCCCGATCAACTCAGCGAGACCTTGACGATGCTCGGTTACGGCTGGGCCAACTTTGAAATGGTGTTCAAGCGGTGTCGCGGGCGTTCATCGTCGGATCTGACACTACCTGCCATTCTCGCCGGTCCGCGCGGACAAGGACCGCAGACAGGACCGGAACCCAAGTTTGGCCCCGATGGTGTCGCCGATCCGGGGCGCGTGCCGTTTGTCCCGAGCCAATACAACGATGGCTTTCTCGGGTTCAAGAAGCTGTCGATCCGCGCGCAAGAAACGTTGTTCATGTGGGAATGGGATGATGAGTCTGGCGTGCGGGTGATGCAGCAAATGGCCCCGCCGGATTTCAAAGTTCGCCGCGTGCCAATGGCGAAGTGTCTGTTGTTCCGCACGGAGAATCGCAAGAACAATCCCGAAGGGCGTTCACTACTCCGTAACTCGACGATCTCATACCTGTATCGCAAAGGGATCCAACAGGTCGAGGCGATCGGCATCGAGCGCGATCTGGCCGGCTATCCAACGTTCCAGATGAAGAGCCCGAAGGAAGCCGAGGGGCACGGGATGCCGGATCCGTGGAACAAGAACGATCCCAATGCGGCGATCTTGCTCCAGAAGTTGCAGGCGACCGTTCGACAGATTCGCCGCGACGAGCAAGAGGGATTGGTACTTCCTTGGTGGCTCGACTTCAAGCTGGTCTCCGCAGGCGGTTCGCGTCGGCAGTTTGATACGAACACGATCATCACGCGATACGATCAGCGGATCGCAATGGCGGTGCTTGCGGACTTCGTGTTGATCGGCCATCAAGCCCAGGGTAGTAAGGCGTTGGCGTCGACGAAGAGCGCGTTGTTTACGACCGCGCTGTCGTCGTTCTTGACCAACATCGCGGCCGTTTACAATCGCTTTGCGATTCCGCTGTTGCTTGAACTCAATGGGATCCCGGCCGATCTTGCGCCGACGTTGGAACACGGCGACGTTGAGACGATCGACATTGCCGATCTTGGAACCTTCATCAGCAATCTGGCGAAAGCCGGGATGCCGTTGTTCCCCGATCCGGATTTGGAATCGGCGTTGCGGCAAGCGGCGAAGTTGCCCGACAGCGCGGTCGAGAACGAGGATCAAGAACAGTACGGCGATCCTTCGGACCTCGTGACGGATCTGCCCGAGCCTGGCGCCCCCGATCCCGCGTCACAGACACAGCCGGCGCCAAATGTGGTGACGAGTCTGCCTCCCCCGGCCCCGCCTTCTGGCGGAACGCGGAGACTGGCACGACCACAGAGCCAACCGGCCCCGCCGCAGGATGTCACGAAGCGTGCGTATGAAGATGGGCTTCGAGAGGGCGGCGTTGACCTTGTGAAGTTCTCTGAGGCAACCGCGCGTCTGGTGTCCACGATGGACGCACAGCACGCCGCGGTGCGAAAAGAGATCGCTGGGCTCGCGGCTGTGGTGAAACAGATTCAAGAAGCGCCGGCCCCGGCTCCACAACCGGCGCCGACGATCAACATTGCCCCGCCGGAGATCGTGATCCATAATTCCCCGCCCGCGGTGCATATCGCCGCGCCGGAGATCACTTTACGACCCGACGTGACCGTAGCGGTTGAAGCACCGGAACAGCCCAAGCCCACACGGAAGAAGCTACGCGTGACGAAGCGTGATCGCCAGGGGCGGATGCTAGAAAGTGAAGTCATCGGCTAATGGCTGAAGATTTTGTCCAAGTTGCGCCGGATAATCCGGCCGGCAAGAAGATCAGGAACCTGTCGCAAGTCGTCGGGCCGAATACCGTCGAGCAACAGGTCGTCACACTTGCGTTCGCCGATGGTACACTCGTGCCCAATCCGATCCCCGTGACCGGGTCGAGCGGCGGCGGACCAGCGACGATCGTCGATGGCGGCGACGTGGCCGAAGGCGCCACGACCGACGCGGCCGTGACCTCGGACGCCAACGGTACGATCTCGGCGAAACTGCGCGGGCTCGTTAAGATTTTCGCGAGCGTCTGGGATTCTGTGAACGGTCGGTTGAAGGTCGACGGGTCAGCCGTCACGCAACCGGTGAACGGAACAGTCGGCCTAGCTGCCGGAACCCAAGTCATCGGCCATGTCATTGTCGATAGTGCGCCGTCAGCCGCCGTCACGATCGCAGACGGCGCGAACGTCGTCGAGGGCATGACCACCGATGCCGCGGTTGTGTCTGATGCCAATGGCACGATCTCCGGCAAATTACGCGGATTGGTCAAAATTCTTGCGGCCGTGTGGAATGGCACGAACGCATTGTTCGGCGACGTGATCGACCGGCCGGCGCGCGTGCTTGGTTACTCGAAGATCAACTGGCAGGACAACGGCGCCGACCAGACGGCGACGTGGACGAGCGGCGGGCAGGCGGATGTCGTTGTGCCAGTCGATGGGTACGCCAGCGTGATCTTGCAATTCTTGACGAGTGGCAGCATCACCGGCGGTACCGTGCAGATCACCGGCAGTATCGACGGCGGCGCGTCGTACGGTCCGGCGATGCTCGCGTGGGACTATACCAACCAAACGTTCGCGCCCACGGCTGCCAACTCAACCAACTTCTTCGCGATCGGTCAGCGTCACTTCAAGGTGACCACACTCGGATATACGCACATCAAGACGCACGTATCGGGATTTACTGGTACAGGAAATTGCGTCGTCACGGCTCACGCGGCGCGCGTGCCAGCGGTGTTTGAAGCGTTCCTTGTCAATCAAGGAATAAACGCGACGACCGTCAACGCGTGGCCAATCAAGGTCACCGATGGCACCCGTACGGCGGCGGTCAAAGCTGCGAGCACGGCGGCAGTTGCGGCTGACCAATCGCTTGTTGTGACGCTTTCACAGAATAATACGGGCGCGGTCGAAATCTGGGATGGAACGAACATCGCGACGGTTGCCCCGGCAAACGCGAACATCGCGTTCAACTCGTCGCAAAAACTCGTCACGATCATGTGTCCCGAGTCGAGCTTCGATGTGACAACCGGGGTTACGCGACAGCTCGTCGTCGCCGGGCGGTCGAACGACGGCACGCCGCAATTCAGCCCGATCCCCGAGGGGCCGGCGGGGCGTTCGGTCATCGTCGAAGGCGTGCCGTCCGGTGTGGCGGTAGGCGTGAGCGCGGCGTCGTTGCCTCTGCCGACTGGCGCAGCGACCGACGCGAGCTTGGCGACGATCATCGCGGATCTGTTGGCGCTCACTGTACGCGTCAACAAAGCCTCGGCTGGCGGTGATGGGCCGATGGATTACGAGTGGATTCGCGTTCGACAATTGCAAGACGCCATCGCACTCTATCCAGCCTATCAAGGTCCAGATCGGATCGGAATGCGTGATTACGGACCGATCGGACTCGTCCGTCAACCAATGCTTGGGATGAGTTAGTTTTCAAGGAGATACGACGATGCCATTACTTGAAGGGTTGCGCGGGTTGCTCGGTGTGAAAGCGGCGCGTAGTGCGCCGGGCTCGGGCGGGCTGTCGGAGCTGTCCGCGTCGATCTTGATTCAAGAAGCCGGCGGACGCTACGCGGAGTCCGCCTGGAACGGCGAGCTGTTTACGTTGACCTCGGGTCTGGTCGCCGCACCGACTGGCACATCACCGCTGGCGGCGGGCGGCACGCCGGTCCTGGCATTGTGGAATCCGGCATCAAGCGGATTTACCGCGTTCATTCGCCGCATTGGTGCACTCACGACGGCGACTGGAACGGTCACTCCGAAAGCGTACACGATTGACGTTGGTCCGACCGCGGCGATCACCCAGGCGACCGTCATCAACGCACAAAAGAACGATTGTTCGGGGGGCACGGACACAGACCTGAAGGGGTTCTCGGCGGTTGCGCTCACCGGATCGAGCGCGTTGCAGCGATTGCGACCCATCAACGCGGTTGGCAATGCAGCTGCACAAAACGATGTGTTCTCCAATGCTGAGGAGATTGGCGATGCGATCATCGTGCTCCCCGGTACCCTGTTGGCCATTACAGTGATGGTCGCTGGCACCGCCAACGAAGTGATCGCGTTTCTCGAATACGCCAAGCGCCGTACCACGTAAACGACGACATGAGACAATTGCGTTCATCGAATACGTTAGGAGATCATCATGTGGGTAACTGAAGGTGAAAAAAACAATCCCGGCGCGGGTGTTCTGTTGGCCGACACCGGACAACTCCCGCTTGGCACGGTGTCGTTCACGGTGCTGATCTTTTCGGATGCCGGGGGCGCCGTCATCCTCGCACAGCGAAATGCGGCCAACAACGGCGACGTTCACTCGATGAAGATTCAACTTGGATCGGCGATTTGGTTTACCGTCCCGCTGATTCTTGCATTGAACGAACGACTCCGCGTCACGACCGACGCTGCTATCTCGGGCAATGTGCAAGTGAGCATTCTGTCGGCGTAATCGGCCATGTTGCTCGACTTTCGATCATTGGAAGAAGGGTTACCGGTCGCGCGACCGAATAGTGACATTCTTCCAATTTTCATCGGCCTAGCCGAGCCGGCGAAAAAGAAG
>Ga0070732_10002008_pt1 | contig 11108 bp, 14 predicted proteins | sample Coa_R1_5_FD_66449 | JGI IMG/M metagenome (GOLD analysis project Ga0070732, IMG submission 66449) | Surface soil microbial communities from Centralia Pennsylvania, which are recovering from an underground coalmine fire - Coalmine... | ecosystem: Environmental > Terrestrial > Soil > Unclassified ...
CGTTCACATGCTCGGCGATCCCGACGACGTCCGAGTAGCCACCCTCCGGCAACTTCCGCCTGATCGTCACGCGGTGTCCCTGGTGTTCCTTGTCGATGTGATCGACGCTCCGATACTTCACGCTACGCACCCTCCGCGATGAATCCGGCGACCGCCTTCGCGAGCTCGTCCAGCGCGTTGGCGAAATAGTGATCGGTGCCTTCGATAACTCTCACGACCGCGTCGGGCGACACCTCGTGTGCCCAACGCTCTAGGTCTTTGGGCTTGCAGAACTGATCGTGATCTCCGCAGAGGCCCAGCACGCGCGCGCGCCAGACCGAAAGCCGCTCGGGCGGAGGAAGCTCCGGCAGGTCCATGCGTGGACCGGTCGAGACCGGGGGAGCGACGGCGACGTAGCTCTCGACGCGGTCGTCGTGACACGCGGCAGACAGCCCCACCAGCGAGCCGAACGACCACCCCGTTACGGCTAACGGCTTGCCTGGCAGCAGCTCGGCGACATGGTCGAGCGCGCCGGCAACGTCCTTCACCTCGTGCACGCCCCCGCCGTAGATTCCTTCACTAAGGCGCACGCCGCGGAAGTTGAAGCGTACGCTCGCCCAGCCCTCCGCCTGCAGCGCGCGCTGGATCGCCGTGATCGGCGCGTTCGACATCGAGCCGCCGTACAACGGGTGCGCGTGGCAGATAACGGCGGCTCCGACGGGCTGCTCGGGCATGGCCAGCCGCCCTTCCAGCCGGTGCCCGTCTGCACTTTTGAACGAGATCTTTTCCATCGCCATCGCGTCGGGAGCATACCCGCGGCAGTCGTCCGGCCGATTGCGTTGACACCCCTGGTTCTGCGGTACTATCGGGCCGTCCGATCCACTGAGGAGGTTGTCAGCGTGACCTACACGATCGCCGAGCCGTGCATCGACGTGAAGGACAAAGCCTGCGTCGAAGAGTGCCCGGTCGACTGCATCTACGAGGGGCCCCGGATGCTCTACATCCACCCCGACGAGTGCGTGGACTGCGGTGCGTGCGAGCCCGTGTGTCCGGTCGAGGCGATCTTCTACGAAGACGACGTGCCGGATAACTGGAAAGAATTCACGCCGATAAACGCGGATTGGTTCACGATGGAAGGCGGGATCGGCTCGCCCGGAGGTGCCGCGAAGGTTGGTGCCGTGGGCTTCGACGAACCCAGGGTTGCCGCTTGGCCGACGACGACCTGATCGTCTGATATCGAACCGAGGCCGGAGCTTCGCTCTGGCCTCTTCTTTAGAGGCTTTTCAGGAAGTCAGCGATCGCTGCGTTCGTCGCGTCTGGGTTTTCCATCGGCGCGACGTGTCCGCCTTTGGAGATGGAGACGAACCTTGCGCCGGGGATCTTCGCGGCAGACGCGCGCGCACCGTCGATCGGCATGAGCGCGTCTTCCTCGCCGTGCAGCCAAAGCACGGGAACGGTGATGTTCGGTAGGTCTACGGTCGAGTCCGCGCGGTCGCGCATCGCAAGCGCGTCTGCCGCCGCAACTTCCGGCGCTGTGTCGAGCATCATCTGCTTCAGCTTGTCCTGAACCTCGATCGACGGCGACGAGCCTACGACCTTGGGACCGAGCGAGTCGTAGATCGGCTGCATACCTTGCTCGGAGACCGTCTCCGCCGTCTTCTCGCGGCCCGCTTTCGCCTCGTCGGAGTCGGCTTCGGCTTTCGTGTCGATGAAGATCAGCGATCGTACGCGGTCGGGGTGGCGCCGCCAGAGCGAGAACAAAACGTAGCCGCCCATCGACAGCCCTGCGATGTCTGCCTTGTCGGCGCCGATCGCGTCGAGCGTCTTCGCGACGTCGTCCGCGAAGAGATCCATCGAGAAGTCGCCGCCGCTCATAACCTCAGAGAGGCCGTGGCCGCGGAGGTCGACCGCGACGGCGGTCCTGATCTTCGCGAGCCCGGCGAGCTGCTGCGGCACCCACATCGTCCGGTCGAAGGGGAACCCGTGGATGAACAAGAGCACGGGCCCCGATCCGCGTTCCTCGTACGCCAGCTCCATCGGCTCGGGCATCCGGCTCCTCCTTGGGTATCGAACGGTCGTAGGCTACCCCAACGCGCGCGGCATCCCGAAGCCGGGCGAGGAGGAAGCTCATGGAAACGCGGAAGATCGGTTCTCTCGATGTAACGGTGTGCGGCCTTGGGACGAATAACTTCGGCATGCGGATCGATCAGGAGCGGACCACCGCGGTGGTCGACGCTGCACTCGAAGCCGGGATCACCTTCTTCGACACTGCCGACCTGTACGGGGGCACCAAGTCGGAGCAGTTCCTCGGCAAAGCTCTCGGCGCGCGACGCGACGACGTTGTGATCGCGACGAAGTTCGGCGGGCCGCTCGACGACGATCCCGAGCACCGCGGGGGGAGCGCGCGCTGGGTGCGCCAGGCATGCGAAGACAGCTTGCGTCGTCTCGGTACCGACCGCATCGACTTGTACCAATTGCACTTCCCGGACATGACCGTACCGATCGAGGAGACGCTGACCGCGCTCGACGAGCTCGTGAAGGCCGGCAAGGTCCGCGAGATCGGCAACTCGAACTTCACGGGCGAGATGATCGAGGAAGCCGACGACGTCTCGGAGAAGATCGGCCTCGCGCGCTTCGTCAGCGCGCAGAACATGTACAGCCTTCTGCATCGGGAACCGGAGGACGAGGTCATCCCGGCGTGTCAGCGGCGCGGCTTGGCCTTCTTGCCGTACTTCCCGCTCGCGAGCGGGCTGCTCACCGGCAAATACAAGAAGGACGCGCCGCTGCCGGAGGGCGCGCGCATCACGAACTACCCCGAGGACCGCCGCAAAGACTTCATGACCGACCGCGCGATGGAGATCGTCGAGCGGCTCGATGAGTTCGCGCGCGCGCGCGACCACACGCTGCTCGACCTGGCGATGTCGTGGCTGTTGCACAAGCCCGTCGTCGCCTCAGTCATCGCAGGCGCGACGAAGCCCGAGCAGGCGCGCGCGAACGCAGGCGCGGTGACGTGGAGGCTGACCGACGCGGATCTGAAGGAGATCGACGAGATAACGAAGCCGCGTTAGACCTTCGGCTTCGGCATGTACTTCTCGGGGATCGCGCGCGGCGCGAGATAGTCTTCCTTGTCGAGCTCGCCGGGCCAGCGGCGGCGCGACTTCGCTGCGAGCTTGCGCATCAGCTCGACCGCGGCTTCGTCTTCCGATCCCGGGCGTACGGTGATCCAGCCTGCGTCTTGCAGCTCGCGCATCCACTCCGCGCCGCGTTCGGTGCGCACGATCGTGAGCGTCCAGCCGTCGCCCTGGCCGAGGCCGCCGGTCGATATGTCTGCGTGCTCGGCGGCGAAATCGGGGCACAGCTTGCAGCCTTCGCGCGTGTACTGGTGCAAGTCCTTCAGCGGCATGTCGACTTCCTCACCGGTGGACTTCTTCCACATCTGGAACCGGCCTTTGATGTTCACCTTCGCCAGGTCCTCGTAGGGGATCCCGTAGTCCTGCGTGATCGCCTTCGTCAGTCCGTCGTACGTGAACGACTTGCTGCAGAGCAGCCCGATCACCAACTGGATGCGCCGCCGGTACTTGTTCACGTTGCGCGCGCTCAGCGTTCCGTTGATCGACGACTGGCAGCTCATGCCGACGAGCGCGAGGTTCTTCAGACCCCGCTTCTCCGCCTCTTTCATCGCCATCGGGTTCGCCGCGTACGTGTAGCGAGAACCAGCGCTTGCCAGCACTTCGTCACGGTTCGTCACGACGCACGGCTCGGCGTCCCACACACGCTCGGTCGACAGCTTCGACGTCAGGCCGCCGTCGATCTTTCCGTTCTCCAGCCCCCAGATCAGCAGCGCCGAAACCAGACCGCCGTCTTGGCCGGCACCGAAGATCTTCTCGTCGTTCGCACGCACGAGGTAGATGTCTCGGTAGATCCCGATCACTTCGTCCACGGTGCGCGCGCGCCCGAACAAGGCTTCGTCCGACTCGATCTCCCATGCGCGGAACCGGGGGCACGCCTTCGTGCAGATGTCGCAGCCGCGCTGGCCGTGGATGCAGTCGTCGAACGGCGTTGTGTCCTCGAAATTGAAGGGGTGGTATTCCTCGTGCTTGTAGTCGAGCACGTCGCGTGGGCACGCCATGATGCACGCCGCGCAGCCGGTGCAGAGATTGGTGGTTACGACCTCGTGGTACAGCTCGTGCCACTGGCCGTACGCGCGCTCCTCGTCCGCCATGGCGCGCATATTAGTCGGCAATTCGCGCGCGCTCGACGTGAGGCGCTTGTAGCCTGGGATCGTGGGCCGGTCGGGACTTTCAGCGAAAGCATGGCTCGCCCTGCTGGCCGTCTACATCATCTGGGGCTCGACGTACCTCGCGATCCGCGTCGCCGTGCGAACGGTGCCGCCGTTGCTTGCGGCCGGCGGCCGTTGGACGCTCGCCGGGATCCTGATGATGACGTTCGGTCTGCGCGCGCGAAATGCGACCAGCGGCGAGTCTGGGTGGCCGACCGCGCGCCAGTGGCGCTCGGCGGCCATCATCGGCACCGCGCTGTGCCTCGGCGGCAACGGGCTTGTCTCGGTGGCCGAGAAGCGGATCTCCTCGGGCATGGCCGCGCTCCTCATCGCGATCGTTCCCCTGTTCGTTGCGCTGTTCGACTTCGTGCGCAACAGAACGCGCATGCCGGCGTCGGTGATCGGCGGCCTCGCGCTCGGTTTCGGTGGGACGGCCATCCTTGTCCGGCCTCAACACGGAGCCGGCGCAGTCGACACGGTCGGGGCGCTCACGGTCATCGCAGCGGCGGCGGCGTGGGCCGCCGGATCGCTGTATGCGCGCACCGCGTCGTTGCCCGAGCGGCCGGCGGTTGCGACGGGGATGGAGATGCTCTGCGGTGGCATCGCATCGCTGATCGTTGCGGCGATAGGCGGCGACTTCAACTCGTTCCATCCGGGAGCCGTCTCGGGGAGATCTCTCCTTGCGATCGCGTACCTGGTGGTCTTCGGCTCGTTGGTGGCGTTCAGCGCCTACGTGTGGCTGCTCCGAAACATTCGCATTTCGATCGTGACGACGTACGCCTACGTGAACCCGTTGGTGGCGGTGCTCCTGGGCTGGTTGATATTGAACGAGCGGGTCACATCGACCGTCTTCATCGGCGGTTCGATCATCATCGTGGCGGTGGCGATCATCGTCGCGTCGAGAGGAGAACCGCCCCTACCGAAGGATGCGAACCGCGCGGACCTCGCGATGGAAGAGCTACCGAGCTAGAGGAAGCTGGGGGGCGCTTCTTTCGGGCCGCGCTGCGACCGTTCGAAGTCGTCGTCGTCGAGCAGCAAGAACTCGACGGGGTGGCCGCCCACAAGGTGCTCGTCGATGATCCGTTCGACATCGTCGACGGTGACACCGCCGTACCAGACGTTGTCCGGATACACGACGACAGTTGGTCCTGCGAGACACGGCTCGAGGCAGCCGGTCGCGACGACCTTGAAGTTGAAGAGGTTCTTCTCACCCTGAAGGTCGCGGAACGTTTGCAGCACTTCGACCGATCCGTTCGTCACGCACGAACCGCGCGGGTGGCCGGGAGGTCGTTCATTCGTGCATACGAACACGTATTTCTCGGGCTTCATCGGAAGGCATCCTATCGAGCGCGCTACTATCGCGCGCATGGACCTTGGGCTGAAAGGGCGCGTCGCCGCCGTCACTGCGGCCAGCAAAGGGCTCGGGCGCGCGAGCGCCATCGAGCTTGCGCGCGAAGGCGCCGATCTGGCGATCTGCGCGCGCGGCGAGGATACGTTGCGCACGACGCAGAAGGAGCTCGAGGAGCTCGGCGCGCGCGTGATGGCGATGCCGCTCGATCTGGTCGCTCCCGGCGCATGCGAACTCTTCATCGAAGAGGTCGTTTCGACCTACGGACGCATCGACGTGTTGGTCAGCAACGTCGGTGGCCCGAAAGCCGGCCCGTTCGAATCGCACAGCGACGAGGACTTCGGCGAGACGATCGAGCGCAACCTCATGACGGCGGTGCGGCTCGCGCGCGGTGCCGTGCCGCATATGAAGCAAGCCCACTGGGGTCGCCTGATCTTCATCACGAGCATAACGAGCAAGCAACCCATCGAAGGCCTCATCACCGGGAACACCGCGCGCGCCGGCGTCGCAGGCTTCTCCAAGTCGCTTGCCCTGGAGCTCGCGCCGCTCGGGATCACGTCCAACGTCGTCGCGCCGGGATCGATCCTGACCGACCGCACGTACGAGCTCTCGCGCATGTTCGCCGAGAACGCAGGTATCACCGTCGAGGAAGCCATCAAGCACCTTGAGCAAGACATCCCGATGAAGCGGATCGGTCAACCGCCCGAGCTCGGCGCGACGGTCGCGTTCCTCGCGAGCGAGCGCGCGTCGTTCATCACCGGGACCGTGATCGCGGTCGACGGCGGCACGACACGAGGGATCTGATGACCGAAGCCTTGTCTCCGGCCGTCCCGTTGCGCGATGCGCAGCTGCTCGCGATCAAGAAAGCATTGGAGGCGCACCCGCGGCGTTTGGTCGACGTGCCGGGGCGGCGTCAGGCCGGCGTTCTCATCATGTTGTTCGAACGAGACGGCGAACCGTGGGTCGTGTTGACCGAACGAACGCATACTGTTTCGTTGCACAAAGGAGAGATCTCGTTCCCCGGCGGGGCGCGCGACCCCGAAGACGAGGACCTATGGGCGACCGCGGTGCGCGAGACCGTCGAGGAGCTCGGCGTCGATCCGAGCTCGCTGCAGCAGCTCGGCGCGCTCGACGACTACCCAACGTTCTCGAGCGGCTACATCGTGTCGCCGTTTATCGCGGCGGTGACGCCTCCCGAACAGTGGAAGGCGAGTCCCGCGGAGATCGCGCACGTGATCGAGCTTCCGCTCAAGCAGCTCATCGAGGTCGGGCGCATGGAGGTCTGGGAGCGTGAAGGCATCCGCTTCCCGATGCACATCTTCGACGCGAACGGCCACCGCATCTGGGGAGTTACTGCCTTCATCCTGCGCCGGTTCCTGGATATCGTGGGACCAGCGCTCGACTAGGGGCTCGAGATGAAAGCGATCGTCCAGCGCGTCAGGTCTGTAGCGCCCCTCATCGTTCTCGCTCTCCTTCTCGCAGCATGCGCCGCAGGCGGCAACACCGCTCGGAGCGTGCCCAACACGCACGGGCACGTCGCGGGCTTCTGGCTCGGTCTGTGGCAAGGCGCGATATCGCCGATCACGTTCTTGATCTCGTTGTTCAGCAACCACGTCAGCTTGTACGAGGTTCACAACAACGGGAACTGGTACAACTTCGGCTTCGTGCTCGGCGCCGGGATCCTGTTCGGCGGTGGAGCGTTCGGGAAGCGCCGCAAGAAGCGCCGCTAGGCGATCAGGCTCGCGTCGATCTCGCCGACCGTTCTGCATCCGGCGAGCGCCATCGCGAGCGACAGCTCTTCGCGCAGCAGCTCGAGCACCTTCTCGACGCCTTGTTGCCCGCCGACCGTCAGGCCCCACAGCTGCGGCCGTCCGATCGCCGCGGCGGTCGCACCCATCGCGATCGCCTTGAGGATGTCCGTGCCGCGGCGGATGCCGCCGTCGACGATGACCGGGACGCGGCCTTCGGCTGCCGCCACGATCTCGGGGAGTGCGCTCGCCGTCGGGATGGAGGTGTCGAGCTGCCGGCCGCCGTGATTGGACACCCAGATCCCTGCGCACCCTTCGTCGAGCGCGCGCTTCGCATCGTCCGCGCGCACGATGCCTTTCACCAAGATGGGAAGTGGCGACGCCGCGTGCACCCACTCGAGATCGGTCCAGTTGATCGAAGGCTGGTTCAAGAAATCCGACAGCGGCGAATCATTCACACCCGACGTCCGCGGGCGGACCTTGAAGTGCACAGCCTCGATCCCATCGGGGATGACGAACGGATGGCGGAGGTCGCGCTCGCGGCGCCCGAGCAAGGGTGCGTCCGCGGTGACGACGATCGCTTCGTAACCGGCGGCATGCGCGCGCGAGATGAGCTCTTCTGAGATCGCGCGGTTGCTGTAGTGGTAGAGCTGGAACCACTTGGCGCCTTCAGGCGCCGCCGCCGCCACATCTTCCATCGGGGTCGATGAGATCGAAGACAGCGTCATCAACACGCCGGCCGATGCGGCCGCGCGCGCGGTGGCGAGCTCGCCGTCCGGGTGCGCCATGCGATGCAGTGCGGTCGGCGCCAGGATCACCGGGAACGACAGGGGGGTGCCGAGGATCGACGAGCTCGTGTCCCGCTCGGAGACGTCGACGAGCACGCGGTACCGCAGTGCGATACGCCGGAAAGCCTCGCGGTTCTCCCTCACCGTGATCTCATCTTCGGCGCCGCCCGCGTAGTAGTCGTAGACGGGCTCGGTCAGCATCGCGCGCGCGGCGGCTTCGAATTCCTCGACGTTCAGGGGCTCGGGCATGGCTGGGAGTTTATCCTTGCCGCCATGACCGACCGCCCCGGCGCACTCGACGGCATCCTCGTGCTCGACCTCGGCACCCGCATCGGCGCTCCGTTCGCGGCGACGCTGCTCGGTGAACTGGGTGCCGACGTCATCAAGGTCGAGCAGCCCGGCACGGGCGACTTCATGCGCACGATCGGCCCGTTCGACGGCGAGACGTCCCTGTGGTGGTCGGTCGAAGGGCGAGGCAAGCGGTCGATCACCCTCGACCTGTCGAAGCCGAAGGGCCAAGTGGTTCTGAAGCGGTTGATCCAGCACGCGGACGTCCTCGTCGAGAACTTCCAGCCGGGGACGCTCGAACGATGGAACCTCGCGCCGGACGATCTGCGCGCGCTCAATCCGCGGCTGATCGTGTCTCGCGTCAGCGTATATGGGCAGGACGGTCCCTATAGGGACCGTCCCGGCTTGGATCGGAACGGCATCGCGCTCGGAGGGCTGCTCGGCATCACGGGGTACGAAGACCGCCCCCCGGTCCGGCCGGGCGTGATCGTCGCCGACTACCTCACCGCGCTGTTCAACACGATCGGCGTGCTGGCCGCGCTGGTCGAGCGAGAGCGTTCGGGCGAAGGCCAAGGGGTCGAGCTGTCGCTCTACGAGAGTGTGCTCCGCATCATGGAGTGGACCGTTGCCGGGTTCGACCGGCTCGGGATCGTGCGCGCGCGCACCGGCAACCGCCTGGCGAACTCGGCGCCCCTCGACAACTACCAGACGTCCGACGGCCGGTACGTCTGCATAGCGGCTGCGGGCGACGTGCTGTTCCCGCGGCTGGCGAAGGCGATCGGCCGCCCAGATCTCCCGAAAGACGAGCGGTTCTCGTCGCTCGAGGCGCGCGCGCGCAACGCCGACGCGATCAACGACATCGTCGCGGAATGGTGCGCCCAAAAAACTCTGGAACAGATCGAGCAGACACTGGTCGATGCGCAGGTTCCCGTCAGCGGCGTCTACTCGATCGACCAGATCGTGGACGACCCGCAGGTGCGCGCTCGCGACTCGATCGTGACGGTCGACGACCCGGTCCTCGGGCCGGTGCGGCAGCAGGCGCCGGTCCCGCGGCTCGACCGCACGCCGGCATCGATCCGCCGCGGCGCCCCGAGGCTGGGAGAGCACAACGAAGAGGTCTACATCGGGCTGCTCGGGATGGATCGCCGTGAATATGACGAACTCGGTCACGACGGGGTGATCTGAAATAACTATCCAGGGTCATCTCCGGAACTCCGATTCTCTGTAAGCAAGAACGGTTCCGACAACGGCAAACCGCTGGGGACGGCGGGACGCAAAGCCACGGGCCCAACCGTCGATGAGGACGAGGGCAGCCGAGCCGCCGAAGAACCCGATGCCTTGATGGGCTCGGGATGGGACCCGAGACATCGAGGAGTGGGTAGTGAGGTTCAGCGGCCGCCGCATCGTCGTTTTGGTTCTCCTTGTTTCGACCCTTTTCGTCGGCTCCGCCGCCGCAGCTTCTTCCGCAGGCGCCGCGACTACCTTCCGCCCAACCGCGTCCGAAGTGCGCATGGGCTGGCTTATCAACAGGGCGCGGGAGCACGCCAACCGCTGGGGCTTGAAGTACTCACCCGCGCTCTCCAAGATCGCGCGGGCGCATAGCGCGCTGATGGCCTCCGAGGGCACGATCTTCCATACGACGAACCTCGCCAACTCATTCCGGAACTTCTCATGGACGATCGGCGGGGAGAACGTGGGTATGGGCCCGTCGATGTACGCGCTCCATACAGCGTTCATGCTGAGCCCGCATCACCGCGAAAACAACCTCGACAAGCGGTTCCATCGGTTCGGGATCGGCGTCGTGTGGAAGAACGGCATCGCGTTCGTGACCGTGCAGTTCTTGAGCTAGAGCTTCTCCAGCCAGTCGAACGTCGCACCAACCAGCTCGTCGATGACATCGGCAGCCGGTCGCCCGGGGACCTTGTGTGAGTGATCGCCGTCGTGCACGCGGTGCAGCGTGGCCGTTGGCAGGGCGGCGATCGTTTCGTCGAGGAGATCGGGCCGCGCGAACGGGTCGCGGCTGCCCTGGAGGAACAGCATCGGCGCCGTGATCGTCTTCAAGTGCTCGTCCCGGATGCGCTCGGGCTTGCCGGGTGGGTGCAGCGGGTAGGCGAGGAAGACCAAACCGGCTGCGGGGAACCCCTGCGCGACGATGTGCGACCCGATACGCCCTCCCATCGAGCGGCCTCCGATGAACAGACGCTTCGCTCTCTTCGCAACCTCAGTCGCGACGGCGCGATAGCACGCTTCCAACTTCTCGGTCTTGTCGGGTGCCTTCTTCTTCGCTTCCGCGTACGCGAAGTTAAAGCGCACCGCGCCGAGCCCGCCGGCCGCGATCTTTTCGGCGTAGGACTTCAGCTGCGGGGTATCCAACGTGCCGCCGGCGCCGTGCGCGAGGATGAGGTAGTCGCTGCCTTTGGCCGGGTGGTGCCACGCGCCTGAGACGGTGCCGCCGTCCCATGCGAACGTGACCTTCTCGACCGTCATCGGAGCACAGCCTGGATCGTGTGACGCCAGCGCGGCGGTACGACGCGGTCGGCAACGATGCGGTCGAAGGTCATCGCGGCGTTCACGGCAGCGCGAGCAGCCGCGCGCGCGACGCGGTTGGATGCGAGCCGCTCGGACTCACCCACCAGGTAGTAGTTGATGCCCAGCACGAGGATCCACGACCACCATGC
>Ga0070732_10002010_pt1 | contig 11108 bp, 12 predicted proteins | sample Coa_R1_5_FD_66449 | JGI IMG/M metagenome (GOLD analysis project Ga0070732, IMG submission 66449) | Surface soil microbial communities from Centralia Pennsylvania, which are recovering from an underground coalmine fire - Coalmine... | ecosystem: Environmental > Terrestrial > Soil > Unclassified ...
CCCTGGCGCAGCACGCGGACACGCTCACGTTCTGTCTCTCCAAAGGCCTGTCGGCGCCGGTCGGGTCAGTGCTGGTCGGTTCACAAGCAGTCGTCGACGAGGCGCGCCGCTTCCGCAAGATGGTCGGCGGCGGCATGCGCCAGGCAGGCGTGCTGGCGGCGGCCGGTCTCGTCGCGCTCGACACAAGCGTGGACAGGCTCGCCGACGACCATCGGCGCGCGCGACGCCTCGCAGAAGGGCTCGCAGCGGTGCCCGGGCTGCTCATAGACCTGGAGACGGTCCAGTCCAACATCGTCCGCTTCGACGTCGGCGGCATGGGCCTGACCGCCGCGAGCTTTGCCGACGGACTGGCGCGCCACGGCGTACGCGTTTCCGGCGGGCCGGGCACCGGCGTGCGCATGGTCGTCCATCGTCACATCGACGATGCCTCGATCGACGAGGCGCTTCAGGCGGTGAACGCCTCAGCCAAGCAACGCTTCTGACGCGACTGGTCCTGGCGTCGGCCTCACCCAGACGGCAGGCGCTCGTCGCGCTATTGAAGCTGCCCTGGCGCGTAGCCGCGGCCAACGTCGACGAAGACGCCTACCTGGTCGGCGAGCCTACCGTCGCGGCAGTGAACGTCGCACTCGCCAAGGCCTACGCCACCGCCGCTGAGGCGCATGAGACGATCATCGCCGCCGACACGCTGGTCGTCGTCGACAGCGACATCCTCGCCAAGCCGCAAACAACGGACGAAGCACGCGCCATGCTGGAGCGATTGCGCAATCGCGCCCACCACGTGCTGACCGGGGTTGTCCTGCAGCATGCGAGGCGCACGTGGGCGGGCGTGGTCGATACGCGCGTGGTCATGCGGAATTACTCACGCGCAGAGGCCGAGGACTACATCGCCAGAGGCGAGCCATTCGACAAGGCCGGCGGCTACGCGGTGCAGGACCAGACGTTTCGACCCGTCGACGGGCTCGAGGGGTGCTATCTCAACGTGGTTGGACTGCCGCTGTGCGCCGTCGCCGCCGGCCTCAACGCGCTGGGCACTGAGGCCCAGAGCGCGGGGGCTCCGCCGTGTGCGTACTGCACAGCAGGCGAGGGGCTGGTGCGCTCAGGATCCTGAGCGGTTCTCGTGCTGGTACGCGCCCGCGTAGCCGGAGCCTGCGCGCTGACTCAGACGAAACACGACCAACTGAGCGATGCGCGCTCCCTGCTGCACCCGTACGCCGTTGGGATTGTTGACCTGCAACAGCCCCTCGCCGCGTCCGGCGTAGCCCGCATCCCAGACGGCGGTCGGGACGTGTAAGCCCATCCGCAGGAGGCTGGAGCGTGGAAAGCACAGTGCACCGCGATCGTCGGGGAGCTCGACCCATTCGGCGTAACGAATGCCGTAGCTACCCTCCTGGAGCTCCAACCAGCCCTCCGCGTCGAACCTGAGCTCCTCGCGCGCGGGCAGCCGACGATCGGCGTTCGAGCGGCCAAGCACGCCTGAACCGACCAGTTGCCAGATCGCGTCCAGCGACAGGTCGATGCCATTGGGTTGGACGTGCGATGTCTCAACGGCAAGCAGCCCCGCCTGGACGATCTCTTCGCCCGACAGCACGCGTTCCTACGTGGCGGCTTCGCTCTTCTCGGTCGGCGGATCCTCGTGCACCATGGCTCGCCAGGCGCTGTCGGCGACGCGCCGCGCCAGCACGCTGCCGACGGCCATGAACACCGAAAGGAACGCTGCCCAGACGAACTTCTTGATCACCTTCGACTGGCCCCTTTTTTTGCGTATTTGGGCAGGCGGCTCGAGCCGCGCATCGCTGACCCGCATGTAGCCGCCGTCTTCCGGCTCCAGTTTGAGCAGGACGCCCTGCGGCAGTGCGCGCTCGAGTTGCCGGCGCGATGTTTGAACGCCTTCGCTGACGCGCTCCGACAGCTCAGCCCGGACCTGACTCACTCCCCGTTTGAGCCGGTTCTGCGGCTTGCTTCGTTCGCGCAGACCGTGGATGGCAGCGTAGGCGCCATAGGCAAGCGCGCCAGCGACGACAACGCCTGCTACGCCCAGCAACGTTGGGTTCTCGCGCGCTCGGGCGACAGCACCCTCGCCCGCCCGCGCCGTAGACACCCGGGCTTCAGAAACTGCGATGCCGCGCAGGCCACCCCGCAACCGCCGCTCGACTTCTTCGACGGCGGCGGTCATGTCGCCGCGCAGCCGATCTATCTCGCGTTGGGTGTCCTCAGGTTTTGCACCCATTCGAGGTCCTCCTTGAGCGTCTCGCGCGTGCGCGGCAGCGGTGGCCACACGGCCATGCCATGGCTGATGCCAGCGCGGATCATGCGGTAGGCGATGAACCCCAGTACTGCCGGCACCAGCAGGCCGAGCAGCCAGCCCATCCAGGCCAGCGACTGGGTTCCGATTGGCGTGGGAAAGCTGATGTGGCCAAAGAGCCAGTTGAAGAACCAGATGAATGCTGTCCAGGCCCAGATGACCAGCAGCAGCAGCGTGCCGAGAGCAATGCCGGCGCCGATGGCTGCCATCTTTGTGGCCGACAGGGCCTGATCCCTGGCCTCACCGATCTCCTGTTTGGCGAGCTCGATCTGGCGGTCAGCCAGATCCGAGACGTCGTTGATCAATCGGCCGGCCAGCTCGGCGAGAGTGGCCTGGGGTAGGGGTCCGTTATGGGCGGGGTCGGATCGATCGCGCCCGTTGAGCCGTACGCCAGGGCTGATGTCGGGCGTGGGCGATGTCATTCGATCAGTTTATCGGTTCATCTGGGGCAAAACGCTTGCGGAGCGCCTCTTCAACGGGCGGCGGGACTGCCCCCGGCACGATCATGCGGCCGAGCGTCGCCGCCTCTCGCACGAACGTGCTCGACAGCCAGACGTTCTTTGCGCTCGTCAACAGCAGCATCGTCGGCAGATGGGGCGAGAGGCGTTCGTTCATGAATGCCAGCGCGATTTCGGAATCGGCGTCCGCGTAGGGACGCATACCGCGAACGAGCGCGCACGCACCCAGGCTGTCGGCAAACGGTGCCGTAAGGCCGGAGTAGGCGCTCACCCGCACGACCTTACGCATCTCGGGCGTCAGCGAGGCTTCCAACATGGCGACGCGCTCTTCGGCGGTGAACAGCGCCGTGGACTTGTTGGGATTGAACGCAACCACCACGACCAGCTCGTCGAAGACCAGCAGGGCCTTTTCGATGATCTCCAGGTGAGCGTTGGTGGGCGGGTCGAAGACGCCCGCGTACACCGCGATGCGCGGCGGTCGACCCGGACCAGGCGTAGGATCGTTCTGCAGCGGGGCTCCCTCCGCCGTTAACGCTACTCTTATTGTGGTTTCGTTGCCCGTCTCTGAAGGGCAAATCTATACTCCCCGCCGCGTAGAAGCTTTTAAGAAAAGAAATGATTCGCGTCGAACACCTGATCAAGAACTACGGACCCCGCGTCGCCGTGGCCGACGTGACCTTCGATGTGGACAAGGGCGAGGTCCTCGGCTTTCTGGGCCCGAACGGCGCAGGCAAAACGACCACGATGCGCATTCTGACGGGGTATTTGCCACCGTCAGGCGGCCGCGCCGAAGTGGCTGGATTTGACGTCGCCACCCAGTCACTTCAAGCTCGCGCCAATATTGGCTACTTGCCCGAAACCGTGCCGCTGTACCCCGACATGAGCGTGCGCTCGTACCTGGACTTCATGGGCAAGATCAAAGGCGTCAAAGACCGTCGCCGAGAAGTCGACCGCGCGATGGAAAAGTCGCGTATCGCGCACCGCGCCAGCGACCAGATCGGCAAGCTGTCCAAAGGCTTGCGGCAGCGCGTTGGATTGGCCCAGGCACTGCTCGGCGATCCGCCGGTCCTGATCCTGGACGAGCCCACCAGCGGCCTGGATCCGAAGCAGATCATCGAGACGCGCAACCTCATCAAGTCACTTGGCGGCGAGCACACCGTCATTCTCAGCACCCACATCCTGCCTGAAGTCGCGGCAACCTGTTCGCGCATCGTCATCATCTCCAATGGGCGCGTCGTGGCCGAAGATACGCCAGAGAACCTCGACCGCCGCCTCAAAGGCGCCGAGAGCATCGCCGTGATGGTGCGAGGTCCGCGCGACCAGGTGACCAAAGCACTCAAAGGCGTGCCTCGGGTGCTGAGTGTTCAGATGGAAGGCGACGCGCACACCGCCAACGGGCTGGCGACCTTCACGGTTCAGAGCGAGGTGGGCGCCGATATCCGCGAGGCCCTGGCTAAAGCCGTGGTCAACGGGGGCTTCGGCCTGATGGAGCTGCGGCCCGCGCACCTGAGCCTCGAGGAGATCTTCTTACAGCTGACCACGACCGATGCGCAGCTGGAAGAGGCCGGGGCGTGAGAAACGTCTGGGCCGTTGCCACACGCGAACTGCGCAGCTACTTCCTCTCACCGCTGGCTTACGTTGTCATCGCGCTTTTTCTCGCGCTTGCGGGCTATTTGTTTGCGCTGATTCTCGCCAACGGGCGAGAGGCTTCGTTGCGCGGCCTTGTACAGAACGTCAGCGTGCTCTACCTCTTTATTGTGCCGGCCATCAGCATGCGCTTGTTGGCCGAGGAGCAGCGCACCGGTACGGTGGAATTGCTGTTGACCAACCCGGTCCAGGAATGGGAAATCGTCACGGGCAAATTTCTCGCGTCGATCATGCTCGTGCTGGTGATGCTGGCGCTGACACTGCTGTATCCGTTGTTCCTGTACGTCTTTGGAAGCCCTGATTCCGGTCCAATCATCACCGGCTATCTCGGTATTTTCCTGCAGGCAGCGGCGTTTTTGTCGGTTGGCTTATGGGCATCGAGCATGACCCAGAATCAGATCGTCGCGGCTATCGTCGCATTTGCGTTCTTGCTGATCCTGTGGCTGAGCGACAACCTGGGACAGTTCCTGGGCGGCACGATTGGCTCGATCGTCAGCTACACGAGCGTAATCAATCACTTTCAATCGTTTCCGCAGGGCGTGATTCAGAGTAACGACGTCATCTATTACCTGACGCTGGTGCTCGCCGGGATCGTGCTCAGCACGCTCTCGCTGCAATCCAGGAGGTATCGCTAGGGTGGCAACGACGCCACGTGGTCCGGGCGGCGGCTTTTCATTCGAGACCATTCGCTTCCCACTTGCCGCTCTCGGCATATTCGGCATCCTCGCCGGCCTGGGGGTCTGGCTGGTGCAGAGCGAGTTTGGATTGGTGCCGCGCATCCTCATTGCCGCCGGCGTCCTGCTGCTGGGCATCTATGTCGCGCTTGATCCCGAGGATGTGTGGACGAAGATCACCGGCCGCGGCGCACTGTATTCGGGCAACACCGTGGCCATTGCACTCGCGGCGGTTGTGATCCTGGCGCTGGTCAATGTCCTCGGTTCGCGCTACCAACAGAAACTCGATCTGACCGCGAATAAACAGTTCACCCTGTCTGACCAGAGCTTGCAGCTTGCGCAGGCCCTGCCCCAGCCGGTGCACGTCACTGGCTGGCTGACGGCCAATGACTCGCGCAAACAGGATTTCCAGACCCTTCTGCAGGACTATCAGAGCAAATCGGGCGGCAAGCTCACGTTCGACTTCAACGATCCCGAGGCGCACCCCGCGGACGCCGTGGCGGCGGGCATTACCGCGACGGGCACGATCGTCTACCAGATGGGTGACAAGAAACAGACCAGTACCGGCACGACTGAAAAGGATGTGGACACGGCGCTGGTCAAGCTCGAGCGTCCGCAAAAAACACTGTATTTCACGACGGGTCACGGCGAGCGGTCACTCGACGGCTCCGGCCCGCAGGATTACGGCACGATCAAGCAGAACCTCACCACTGACAACTTCACGGTCAACCCGCTCAACCTGGTGACGCAGCGAGCCGTGCCGGACGATGCCGCCGCGGTGGTGATCGCCGGTCCCACTAACGCCTTCCTGCAGGAAGAGCTGGACGCGCTCAAGGCCTATGTCGATGGCGGCGGCAAATTGATCATCTTGCTTGGGCCGAGCTCCAAGACGGACCTGAGCAGCATTTTGCAGAACTACCAGGTGGGCTTCAGCGGAAACGTCGTCGTTGATCCCGCCAAGAGCGTTCCGCAGGACCCGCGTGTGGTGGTTGTGGACAGCTATGGGACACAGGCCATCACCCAGGACTTGCGCGACCTGACGTTCTTCCCGCTGACGACCAGCATCACCTATCCGACTGCTCCGCCGGCTGGGTTGACGATCACCCCCCTGGCGCAGTCATCCCCATCCAGTTGGGGCAACACCAATACCCAGCAGATCCAACAGGGTCCAAACGATCCGAAAGGACCGCTGGCTTTGGCCGTGGCAATCGACGCGGGCAGCTCCAGCTCGAATCAGAGCACACTGCCTGGCGCAACGCCAACGCCGACCCCAAACGCCGCGCGGCTGGTGCTGTTTGGTTCGCCTGACCTGATCTCGAACAACTCGCTCCAGCAGGTCCCTGGCAACTCGACGTTGTTCGAGAACGCCGTCAACTGGGTTGTCGCAGAGGACAACCTGATCAATGTGCGCGTGCCCGACACGACACCGCGCACGCTCGTGCTCACAAGCTCCCAGATGAACCTGATCGCCTACTCCAGCTTTTTGTTCCTGCCGCTGGCCGTGCTGGCCGCGGGGGCAGCGGTGTGGTGGACGCGACGCTGAACCTTTGTCACACCTGACTCACTAGATGAATTACCGCGTAACTCTCGGCTTCCTCGTCGTGGCCGCCATTCTGGCTGTTCTCGTCTATGGGCTCGACAAGTTCAACGTTGGCCCGACGGCCACCAACAACGCCAACGCTACGTCGACCACGACCGCGGCGCAGCAACCCCAGATCTTCTCGTTCGATGATTCGCAGGTCAACACGTTCGAGCTGCATCAGGGCTCGCAATCGGCGCGAGTCGAAAAGCAAGGCGGCAACTGGGTGGTCTCGGGCACCGGCGATCCTGCCAATACCATTTCCTTCAACAGCCTGGTCACCCGCATGGCCTCGCTCAAAGCCACACGCGGTGTGGACAACCCCGGTGACCTGTCACAGTACGGTCTCGATTCCCCCAAAGAGTCGGCGATCGCCTTTTTGTCGGACGGCACCCAGTACGAGTTGGACCTCGGCAGCAAGACGCCGGTCCAGACCGGTACCTACGCCAAGCGCGCCGACACGGCCGACGTGTACGTCATCGCGGACCAGTTCAGCACTGACCTCGAGCGGTTGGTGGCGGACCCCAAGCAGCCGCCCACACCCACACCCGTGCCAGCGACGCCGACCCTCTCGGCGACCGACCAGGCCGCCCTCAGCGGCACGCCCCTGCCGAGCGTCACGCCAGGCCCTTAACGGCAAGCGACGAATTCTCGACCGCGCGGCTACCCGGGTCGCAAAAATATGGTGTTTTCGTGGCACTCGTCGTGCGATAGAGTGGAAGCCACGGTCATCGTCGACCGTGGAACCACATCAGGCCCTTCACGATGCTGTGAGGCACACATGTTCTTGTCTCCGTCTCCTCACCTGGACGATTCCGAGCCAGACCCGGCGTTACTCGCCTTTGTCAAATGTCACGTGACATCCCTGGCCAAATGGGAAGTGCTGCGGGTACTGGCTAACCACGATGGAGCGTGGGTGCGCGGCGAACAACTCGCGCGCAGCACCCACCGACAACTCACGGAGGTCGCCCGAGCCCTGGCCGACCTGGTCGCCGATGGGGTCGTCGAATCGCAGGCGGGGTCAGCTCTCGATGGAGAGAGTTATCGACTGCCGCAAGACGAGCCCACCTCCGTGGTGCTGAGACGGCTCATCGACTCGGCCACGCACAGCCAGGAGCTACGCGCGATCATCGCGGCGCATCTGCAACATCTGCGTCCGCACGCGACGGCAGTCGCCTGAGCGCCCAGTCGGCCGCATCGCGAATCACCGGATCAGGGTCCTCGGCGGCGACGTGTTCCAGGTCGGAACGCGCCTCACACGCGCCTGAGTTCCCGAGCGCCAGCGCCGCGTTCCGCACAAGGCCGCGGCGCTTGGTGCGCTTGACCGGTGACCCACGGAACCGCTCCCTGAATCCGACATCGTCCAGATTCAGCAACTCGAGACAGTCCCACCGAGTCCCGTTGCGCGGCTCGAACTCGAGCCAGCCGCGTGGGCGACCCCGGGCGGAGGCGTTGTAAGGGCACACCTCCTGGCACACATCGCAACCAAAGACCCATTCGCCCAACTGGGGTCGCAGCTCCGAGGCGATTGGGCCACGGTGCTCGATCGTGAGATAGGCGATGCAGCGTTCTGCCGCCAGGTGGTACGCCTCGTCCAGCGCGTCGGTGGGGCAGGCATCAATGCACAGTCGGCACGAGCCGCAGTCCTTGATCACCGGGTTGTCCACTTCGAGCGAGACGTCCGTGAGCAGCGCGCCCAGAAAGACGTACGAACCGATAGGCGTGAGCAGGTTGGTGTTCTTGCCGCGGAACCCGAGCCCAGCCCGCACGGCGGCATCGCGCTCAACCAGCGGCCCGTCGTCGACGAACACGCGATGCCGAATCGGCGACCCTTTCTGCGCGGAGAGCCAACCCCCCAGCGCGTGCAAGCGTGACTTCATGGCCTCGTGGTAGTCGGCACCCCACGCGTAGCGTGCAACCCGTCCACCTGGGCCAGGCGCAGGTTCGTCCGTGCGGTACGAGACGCCAACGACCACCAGCGACCGGGCTCCCTCCAGCAGCTCCGCAGGGTGGGTTGCCAACCGAGCGCGCGCAGCGGTGAGCCAGGCCATCTCCCCGTTGTGACCCTGCGACAGCCAGTCCATTATGTCAACTTCGGCCCGAGTAAACGGCTCCGCGGACGTGATGCCGACCAGGTGAAAACCCAGCTCGCGGGCGTACGCCTTCAGCGACTCGGCAAGCACTAGTCGCGCAGCGACAGGACGGCCATGAACGCCTCCTGGGGAATCTCGACCTGCCCCAGGCGCTTCATGCGTTTTTTGCCTTCAGCCTGCTTTTCGAGCAGCTTGCGCTTGCGGGTCACGTCACCGCCGTAGCACTTGGCCAGCACGTTCTTGCGCATGGCGCGGATCGTCTCGCGGGCGATGATCTTGCCGCCGATGGCTGCCTGGAGCGGGACATCGAACATCTGGCGTGGGATCAGTTGCCGCAACTTCTCGATCAGGGTGCGCCCCTGCTGATACGCCTTGTCAGAGTGGATGATCATGCTGAGGGCATCCACCGGCTGCGAGTTCACCAGCACGTCCAGCTTGACCAGCTCGGCCGGCCGGTACTCGGCAAAGTGGTAATCAAGCGAGGCATAGCCCTGCGTCCGCGTTTTGAGCTGATCGTAAAAGTCGACGATCAGCTCGGCGAGCGGCATCTGGTAAGTCAGAAGCACCCGCTGCTCGTCAACGTATTCCATCTTGCCGAAGCTGCCACGACGTGCCTGGACGAGCTCCATGATCGGCCCGATGTAACGGCTCGGGGAGATGATCGACAGGTCCACCCACGGCTCCTCGACACGCTCGAAGGTCCCGGGCGACGGCAGCTCAGCCGGGTTCTCCACATTGCGGACCGAGCCGTCGTGCATGTAGACGTGGTACTCGACGCTCGGCGCCGTGATCAGCAGCTCGAGGTTGTATTCGCGCTCGAGTCGCTCGCGGATGATCTCCATGTGCAGCATGCCGAGAAAGCCGCAGCGGAAACCGAAGCCAAGGGCAACCGAGCTCTCGGGCTCGTAAATGAGTGACGCGTCGTTCAGCTTGAGCTTCTCGAGGGCCTCCCGCACCAGCGGATACTCGTCACCGTTGGTCGGATACAGGCCCGCGAACACCATCGACTTGGCGGGTCGATACCCGGGCAGCGCTTGATCCGCGGGGTGAGCAAGGGACGTGATTGTGTCGCCCACGCGCACGTCGCGGACGTCTTTGAGGCCCGTGGCGATGTAGCCCACCTCGCCGGCCTCCAGACAATCGATGGCCATCATGGTGGGATGGAAGATGCCGACTTCGAGGGCTTCACCGCGCACGCTGTTTTCCATCATCAGGATGCCAGCGTTGGTAGCGACCCTTCCGTCGATGAAGCGGCAGTAGGCGATCACGCCTTTGTAGGCGTCGTAGTGCGAGTCAAAGATCAGCCCGCGCAGCGGCGCGGCGCGGTCGCCGCGCGGAGGGGGGATGCGACGGACGATCGCCTCGAGGATCTCGTCAACCCCGACGCCCTCCTTCGCCGAGGCCAGGATGCAGTCGTCGCCGGGCAGACCTACCACGCGTTCGATTTCCTCACGGACGACCTCGGGCTGCGCGCTCGGCAGGTCGATCTTGTTGATGATCGGAATGATCTCGAGATCGTGCTCGATCGCGAGGTACACATTCGCGAGCGTCTGGGCCTCAACCCCCTGGGCCGCATCCACCACCAGGAGTGCGCCTTCACAGGCCGCCAGGGCGCGAGACACTTCGTAGGTGAAGTCGACATGGCCGGGCGTGTCGATCAGGTTCAACTGGTACAGCTCGCCATCGGTGGCGCGATACTGCATCCGTACCGCCTTGGCCTTGATGGTGATGCCCTTTTCGCGCTCGAGATCCATGGCATCCAGCACCTGGGCCATCATGTCGCGCTGCGCGAGCGTGCCGGTGCGTTCGAGCAATCGATCGGCAAGCGTCGACTTGCCATGGTCGATATGCGCGATGATGACAAAGTTGCGGATCTGCCGTTGTTCCAAGGGTGGTGACCCGCTTGGAGCCTAACACGGTGGTTCGCTTACTGGCCCCGCTTACTGTTTTGATGCTCGCAGCTTGCCAGGCACCTGCGCCTGCCAGCTCGTCGCCCACAGCTGCGCCCACGCTGGCGGTGGCCAAACCCGCCGCGGCGGCAAGCCCGTCTGTGGCGGCCAGCCCGTCAGTGGCGGCAGCAGCCAAGCCTTCGGCAGTGGCCAGTCCCTCCGCGGCGGCAGCGGCGCCGCCCGTTGGCGCCAGTCGCGTCGACGTCTTGAACGCGGCCGATGCGAGTTTCGCAAAAGGCGACCTCGCTGGCGCAAGCGCACTCTTCGAGCGCGTGCTCAACACACCGCCGGCTGGTGAAAGTGCCGAACAGACCGCCGCAATCAATGACTTCGCACGTTTTCAAGCGACTGTCGCGTTGCTTGGTGCTGGCCATGAGGACCAGGCCCGAGCGCAGCTTGATGCGCT